>Ga0153956_1000188_pt1 | contig 80325 bp, 77 predicted proteins | sample TSFL040MetaG_FD_104704 | JGI IMG/M metagenome (GOLD analysis project Ga0153956, IMG submission 104704) | Attine ant fungus gardens microbial communities from Florida, USA - TSFL040 MetaG | ecosystem: Host-associated > Fungi > Mycelium > Unclassified | place: USA: Florida, Wekiwa Springs... | reverse complement strand
TATCCGCTGATGATGATGGCCTGGAAGCTGGCGCCGGCCATCGCCGGCGGCAACACGGTGGTCTTCAAGCCGTCCGAGCAGACGCCGCTGACGGCGCTGAAGCTGGCGCGGGTGCTGGCGGAAGTCCTGCCGGAAGGCGTCGTCAACGTCGTGCTCGGCCGCGGCGAGAGCGTCGGCAACGCGCTGATCAACCACCCGAAGATCAACATGGTCTCGATCACCGGCGATGTCGCCACCGGCAAGAAGGTGCTTGCGGCTGCCGCGAAAACCGTCAAGCGCACCCATCTGGAACTCGGCGGCAAGGCCCCGGTCATCGTCTTCGACGATGCCGATATCGACGCCGTCGTTTCCGGCATCCGCACCTTCGGCTACTACAATGCCGGCCAGGACTGCACCGCCGCCTGCCGCATCTATGCGGATGCAAAAATCTACGACCGCTTCGTCGCCGACCTTACCTCGGCGGTCTCCACGCTCCGCTTCAACCTCGCCGACGACACCGAGAACGAAATCGGGCCGCTGATTTCCAAGCGCCAGCGCGACCGCGTCGAAAGCTTCGTCACCCGCGCATCGGAACACAGGCACATGGAGATCACCACCGGCGGCAAGGTCTCCGGCGACCGCGGCTTCTTCTTCGCGCCCACCGTGATCGCCGGCGCCACGCAGGACGACGAGATCGTCCGCCGCGAGGTGTTCGGCCCGGTCGTCTCCGTGACGCGCTTTACCGATGCCGAGGATGCCGTCTCCTGGGCGAACGACAGCGACTACGGCCTCGCCTCCTCCGTCTGGACCAAGGATATCGGCCGGGCCATGCAGACCGCAGCCCGCCTGCAATATGGCTGCACCTGGATCAACACGCACTTCATGCTGGCAAACGAAATGCCGCATGGCGGCGTCAAACAGTCCGGCTACGGCAAGGACATGTCGGTCTATGCGCTGGAGGACTACACCGCCGTCCGCCACATCATGATCAACCACGGATAACGACAATGACGGCCGGCACGAACCGGCCGCGCCCCCGGAGCGGTATCGCTCCCGCTCGCCTCCGCGCAGGTTCCGGGAAGCCGCCTCGTGGCGTCCCGGAACAATTTCCCGTTTTGCGCGTCATTCCTCCGTCAACATGGAGGAAAAGCGATGCTGCGCTGGGCTATCATCTTTCTGATCATCTCGCTGATCACCGGCTTCCTGGGCTTCTCAGGCGTTTCCGCCGCAACCGCGACCATCTCGAAGGTCTTGTTCATCATCGCGCTCATCATCTTCCTGGTCTTCCTCGTCCTGGCGCTGATGGCCGGAAGCGCAGTGACCTGACCGCCCGCGGCAGCCGTTTAAAAGAGGCTCGCCCCGACATTGATAGCGAGCGCCAGAATGGTCGTGTTGAAGACGAAGGAGAGCACGCTGTGCGCCAGCGCCAGCCGGCGCATGGGCGTCGTGGCGATGGCCACGTCCGCCGTCTGTGAGGCGACGCCGATCGTGAAGGAGAAATAGAGAAAGTCCCAGTAGTTCGGCTCTTTCACCTCCTCGGCAAAGCGCAGCGCCGGCCTTTCGCCGCCGAGCGCGTAGAACAGATGCGCATAATGCGTGGTGAAGAGCGTGTGCAGGAACACCCAGGAAATCAGGATGGTTCCGAACGCGGTCGCCGCATGCGCAAGCTGCACGTCGGCCGCCTGGTCCTTCACGCCGCTGAGTTCCAGCACGATGCCGCCGATGCTCGCGACCGCCGCGGCAATCGAGAGGCAGAGCAGGAGAACGTCGGAAAAATCGAGATCGGACGCGCGCTTGCGGATGCGGTGAACATTCGAGGTCAGCATCCGGTACCACGTCATGACGATGTAGACGCCGGCGCCGCAATTCCAGCTGATCAGGAAGTTGCTGGCGTTGAACTGGCGCGAGGTGAGCAGCAGGAACACCGCCACGCTCGCCAGCGCCGCCAGAAACACGCTCTCATGCTTGAAGAAGAGCCGCGCCGGCGGCGCGTGCCTCCATTGTTGCCTGTTGCCCGTCTGCATGCGATCGCACTCCGAATCTGCCGTGTTCGTCTATTGTTAGCGCGCGGCGGGCAGACGGCAAGGTATCGTGGGCCTCAGCCGGTCCAGCCGCCGTCGATGACGTGGATCTGGCCGGTGGTGAAGCCCGCCTCGTCGCCGGCGAGATAGGTCACCAGCGCCGCCACTTCATCGGCCGTCGCGATACGGCCCATCGGCTGGCGGGCGATGAAATCCTTCATCGCCTTCTCGTAATCGCCGGTGGCGCGCAGGCGCTCATGCAGCGAGGGGCTGTCGACCGTGCCGGGGCAGACGGCGTTGCAGCGGATGCCCTTGCCGACAAAGTCCGACGCGATCGATTTCGTCAGGCCGATGACGGCGGCCTTGGAGGCGCTGTAGGCGAAGCGGTTCGGCACGCCCTTCACGCTGGAGGCGACCGACGCCATGTTGACGATCGAGCCCTTGCCCTTCGCCAGCATCCCCGGCAGGAAGGTGCGGCAGGTGGTGTACATCGCCTTGGCGTTGAGATTGAAGGAGAAGTCCCAGTCCTTCTCGTCGCATTCCAAAATCGTGCCGGCATGGACGAAGCCGGCGCAATTGAAGAGCACGTCGATAGCGCCGATCTCTTCGGCGAAGGCCTTGACGGCGGCGCTGTCGAGAACGTTGAGCACATGCTTTTCCGCACCCTCGATTTCCGAAAGCGCCTTCTCGTTGATGTCGGTGGCGATCACCCGCGCCCCCATCGAAATGAAGCGCTCGGCGCTGGCGCGCCCGATGCCCTGCGCCGCCGCGGTGATCAGTACGGTCTTGCCTTCCAGTCCGTGTCTCATGGTCTGTCCTTTCCGCGCCCGACGGCGCCTATTTCAGAAACGATTGCGCGAAGAGCTGGTTGATCCTGCCGACGAGAAGGGCATGGCGCTCGCCGGCGCGCAAGCCGTCGGTGATCACATTCGACGCCTGCTCCTGGAATTCCATGTAGCCGTCGTGGCGCGGACGCACGAAAGCGCCCTCCAGCGTCGCCCGCGTGCCGCGATAGAAATCGAGCGTCGGGACGTTGACGCCGTCGCTGACCCAGGCGTCGGCATGGCCGGGCTGGCCGCCGGAGGCGGCATAGATGCCGGCCTGCACCGGGCCGCTCGCCACCCAGCGCGCGAAAGCCTTCGCCGCGTCCGGCGCCGCGGTCTTCGCCGAGACGGCGATGCCGGTGCCGCCGAGCGCCGATCCCTGCGGCGGCCGTCCGCCGATCACCGGCATATCCGCAAACGCGATGCGCGCCGGCCGGAATCCGGCAAGGGAATAGCTGACATAGCCATAGGCGAAGGGCACGACCTCGTAAGGGCAGTCGGCCTCGCTCATGCGGTCGAAGACGGCGATCGGGTCCATCTCGAAGCAGGCGGGGTCCATGTCCGCGACGAGCTTCGCCATCCAGTCCAGCACCGCCTCGCCGTTTGCGGGCGCGATCAGCTCCGGCCCCTCGACATTGCAGGGAAAACCGAGATGGGCCGCGAGCGTGAAGAAGACCATCAGCGAGTGCGGCGGACGCATCGGCAGGATGGCCTTGCCGGCCTTCGCCAGCGTCACGACCTCGGCAAGGTCGAGAACCGGGCCGCTCAGGCGATCCGGCCGGTAGGCCTGCACCTGCGTCGCCGCATCGATCGGAAAGCCCCATTGCCGGCCCTGCCAGTTGTAGCTCGGGAAGGAGCGGCCGACGGTGCCCTCGGCAATCGCCGCCACCTCGGCGGCGTGCGCCGGCTCGTCCAGCGGCAGCAGGCAGTTTTCGCGGGTGATCTGGCCGACATGAGGATGGTCGATGACGATCAGGTCGTAAGCCGCGGCCAGTTCCTCGACGGGGAAGGATTCGAAATCCTGCAGCGAGCGCTTTTCCCATTCGATCTCGACGCCGGTCTTCTCCGCCCATGCCTTCGCGCAGGCCACCATCGGATCGTAGCCGCGCGGATGCGACCAGGTCATTCCCTTGAGTTTCGTCATGTCGTTCATGCCTTCGCGGATTTGCGTTCGACGATCAGGATATGGTCGGCCGCAAGCACCACCTCGTCGCGCTGGTTGATGACCTCGCAGCGTTCCACCACGCGGCCGGCGGCCGGCCGCTTCGGATCGTCCTCCTTGGCCGAGATCGTCACGCGCGTGCGGATCGTGTCGCCGATATGGACCGGCCGCACGAAGCGCAGCCGATCGTAGCCGTAGGAAAAGGCGACGGGGTTGATCAACGAAGCCGTCAGCCCGACGCCGATCGCAAAGATCATCGTGCCGTGGGCGATGCGCTGGCCGCCGGGCAGGGTCTTTGCGAATTCCGCATCCATATGGTGCGGGAAGAAATCGCCGGTATGGCCGGCATGGACGACGAAATCGGTCTCGGTGATGGTGCGGCCCGTGGTCAGGCGCACCGCGTTGAGTTCGTAATCCTCGAAATAAATGGTCTGTTCCGCCATGGATCAGGTCTCCGGAAGGGGCGCCAGCGACGTTGCCGGCGCAGCACTCGATTGATAGGCGGCCTCGACGAGCGCCATGGTCTGCCAGGCATCCTCGACGGAACCGACCAGCACCTTGTCCTCGCCGCTCGCGAAACGCTGCAGGTTCGCCATGCGGTTGGCGAAGGCATCCGGGAACCAGGCGCCCTCAAGCTCGACCTTGACCCACTCCGCGCCGCCGTCCGGCCGGACCCACAATTCGTCCGGCTCGCCGCGCGGATAGTCGAGATTGACGCCGAGCTTGATGTAGGCGGCCCCCTTCGTTCCCGAAATGCGGAACTCGCAGGCCTGGAACTTGCGGCCGAAATCATGGTCGTGATTGACCGAGAGCACGCAGCGCACCCGGTCGCCATAATCGAGGATCGCGGCGGTGCGCGTCTGGGCGACCTCATGGTTCGGATGGCCGATGGTCTTGGCGTGCACGCCGTTCGGATTGCCGAGCAGGCCGCGGATGAAATCGAGATAGTGGATCGAGTGCATGGCGATCTCGATGCGCGGCAGGCCCTTGAGGAAGGGCCAGAGCCCCCACGGCGTCGCCAGCGCCAGCCAGGCGTCGAAATCCACGACCTCGCCGAGATAGCCCTTCTCGACGGCGTCGTAGAGGGCCAGCATCATCGGCGCGAAACGCAGCTGGAAATTGACCGCCGCCTTCAGATCGCGCCCGCGGCAGACCTTCAGGATTTCCGTCGCCGCAGAAAGATCGCCGCCCATCGGCTTCTGGATGAGGGCAGCAGCGCCGCGCGGCAGCTTCGACAGGATCGCGGCATGGGCGGCCGGCGGGGTCGCGAGATCGAAGATCGCGCCCTCGACGGCAAGCGCCTCTCCTTCCGTCGCAAAAGCGCGGATGCCCCATTGGCCCGCCAGCGCTTCCGCCTTCTCGCGGTTCGGATCGAAAAGGCCCGCGACCGGGAAACCGGCCTTCCTGTAGGCGGGAAGATGCGCGTCGCCGACGATGCTGCCGGCGCCGAAGATCACGATCGGCCTCGACGTCGCCGGCTTCGGCCACCACTGGCGCAGGGATTTGGGATCAAAGGTCATGGGATATCCTTGCGAAAAGCCCCTCATCCGGCTGCCGCCACCTTCTCCCCGTCAAACGGGGAGAAGGGATATGCCGCACCGGCTACGGCAACTCGACACGTCGCGTTAGCCAAGTCCCCTCTCCCCGCGCGCGGGGAGAGGGCTAGGGTGAGGGGCGCCGCCTCAATCATGATGAAACACCTCTTCCATCATCGCCCACCACTCGCCTTCCTTGCGGGTATCGAGTGGCTTCTGGCAGGGCATGCAGACGGACCACCATTCCTGGTTTTTCGGGCTCGCCGCCATCTTCGCCATATCGGCCTCGAAATCGGAGCCGACATATTCCCAATAGCCGAAGAGCAGGTTTTCCGGCTCCTTCAGGAAGATCGAATAGTTGGTGATGTTGCACTCGGAGATCAGCGCAAGGATCTCCGGCCAGACGGCGGCGTGCAGCTTTTTGTATTCGGCGATCTTCGAGGCGTCGAGGCCGATCACCATTCCCATCCGCTGCATGGTCCTACTCCTTAGCTGTGAAATTCACGCGTGAACTCGCCGACCGAACGCGCCTTGACCGCCTCCCAGTCCCAGGCAATCCCGATGCCGGGTTCGGACGGCGCAATGGCGCGGCCGGCGCGGATTTCCATGCCCCTGGTGGTCAGGTCGTCGAGCTGGGGGATGTACTCGACATACTTGCCGTTCGGCACCGCGCAGACCAGGCTGACATGCAGCTCCATCAGGAAGTGCGGGCAGACGGGAATATCGAAGGCCTCCGCCGCATGCGCCACCTTCAGCCAGGGCGTGATGCCGCCGATGCGGGCGACGTCCACCTGCACGACCGAGCAGGCGCCCTTCTGCATATATTCGCGGAAATGGCGGATGGAATAGATCGATTCACCCACCGCGATCGGCGTCGGCGTCGAGCGCGACAACCGGATATGACCGTCAAGATCGTCGGCCGGCAGCGGCTCCTCGATCCAGGCAAGGTCGAGTTCCTTCAGCCGCACCGCGCGGCGGATCACCTCGTCGACGGTAAAGCCCTGGTTGCAGTCGGTCATGATCTCGAAGCCGTCGCCGAGTGCGGCGCGCATCGCGGCAAGCCGCGCATAATCTTCCGCGCCATGCGGCTTGCCGATCTTCACCTTCGAGCCGGAAAAGCCCTTGGCCTTGGCCGCAAGCGCATCCTCGACCAGCGCCTCTTTCTCGATATGCAGCCAGCCGCCCTCGGTCGTATAGAGCGGGCAGCTTTCCTTGGCGCCGCCGGCCAGCTTCCAGAGCGGCAGCTTCTGCTTCTTCGCCCTGAGGTCCCACAACGCCGTATCGACGGCGGCAAGCGCCAGCGCCGTTATCGCACCGATGGTCGTCGCATGGGTGGCGAATTCCAGTTTGTGCCAGATCGCCTCGATGCAGTCGGCATCCTCGCCGATGAGGATCGGCACGAGGTGATCCGACAAAAGCCGCATCACCGAGGAACCGCCGGTGCCGATCGTGTAGCTGTAGCCGGTGCCGGTCGCGCCATCCGAATCCGTGATGGTGACGATCGGCGTTTCCTGGCTGACGAAGCTCTGGATGGCGTCGGTCCGCTTCACCTTCGGCGGCAGGTCGACCATGCGCAGTTCGATCTTTTCGATGCGGGCCATGGAGATATCTCCTTTAAAACGCCAGGCTCTTGCCGGTTTCGGCCGAGAACAGATGCGCCTGGGACAGGTCGAAGCTCATCTTCAACTGATCGCCGGTCTTGAGCGGCGACGGGTTCAACATGCGCGACACCCATTCGCGGCCGGCGAATTCGACGAAGACCAGCGTCTCGTTGCCGAGCGGCTCGGTGATCGCGACCGGCAGGGTGATTTCGTGTACCGCGGCCGCGGTGCCCGAATGCAGGCCGTGGCCGGTCGGGAAAATATCGTCGGGCCGCAGGCCGAAGGCGACCTTGTCGCCTTCCCTGACGCGGTCGGCGAACTGCGCCGGCAGCGGCAGCCTGTCACCGTTCGCGAAGACCACATGGCCGGCCGAAATCGTCGCATCGACGATGTTCATCGGCGGCGAGCCGATGAAGCCGGCGACGAAGCGGGTGGCGGGGCGCTTGAACACCTCGTCCGGCGTGCCGGCCTGCTCGATATAGCCGTCGCGCATGATGACGATGCGGTCGGCGAGCGTCATCGCCTCCACCTGGTCGTGGGTGACGTAGATCACCGTCGACTGCACCTTGGTGTGCAGCTTCTTGATCTCGGTGCGCATCTGGGTGCGCAGCTTGGCGTCGAGGTTCGACAGCGGCTCGTCGAAGAGGAAGACTTCCGGCTGGCGCACGATGGCGCGGCCCATGGCGACGCGCTGGCGCTGGCCGCCGGAAAGCTGCGCCGGGCGGCGGTCCATCAGCGCTTCCAGGCTGAGGATGGCGGCGGCCTCGTTGACGCGGGCGTCGATCTCGGCCTGCGGCTGCCTGGCGATCTTCAGCGAAAAGCCCATGTTTTCGCGCACCGTCATATGCGGATAGAGCGCATAGGACTGGAACACCATGGAGATGTTGCGGTCGCGCGGCGGCAGGTCGTTGACCGGCACGCCGCCGATCTCGATGACGCCGCCGGAAATGTCTTCGAGGCCGGCGATCATGCGCAGCGTCGTCGACTTGCCGCAGCCCGACGGGCCGACCAGCGCCACGAATTCCTTGTCGCGGATATCGAGATCGATGCCGTGGACGATTTCCAGCGCGCCGTAGCGTTTTACGAGTTTCTTGAGCGAGACCTGGGCCATGCTGTCAACCTTTGACCGCACCGAATGTCAGACCGGACACCAGGTGCTTCTGAATGATGAATGTGAGGGCGAGCGCCGGAACGATCATCACGACCGCGAGCGCGCACATGCCGCGCCAGTCGATAGTGAATTCGGCGGTATAGTCGAGCAGGCCGACCGGCAGCGTCTTGGAATCGACCGAGCGGGTGAGCTGCGAGGCGAGCGCATATTCGTTCCACGAGGTCAGGAAGGCGAAGATGCCGGCGGACGCGATGCCGGGGCCGGCCAGCGGAAACTCCACCTGCCAGAAGGCCTGCCAGCGCGTGCAGCCGTCGATCTGCGCGGCTTCCGCGAGGTCCTTCGGCACCTGCCGGAAGAAGCCGTCGATCAGCCAGATGGTGAAGGGCACGTTCAGCGCCACATAGGTCAGGATCATGCCGAAATGCGTGTCGATGATGCCGACGCGCGAATAGACCATGAAAAGCGGCAGCGAGAGCGCGATGCCAGGCACCGAGCGCGTCAGCATCAGGCCGAGGAAGACGGCCGACTTGCCGCGGAAGCGATAGCGCGCGAAGGCGTAGCCGCCCGACATGCCGATGACGAGCGCGACCACCGTCGAGGTGATCGAGATCACCAGCGAGTTGCGGAAATAATCCCAGACCGGGATGCCGCCCTGCCCGAGCCCGCCGAACATGGCGCGATAGGCGTCGAGCGAGATTTCGTTCGGAATCCAGACCGGCGGCTTCGCCATGATCTCGACGGTCGGGCGTAGCGACGACAGGACGATCCAGAAGCCGGGCAGGCAGATGATGAGCATCGCCAGAAACAGGCCGATCAGATAGACGACCTTACCGATGCGGCGGCGCGTGCGTTGTTGGGCGTTGCGATCCATGATTACCACTCCGCTCCGATCTGGGTGCGGGCAAGCGCGAGCTTGCGGAAGAAATAGACGGTGAAGACGATCGAAAGAATGATCGAGACATAGGCCATGGCGTTGGCAAGGCCCATCTGCGCGTCGGCGTAAGCCGTGCGCCCGACGAGCGTCCACACCAGCTCCGTGCGCCGCGCCGGGCCGCCGTCCGTCATGATCTTGACGATGTCGTAGGCGCGGGCGACGTCGAGCGAGCGGATCGTCATGGCGATGAAGGCGAACGGCATCAGGAACGGCCAGGTGACGTAGCGGAAGGTCTGCCAGCTCGTGCAGCCGTCGACGCGCGCCGCCTCCACCGGCTCCTGCGGCATGGCGAGCAGGCCGGCGAGGATGAGGATCGCGAAGACGGAGGTGGACGACCAGACCTCGGCGATGATGATCGACAGGAAGGCGAGATTGCCGTCGATCAGCCACGGAATGGCCTGCGTGGTCACGCCCAGCGACTGCAGCGCATTGTTGATGATGCCGACATTGTCGTTGAACATGAACTTGAACTGGAAGCCGACGAGCACCGGCGAGAACATCATCGGAAACATCATCAGCGTGCGCAGGATGCGCTTGCCGTAGGTCGCCTTGTTGACGAGGAGCGCGAGCCCCAGGCCGAGCAGCATTTCGAGATTGAGCGCGATGGTCAAAAGCACGACCGTCCGCACGAAGGCGAGGAGAAACACCGGATCGGTGAGGATGCGCTGATAGTTGCGAAAGCCGATCCAGACGCCGAGCGTCGCCGGCTTCGTCAGCCGGAAGGGCGTGAAGCTCGAATAGAGCGAGAGAAGAAGCGGAAAGAGCACCACCGCCGCAAGCACGATGATCGCCGGGAGAAGCAGCAGGACCGGTGGGGATAGTCTCTTGAACATAGCGTGTACCTGTTCGCATTCCGGCGGGGCCGGGAACGCAATCTCGTAGGCCCGGCAGGCAGGCTTGGCGGCGGGTCGAGGCAGTTCGGAAAAAAGCCCGCACCCGTTTCCGGGCGCGGGATCGTCGTTGCGCGGATTAAAGCTCGCCGGCGTCCTGCAGGACCTGCGTCGCCTTGGCGGCGGCGGCGTCGAGCGCTTCCTTGGAGGTCTTGTCGCCGAGGATGGCGGCCTGAAGCTCGGGATAGACCACGTTGGAGATTTCGATCCATTGCGGCGTGCGCGGAACCGGGAAGGCGTACTTCATCGATTCCTGGAAGGTGCTCAGCACTTCCTTCTTGTAAGGATCGGACGCGGCCTGCTGGATGTCCCAGTCCCAGACGGCCTTGCGGGTCGGCAGCGTGCCGTTGGCGGCTTCGAGTTTCTGCGAGTCGTCGTTGGTCAGGAACCAGACGAGCGATGCGGCGGCATCCTTGTGTTCGCAGGATTCCGTGACCGAGAAGCCGTGATGGCCGGACCAGCCGGTGTGCTTGCCGGACGAACCGGTCGGCTGGACGACGATGCCGACATTGCCGGCGATCTTCGACGACTTCGGATCGTTGAAGTAGGTCGCCCAGCCCGGCCAGTCGAGGTCCATGGCGATGGTGCCGGAGGCAAAGCCGGCGCCGAGTTCGTCCCACAGATAGTTGGTGGTGCCGGCCGGAACGGCCTTCGCCTTGTAGAGGTTGACGAACCAGTCGAGCGCGCGCACGCCCGCTTCCGAATTGAAGGCCGGCTTGCCGTCCTTCAGGTAGTCGCCGCCCTCGGCGACCAGCATTTCATAGAAGCGGCCGTTGATCGCCTCTTCCTTGCCGGCGAATTCGGTGCCGAAGAAGTTCGGCGGATTGGAGAAGAAGACGGCCTGATCGGAGACTTCCTTCCAGGTCTTCGGCGGCGCCAGGTCGTAGCCGTACTTGTCCTTGAAGGCCGCCTTCTTGGCGTCGTCCTGATAGAGGCTCTTCTGGTAGTAGAGCGCCGAGACGTCGAACTGGGCGCGCGGCAGCATCACCAGCTTGTCGTCGATGGTGGAGGCGGAAATCGTCGAGTCGACGAAAGCCGAAATCTCTTCCTTCGGCAGCAGCTTGTTCAGGTCGGTGTAAAGCTCGGGATACTGCGGGGCGAAGGAGGAATGGTTCGAGCCGACGCACCAGGTGATCTTGCCCGAAGCCATGTCGGACTTGATTTCCTTGTCCAGCTCGAAGTGGTTCTTCTTCGACAGGATGTTGACCTTGGCGCCCGTCGCCTTTTCCCATTCGGCGATGCGCGCATAGAGCGGCTCATACTGCTGGCCGCCGATCAGCTTGGCGTCGATGGTGACGCCATCGAACTTGCCCGGCAGGTCCGCCGACCAGGCCGTGGACGCGGCGAGAGCCGCCAATAGGCCAGCGACGAGGCCGGCTTTCAATTTCGTCATCTGACACTCCTCCCATTGTCCGGACGATCCCGCCCGAACGCTCCCCGATCCAAATATGGATCAATAATTCATAAGTAAACATCATATTCACAGAGCGTCAAGCGGCGATCGCGCCCGCTTGCAAATGAACGCCATTCATATATGAATATAGGGACCATTTATGCATAGATGAGGGGACTCATGAGTACGGATGACGAAAGCGATCGCTACCGCGCGCCGGCGCTGGACAAGGGCCTCGACATTCTCGAACTCCTCGCCCGCATCGACGGCGGGCTGACCCAGGCCGAGATCGCCAAGCAGCTCGGCAAGAGCCCGAACGAATTCTATCGTATGCTCGACCGCCTGGTGCGCCGCGGCTACGTGCAGCGGCAGGAGGGCGACCGCTTCTTCATGACGCTGAAACTCTTCGGGCTGGCGCATTTCCATGCGCCGGTGCGCCGCCTCGTTTCCTTCGCGACGCCGCTGATGCGCGAATTCTCCAACCGCGCCGAACAGTCCTGCCACCTCGCCGTCTTCGACCGCGGCTCGGTCGTCGTCATCGCGCAGCAGGATTCCCCGACCTATTGGGGCATCTCGATCCGCGTCGGTGCGCAGATCAACCTCTTCAACACCGGCTCCGGCCATATCCTGCTCGCCTTCCGCGACGAGAAGCAGCGGCAGATGATGGTGACGGAGCAGCAGCGGCAACTGGACGACCAGCCGATGCCGGCCGACCTCGAAGCGCGGCTGCAATTCATCCGCGAGCGCGGCTTCGAGACGATGGACAGCCTGCAGACCAACGGCGTGCGCAACATATCGGCGCCCGTTCTGGCCCTCGACGGCAATGCGCTCGCCGCCCTCACCTGCCCCTATATCGAGCCGGTCAACCGCGACGCGCCGAGCTACGAGCAGGTGACCGGCTATGTTCGCGACGCCGCGCGCGAAATCTCCGAAACCGTCGCCGGGCGCGCGGACGAGTCGGAGTGACAATTTTTATTTGAATGAAGTATTCTTATGTGAGTATATAGGGCAAGGCATACAGGGAGGTTTGCCATGCTCTTCGATACGCACCTGCACATCGTCGACCGGACGGCATTGAACTATCCATGGCTCGGCGGCGCCGGCGCGCTGAACCGCGACAGCCTCTATGAGGATTACGCGCGAGAGGCGAAGCGCTCGGGCATTACCGACGTGCTGCATATGGAAGTGGACGTCGTCGCCGACGCGATCGAGGCGGAGACGGCCTATGTGCGCCGCCTGTCGGAACGGCCGGAAAGCCTGATCCGCGGCGCCATCGTCTCCTGCCGCCCCGAGGCGGACGGCTTTGCCGCCTATCTCGACCGGGTGCTCGCCGACCCCTTCGTCAAGGGCTTCCGCCGCGTGCTTCACGTCGTGCCGGACGACCTCTCGGAAGGCGCACTGTTCCGCGACAACCTGAAGCGCCTCTCCGGCACCCGCCTCACCTTCGATCTCTGCGTGCTGCCGCACCAGATCGAAAAGGCAATCGCGCTTGCCGATCTCAACCCGGACGTCCGCTTCATCCTCGACCATTGCGGCGTGCCGGCCGTCAAGGACGGCATGAGCGACCTCTGGAAGAACGGCATCACCGAAATCGCCCGCCGGCCGAACGTCACCGTCAAGATTTCCGGCGTCGTCGCCTATGCCGATCCCGATAGCTGGACCGTCGATACGCTCCGCCCCTTCGTCGAGCATGTCATCGCCCGCTTCGGCTGGGACCGTGTCGTCTGGGGCAGCGATTGGCCGGTCTGCACCCTGGGCGGCGGGCTGACGCACTGGGTCGCCGCCACCCATGCGCTCGTCGCCGGATGCAGCCCCGACGAGCGCGAACGCCTCTTCCACCGCAATGCCAGAGGACTCTGGGCGCTCTAGCCCGGACATCGGATACCGAAAGATCATCGCATATGACTGCCCATAATGAACAAGCCCTGCTCGCCGACATCACCGTGCTGGACATGAGCCAGTTCCTGGCCGGCCCGATGGCGGCGCTGCGCCTCGGCGACCTCGGCGCCCGCGTCATCAAGATCGAGCGGCCGGACGGCGGCGATCTCTGCCGCCGCCTTTACCTCAGCGACACCGAGATCGGCGGCGATTCCACGCTGTTCCACGCCATCAACCGCGGCAAGGAAAGCTTTGCCGGCAACATGAAGGATGCCGACGATCTGGCGGCGATCCGCGCGCTGATCGCCAAGGCCGACGTCGTGATCCAGAATTTCCGCCCCGGCGTGATCGAGCGCCTCGGCCTCGATTATGAGTCCGCTCGCAAGATCAATCCGCGCATCGTCTATGGCAGCATCAGCGGCTACGGACCGGCCGAGGACTGGGCGCATTTTCCCGGACAGGACCTGTTGGCGCAGGCACGCTCCGGCGTCATGTGGCTGAACGGCGAGGCCGCCGACGGCCCCGTTCCCTTCGGGCTGGCGGTCGCCGACATGCTGGCCGGCAATGTGCTCGTCCAGGGCATTCTCGCCGGGCTCGTGCGCCGCGGCATGTCCGGCGAGGGCGTGCATGTCGAGACGAGCCTGATGGAAGCGATGATCGACTTCCAGTTCGAGGTTCTGGCCACGCACCTGAACGACGGCGGCCGCCGGCCGCAGAAATCCGCCGTCCGCAATGCCCACGCCTACCTCGCGGCCCCCTACGGCGTCTACGAATGCAAGGAGGGCTGGCTGGCCCTCGCCATGACGCCGCTGCCGGCGTTAGCGCCGCACTTCGACCTGCCGGCGCTTTCCGGCTTCACCCCGGCGGAAGCCTTTTCAAAGCGCGACGAGATCAAGGCGACGATCGCCGCGCGCCTGCGCGAAAAGACCGCGCGGGAGTGGCTGGCAATCCTCGAACCGGCCGATATCTGGGCCGCCGAGGTGCTGGACTGGCCGAACCTCATCGCCACCGCCGCCTTCCGCCAACTCGACATGCTGCAGACGGTGACGCGCGGCGACGGCGTCTCGGTGCGCACCACCGCCAGCCCCATCCGCGTCAACGGCCACCGCCACAAGGACGGCCGCGCAGCACCACTGATCGGCAGCCAGTCGGATGAGATCAGGGCGGAATTTCTGGCGTCTGGGCGGTAGGAAGACGTTCTGCGCTTGCGGCTATGCCCCTCATCCGCCCTGAGCTTGCCGAAGGGGCGCCACCTTCTCCCCGCACGCGGGGAGAAGGGATATGCCGCGCCGTTTCAGTCCCCTCTCCCCGCAGGCGGGGAGAGGGTTAGGGTGAGGGGCAGCTTTGCGGGCGAAGCCCTCAGGCAGCAGCCAACTGCAGTTCCTTCTGGACCATGGCACGCAGCGCCAGGAGGTCCTTGGCGAAGAGGCGGATGCCTTCCGAGAGTTTTTCGGTCGCCATGGCGTCTTCGTTCATCATCCAGCGGAAGGTCTTTTCGTCGACATGGATCTTCGGCTGTGCCTTGACGTGATCCGGCGACAGCGCGCGTTCCAGCTTGCCCTGGTCGTTGGAAAGCTCGTCGAGCAGCGCCGGGCTGATCGTCAGGCGGTCGCAGCCGGCCAGCGCTTCGATTTCAGCAGCGTTGCGGAACGAGGCGCCCATGACGATCGTCTTGATGCCGTGCGACTTGTAGTAATCGTAGATGTCGCGGACCGAGAGAACGCCCGGATCGTCGGCAGCGGTGTATTCCTTGCCGGTCGACTTCTTGTACCAGTCGAGGATGCGGCCGACGAAGGGCGAAATCAGGAACACCTTGGCGTCGGCGCAGGCAACGGCCTGGGCCTTGGAGAAGAGAAGCGTCAGGTTGCAGTCTATGCCTTCCTTCTGCAGCACTTCCGCGGCGCGGATGCCTTCCCAGGTGGAGGCGAGCTTGATGAGGATGCGGTCGCGCTCGATGCCGCGCTCCTTGTAGGCGGCGATGATGCTGCGGGCCTTGGCAAGCGAGCCTTCGATGTCGAAGGAGAGGTCGGCGTCGACTTCCGTGGAGACGCGGCCGGGAACGAGCTTCACCAGCGCGGCACCGACGGAGATGGCAAGCCGGCTTGCGACTTCGGCGGCCACGGCATCGGGATTGCCGCCCTGCGACTTGCCCCAGGCGACGGCTTCCTTGACCGCGTCGGCGAACATCGGCGTGCCGAGCGCCTTCAGCACGATGGTCGGGTTGGTGGTGCAATCGACCGGTTTCAGGCGGGCGACGGCTTCGATGTCGCCGGTATCGGCAACCACCGTCGTCATGGAGCGGAGTTGGTCAAGCTTGGAACTCATCTGCATATCCTCGTTGAATACGAACCTTGGCCGGCTTTGGCGATCCTCAATTGTCGCTCAGACTATCGCCGTTCGCAAACGCAAAAGTCAAGGAACATTTGCCCAATTGAATTGACATAAGTTTCAAATCTCGGCGATGATCGCCACCACTGCATGTCGCGCAAGAATTTGCGGAGGATCGATGGCCAAGCTCAGACGTGGAACGCATACCGCCCTCGCCGAGGCCGCGTCTCTGAGGCTGCGCGCCGCCTGGCTCTATTACAATCAAGGCCTCACCCAGAAGGACGTGGCCGAACAGCTCGGCGTCAGCCGCACGACCGTCATCCGGCTGCTGGACGAGGCGATGCGGCGGGCCGAGGTCCAGATCTTCATCAACGAGGGCATCGACGATTGCGTCGAGCTGGCGATCAAGCTGGAGCGCGCCTACGGGCTCGACGAGGCGATCGTCGTGCCGGCGCCGGTCGGCAACGATCCCGACGCGCTGGCAAAGAGCGTCGGCCTGGCGCTCGGCCAGTTCCTCACCGAGGCGATTCCGGACGATTATACCATCGGCGTCGGCTGGGGACGGACGATGACTGCCTCGCTCGCGAGCTTCCGGCCGCCGCGGCGGGACAATTGCAAGGTGGTCTCGCTGCTCGGCGGCATCGTCGCCGTCCACCAGACGAACCCCATCGACTACACCTGGCGCCTGGCAAACCAGCTCGGCGCGGAGTGCTACATGTTCCTGGCGCCGCTGCTGGTCGATTCCATCGAGACCAAGCGCAACCTCATCGAAAAATGCGGGCTGGAGGCGATCTACCGGCTGGCGGAAAGCCTCGATCTCGCCATCGTCAGTTGCGGCGATATCGGCCCGCATTCCACCTCGCTGTCGGAAGGCTTTATCTCGAAACAGGAGCTGGACCAGCTCGTCGCCGCCGGCTGTGTCTGCGATACCATGTTCAATTTCCTCGACGCGGAAGGCCGCTCCGTCGATCATTCGATCAACAGCCGCGTCATGTCGGTCGATCTCGACACGCTGAAGAAGGCCAAGCACATCGTGCTGTCCTCCGGCGGCGGCCATCGGGCGGTGGCGATCCGCGCGACGATCAAGCGCATCGGCTGCAACACGCTGATCACCGACGAAAGCGCCGCACTGGCGCTCCTCGATCTCGCCGAGGCGAAGGCGGCGTGAGGCTGCCCTTTGCTCTTAGGCCCTGCCGGCCTCCCAGCCGAGCATGGCGCGCTTGCGCGTGAGGCCCCAGTGATAGCCGGTGAGCGCGCCGTTCTTGCCGAGCGCACGGTGGCAGGGCACCACGAAGGAGATCGGGTTGCGACCGACGGCGGCGCCGACGGCGCGGCTTGCGGTCGGCTGGCCGATATCGTTGGCGATATCGGAATAGGTGACGGCCTTGCCCATCGGGATCTTCAGCAGGCTTTCCCAGACGCGCACCTGAAAATCCGTGCCGATCAGCACGACGCGCAGCGGCTGGTCGCAATTCCACCGGTCCTCGCGGAAGACACGCTCCGCATAGGGTGCCGTCGCCCCACGATCCTCGATGAAGGTGGCGTTCGGCCAGCGACTCGTCATGTCCTCCAGGCAGGCCGCCTCGTCGCCGTCGCAGAAGGCAAGGCCGGCAAGCCCCCGGTCGGTCGCCATCACCAGCGCCGTGCCGAAAAGCGAGGCGTGGAAGCCGTAGCGGATCGCAAGCCCCTCGCCGCGCGCCTTCCATTCGCCCGGCGACATGGCCTCATGCGTGACGAAAAGGTCGTGCAGCCGGCTCGGGCCGGAAAGTCCGACCTCGATCGAGGTTTCGAGCAACGGCAATTCCTCCTGCCGCAGCAGGCGCTTGGCATGGTCGAGCGTGACCGCCTGCAGGAAGGCCTTGGGCGACAGCCCGGCCCAGCGGGTGAACGTCTTCTGCAACTGCGTCGGCGACTGGCCGATCTCGGCCGCGATCGTCTCCAGCGAGGGCTGGTCGCGATAATCGAGGGTGATGAGTTCGATCACCCGGCGAACGGTGTCGTAATCCGGGCCTTCGGGCGTGATATCCGTATCGAGCTTGGCAAGTGCATTCATGATCGTTTCTCCTTGTAAGGGAGATGACCACCGAACCGCCCCTCTTTCCACCCGTTTCTTGCGTTTCTCGCTAAATCCGCCGCGTCACCGTCGCCAGCGCGCCCTTGAACGCCTTGGCGAAGCTTTCGCGGTCTTCCGGGTTGAGGAAGGCGCCGATCTCGGTCGCCCTGCCCTCGCCGCTGATCCGCATCGAGGTGATGCCGATCTCGCGATGGCGGCGGACGAAGAAGCGCGCCCAGAACGGGTTGAACCGGTGTTCGACCATGCGGCCGGAGGGCGAGAATTTGCGCACGGAAACGTCGGTGCGCGAGACGGTGACCTCCTCGCGCGCCCGGCCGGAGCGATAGTTGAACCAGAAGGCGACATAGACGAGCAGGAAATCGGCGCCCATGAAAAGCCCGATCGGCCATGCCCCGCGGATCACGAACAGGAGGCCATAGAACAGGCAGAAACCGCCCATCAGGACAAGCAGAACCCTGAACCCCTTGCGTCCCAGCGAACGGTAGGGAAAAAGTTCTGCGGCAAAGACCGGCCGGTCCTCGGGCCTATCGGCGTTGCGTTCCGTCATAGGAGATGAGTATAGGTCGTTCATGGCAAATCTGAAGACCAAATCCACAACCGCCCCCCGAGAAACGCCGGCTGCGGCAGCGCGCCGCAAGCCCGCCGCGCGATCCGCCTATTCGAAAGCGGAGATCGAGGAAATCTTCCGCCGCTTCTCGATCCAGCGACCGGAGCCGAAGGGCGAGCTGGAGCACGTCAATCCCTTTACCCTCGTGGTCGCGGTCGCGCTCTCCGCCCAGGCGACCGACGTCGGCGTCAACAAGGCGACGCGCGCCCTCTTTGCCGTCGCCGACACGCCTCAGAAGATGCTCGCGCTGGGCGAAGAGCGCCTGCGCGACTACATCAAGACGATCGGCCTCTACCGCAACAAGGCGAAGAACGTGATCGCCCTGTCGCAGAAGCTGATCGACGATTTCGGCGGCGAGGTGCCGCAAACCCGCGAGGAGCTGACGACGCTGCCGGGCGTCGGGCGCAAGACCGCCAATGTCGTGCTGTCCATGGCCTTCGGCCATTCGACCATCGCCGTCGACACGCATATCTTCCGCATCGCCAACCGCATCCGGCTCGCGCCGGGCAAGACGCCGGACGAGGTCGAGCAGCGGCTCATGAAGGTCATCCCCGACCACTATCTTTTCCACGCCCATCACTGGCTGATCCTGCACGGGCGCTATTGCTGCAAGGCGCGCAAGCCGGAATGCGAGCGCTGCGTGATCGCCGACCTCTGTCGCTCGCCGGAAAAGACCTGGGATGTGGCAGCACCTCTGGTCGAGTTACCCGCTCAGGCGATCGGAGAATGACGGGTCGCGCCGGCTGATAAGCTTGTGCAGGTGCACCATCATCGACGCGGCGAAGAGCGGCGTCAGAAGGTTCAGCACCGGCACGGCGAGGAAGGCCGCGATGACCAGCCCGGCGAGAAACACCGTCGGCGCGTTCTTGACGCGGAACAGCCGCGCCTCCGCCGGCGTGCGGAACCGCATGGCGGCGAACTCGAAGAATTCGCGGCCGAGCAGGTAGCCGTTCACGAGAAAGAAGGCGATCAGGTTGACGCCGGGCACGAAGAGCAGCGCCACCGCAATCAGATTGCCGACGATCACCACGCCGAGGAACTTCAGCGAGCTTGCGATCGCCGCGCCGAGCGGCATCGCCCGCCCCGGCGCATCCTCGGGATAGTCGCGGCGCTCGACCACCTCGGCCACGTCGTCGAGAAAAAGCCCGGCGATCAGCGCCGTCACCGGCGACAGAAGCAGCGCCAGCACCAGCGCAAGGCCGAGCCCCGCCACCACGAAGAAGACGAAACTCAGCCACCCCGCCCAGGCGGGAAGATCGGGAAGAAGCGTCTGCAGCCAGGGCGCCGCGAAGGCGAAGAAGGCGCTTCGCACCGCCAGCCACAACCCGGCCAGCACGAGCAGCGTCATGCCGAGCACCTTCCAGAAGACCTTGCGCGTCTCCGGGGCGAAGAGATTGATGGCGGCAAGCCGCGCGGCGTCGAAGATCATGGCGTCAGCTTCCGTTGCATGGCGATCCGCATGTAGGAACCCCTTGTGCCATGAACAAGTTTTTACGCCGCGCAAGATCGTTTTGCGCCGCAAGAGGTTCGTTGTGTTGGAGTTAAAGCTAATATATATTAAGCCGCTGATCGAAAAAACAGCAGGCTGAATGTCAGCGCGGGATTTCGTAAGTCCCGACGCGCGAAGGCCGAGAATAGAGCAATTCCAGGAGGGTGCGCAGCGGTTTTTCATGCGGAAATTCATGACAACAAACGGTTGGAGCATCCCCGCCTGCCGGGGAAACCGGAACCGCTCCCACCGGCACATATAATCGCGCAGCGGCTGAAAACAACAACGAGGCATCCCTTGGAAGACCTGGGCCAGAAACTCAGACAATATATGAAATCCGGCACGCCTGCCGAGCGCCGCATCGCCCGCTATTTTTCCGACCACCTGAACGAACTGCCCTTCGAGACCGCCTCCTCGGTCGCCGACCGGCTGGAGTTGAGCCCGATGACGGTCGGCCGCTTCCTGCGGGCGCTCGGCTATCAGGGGCTGGACGGCATCAAGGTGCATCTAAGGGAAAATGCCGGCCCCGCGACATGGCAGCTTCCGGCGGCGATGGAGCAGTTGCAGAAGGATGCCAGCGAAGGCCGGCCGCTCGCCAACGTCATGGCCGAGCATGTCGACATGCTGCACCACGTCTACAATCTGGCGACGCAGCCGGTCTGGCTGGACGCCGTCGGCATGGTGCTGTCGGCAAGCGAGGTCTTCGTCGCCGCGCATCAGAGCCTCGACGGTCTCGGCGAGCATTTCTGCCATCATCTGGCGCATGCGCGCGACCATGTGCAGTTCGCCCCCGGCACCAACGGCAGCTATGCCGAATTGCTGGCGCACCAGTCGACCGACGCCGTGCTCATCATCGTCGATACGTGGCGCTTCTCGAAATCGCGGCTGCTGGCGCGTTCCGCCCGCCGCTCAGGCTACAAGGTGCTGCTGATCACCAGCCAGTATACCGAATGGGCGCATGAATTCGCCAATCTGACCTTGTCGCTACCGCCGTCACGCGCCGTCGCCCGCGAAAACTTCACGGCGATGACGGCGCTGCTCGAATTCTTCGCCGCCGCCGTCATCCATGCGGCCGGCAACGAGGGCGAAATCCGCGCCCGGCGGATCAACGAACTCGAAGGCATGTTCGCCGACGCGCCGATGCGCTGAGAGAAAGATCGCGCCGCGCTTTAGCGGCGCGCGTCCAGAAGGGCGTTGACCTCGGCCACCTGCGCGTTCGTCAACTGCCGGCCGAAGCCGGTCTCAAGCGTCGTGACCGCCGCATTTAGCGCCCTGGTCCTCGCCTGCGGATCGGTCAGCGCCAGCGCCGCCTCGCGGCTCCGCTCATAGGTCGCGATCTTGCCGACCGCCGAATTCGGCGAGGCCCGATCACGCGCGCGCGCCGAGGCATGGGCGGCGTTCAGGGGGCCAAGGTCGTTGCCGTCAGCATCGCCGGCCTTCGCCGAAGCATCCGCCTTGTCCGCCTTCCCGTGGCCGGCACCGTTATCGCCGTGCTGCCCGGAGTTTCCATGGCTGCCGCCGTTGCCGTTGCCGCCGCCATTGCCGCCGCCGTTGCCGCCACTTTTGGCAAAGGCCGCCGAGGCAAGCAGGCCGGGGCCGAAGGCGGGCGCAAGCGCCGTTACCGCCATAGCGACCGTGATGGAAACAGCGAGAAGAGCGCCCTTGCGCCGGATAGTTCGGATCGTCATGAAGAATCGCCTTTCTTTCGAACGGACTAAAGAACGCCTTCGGTTTATGTCGCTTCTATGGCGTCCAGTTCCGCCCTGTGGCGGTGCATGGCGAGGAAGCGCCGGTAGTCGCGCTCGTATAGCGCGCGCTTCGCCGGGTCCGGCAAACGGGCCTCGCCGCCCGGATACATGGCGACGCCGGCGGTCGCGAGGTCCTCATGCAACCCGCAGGCGACGGAGGCGGCAATCGCCGTGCCGAGCAGCACGGCATCGTTCATCTTCGGCACGACCACCTTGCAGCCGGTGACGTCCGAATAAAGCTCCAGCAGCACCGGGTTCTTCACATGGCCGCCGGCGACATGCAGCGTATCGGGCACGTAGCCGTAATCGCGCATGCGCTCCAGAATGTGGCGCAGCCCGAGCGCGATGCCGACGCCGGTGCGCCAATAGAGGCGGCAAAGCCCGTCGAAGGAGGTGTCGAGCGTCAAGCCGCTGACGACGCCGACGGCGTGGGGATCGGCGAGCGGCGAGCGATTGCCGTGGAAATCCGGCAGCACATGCAGGCGCGCGCCGAAGTCGTCGCCCTCGATTGCCCTCAGTTCTGCGATGCGCTCGACGATGCGCAGGTGCAGCGCCGGCGTCGGCTCGCCGCCGGCCGCATGCATCCGCACGATATAGTCGAGCAGCGCGCCGGTCGCCGACTGGCCGGCCTCCACCAGCCAGGACTGCGGGAAGACCGCCTCGAAATAAGGCCCCCACATGCCGGTGCTGCGCCGGCGCTCGCGGGAGAAGGAGATGATGCAGCTCGATGTGCCGGCGATCAGCGCGAGCTGGCGCTCCAGCGCCTCCATGTCGCCCGCATCGCCCCCGAGCGCGCCCAGCCCCCCGGCATAGGCGTCGATCATGCCGGCCGAGACATGGCAGCCGGTGTCGAGGCCGAGCGCTTCGGCCGCCTCCGCCGTCAGCGTGCCGACACTCGCCCCGACCGGCGCCGTCTCCTCCGGCAGGTTGCCGCGCTCGCAGAGGTCGCCGAGCCCGATCAGGTTCAGGAAATCGGCCTGCCAGCCGGGCTGCCGGTGGGCGAGGTAGTTCCATTTGGAGGTCAGCGTGCAGCGCGAGCGCACCGGCGATCCCGTCGCCTTCCAGGTCATGAAATCGGCGAGGTCGAAGAAATATCCGGCCTTGGCCCAGGTCTCGGGCAGATGCGTCTTCAGCCACATCAGCTTCGGCATTTCCATTTCCGGCGACATGAAGTTGCCGGAGTGTTCCAGCACCGCATGCTCGGTCGCGGTGCAGAAATCCGCCTCCTTCAGCGCGCGGTGGTCGAGCCAGACGATGGTGTCGAAGCGATCCTCGCCGCCGGTCGAGACCGTCACCGGCTGGCCTTGGCTGTCGCGCACCACCAGCGAGCAGGTGGCGTCGAAGCCAATCGCGCCGATCGCCTCCGGCGCGACGCCGCAGATCGAGCGCGCCGCGCGCACCGCCGCGCAGACGGCGGCCCATATGTCTTCGGAACTATGCTCGGCGTGGTTTTCGCGCGGCTTGTTCATGATGATCGGGTGTTCGGCCTTGCCAAGCATGGCGCCGCTGGCATCGAACACACCGGCGCGCGCGCTGCCGGTGCCGATATCGACCGCAACCACATGATGACGCATCAATCAGGAACCCCGTCCGTCTTGCCGGCCTGCCGCGCGAAAACCGCCCGATGAGCCGGCAACCTCCCATGTCCGCGCATGTCGCTCCCAAGCCTATGCGCGGTGTTTTCGGACAAGGTGTATCAAATCCGGCATGACGTCAAACGTCACGTCCGGAGAAAGCCGACGCAGCTCCGCAAGGTAGCTCTGCAGGTTGGCGTGCGCGCCGCCGGTGAAGGCAAAGACGGTCATGCCGGCCGCCTTCGCGGCCATGATCCCGGCCGGACTGTCCTCGACGACGATGCAGTGGCGTGGCTCCGCCCCCATCCGCTCGGCGGCATAGAGGAAGAGGTCCGGCGCCGGCTTGCCGCGCTTCACCATCGTCGCGCTGAAGATATCGGGCTCCAGCCGGTCGAGCAGGCCGGTGACCCCAAGCGACAGCCTGATCCGCTCCAGCTGGCTGGACGAGGCGACGCAGCGCGGCCCGTCTAGCGCGTCGAGCGTTTCGGCCATGCCCTTGATCGGCTGCAGAGAGGCGCGGAAGCGGGCATAGAGATCGCTGCGGATTCGCTCCAGAAACGCCTCGCCGGCGAAGATATTGAACTCGCGGTGCAGCGTCTCCACCAGCGTCGCAAGGCTGCGGCCCAGGAAGCGCTCATAGGCCTCCTCTTCGCTGATGACGACGCCCTCCTCGCGCATCGCCTTGACGAGGACGGCGATGGACAGCGGCTCGCTATCCACGAGCACGCCGTCGCAATCGAAAATGACAAGCCGTTTCTCTGCGTCAGCCATGGCCGATCCAATCATGAAATCCATTCATGACGGCGCATAACAGCAGCGGCCGCTATCGGCAATAAGCCGTCGCCGGCTTGGAGGCCGATAGCGTCGGGGCTAGCTCGCCAGCTTGCCGTCCAGATAGAGTTGCAGGGTCTCGCGCGTGCCCTTCTCCCAAAGCGTCTTCACCGCATGCGCGAAGCGTTTACGGAAGAGATCGGACGAGGCGACCTTTCCGAAAATATCGTCGAAGACGAGAAACGCCATCGGATCGTCCTTGGCCTTCAGCGCCGCCTCGTGCAGCCGCTCGGCGCTCGCATCGTTGAAGGGGATCAGCCCGCCACTGTCCGAGGTACCCGCGAAATAGCGGCACCAGAGCGCCGAGACGAGCGACAGGCCGACGACGTCCTCGCCCCGCGCCAGCCGGTCGGCGGTCGAGGGAAGGATGAATTTCGGCTGGCGGTTCGAGCCGTCCTGCGCAAGCCGCGGAATGGTGTCGGCGATCTTCGGATTGAGGAAGCGATGCTCGATCAGCTTGAAATAGTCCTTAAGGCTGGTATCCGGCACCGGCGGCACGACGGGAATGATCTCCTCGTTTTCGAGCTTGGCGAGGAAGGCGCGGATCAGCGGATTTTCCATCGCCTCATGGACGAAATGAATGTCCATCAGCGCCGCCGGATAGGCGATCGCCGCATGGCCGCCGTTGAGGATACGGATCTTCATCAGCTCGTAGGGCGCGACGTCGGGCACGAAGGTGACGCCGACCGCTTCCAGCGCCGGGCGGCCGAGCGGAAACTTGTCCTCCAGCACCCATTGCTTGAATTCCTCGCAATAGACCGGCCAGTTGTCCTCGATCTTGAAATGGTCCTTCAGATAGTCGATCTCGCGCGCGCCGGTCGCGGGCGTGATGCGGTCGACCATGGAGTTCGGGAAGGCGACATTGGCCTCGATCCAGCCGGCGAAGGCGGGATCGGAAAGCCGCGCGGTGCCGACGACGGCCGCCCGCGTCACCGCCCCGTTATGGGGAATGTTGTCGCAGGACATGACCGTGAAGGGCGCGATGCCCCTGTCGCGCCGCGCCTTCAGCCCGGCGACGACAAGGCCGAAGACGGTCTTCGGCTCGGCGGGGTTTTGCCCGTCGGCGACGATGGCCGGATGCGCGGGATTGAACTTGCCCGACGCGTCGATGAAATAGCCGCCCTCGGTGATCGTCATCGAGACGATGCGGATTTTCGGATCGGCAAGCCCGGCGACGATGGCCGCGGCATCGCCGGGCGGCAGGATGTCGATCATCGGCGCGGTGACCCGCGCGGCCGTGCGGTTGTTGTCCTGCTCGACCACGGTCGTCAGGAAATCCTGCGCCGCCAGCTTGTCGCGCATGGCCGCATCGGAGGGCAGCACGCCCGCCCCGACGATCGCCCAGTCCAGATCCTTGCCGGCATTGAAAAGGTCGTCGAGATAGACCGCCTGATGGGCGCGGTGAAAATTGCCGACGCCGAAGTGGACGATGCCCGCCTTGAGCGCGGCGCGGTCATAGGCCGGAACGGCCGCCGTCGCCGATACCTCGGAAAGCGTTGCCAGCGATAGTTTCGTCATGCCTCAGTCCTTTCAAAACATCGTTGCGACGGGCGGCGGCCTGTCTCAGATGGCCATGCCGCGGTCGTTGAAGCGATGGATGCGCGATTTGTCGGGGGTCAGGTAGACGGTATCGCCGGCCCGCGCGCCGAACTCGCCGACGCCGCGCGCCGTGATCGGACCGAGGCCTTCGACCTCCACATGCAGGAAGGTGTCGGCGCCGAGATGCTCGGCGACCATCACCTTGCCCTTCCAGTCGCCGCTGTCCTTCGAAAGCGTCACATGCTCCGGGCGCACGCCGACCGTGTGGCCGCCCATCCCTTGCGCATAGCCGCCCTCGATGAAGTTCATCTTCGGCGAGCCGATGAAGCCGGCGACGAAGAGGTTACGCGGGTTGCGGTAGAGGTCGAGCGGCGAGCCGACCTGCTCGATGTTGCCGCGGTTCAAGACCACGATCTTGTCGGCCATGGTCATGGCTTCCACCTGGTCGTGGGTGACGTAGATCATCGTCGTCTTCAGCTGCTGATGCAGCTCGCTGATTTCGAGGCGCATGTTGACGCGCAGCGCCGCATCGAGGTTCGACAACGGCTCGTCGAAGAGGAAGGCGGAAGGCTGGCGCACGATGGCGCGGCCGATGGCGACGCGCTGGCGTTGGCCGCCGGAGAGCTGGCGCGGCTTGCGGTCGAGATAGTCCGTGAGATTGAGGACGCGCGCGGCGTCGCTCACCTTGCGGTCGATCTCGGCCTTGTCGACATTCGCCATCTTCAGCGGGAAGGCGATGTTGTTGCGCACGCTCATATGCGGATAGAGCGCATAGGACTGGAACACCATCGCCAGACCGCGCTCGGAGGGCGCCTTCTCGGTCGCATCCTTGCCGTCGATGACGATCTTGCCGGCCGACACGTCCTCGAGGCCGGCGATCAGCCGCAGCAGCGTCGATTTTCCGCAGCCGGAGGGGCCGACGAAGACCACGAACTCGCCGTCCTTGATTTCCAGGTCGATCGAAGGAATGACCTTGGCCTCGCCGAAGATCTTCGACACTTTTTCAAGCGTAATGCTGCCCATGATTGCCTTCCTTACTTAACCGCGCCAAAGGTGAGGCCGCGAACGAGTTGCTTCTGGCTGAACCAGCCGAGGATGAGGATCGGGGCGATCGCCATGGTGGAGGCCGCCGAGAGCTTGGCATAGAAGAGCCCTTCGGGGCTCGAATAGGAGGCGATGAAGGCCGTCAGCGGCGCGGCCTCGGAGGCCGTGAGGTTGAGCGTCCAGAACGCCTCGTTCCAGGCGAGGATGACGTTGAGCAACAGCGTCGAGGCGATGCCGGGAATGGCCATCGGCGTCAGCACGTAGACGATCTCCTTGGCAAGCGATGCGCCGTCCATGCGGGCGGCTTCCAGGATTTCGCCCGGGATCTCCTTGAAGTAGGTGTAGAGCATCCACACGATGATCGGCAGGTTGATCAGCGTCAGCACGATGACGAGGCCGACGCGGCTGTCGAGCAGGCCGGTGTTGCGGAAGATCAGGAAGATCGGGATCAAGGCACCCACCGGCGGCATCATCTTGGTGGAGAGCATCCACATCAGCACGTCCTTGGTCCGCTTGGTCGGCGCAAAGGCCATCGCCCAGGCGGACGGGATCGCGATGATGAGGCCGAGCAGCGTCGAGCCGAACGAGATCACCACCGAGTTCAGGAAGTGGTGGAGATAGTCGGAGCGCGACTGCACCTCCGCATAGTTCTCCGTCGTCCACTGGAAGAACAGGAACTGCGGCGGCGAGGCGATGGCATCGGCCTCCGACTTGAAGCTCGTCAGGAAGGTCCACAGGATCGGGAAGAAGATCAGGAGGGCGAGCACCCAGGCGACCGCCGTCATGATCGCCTTGCGCCGTGTCGAAACGCGTCTTGCCATCTCAGGCCTCCAGATTCTTGCCGACGAGGCGTACGAGGAAGATCGCCACGATGTTGGCGAGGATGACCGCCACGATGCCGCCCGCCGATGCGCCGCCGATATCGAACTGCAGGAGCGCCTGGGAGTAGACGAGGAAGGTCAGGTTGGTGCTCTGCGTGCCGGGGCCGCCATTGGTCGTGACCAGGATTTCGGCGAAGACCGAAAGCAGGAAGATGGTCTCGATCAGGATGACCACGGTAATGGCGCGCGCCATGTGCGGCAGGATGATGTAGATGAATTTCGAGATCGGCCCTGCGCCGTCCATCTCCGCCGCCTCCTGCTGCTCCTCGTCGAGCGACTGCAGCGCGGTCAGCATGATGAGGGTCGCAAACGGCAGCCATTGCCAGGCGACGATGATGATGATCGACATCAGCGGCGCGCTCGCCAGCCAGTCGAAAGGCTCCAGGCCCAGCATCTTGGCGAGATAGGCGAAGAGCCCGTTCACCGGGTTCATGAACATGTTCTTCCAGACAAGGGCCGCGACCGTCGGCATCACGAAGAAGGGCGCGATGACGAGCACGCGCACGATGCCCTGCCCGAAAATGTCCTGATTGAGCAGCAGCGCAAACGCGATGCCGCCGACCACCGTGATCAGCAGCACGCCCACCACGATCAGCAGCGTGTTGATCAGCGCGTCGAAGAAGGCGGGGTCGGTCAGGAAGAACTTGTAGTTGGTGAGGCCGATGAACTCATGCTCGCCCGGCATCAGGAGATTGTAGTTCAAAAGCGAGAAATAGATCGTCGTGACCAACGGCACGATCATCCAGATGAAAAGCAAAAGCACCGAGGGCGCCATCATCAGACGGGCCGCGGAACGGGTGTGCAACGTCGCCATGGCAAATACCGATCTTGTCCGGCGCATGTCCCCCGGTCGAAAATGCGACCGCTTGGGGACAGGATGCGCGAAGCCAAAAATTGTTTCCGGGTCTTGCCGCAGAAAGTGCACGGCTACCGGCTGGCAAAGTCCGAGAAAAAGGCGGCCGGCGAGGCTTGGAAACCCCGGCGGCCGAAGGGAAAGGAGCGCTGGGACGCTCCCCTCCATGGTCGGGAGGTTATTATTTGATGTAACCGGCCTTGGTCATTTCGCGGGTCGTCAGCTGCTGCGCGCTCTTCAGCGCCTGATCGACCGACATCTGGCCGGCAAGGGCTGCGGAGAACTGCTGGCCGACGGCCGTGCCGATGCCCTGGAATTCCGGAATGGCGACGAACTGGACGCCGACATAGGGAACGGGCTTGACGGTCGGATGGGTCGGATCGGCAGCATTGATGCTATCCAGCGTCATCTTCGCGAAGGGCGCAGCCTTCTGGTACTCCGCGTTCTGGTAGAGCGAGGAGCGCGTGCCGGGAGGTGCGTTCAGCCAGCCTTCCTTCTCGGCGACGAGGTTGGTGTAGTCCTTGCTGGTCGCCCAGGCGATGAACTTCTCGGCCGCTTCCGTCTTCTTCGAGCCGGCGGGGACGGCGAGGTTCCAGGCCCAGAGCCAGTTGCCGCGCTTGCCGAGACCCTTGTCGGGCGCCAGCGCGAAGCCGACCTTGTCGGCGACCTTGGACTGCTTGGGATCGGCAACGAAGGAGGCTGCCACCGTCGCGTCGATCCACATGGCGCACTTGCCGGTCTGGAACAGCGCGAGGTTTTCATTGAAGCCGTTCGACGAAGCGCCGGGAGGGCCGGCATCCTTCATCAGCTTGGTGTAGAACTCCAGCGTCTGCTTCCATTCCGGCTGGTCGAACTGCGGCTGCCACTTCTCGTCGAACCAGCGGGCGCCGAAGGAGTTCGACATCGCCGTCAGGAAGGCCATGTTCTCGCCCCAGCCGGCCTTGCCGCGCAGGCAGATGCCGTAGACTTCGTCCTTCTTGTTGGTGATCTTGCGGGCCGCTTCCGCGATGAAATCCCAGGTCGGGGCGTCGGGCATCGTAAGCCCGGCCTTCTCGAACAGGTCCTTGCGGTACATCACCATCGAGCTTTCGCCGTAGAACGGCGCGGCATAGAGCTTGCCGTCCGTGGTCAGGCCGCTGCGGATCGCCGGCAACAGGTCGTTGACGTCATAGCTGTCGCCGAGCTTGTCGAGCGGCAGCAGCCAGCCCTGCTTGGCCCAGATCGGCACTTCATAGGTGCCGATGGTCAGGACGTCGTACTGGCCGCCCTTGGTCGCGATGTCGGTCGTGACCTTCTGGCGCAGCACGTTTTCCTCGAGCGTCACCCATTTCAGATCGATTCCGGGATTCTTGGTTTTGAAATCGTCGGTGAGCTTCTGCATCCGTATCATGTCACCGTTGTTGACGGTGGCGATGGTCAGCGTCTCGGCCGACGCCATCCCGGCAAGCATCATCGCCGAGCAAGCGCCCAGCAGAAAAGTCTTCAATTTCATGTCATCCTCCCAGAAGCGAAAATTGAGCATTCGCTTTTCTCATGGGCAATTACTCAACGATGACGGAAAAATGTCAATGCCCATTCATTGCTGCGGCGCCGAACGCCGAGCCTAACCCATTGCAATGGCTGTGATATATTTTTGCTCAGTCCTTGAGCAAAAATTCAGCAGTCGCCTCATCGGTGATCAGGCCGTTGATCTGGCGCCCGACGAGCGCCGCCTTGATGGCGGAAAACTTCCGCTCGCCCTTGGCAATTCCGATCACGGCGGAGGTCTCGCGCGGCGGGATGGGCGCGCTCGCCACCCGGTCGTTGACGGGATCGGCAAGCAGCCGGCCCTTGCCGTCGAAAATCCAGCCGCAGATCTCGCCGGCGGCACCCCGCCGCATCAGGCCGAGCATTTCCTGCTTTTCGAGAAAGCCGTCGAGGCAGAGCGGCGCTTCCTCGCCCATCTCGCCGATGCCGACGAAGGTGACGTTAGCCTGCGCGCTGATGTCGAGGGTGGAGCGCACCAGCGCCTGCGCGTGCAGCGTCTCGCGCTCGGCGGCGGCCGTCACCAGGACGGGCAGCGGCATCGGATAGTGCCGCGCCTTGATGGCGTCGGCCATGCTGAAGATGACGTTGTAATAGGCAGCCGATCCGTCCGGCCCGATATTGCCGGTGAGCGAAACGATGCGGTGCTGCGGACATTCGATGGCGGGAAGCTGGTCGACCGCCGCCTTCAGCGTGCGCCCCGTGCCGATGGCGAGAACGATCGGATCGCGCCGGCGCAGCCAGCGTTCGATCTCCGCTGCCCCGGCCTCGGCGATGCCGACCGTGGTCGACGTCGATCCCGGATCGCTCGGCACGACTTCGATATGGTTCAGCGAGAATTTCTCCTTCAGCGACCGGGCGAGTTCCAGGCAGGCCGCGATCGGATGGTCGAGCCGCACCTTGATCAAGCGCTCGGCCACCGCCAGCGACACCAGCCGCTGCGCCGACTGCCGCGAGATTCCCATGGTCGTCGCGATCTCGTCCTGCGTGCGCCCGGCGACATAGTAGAGCCAGCCGGCGCGCGCCGCGTCGTCGAGCCGCGTCTGGGTTTCAGACTTTCTGGCCATGGCAACTTTCCTCGCCGGTCAGCGCGCGGCTCATGATCGTTCCGGCGGAATCACGCCCTTCGTCAGGATGAAGCATCCGTAGAAACGCCGTTCGCCGGTCTGGATGACGCAATAGGTGTCCTTCGCCTTTTCGTAGAAGGCGAAGCGCTCGACGGGAACGAGCGGCCAGGATTTTCCCTCGGCCTTGTCTATTATCGCCTGCACTTCCGCGCGCGGCGCCGGAATTTCGTCCGGTGCGCCGACCACCTCCATGCACATGGCCGCATCGTCGATGAAAGTGTCAAGCGGCATCAGTGAAAGAATCGCCTCGGCGGCCTGCGCCGACGTCACGTTGTCGATCCTCAGGAATTTGCCGAGCCGCGAGTGCCGGGCGATCGAGTCGGCGGGAAAATTGGTATCGACGATGACAAGTCTGTCGCCGTGCCCCATAGCTTTCAGAGCATAGAGAACGTCCGCATTCAACAACGGCGATATTCCCTTGAGCATCGAAAAAATCCTCCTCCGATTCGACGAGCCAAGGAGTAATCCGAGGGCTGGCATCTGTCCAGAGAGGCGGTGGGCCGATGCGACCTTACGCCCGTCGTTACGGCCCTTCCTTGACCGCGCCCACGGCTCGGCATTACTGATAAGCCGGCTCAAGCTTGCGAGGCAACATTGAGAATTCTGCTCGTGGAGGACGACGAGACGATCGGCGGCGCGGTCCGCGACCATGTCGCGGCCATGAGCCATGCCGTCGATTGGGTCAAGCACCTGAGCGATGCCGAGGAGGCGGCGGGCGCGGTCCATTACGGCCTCATCCTGCTCGACCTGCAACTGCCGGACGGCAGCGGGGTCGATTTCCTGAAAAAGCTTCGCCGCAAGCCCGACGAGACGCCGGTGATCATTCTCACCGCCCGCGACCAGATTTCCGACCGCATCGAGGGGCTGAACAGCGGCGCCGACGACTACCTCGTCAAGCCCTTCAACCTGGGCGAACTCTCCGCCCGGCTGATGGCGGTCGCCCGCCGCTACGGCGGCAGCCCGCAGCCGACGGTCAAGTTCGGCGAGATCGAGATCGACCAGCCGCAGCGGCGCCTGACGATCGCCGGCCGCAACGTCATGCTGACCGGCCGCGAATGGGCCGTCCTCGACCTTCTCGTCGCGCGGCCCGGCGCCATCGTCTCCAAGGATCAGATCGAGGAGGCGCTCTACGCCTTCGGCTCGGAAATCGAGAGCAATACCGTCGAAGTCTATGTCAGCCGGCTGCGCAAGAAGATCGGCAAGGACCGCATCCAGACCGCGCGCGGCGTCGGCTATTGCCTGGGCAATCGATGATGGAAACGACGGCATACGGAAACCGCGTCAGCATCACCCGCCGGCTGGTGGCGGCGCTGACGGGGCTGGTCATCCTCTTCTGGCTGATCGCCGTCGGCCTCGGCGCCTTCGTGATGAACCGGGAATTCGCGGAAATCTTCGACGGCACGCTGCAGGAAACGGCGGAACGCCTGATGCCGCTCATCCTGGACGACCTGGCGCAGCGCGATTCCGGCGGCTCCGAGGCGCTGCAGACCGTCGTGCAGGGGGTAGCCAAGGAATACCTGACCTACCAGCTGCTCGACGCCGGCGGGCGGGTGATCCTCCAATCGCAGCAGGCGCCTGCCACGCCTTACGACGTGCCGCTGAAGATCGGCTTTCACAATACGCCGAAATACCGAATCTATACGGTGTCGTCGATGGACGGCAAACTCTTCCTGCATGTGGCCGATGCGTTCAAGAACCGCCGCGAGGCCTTGCGCGAAAGCTCGGTCGCGCTCCTCTGGCCGCTTCTGGCGCTGATCCCCGCCAGCGTGATGCTGGTCCAGTTCGTCGTCCGCCGTGCCTTGCGGCCGATCGCGCATCTGCGCGACGAGATCGCCACCAAGGACAGCGGCAACATGGCGGCGATCGACGCCGATCCGCTGCCGCGCGAGCTGCTGCCGATCGCACGGTCCGTCAACCTGCTGCTCGGCCGCCTGCGCGCCGCCCTCGAAGCGGAACGGGAATTCACCGCCAACAGCGCCCATGAGCTTCGAACGCCGATCGCCGGTGCGCTTGCCCAGACGCAGCGGCTGATCGCCGAACTGCCCGCCGGCCCCTTGAGCGAGCGCGCCTACCGGATCGAGGCGTCGCTTTCGAACCTCACGCGGCTCGCCGAAAAGCTGCTGCAGCTTGCGCGCGCCGAAGCGGGGATCGGCACCTCCGAAAGGCCCTCCGATCTTGCCGCCATCATCGACGCGGTGATCGCCGACTACGACCACGACAGCCGGGCGGGCGGGCGCATCCTTCCTGAATACGACAGCGACGGCACCTTCCGGCGCAACGTCGATATCGACGCCTTCGCCATCGTCGTGCGCAACCTCATCGAAAACGCGCTGCTGCATGGTGCTGCGAACGAGCCGATCGAAATCCGCATCGAGGACGGCGAGACCGTCCGCATCATCAACGCCGGTCCGCCGGTCGCGCTCGAAGAGCTGGCCGGCCTCAAGCGCCGCTTCCGCCGCGGCCGCACCAGCGCCCAGGGCTCCGGGCTGGGGCTTGCGATCGCCGAGCGCATCGTCACCCAGATCGGCGGCCGCCTCGACCTCGTCTCGCCGGCCATCGGGCGCACCGACGGCTTCGAGGCGCGGATCGTGCTGCCGCGATAGCTTGCATTCAAAGACAAAGGATGCGAGCACGACGCCATAAGACCGGACAGGACCATATCGATGATCGTTTCCTTTGACATTGGCGGCTCGGCGATCAAGGGCGGCATCGCCCGCTCCGAGACGGACATCGCCCCGCTTGCCCGCCGTCCGACGCCGAAGGACGATTTCGCCGCCTTCGTCGGCGTGCTTCGCGACGTGATCGCCGAAGCCGGCGAAAAGCCGGCCTGCATCTCGCTTTCGATCGCCGGCGTCATCGATCCCGACAGCCAGGCGGCAACCGTCGCGAACATTCCCTGCATCAACGGCCGCCGGCTTGCCGCCGATCTCGAAGGCGAACTCGGCCTGCCGGTGCTGGTCGCCAACGACGCCGATTGCTTCGCCATGGCCGAGGCGATGGCGGGCGCCGGGCGCGGCCACCGCATCGTGTTCGGCGCGATCCTCGGCACCGGCGTCGGCGGCGGGCTGGTCGCGGACGGGCGGCTCGTCAACGCCGCCGGCGGCTTTGCCGGCGAATGGGGCCACGGCCCGATCATCCCGCCCTTCGCCGGCACCCCGCCGGTCGCCATTCCCGCCTATGCCTGCGGCTGCGGCCAGAAGGGATGCGTCGACACGGTCGGCGGCGCCCGCGGCCTGGAGCGCCTGCACGAGACGGTGCACGGCGTCCGGCTCGGCAGCGAGGAGATCATCGACCTCTGGCGCAAGAGCGATGCCGCCGCCGCGCGCACCCTCGACGTCTATACCGACCTCGTCGCCCCGCCGCTGGCGCTCGCGATCAACATCACCGGCGCGACCATCGTGCCGGTCGGCGGCGGCCTTTCGAACGTGCCCGAACTGCTGGCGAAGCTCGACGCCGCCGTCCGCGCCCGCATCCTGCGCGTCTTCGACCGGCCGCTCATCGTCCCGAGCGAGTGCCGCGTGGAACCGGGGCTGATCGGCGCGGCCCTGCTCGGCTTGCGCCATGCCGGGGAGATCGACCATGCGGCTTGAGGTCTGCGTCGACGATATCGCCGGCCTTCATGCCGCGGTCGAAGGCGGCGCCGACCGCATCGAGCTTTGCAGCGCCCTGGCCCTCGGCGGCCTGACGCCCGGCCCCGGTCTGATGGCAGCCGCCGCACGCCTGCCCATTCCCGCCTATGCCATGATCCGCCCGCATGCCGGCGACTTCCGCTTTTCGGGCAGCGACCTGGAGGCGATGAAGGCGGATATCGATGCCGCCCGCCGTGCCGGCCTTGCCGGCGTCGTGCTCGGCGCCTCGCGCGACGACGGCGGCCTCGACAAGGCGATGCTCGCCGCACTCACCGCACATGCCGCCGGCCTCGGCACGACGCTGCACCGCGCCTTCGACCTCGTTCCCGACGTCACCGAGGCGGTCGAGATCGCCGTCGAACTCGGTTTCGAGCGCATCCTGACCTCGGGCGGCGCAAAGACCGCCGCCGAGGGCGTCGATACGCTGGAACGGGTAATCGCGCTTGCCGCCGGCCGCATTTCCGTCATGCCGGGGTCAGGCGTCAACCTGAAGACCATCGGAACGCTGCTGCCCCGGCTTGCCGTCAGCGAAATCCATGCCTCGTGCTCCGCGCCGGGCGCGGCCGCCGACAGCCGCGCCGTGGCGCTCGGCTTTGCGCCCGCCGATGCCCGCCGCACCGATGCCGCGACCGTGCGTGCCTTGAGAGCGGCGCTGCCGCGCTGATCCCCGCATGGCGTGCATTCGGGAGTTTGCAAACAAGCTCCCGGCGTGATTATCTTGGCGCCGCCGACGATTTGAAAAAGAGTGCCGCGCCAGCAAAGATTTGGCCATGACGGTTCCGCCGCCACGAACGAAAAGCCGCGTTGTTTTCTGGATTGCGATCAGCATGATCGGCGCCGCGATCCTCGCGACGGTGCTCCTCGCCAACGACATGCGCAATCTGAAGACGATCCTCGGCCGCGACGCGCCCGTCCAGGCCGGCAATCCGCCGCCCCCGCCCCCGCAGCGGACGGCACTTCCCCCGAAACCGAAGCCCGCCGCACCGCCGCGCTTCGCAGCACCGCGACATGCCTTCGACGCGCCGGTGCCGGAGACGGTCGCAACCTTCCTGCGCCATTGGGCGATATCGGGCGCGGACCTCTGCACGCGCCTCAGCCAAGCCGGGCTGGCGACGGAACCGTGGGCGCCGAGCGGCTTCGACGCCGCCACCTTCGAATGCAGCCATATGAGCGAGACGGCCAAGCCTGCGGGCGCCGGCGACCCGGCCTCCCTCTTCCTCATCGCACGGGGAACGCCGTCCGGCGCGGTGACGAACCTCCGCATCAAGCTGATCCTGCCGGAGGGCGACGCGGGCAAGCCGGTCGGCGAACAATTCGCGGCAGTGCTGGCGCTGCTTGCCAGGGAAAGCCGCTGGAGCGACCTGCCCTTTACGCAGGTAGGCAGCTTGCAGGACGCGACGCAGGCGGCCTTCGGCGCGAAGCTCAGCTTCGCCCACGAATTCGACGATCCCCGACGCTTCAACTTCATCCTGAGCCTGGAGCGCGACACGCCGGAACAGCGCCGCACCGGCGCCTATTTCGACCGGGAGAAATGGCTGCCCCTGCCCCCGACGGCAACGAGCTGAACCGGCTCAGGCAGCGGCGACGACGGATTCGCGCGGAGAAACCACATGCTGCTTCAGCAGCATACCGGAGCGGTCGCATTCCTCCAGCACCACGTCGTAAGTCCAGAGGTCGGCGAGATGCTGCAGCACGCGCTTCGCATCGCCCTCCTCCAGCACCGAACCGCTCAACACCAGATGGCGCAGGAAGAGCCGCCGGTCGCCTTCGAGATCGACATCCACCACCTCGATATGCGGATCGATCCAGCCGATATCGTATTGCCGGCCGAGTTCGCGGCGGATGCGGCGATAGCCGCGTTCGTCGTGGATCGCGGCGACCCGCATCCCCTCCTCTTCCTCCGGATCGTCGGTCAGGTGGAAGAGCCGCATGCGGCGCATGAGGCTGGGGCTCAGGAACTGCGTGACGAAACTCTCGTCGCGATAATTGGCCCAGAGGTCGCGCAGCACCGCCATCGCATCGCCGGTGCCGGCGATTTCCGGGAACCACTCGCGGTCCTCCTTCTGCGGCCGCGTCACGATGCGCTCGATATCCTGCATCATGGCAAAGCCGATGGCGTAAGGATTGAGGCCGGAATAGCGCGGATCGTCGAAGCCCGGCTGGAAGACGACATTGGTGTGCGACTTCAGGAATTCCAGGAAATCGCCGTCGCCGATGCCGCCGCGCTCGTGCAGCGTGCTCATGATGCGGTAGTGGACATAGGTGGCCGTGCCCTCGTTCATCACCTTTGTCTGGCCCTGCGGATAGAAATACTGCGCCATATGCCGCACGATCCTCAGGATTTCCCGCTGCCATGGCCGGAGCCGCGGCGCGGTCTTTTCGAGGAAGTAGAGGATGTTTTCCTGCGGCAGGCCGATCATCGCGCGCCGGTGCTCGGCGTTCAGGTCCGGCTTGCTCTTGGCGGGGCCTTTCGGCACCGTGCGCCGCCAGAGATCGTTGAAGATGCGCTCCTCGTTTTCCCGGCGCTGCTGCTCGCGCACCTCCTCCTGGCGAAGGTCGAGCTTCTTCTTGCCGGCATAGCGGTGCACGCCGTGCGACATCAGCGCGTGCGCGGCATCCAGCGTGCGTTCCACCGCCGCCGGGCCGTAGCGCTCCTCGCAGCGGGCGATGTAGCTCTTGGCGAAGTTCAGGTAATCGAGAATGCCTTCGGCATCGGTCCAGAGCTTGAAGAGATAGTTGTTCTTGAAGAAATGGTTGTGGCCGAAGGCGGCGTGCGCGATGACAAGCGCCTGCATCGTCGCCGTATTCTCCTCCATCAGGTAGGAGATGCAGGGCGACGAGTTGATGACGATCTCATAGGCGAGCCCCCGCAGGCCCCGCCGGTAGAAGGCCTCGTGGTGGGCGAAATGCTTGCCGAAGGACCAGTGCTTGTAGAAGAGCGGCATGCCGATCGAGGAATAGACGTCGAGCATCTGCTCGGCGGTGATGACCTCGATCTGGTTGGGGTAGACGTTCAGCCCCAACTCGTTGACGGCGATCTTCTCGCAGGCGTCATGGATGCGCTGCAGCGTCTCGAAATCCCATTCCGCGCCCTCATAGAGCCGTTTCATCGCTTTCCTCGTCATCCAACCTTCCCCTCCGCCGGGCGGCGCTGAAAGAGATCGTGGAACACCGGGTAAATCTGGCTGCGGTCGCTGACCTTGCGCATCGAGAGAATCGGCCAGCCCGCCTGAATGCGCTCGTAAAGCGCCCAGAGCGCGGAGGAGGCGGCGACCGTCAGGCTGCGCGCCTCGCCCACTTCGAGATAGGCGAAATACTGGCAGACCGGCAGGATGGCGTCGGTGAGCAGCGTCGCCGTCGCCGCATTGTCGGAATAGGCGTTGTCGCCGTCCGAGGCCTGGGCGGCATAAATGTTCCAGTCGGCGGACGGATAGCGGTCGGCGACGATCTTGCGCATCGCCTCCAGCGCGCTCGACACCTGCGTGCCGCCGGTGGCGGGGCTGCGGAAGAAGGTCTCCTCGTCCACCTCCTCGGCCGTATCCGTGTGGCGGATGAAGACGATCTCCACCCGTTTGTACTGCCGGGTGAGAAAGATGTAGAGCAGCATGTAGAAGCGCTTGGCGAGGTCCTTCATGTGCTCCGACATCGAGCCGGACACGTCCATCAGGCAGAACATCACGGCCTGCGCCACCGGCTTCGGCTGGTTCTCGAAACGGCGGTAGCGAATGTCGATCGGGTCGATATAGGGAATGCGCCGGACCTTGGATTCCAGGGCCTTCAGCTTCTCTTCCAGCTCCTTGCGCTCGTCCTCGTCGTCGCACGCCTCAAGCTCGGCGGCGAGCTTTTCGACCGTTTCCGGCTTCGGGCGGCCGAGCGCCATGCGCCGCATCATCGCAAGCCGCATGGTGCGGTTGACGGCGAGATTGGCGGGCGAGCCGGTGACGGAATAGCCGGCCCGCGTCAGGTTCACCTGATCGGCCGTCGTCAGCCGCTTCTTGGCGAGATCGGGCAGTTCGAGATCGTCGAGGAAAAGGTCGAGGAATTCCTCGCGGGTCAGCAGGAAGCGGAAGGCGTCCTCGTCGTCGCCGCCCTGGCCCGCCTCGCGGGATTTCCCGCCTCCGCCGCTGCGGGGAAGGATATCGCCTTCGATGAAGGTCTTGTTGCCGGGCAGGATATGCTCGTGGGTGCCGTAAGGCCCGCGGCGGAAATGCGGCTCCTCGGTTCCGCCGATGGGTATGCTGACCTCTCCGCCTTTCAGGATGTCCTGAATGTCCCGGTTTTGCGAAGATTCATAGACCGCTTTCTGCACCAGCGCCTTCGCTCTGCGCAAAAACCGCTGACGATTTTCCAGACTCTTGCCGCCTGGGTTCAGGCGCCGGTCGACAATCTGCATTCCCTCTTCCTAGCTGGAGCCGGATGCCGAAGTGTGTGAAGCGGTTTTCGGACGGCCTCAGGCTCCACTTCTTTGATTTCTGTTACCCCGCCTGCTTCACACGCATGTACCACTCCACCAGCCGCCGGACCTGACGCTCGGTATAACCCCGCGCCGTCATGCGCTCGACGAATTGACCGTGCTTCTTCTCCGTCTCCCCGTCTTTCTTGGACCCGAAGGAGATCACCGGCAGCAGATCCTCGACCTGAGAGAACATGCGCTTTTCGATGACCTCGCGGATCTTCTCGTAGCTCGTCCACGACGGATTCTTGCCGGCATTGCCCGCCCGCGCCCGCAGGCAGAATTTCACCACCTCGTTGCGGAAGTCCTTCGGATTGGCGATGCCCGCCGGCTTCTCGATCTTGGTCAGCTCCTGATTGAGCAGATCGCGGTCGAGCATCTGACCGGTGTCGGGGTCCTTGAAGTCGACGTCCTCGATCCAGGCGTCGGCATAGTCGACGTAGCGGTCGAAGAGGTTCTGGCCATAATCGCCGTAGGATTCCAGATAGGCTTTCTGGATCTCGTGGCCGATGAACTCGGCATAGCGCGGCCCAAGCTCGCTCTTGATGAATTCGAGATAGAGCTTTTCCGTTTCGCTCGGCAGTTGCTCACGGCGGATCGCCTGTTCCAGCACATACATGAGATGCACCGGATCGGCGGCGATCTCGGTCGTGTCGTGGTTGAAGGTCGCGGCCAGCACCTTGAAGGCGAAGCGGGTCGAAACGCCGTCCATGCCCTCGTCGACACCGGCGGCGTCACGATATTCCTGTACGCTACGCGCCCGCGGATCGGTCTCCTTCAGGCTTTCGCCGTCATAGACGCGGAGCTTGGAAAAAAGCGTCGAGTTCTCGTGCCGCGCCAGCCGCGACAACACCGTGAAGCGGGCGAGCGTTTCGAGCGTCGAGGGCGCGCAGGGCGCTTCGCTCAGCTCGGACTCCTCGATCAGCTTCTCGTAGATCTTCTGCTCTTCCGTGACACGCAGGCAATAGGGCACCTTGACCACGCAGATGCGGTCGATGAAGGCCTCGTTGTTCTTGTTGGCCTTGAAGCCCTGCCACTCCGCCTCGTTGGAATGCGCCAGCACGATGCCGGAGAAGGGAATGGCGCCGATATTCTCGGTGCCGATATAGTTGCCTTCCTGCGTCGCCGTCAGCAGCGGATGCAGCATCTTGATCGGCGCCTTGAACATTTCGACGAATTCGAGAATGCCCTGGTTGGCGCGGTTGAGGCCGCCGGAATAGCTGTAGGCGTCCGGGTCGTTCTGCGGCAGGCTCTCCAGCTTGCGGATATCGACCTTGCCGACCAGCGAGGAAATGTCCTGGTTGTTCTCGTCGCCGGGCTCGGTCTTGGCGATGGCGATCTGCCTCAGCCGCGACGGCTGCAGCCGCACCACCTTGAAGCGGGTGATGTCTCCCTCGAATTCCTCCAGCCGCTTCAGGCACCAGGGGCTCATCAGCCCGGTGAGCCGGCGGCGCGGAATGCCGTAGCGCTCTTCCAGCATCTCGCCCATCGTGGCGGGATCGAAGAGGTTCAGCGGATTTTCGAAGACCGGGCTGATCTGGTCGCCGGCCTTCAGCACGTAGATCGGATGGACCTCCATCAGCGACTTCAGCCGCTCGGCAAGCGAAGACTTGCCGCCGCCGACCGGCCCGAGCAGATAGAGGATCTGCTTGCGCTCCTCCAGCCCCTGCGCCGCATGGCGGAAAAAGGCGACGATGCGCTCGATCGTCTCTTCCATGCCGAAGAAGCCGGTGAAAGCCGGATAGGTGCGGATCGTGCGATTGAGGAAAATGCGCCCAAGCCGGGAATCGCGCGCCGTGTCCACGAACTGCGGTTCGCCCATGGCCGCCAGAAGACGCTCCGCTGCATTTGCATACATCAGCGGATCGTCGCGGCACGCCTCCAGATACTCGGAGAACGACATTTCGCTTTCGCGCCGTGCTTCGAACGAACGGGCGAACGTGTTAAACAGAACATCGTTGTTGTGCATGGCGCCTCGATAGCTTGCTATTGCAATAAACGCCGAAATCTGCGAGAACGTGTTCTTCTCGCAATTGTCTATTTTGCGTCGAGCTTCGATACGAATCAATACCTGATCTAGCTATTATTCGTACGCCCGAATGGACAGGGCATCAATATCTTGATGCTTCTTTCGGTCGATTTAATAATCCATATCGTCAGGATTGCGAATCTTCTCCAGCAGTTATCGCTGATTGCAATTCCTTCGTAACCGCTGGATTTACCCGTCTTTTTTGCTATCGTCGGGCAGGCGGCCTCCCGCCGGCAAAATGTCTTTCAATCTCGGAAAGCGACCGCCTTGGCCTTTTTTCACGACGCCGCACTCCTGATCGAATCCGGCATCCGGCAATATGGATTGATCGCGCTGGCCGCGACGATTTATCTCGAATCCTTCGGCGCGCCGCTGCCGGGAGAAAGCGCGCTGGTGGGCGCCTCGCTGCTGGCCGCGCGCGGGGATTTCTTCATCGGCAATGTTTTCCTCGTCGTCTGGATCGCGTCCGTGCTCGGCGACAGCACCGGCTATGCGATCGGCCATTTCGGCGGCCGGCCGCTGCTTCTGCGCTTCGGTCCCCGCATCGGGCTGACGCCGGAACGGCTTGCGCGTGTCGAGGAACTCTTCCACCGGCACGGGCCGGCGATCGTCGTCATCGCGCGCTTCGTCGTGCTTCTGAGGCAGTTCAACGGCCTTGTCGCGGGCTCCGCCGCCATGCCCTGGCCGCGCTTCGTCCTCGCCAATCTTCTGGGCGCCGCAATCTGGGCCGCCGTCTGGAGCTTCGGCCCCTATTATCTGGGCGACCTGTTTCACAAGGGCTGGCGCTGACGGTCAGGCCCAAGTGCCGCTGGCGCCATCATTTTGTCGGAGAACGGCGTTGGAATGACGGGGCGGCGGTGGTATGACTCCCGCATTCGCGCAGGCGCCGGAAGGCGCCTCTGCCTTGCCCTATGGCCTCGGCTGATCGAAACGGGGATTGATATGCTGGAAGAGTTGATCGCAATTCCAGACATGGCGGAACGACGCAAAGCGACATCGGTCGTCAATGAGACGCGGCAGGCCGGCTCGATCTGCTACCGCCCCTCCGCCGCGAACGGATCGATCGAGGTGCTGCTGGTCGGCAGCCTGCGCAACGGCCGGTGGGGCCTGCCGAAGGGCCACCTCAACCCCGGCGAAACGACCCGCGATGCCGCATTGCGCGAGGCATTCGAAGAGGCGGGCATCCGCGGAACGGCCAAGGACGACGTCTTCGGGCAATTCCTCTACTACAAGCAGGGCAACCCGAAGCGGTTCCGCGTGGCGGTCCATCTGATCGCGGTCAGCGGAACGGCCGAGGACTATCCGGAAAGGGCGATCCGCAAGGTCAAATGGGTTTCGCTCACCGGTCTCGCGGAGCAGGCAAGCCGCCCCGGCCTACGCACCATTCTCAGGCGCTTCGAACTGATGATGCAGCCCGGCGAGTAACGATGCCCGGCGCTGTTATCGCACCGGGCGCCGAATTCATCAGAACATGTGCCGCATGATCACGAACAGCACGAAGGCGAGCGCGATCGACGCCGGCAGCGTCAGCACCCATGCCATCAGCATGTTGCGGACCGTCGCCCACTGCAACCCGGAACCGTTGGCCGCCATCGTTCCCGCGACCCCCGAGGAGAGGACGTGCGTCGTGGAGACCGGCAGGCCGAGCTGGTCGGCCGCCCCGATGGTGACCATCGCGACGAGTTCGGCGGCGGCGCCCTGCCCGTAGGTCAGGTGCGTCTTGCCGATCTTCTCGCCGACCGTGATGACGATGCGCTTCCAGCCGACCATGGTGCCGAGGCCGAGCGCCAGCGCGACCGCCACCTTGACCCAGAGCGGGATGAACTTCGTCGCGTTGTCGACGGCCTTGTGATAGCTGGTGACGGCCTGCAGGTCGGCCGGATCCATCGGCAGCAGCTTCGTCTTGTCGATGAGCTTGAGCGCTTCACCGATCAGATAAATGTCGTTGCGGATGTTGCCGACGAGGTTGGTCGGGATGGCGTTGACCGTCGGATAGGTGGCGACCTCGGCGCTGGTGTTGTGGATATATTGCTGCAGGGCCGGCGTGGTGGCGTCCGTCCAGGTCTTGTACTTCACCGCATTGCCGACCTCGGCCTTGTAGTCGGCGACCGTCACGCCGGGCTTGACGTATTTGCCGAGCGCGCTTTCCACCTGCGTCGATGCCGCCTTGTAGGCGTCGAGATAGTTGATGTCCGGCGTGCGGTTCAAAGCGAAGGCGGTCGGCACCAGGCCGATGAGGATGAGCATGATCAGGCCCATGCCCTTCTGGCCGTCGTTCGAGCCGTGCGCGAAGCTGACGCCGGTGCAGGTGAAGATCAGGATGCAGCGGATCCAGAGCGGCGGCGCCTTGCCCTTCGGCTCTTCGTAGAGCTTCGGGTTGCGGACGACGAACTTCATGACCACCAGCAGGATGGCCGACAGCACGAAGCCGATGATCGGGGAGATTAGCAGCGAAAGGCCGACGCTCGTCGCCTGCGACCAGTCCACGCCGCTCGTCGCGGTGCCGGCGGGCGCCAGGAACTGGTTGGCGATACCGACGCCGATGATCGAGCCGACCAGCGTGTGCGAGCTGGAGGCCGGCAGGCCGAGATACCAGGTGCCGAGGTTCCAGATGATCGCGGCGAGCAGCAGCGAGAAGACCATGGCAAGGCCGGACCCGGACCCGACCTGCAGGATAAGCTCGACCGGCAACAGCGCGAGAATGCCGAAGGCCACCGCGCCGCTCGACGTCAGAACGCCGAGGAAATTGAAGAAACCGGACCACATGACGGCGAGTTCCGCCGGCATCGACCGCGTGTAGATCACGGTCGCGACCGCATTGGCGGTATCGTGGAAGCCGTTGACGAACTCGAAGCCGAGCGCGATCAGAAGCGCAAGGCCGAGCAATATCCACGGCACCGCTTCGGCGCTCGCCAGCTCGTTGCCGAGCGCATAGGCGACATAGCCGAGGCCGCAGAGAAGGAGCACGAGGAAGGCCGGCAAGAACCATCGGCCGACGGAGGAACTATCGAGCGGATGCCCAGCTTGTACAGACATATCGTATCCCTCCACGGTATCGTCTGTTCGAAATCCCGCACCCGCGCGCCGACGACCCGCAGAACCGGATTCCCCATCGAAATCCGTCTCCAGGGGACCGCGGGACACCGCGGACACGAGGCCGACTATCGGCATCCTCGCTGAAGCTTTTGTGACACTCCGGCCTGCCGAAACGGCAAAACGGCCGGTTCCGAGGCGATATCACGATTAAGTTTTCATTAAGAACGCGATACGGGAGGGCACGCCACAGCCGCCAGGCGAAAATTTCACGCCACGATATCAAAAGCGATACGAAATGAACGGGAAAACCGTGCCGGAGCACATACTGGCGATCGGCAATCAGTCCCGCCAATATACCCTCAGTCCAAATTTTGGACGTCCGGCCCCTCTTCCGTTGCCGTTTACGCGATTTGCTGCTCTTGATCGGAAACGGTCGCTGCCGTGACGGCGCGCGCCCAGATTTTTCGCCGGTATCTATGGAGGAAGCAAAGCATGCTTCGGTTTGGCGCAAAGTATGGTCACCTCGTCCACAATGGCGGCTGCGGCTGCAACACCCCCGGCCTTCGGGAGGCATCGCGACGGCTGGAGACGCTGTCCCGCCGCGGCTTTCTGGGCGGCATCGGCGCGACGGTGGTCGCCGGGGCGATGGCGAAACCCTCTTTCGCGCAATCGGCGGCGCGTCCCACGAAAATCCTCCTCCGCGAGGCGCGGCTTTTCGACGGCAAATCCGGCGCGGTGAAGGACGGCGCTCAAATCCTCGTCGAAAACGGCCGGATCACCGGCGTCGACCTCACCAACGCGCCCGCGCCGAGCGACGCGACGGTGATTGCCTGCGCCAACGGCGTCGTCATGCCCGGCCTGATCGACGCGCACTGGCATACGATCTTCGCCGCGGTCCCCCTCAACATCCTGCTCAACGGCGATCCCGGCATCATCTTCGCCGCTTCCACGGCCGAGGCCGAACGGACGCTGCTGCGCGGCTTTACGACGGTCCGCGACATGGGCGGACCATCCTTCTCCTTCAAGCAGGCGATCGATGCCGGCATCATTCCCGGCCCGCGCATCTTCCCGTCCGGCGCGATGATCACGACCTCGGGCGGGCACGGCGACCTCCGCCTGCCGACCGAGATCCCGCGCGACGGCGGCAAGCTCAGCACGGGCGAATTGATCGGCGGATCGGCGATCGTGGATGGGGTTGGCGATCTGAAGATGCGCATACGCGAGCAGATGCTCCAGGGTGCCTCGCAGGTGAAGCTGGTGGGCAGCGGCGGCGTGTCCTCGCCGCGCAGCCCGCTGGACATGCTGACCTTCAGCGAAGAGGACCTGCGCGCCGGTGTCGAGGTCGCGCGGGACTGGAACACCTATGTCGCCATCCACGCCTACACCACCCGCGCGGTTCAGCGCGCGCTGCGGGCAGGCGTGGCCTGCATCGAGCACGCGCACCTGATCGACGACGAAACGGCGGGAATGATTGCCGAAAGCGGCGCCTGGCTCAGCACGCAGCCCTTCCTCACCATGGACGATGCCGCCTCGCAAAGCGGGCCGGGCCTGGAGCGCGTGAAGCAGCTCTTCGCCGGCACGCCGCGGCTTTACGACTTCGCGCGCAAGCACGGCATCAAGACGGCCTGGGGCTCGGACGTGCTGTTCTCGCCGGAACTGGGGCCGCGCCAGAACGTCATGCTCACGCATCTGGCGAACTGGTACGGCAATGCCGACGTTCTCAAGATGGCGACCTCCGGCAATGCCGAACTGCTCGGGCTTTCCGATGCCCGCAACCCCTATCCCGGCAAGCTCGGCGTCATCGAGGAAGGCGCCTTCGCCGACCTGCTGGTCGTGGCGGGCAATCCCCTCGACGACATCGCGCTGCTTGAAAATCCGCAGAAGAATTTCGCCGTGATCATGAAGGAAGGCCGGCTGCACAAGAACGTACTATGAGGCCTTCCGGGAGAAGCGCCGCCCGATCCGGCTGCACACCGTCTCGACCAGCACGTAGAGAGCCGGGATGAGCAACAGGCCGGCGACCGTGCCGAGCGCGAGACCGCCGAACACGGTCATGCCGATGGCGCGGCGGCTCGCCGCCCCCGCCCCCGTCGCGACGATCAGCGGAATGACGCCGAGGATCGAGGCGGCCGCCGTCATCAGGACCGGCCGGAAGCGCTCCGCCGTGCCGGCTTGCGCCGCCTCGGCAAGGCTCATCCCCTCCTCATGCCGCTCCTTGGCGAATTCGACGATCAGGATGGCATTCTTGGCGGCAAGGCCGAGCAACAGCAGAAGCCCGATCTGGGCGTAGATATTGAGGTCGATCCGCCCGATCAGGAGCGCCGCCAGCGCGCCGGCGGCCGCCACCGAAACCGACAGCATCACGGCGACCGGGATCGACCAGCTTTCGTACTGCCCGACCAGAAACAGATAGGTAAACAGCAGGCCCATCGACAGGAGCAGCGCCGTCTGGTTGCCGGCCTGCTTTTCCTGCAAGGCAAGCCCGGTCCACTCGAAGCCGAAGCCCGCCGGAAGCACCGACGCGGCGACACCCTCCATGCGGGTGAGCGCCTGCCCCGTGCTGGCGCCGGCAGCAGCCTGCCCGTTGATCGCCGCAGCCGGAAAGAGGTTGTAGCGGTTGATGGCGCTCGGTCCGTAGACCGTCGAGATCGACAGCAGGCCCTGAAGCGGGATCATCGCCCCGGTGTCGCTGCGGACGCGCAGCCTCTGGATATCCTCAAGCCGACTGCGGAAGCGCGGCTCGTCCTGCAGCCGGACCTGGTAGACCCTCGAGAAGATATTGAAATCGTCGACATAGCTGGAGCCGAGATGCGCCTGCAGCGTGGCGAAGATCGTCGCCGGCGAAACCCGCAGCAATTCCGCCCGGCTTCGGTCGATGTTCAGGAACAGCCGCGGCACGTCGGCCGAAAACGTGCTGAAAACCCCGGCCAGCCCCGGCGTCTGGTTGGCTTTCACGATCAGCGCGCGCATCACCTCGGCCAGCTCCTCCTGGCTCTGGCCGCCGCGCGCCTGAAGGCGCAGGTCGAAGCCGCCGGTGGTGCCGAGCCCCGGAATCGCCGGCGGATTGAAGGCGACGATCGAAGCCGTCGATATCTTGGCGAAGGAGCCGCGCAGGCGGGCCATGATGGCGTCGACGCTCTCGTCGGGACCACGCTCGTTCCACGGCTTCAGCGCCGTGATCACCATGCCCATGTTCGATCCGCCGCCGCCGATGAGGCTGCTCCCGGCAATGCCGATCGCGTTCTCGACGCCGGGTGTCCGCCCGAGCACGGTCGCGACCTCGGCCAGTGTCTCGCCGGTCCGCTCCAGAGAGGCGGCGTTCGGAAGCTGCACGTTCACGAACAGAAAGCCCTGGTCCTCCGGCGGCACGAAGCCGGTGGGCAGGACACGGTAGAGACCGTAGACGCCGGCAAAGACGACGACGAGGATTACGGCAACCGTCACCAGCTTGCGGATCATTCCCGACAGCATGCCGAGATAGAGGCCGCGCGCGCGGTCGAGGCCGGCGTTGAAACGGCCGAGCACGCCGCTGGTCTTCGGCGGCTTCGGCGCGCCGAGCATGGCGACGCAGAGCGCCGGGCTCAGCGTCAGGGCGTTGATGGTCGAGAAGGCGATGGTGACGAGAATGGTGGTGGCGAACTGCTGGTAGAGGCGGCCGGTGATGCCCGGCAGGAAGATGACGGGAACGAAGAGCGCGCCCAGCACCAGCGTCGTGGCGATGATCGGGCTCGTCACCTGGTTCATCGTGCGCAGCGTCGCCTCGCGCACGTCAAGCCCCTCGTCGCGCATCAGGCGCTGCACGTTTTCCAGCACGATGATCGCATCGTCCACGACGAGGCTGATCGCCAGCACCATGGCGAAGAGCGTGATCGTATTGGCCGAATAGCCGAGCATATAGAGCACGGCGAAGCCGCCGACCAGCGAGACGGGGATGGTAAAGGTCGGAATGAGCGTCGCGCGCCAGTCCTGCAGGAAGAGATAGGTCACCGCGACGACGAGCAGGAAGGTGATCGCCAGCGTGACGAGGATTTCCCGGATCGTCTCGGTGAGGAAGCTGGTCGTGTCGAAGACCAGCGTATAGGCGACGTCGTCGGGGAACTGCGCGGACAGCGTCTGCAGCTCGGCCCGCGCCACGTCGCGCAGGCGCACGATCGCGCCATCCTGGTTGGTGCGGATGACGATGTTGCCGAATTCCGCCGCGCTGGCGAGCCGGCCGAGCGCCGTCACCGAGAGCTGCATCTGCTGGCCGCGGACGGTTGGCGCCGAGCCGATCAGGCCCGCGGATGCCTGCGCATTCTGGGACTGGATCGCGGCGGAAAGATCGGCCGCCGTCACGCCGAGCGCCTGCATGCGGTCCGGGTCCATCCAGATCCGCATGCTGTAGAGCGGGCCGAAGACGCTGGCCTCGCCGACGCCGGCAATGCGCGCCAGCGCGTCGCGAACGTTGATCGTGGCGTAATTGCTGAGAAACAGGCTGTCCCGGCTTCCCTTGGGGGAATAGAGCGAAATCCCCATCAGCATGCTGGAGGAGCGGCTGCGCACCGACACGCCCGTCTGCGTGACGGCGGCCGGCAGCCGGGCGGTCGCCTGGGCGACACGGTTCTGGACGTTGACCTGCGCGATCGCCGGATCGGTGCCGACGGCAAAGGTCACGGTCAGCGTGTAGGTGCCGTTGTCCGTGCTCGACGACGACATGTAGATCATGTCCTCGACGCCGTTCACCTGATCCTCGATCGGCGCGCCGACGCTGTCGGTCATGACGCTGGCGCTGGCGCCGGGGTAGCTTGCGGTAACCTGCACCTCCGGCGGCGTGATCTGCGGGAACTGCGCCACCGGAATGCGGGTGAGCGCCAGAACGCCGGCGATCGTCATGACGAGCGCGATGACGATCGCCAGACGCGGACGATCGATGAAAGGCCTCGAAATATTCATGGCGCGGCTCCGGGCGCTGCCGCCTCGCCGCCAGCGCCCGGCGTCGTCTGCTCATCGACCACGGTGACGGAGACGGTCGCGCCGGGTGCGGCATTCTGCAGCCCTTCGACAATGACCTTGTCGTCCTCCTTTAACCCGTCTTCGACGACCCAGCTTCCCTCGATCTGCCTGGAGACGCGGATGCGCCGGATCGCCACATGGTCCCCGTCGCCGACGACGAACACGAACTTGCCGTCGCGATCCTGCTGGACCGCGCCGATCGGCACGACGGGGCGCATCATCGGCTCGGCCTCCCTCGCGACCACGGTCACGAACTGGCCGGGAACGAGGACCGAGCGCGGATTGGCGAACTGCGCGCGGATCGCCAGCGTGCCGGTCTGCGGATCGATCTCGTTGTTGAAGAACTCGACCTCGCCGGGCTGGTCGTAGGTCTGGCCGTTCGACAGGCGCAGCCGCAGCGCAAAGCGCCTGGCAAGCTGCTCCTTGCTAAGCCCGCCCGCCGTCTCGCGCAGATCGAGGATGGTTCGGTCGCTCACCGAGAAGACGACGCGGATCGGATCGGTCTGCACCACGCGCGCCAGCGTGCCCGACGACGGGCTGACAAGCGCGCCTTCCGAAATGGAACTCAGCCCGATCCTGCCGTCGAGGGGAGACGTGATCGACGTATAGCTGAGGTTCAGCCGCGCCTGCCGGACCCGCGCCTCAGCGGACATCACGTTGGCTCTCGCCGTGTCGAGGGCTGTTTCGCTGACCTCCAGCGCGCTTTGCGCCGCCGCCGACCGGCCGACCAGCGCCCGATTGCGCTCAAGCTGGCGCCCGGCATCCAGTTGCACCGCCTCGGCGCTCGCAAGCGCTGCCTCCGCCTCAGTCAGGGCGATCTCATAGGCATCCTTTTCGATGGCAAAGAGTTCCTGCCCCTTCCGCACCGCATCGCCTTCCTTGAAACCGCGGCCGCGCAAAAAACCGCTGACGCGCGACAGGATATCGACCGCGTTCATCGCTTCGACACGCCCGACCAGTTCCGTGACCGGAGCCACATCCCTTTCATGGACCGGCGTGACGCCGACCAGAGGCGCATCCTCGGCGGCGATTGCCGCTTCGGGCGCCCCCCATGCCGTGAGGACGACGAGAACGCCGAAGACGACGGGCTTCATGGCAGCCACGACGGATCGGCGAAGACAAAAGTCGCGAGCTTGGCAAGCAATGGAATTCAATGGTCCAAACCTCTCTTCCCGTCATCACTCGACCCGGCTCATCCGGCCGCTGGATGAAGCCGAGACCTGAAGCATAGGATCGACTGGCCTCAGGGCGATATGCAATCCGTCCAAAATCTTGGCCCGCCGTTCATTTTTCGTGGGCCTTGCCCCCATCCCGGATTCCGGCATCCATCGCAAACGCAAATGCGCCAAAGATTCCTTTCAGGCTGAAAGCTGACTGAAAGCTAACGCTTGTTAACTTGTCTCAGCATCGTGGAGGAGACACGATCCCCGTGACATTGAACGATGCGCGACACACATTTCGGGAGGATATTCCATGCGTTTTCAACGCGCGCTTCTGCGCACCCTTGCTGTTTCCACATTTCTGGCCGGCGCCATCGTCGCGACGACCGAGGCTGAAGCGGCAGACAAGATCACCATCATCGTCGGCGGCTACGAGAAGCAGATCTATCTGCCGGCAAAGCTTGCCGAAGCGCTCGGCTATTTCAAGGACGAAGGCCTCGACGTCGAGCTTCTGAACGAATCGGCCGGCGTCGATGCCGAAAACCAGTTGCTCGCCGGCGCGGTACAGGGCGTGGTCGGCTTCTACGACCATTGCGTCGACCTGCAGGCCAAGGGCAAGTTCGTGCAGTCGGTGGTGCAGTTCAGCCAGGCTCCGGGCGAAGTCGAGCTGGTTTCGGCCAAGCACCCGGAAATCAAGTCGCCCGCCGACTTCAAGGGCAAGACGCTCGGCGTCACCGGCCTCGGCTCGTCCACCAACTTCCTGACGCTCTACATGGCCTCCAAGGCCGGCCTGCAGCCGGGCGACGTCGTCACCGTTCCGGTCGGCGCCGGCGGCACCTTCATCGCCGCCATGCAGCAGGACCAGATCGCCGCCGGCATGACCACCGAGCCGACGATCTCGCGCATGGTCAAGACCGGCGAGGCAAGCGTGCTCGTCGACATGCGCACGGTCGATTCCACCCGCGCCGCCCTCGGCGGCACCTATCCCGCAGCCTCGCTCTACATGGAATCCGCCTGGATCGGCGAGCATAAGGAAGAGGTGCAGAAGCTCGCCAACGCCTTCGTCAAGACGCTGAAGTTCATCAACACCCATTCCGCCGCCGAGATCGCCGAGAAGATGCCGAAGGATTTCTACGTCGGCGACAAGGACGGCTACATCAAGGCGCTCGATGCCGGCAAGGGCATGTTCACCCCCGACGGCGTCATGCCGGAAGACGGCCCGAAGACCGTTCTCGCCGTGCTCTCGGAGTTCTCCAAGAACGTCAAGGGCAAGCAGATCGATCTTTCGAAGACCTACACCACGGAATTCGTGAAGAACGCCAAGTAACCCGTCCCACCCCGCTTCCGCGACCGGAAGCCCGAGCGCCGTGCCTGCCGGCACGGCGCCGCAGGGACGCTTTGCACCTTTTATCCCCGTTGACGCGGGAAAGCCTGGAGGAGACCCATGGCACAGGACAAACCATCCAATCCGGCCATCGAGCTGATCAATGTCAGCCGCCGTTTCGTTTCGCCCACCGGCAAGTCGCTGACGGCGCTCCGCGATTTCAACATGACCGTCGAGCGCGGCGAGTTCGTCGCCGTCGTCGGCCCGACCGGCTGCGGGAAGTCGACCACCCTCAACCTCGTCACCGGACTTGCGCGTCCGAGCGCCGGCGAAGTGCGCCTCATGGGCGGGCCGGTGACCGGCATCGATCCCCGCGTCGGCTTCGCTTTCCAGACGGACGCGCTCTTCCCCTGGCGCAACGTCATCGAGAATGTCATGGCGGGACCGCTGTTTCGCGGCAGGCCGAAGCACGAGGCGGAAAAAGCCGCCAAGGACTGGCTGGCGCGCGTCGGCCTGTCGAAATTCCTGCATCACTATCCGCACCAGCTTTCCGGCGGCATGCGCAAGCGCGTCTCGCTCGCGCAGACCTTCATCAACGAGCCGGAAATCCTGCTGATGGACGAGCCCTTCTCGGCGCTCGACGTGCAGACGCGCACCGTCATGCATGAGGAACTCTTGAAGCTCTGGGCGGAGCGCAAGGCATCCGTCGTCTTCGTCACCCACGATCTCGAAGAAGCCGTGGCGCTGGCCGACAAGGTCTACGTGCTGACCGCCGGCCCCGCCACGGTCAAATCGGTCTATCCGATCAACCTGCCGCGCCCGCGCATCGTGGCCGAAATCCGCTATGAGCAGTCCTTCATCGACTATTGCCGGACGATCTGGGACGACCTGCGCGACGAGGTCGAAACCAGCTACCGCCGCGCAAGCGAAGCGGCCTGAGGAGGATGACGAACATGGCACACACACTCGAAATGGAACCGGCGGCCACCGCCTATCGTCCCGGCACCTCCGACAAGGAAATCGAGGCCGCAGCGCTGAAGGCGATCAACCGCCGCAAGCAGGCGGTGCTTTTCTGGCAGATCGGCATTCTCGTCGCAGCACTCGGCCTCTGGGAAGGCTCGTCGCGCATGAACTGGATCGATCCGTTCTTCTATGCAAGCCCGAGCGCCATCGTCGAGCGTCTCTATGACTGGGCCGTCAACGGCACCACCGAAGGCTCGCTCTGGTACAATCTCTGGGTAACGATGGAGGAAGCGCTGATCGGCTTCTTCGCCGGCTCCATCGCCGGCGTGCTGGTGGGTGTCGGTCTCGGCCGCAACCGCTTCCTGTCGGATATCTTCTCCGTCTACATCAAGGCGATCAACTCGATCCCGCGCGTCGTGCTGGCGCCGATCTTCATCATGATCATGGGGCTCGGCCTGCCGTCGAAGGTGGCGCTCGCCTTCATCATGGTGTTCTTCGTCGTCTTCGCCAACGCCTTCCAGGGCGTGCGCGAGGCCGATCGCAACATGATCGCCAACGCCCGCATCCTCGGCGCCTCGAACTGGCAGGTGACGCGCGCCGTCATCGTGCCGTCGGCGATGAGCTGGATATTCGCAAGCCTCCACGTCTCCTTCGGCTTCGCCATCATCGGCGCGATCGTCGGCGAGTTCGTCGGCGCCCGCTACGGCATCGGCCAGTTGATCTCGATCGCCAAGGGCACCTTCGACGCCGCCGGCATGTACGCCGCCATCGTGCTGGTCATGGCCGTCACGCTGATCGCCGAATACATCATGACGCAGGTGGAAAACCGCCTGGCGAAATGGCGGCCGCAGCAGCATCTCGACGTCCAGTAAGGTCACCCCAAGCGCCTCTGGACGGGGAAGGGGCCGGGCGGCAACGCCCGGCCCTTTGCATTATGAATTCAGGCAAGCGGCAAGCGCACCGTCACCAGCAGCCCGCCGCCCCGCGCGTCGCCGAGCGTCACCGAACCACCGGCGCCCTCGGCGACTTCGCGCACGATCGCAAGGCCGAGCCCGCTTCCCTCCGCCTTCGTGCCCATGATCCGGTAGAAGCGCTCGAAGACGCGGCCGCGTTCCTCTTCGGGAATGCCCGGCCCGCTGTCCTCGACGAGAAGGACCGCATCGCCCTCTTCCCGGCTAACCGTCACGGTGACGGAGCCGCCCTCCGGCGTGTAGCGCAGCGCGTTGTCGACCAAGTTCACCACCATCTCGCCGAGCATCGTGCCGTCGCCGGAGACCTCCACCGGTGCTGCGCCGTCGAGGCCGATATCGATGCCGCGCCGCAACGCTTCCTCCGCCGCATTCTCCAGCACCTGCCGGGCAACGGCCGCAAGGTCGATCCGGTCGGCGCGCGGGCGGCGGCTGCCGGGCTCGGCGCGCGAAAGCGTCAGCAACTGTCCGGCAAGGCGCGTGACCTGACGCGTGCTGCGCTGAAGCGCGTCGAGCGCCTCGCCACGCCTTGCCGCATCGGCCTCGCGCGCGGCGAAGGAGGCCTGCGTCGAAATCAGGGTCAGCGGCGTGCGCAACTGATGGGCGGCATTGGCGACGAAGCGGCGCTGCGCCGCCATCTGGTTCTGCACGCGCTCCATATGATCGTTCAGCGCGTGCACCAGCGGCTGCAGTTCCGTTTGCACCTCTGTCAGCGGAAAGGGATCGAGACGGTCGCGTCCGCGCTGCCGCACCGCATCCCGGAACCGCAGGACCGGCGACAGCCCGTGCTGCAGCCCGAGGATCGTGACGATGCCCGCGAGCACCACCAGCGCCAGCTGCTTGGTGAAATCCGCAAGCCATAGCTGGCGGCGAATGGCATATTGGCTGCCATGGGTAACGGCGACGGTGACCGAAATCGATCCGTCCGCCCCGAGGCCGACCACAGGATGCTCCAGCGTCAAGGTGCGGATGCCGTTGCCGCGAAACGTCAGGTCCTCGCCCTTCTCTGCCGCCTTCGGCAGGCTGAGATCGGGATAGCCGGCGACGAGGCTCCCCCAGGCCGTCGCCACCCGGTAATAGACACGGTCGCCATGACCGGTGTCGAACATTTCAAGTGCTGCCGGCGGAATGTCGACCTCGACCGTCCCTCCGGCATTGACGCGAACCGCCTCCGCGATGACGCGGGCGGACGACAGCAGCGTGCGGTCGGCGATCAGCGCGGCGGCGGCCGTCGCCGAGCGGAAGCTCAGATAGAGGTTGACGCTGATCGCGCCGGCGAGCGTCAGCACGACCCAGGCGAAAAGCTGGGCGCGCAGGCTGTGGCGCAACTGCCCGATCATCGACAGCCACCGCGGAACGGATGTGCGCTTCGGGATATCAGCCATGGCGGAGCAGATAGCCGAGGCCACGGAGCGTGGCGATCTGCACCGAGCTGCCCTCCAGCTTCTTGCGAACCCGGTGGACATAGATCTCGATCGCGCTCGGATCGGCGACGTCGTCGAAGCCGAACACGCCTTCCGACAGGGCCGTCTTGGTCACGGTCGAGCCGGCCTTGAGGATCAGGTGTTCGAGCACCGCATGTTCCCGCGGCGTCAGGGCGAGCGCCTTGCCGCCGAGCGAAAACTGCCGCGTGCCGCCGTCGAGGATCAGGTCGCCGACGGCGATCTGGGGTGCCGCCACGTCATGGCCGCGGCGGATCAGCGCGCGGATGCGCGCCTCAAGCTCCGCCATCTCGAAAGGCTTGGCGAGATAGTCGTCGGCGCCGCTGTCGAGGCCGGCCACGCGGCCGTCGAGGCTGGCATTGGCCGTCAGGATCAGCACCGGCACCTTGTCCCCGCGCCGCCGGAGCCGCTTCAGAAGCGTCATCCCGTCCACCTTCGGCAGCGACAGATCGAGGATGATGGCGGCGTAGGTTGCAACGCTCAGCATATGCTCGGCATCGTCGCCGTCACCCGCGATATCGACGGTATACTGCGCCTGGCGCAGGGCCTTGCCGAGCCAGGCGGCAAGATCGGCATTATCCTCGACAATCAGCAGGCGCATGGGCGGAAACGATCTGGTTGGACTGCACCTTGCTGAGACCGGCTATCCAGCAAGTCGCGACAGTGTAGAGGAGAGCGCGCGCGAAAGCCATGATTCCGTGAGGAAATCGAAAAGGCCGACGCTTCAGGGAAGCGCAGGAAATAAATTGCAATTTGAAAACTATAAACGATTTTCGATTTACATTTTTCTTTTCATGGATCGATGCCGGAGGGCGGCTTAAAAGACGGCCAGCGCATCGATGAATCGGACGGGACATGGAGAGCAAACAGGACAAGCCGACGGCTTGGGGACTTTTCGGCATTTTTGCCCGCATCGCGCTGACGAGCTTCGGCGGCGGCTTGAGCGGGTGGTTCATGCGGGAGTTCGTCGACCGCCGGCGATTGATATCGCGGGACGATTTTCTGAACGGGCTGGCCCTGTCGCAGGCGCTGCCCGGCGTCAACGTGAAGAACCTCGCGATCTGGATCGGCTATCGCGTTCTCGGGAAGAAGGGCGCGATCGCCGGCTTCTTCGGCACCATCGTCCCCTCCGCCATCTTCATCGTGCTTCTGGCGACGGTCTTCACCTCGCTCACCAAATTCAGCCTGACGCAAATCCTGTTGCAAGGCGCGGGCGCGGCGGCCGTCGGCCTGTCGCTGTCGATGGGGATCGTCGCCGTCCGACACCTGCCGCGACAGGTATTTCCCCTCGCTCTGGCGGGCGCGACCTTCGTCTCGATCGCGTTCCTGCAATGGTCGCTGGTCTATACCGTCGTCGCTGCCGGGGCTATCGGCTTCCTGCATGCCTACTTTTTCTTCGACAAGGCCTGACCGACCATGCCGAACCAGATCTGGAACCTCTTCATCGTCTTCTTCCCCCTGTCGATCGTCACCATCGGCGGCGGGCAGAGCGCGATTGCCGAAATCCACCGGCAGGTGGTCGACATTCACCACTGGCTGACGCCGAGCCAGTTCGTCGACGCTTTCGCCATTTCGAGAATGACGCCCGGCCCCGGCTCGCTGCTGGTAACGCTGATCGGCTGGCAGGTGGCCGGCTTCTGGGGCGCGGTGACCACCACCCTCGCGCTCTTCGGCCCGACGGCCTTCCTGATCTACGGCGTCGCGCATCTCTGGTCCCGCTATCGCGGCGCGCGCTGGCAAAAGGCGCTCGAAACCGGCCTGCGCCCCGTCGCCGCCGGCATGATCCTCGCCTCCTGCTATGTCCTGATCCGCTCCATGGACGGCGGCTGGCAGGCCACCGTCGTCTGCCTGGCATCGGCCGCGGTGCTGACGATGACGCGCGTGAACGGGGTGACGGTCCTGCTCGCCGGCGCGCTCGGCTTCGCCGCGCTGACCTTCGCGGCATGAGGCGCGCGAACTGACGCGCTCAACGTCAGTCTATGCCCTCCTCCCGGCAGCAGGGCGATGCCGAGCCCGGCCACCGCCGCGTCCCGCAGAATGTCGCCATTGTTGGCCCGCAGCGCCACCCGCGCGCAGATGATTTCGATGCCGTCCGGCCTGGCGAAGCGCCAGTCGGCGGCGCCGGCACCGGCCTCAAAGGTCGAGGCGCTGTTGCGTCTGCCGGTCGAAGAAGTGGATTTTCGGCGTCTGGAACGAGAGCTTGACCGTCTGTTCCGGCTGGAAGTCGACGCGGTCGCGGACGACCCATGTCAGTTCCCTGCCGTCCACTTCGACGGCCACGTGGGTTTCCGCGCCGGTCGGCTCGACCACCTTCACGACGGCATCGACGCCGTCCTCGCCGCCGAGCGCGATGTCTTCCGGGCGAATGCCGAGAATGATCTCCTTGCCCGCGGAGGCGGCAGGCGTCCGCGAGAGCTTCACCTGCGCGCCGCCCGAAAGCTTGAGGAGAGCGCCGTCCTGAAGGGTTCCGTCGAGGAAGTTCATCGCCGGGCTGCCGAGGAAGCCGGCGACGAAGACGTTGCGGGGCCGGTCGTAGAGTTCGAGCGGCGTGCCGATCTGCTCGACGCGTCCCCCTTGCAGGACGACAATCTTGTCGGCCATCGTCATCGCCTCGATCTGGTCGTGCGTGACGTAGACGATCGTCGTCTTCAGGCGCTGGTGCAGCGCCTTGATTTCGGCCCGCATCTTCACGCGCAGCTTCGCATCGAGATTGCTCAACGGCTCGTCGAAGAGGAACACCTTCGGATCGCGGACGATCGCGCGCCCCATGGCGACGCGCTGCCGCTGGCCGCCGGAGAGCTGCGCCGGCTTGCGGGCGAGCAGCGGCTGCAGGCCGAGGATGGCGGCGGCTTCGCCGACCTTCTTCTCGATCTCCGGCCGCTTGACGCCGGCAAGCTCCAGCGCGAAGCCCATGTTCTGCTCGACGGTCATCTGGGGATAGAGCGCATAGTTCTGGAAGACCATCGCGATATCGCGATCCTTCGGCTGCAGATCGTTGACGACCCTGCCGTCGATGCTGATCTGCCCCGCCGATATCTCCTCGAGCCCCGCGATCATCCGCAGCAGCGTCGACTTTCCGCAGCCGGACGGTCCGACGAGAATGACGAACTCGCCATCGGCGATATCGATGTCGACGCCATGGATGATGTCCACCGCGCCATAGGACTTCTTCACATTCCTGATGCTCAATCCAGACATGTCGGACCTCGTTCAGCGTCTGCGACGAACGCGCAGCGCCTGATATGGCTTGCGGGGAATGGCGACGCCGAAGGCGGCATCGGGCTTGCCGCCGCGCACGATGGCGCCGTGGCGAACCGGATGCGTGACCGGAGCGGCGATCTTCGTTGCCGGGGTGACGGTCATCTCCCAGGTATCGATGAGATCGACCTCGTAGTCGTCGCTGTCCATCGGCAGGCCCGAGGACCAGATCGTAGGCTGGTGCTCGCCGAAATAGATCAGCCGGAAATCGCCGTCGCCGTCCTTCGCGCCGGACACGCGCGTCCAGGGCCACTGGGTGGCCGGCCCGATCGGGTCGAGGCCATGCCGGACGTCGGCTTCCAAAAGGTCGCGCAGGAAGCCGATCCGCTTCCATGCTTCGCCATGCAGCTTGCCACCCTTCGCCCACCAGATCAGGTCGTTCGGGTCCGAATAGGTTTCGCCATGGCCGGTGTAGCCGCCGCGCGTGGCGGTGATCCAGTAGCGATGGACCAGTTCCTCGGCGCTGAGGTTGCCCCAGGATTCGAGGATATCGCCCTCATATTCCGGCTCGTCGTTGACGACGGGCTTGCCGTAGGCGTTGCGCCAATCCGGCGTGCGCTTCACGTCCGGGTTCTGGATGCAGGTATGCGTTACCCACGGCTTACGGTGATCGTAATTGGAATTGACGTCGCCGTTGTGGATCGAACGCAGATGCTGGTAAGGATCGTTCTCTTCGAGAATGTGGAAGTAGCGGTCCCACTGGGCCATCGGCTTGGTGTCGATCAGGAAGTCGTATTCGTTGGCGAGCGACCACCAGACGTTCCGGTAGGCGGAAAGACGCGCCGCGAGATAGGCGACGTAGCGATAGTCCTGCTCGGCGGACATGTCCGCATAGCCCCAGCGGTCGTAGGGATGGAAGATGATGATATCCGCTTCGATCCCGAGCGCGCAAAGGGCGGCGATCTGCCGGTCGAAATGCTGGAAGAGCGCCGGGTTCGGCCGGTCGAAATCTTCCTTCCCGTCGGAACCCTTCTCGAAGCAGGCGTGCAGCGGCTCGTTGGTGTTATAGGGATAATCCTTCGGGAAAACGCCCATGCGGATCTTGTTGAAGCGCGTCTGGCCAAGCGTTTCGAGCGTCTGGCTCTGCATCTCCAGCGGCTGGTGTGTCCAGGCGTAGCAGGTGGTGCCGAAGGAGAAGAACGGCGTGCCGTCCTCGTAGGCGAAGTGGAACGTGTTGCGGACCCTCACCGGCCCATGGTTGCCCGCCGACGGTGCGGAGACGGTGAGCGAGCCGGTCCTGCCGTCGAGTGCCGCCGTTGCCGACCGCGTGCGGAAGGACCACTCGCCCTCGGTATCGGGCATGAAGCGGACGCGGTAGGTGCCGTTGCCGTCGTAGAAGCCCGGAACCCGGATCTCGCGGCTCTTATGGGTAAATACGGCGTCGAATGCCACGTCGAGATAGGGATTGCCGCCCGACGGCCCTTCGAAGGCCGCCTCGAACACGCCCCACTTTTCGACTTTTGCATCAGTCATGAAACTCTCCTCGCAAATTCTGTGGCGTCAGCCTTTGACCGCGCCGGAGGTCAGCCCGGACACGAAGTAACGTTGGAACATCAGGTAGACGATCGTCGCCGGCAGGACCGTCATCACGATCGCCGCGTTCAGCTCGCCGTAATTGCTCGAAAACTGCCCCTGGAAGGACATCAGCCCGAGCGGCAGCGTCCACATGTGCTGGTCCTGCAGCAGCACCAGCGCCATGGCGAACTCGTTCCAGGTGGACACGAAATCGAGGATCAGGAGTGCCGCGAGAACCGGAAGGCAGACCGGCAGGAAGATGCGCCGGAAGATGGTGAAGTGGCTCGCGCCATCGATCAGCGCTGCCTCCGAAAGCTCCTTGGGGATGCCGCGGAAGAACCCGTGCAGGATGAAGACCTGATAGGGAACGCCGAAGGCGATATAGGGCAGGATGACGCCCGGATAGGTGTCGATCAGCCCGAACGAGTTCACCAGCGTGAAGAGCGGCGCCAGCATCACCTGGAACGGGATCATCGTTCCGAAGACGACGAGCAGCAGCAGGAGCTTGCTGATCCTGAGCTTGATCTTGGCGAGCGCATAGGCCGCCATCGCCGAGAGCATCAGCCCGAGCGGTACCTTGATGACGGTGATGATCACGCTGTTGAAGAAGGAGCTTGCAAAATTTCCGCGGCTCCAGGCGGAGCTGTAGTTCTGGAAGGCGAGATCCGTCGGCGGCATGAAGGCCCCGGTGCTCGTCACGGCGGCCGGCGTCTTCAGCGACGTGAAGATGATGAAGACGAACGGCGCCACCCAGATCGCCGCCACGATGACCAGCGCCACCCAGAGGCCGACCAGGATCGGGTCCCGCCGCGTCGAGGAGGGTCCGGTGGCGACATGCGCGGCGGTCGTATCGGTTGATATGACGGTCACGATTCGACCTCCTCGTGCTTCTGCGTCCACCGAAGATAGGGAATGACGACGCTCATCGTGATCAGCAGCAGCACGACGGAGATCGCCGCTCCGCGACCGAAGTCGAAGATCTGCATGGCCTGCGTGAAGGCCCAGAGCGCCAGCATCTGGGTCGACTGCGCCGGCCCGCCGCCGGTCAGGCCGTAGACGATGTCGAACGCCTTCAGCGACGAGATGATCGAGAGAACAAGCACGATGGTGATGGTCGGACGCAGCGCCGGCAGGGTGACATGCTTGAACACCGCCCAGCGCCCTGCCCCGTCGATCCGCGCCGCCTCGACCAGCGTCTGCGAGACGTTCTGGAGGCCGGCCAGAAACAGCACCATCGAAAAGCCGACCGTCTGCCAGAGATAGGCGACGAACACCGAGTAGAGCGCGATATTCCTGTTGCCCAGCCAGTCCTTGATCCAGCTCTGCAGGCCCCAGGAGGTCAGCATCTGGCTGAACAGCCCGAAGAACGGGTCGTACATCCACTTCCACATCGTCGCGACGGCGATCGGCGCGATGATCACCGGCAGGTAGAAGATGGCGCGCAGGCTATTGCGGCCGAAAATCTTCTGATTGAGGCTGAGGGCGAGCAGCAGGCCGACCAGCGGCGGAAAGACCAGACTCATCAGAGTCCAGATCACCGTGTTGCGGAAGGCCACCCAGAACACCGGATCGGCGGTGAAGATCGCCTTGTAGTTGGCGATCCCGACAAACTGCCGGGTCGGATCGAGGCCGTTCCACTTCTGGAAGCTTAAGGCCACGACGTTGACCATCGGGTAAAGAGCGAAAACCGCATAGATCGCCAGGGCCGGCACAAGCAGGATGAGCGCCTGGACGCGCGGATCGTGTGTGGATTGTCGTAGGGACATGCTCTCCTCCGGGCAGCGGAAAACGGCTGCCAGCTTGAATACCTGGAGCGGGATGCCGAAAAGTGCGCGCGGTTTTCGGGCGACATCCCGCGCTGACTTTTTGATGTAGAAACGGCCGGCCGGCAAAGCGCCGGCCGGCCGTCGCCTGGGAGGAATCAGGTGCGGCCCGCGATGAAGGTCTGCATCTGCTTGGCGGCGTCGGCAGGCTGCATGTTGCCGGCGGCCACTTCGTTGATCACGCGGAAGTACTCGGTCGTCACGTCGAGCGGGAAGGCCTGGTCGCCGTTCATGTAGACCTTGCCGTAGGTCTTGAAGATATCCAGCCATTCCGCCTCAAGCGGCTTCTGGTTGGTGTACTGGACGTTCTTGTTGACCGACGTCGAGCTGATCTGGCCGACGAGATCCTGCTGGACCTTGGTGGACAGGAAATAGTCGAGGAATTTCGCCGCCAGATCCGGGTTCTTGCTCTTGGTGCTGACGTAATTGTACTCGGCGAAGCCGTAGAGGCGGTTGGTGTTCGTCGGGAACGGGAAGATGCCGTAGTCGTCGAGATTGGCGCCGGTGCTGTCGAGCTGGCTCACCAGCCAGTCGCCTTCCAGCATCATCGCGGCGCGGCCGGCGGTGAACAGGCTGTAGGACTGCTTGTTGTCGATGCCCATGAACGGCTGAAGCGTATAATCCTTCGTCCACTTCGCGAACTCGGTGAAGGAGTCAGCCGCGCAAGGCTCCGTCGACCAATCGGCCTTCATGGCCATCAGCGCGTCATGCTTCTCCGCACCGCACTTCGTCTCGAGGATGACGTCCATCAGGCGCATGACGTGCCAGTTGACCGTGCCGCCGAAGGTGAAGGCGGGAATGCCGGCGGCCTTCAGCTTTTCGGCAGCCGCAAGCAGCTCGTCATAGGTCTTCGGCTCTTCGGTGATCCCGGCCTGCTGGAAGAGCTTCTTGTTGTAATAGACCGCCTCGCCCTTGAAGGTGAACGGCACGCCATGCTTGCCGCCGGGATAGAGGTCGGCGAAGGCGGCCGCGGACGGCAGAAGCTCGTCGTTCCACTTGTACTCAGCATAATATTTGTCGAGCGGCAGCGACAGGCCGGCCTTCACATACTCGCCACCAAGGCCGAGACCGGCCCAGCTGAAATAAATGTCCGGCCCCTTGTCCGAGCCGGCGGCGACGCGCAGCGCCGTCTTGTGCTCGTCGACGGCGCGCTGGACGATTTCCACATGGGTGCCGGGGTTTGCCGCCTCGAAATCCGTCGCGACCTTCTTCAGCCCGACATTCGCGGCATTGTTGTCGAAGTTCAGCGTCCAGAGGGTCAGGTCCTCCGCATTGGCGGTGGACGCGGCAGCCGTCGCGGCGGCAATGGCGGCCAGGCTGACATATTTCAGGGTCTTCAAAAGGGACATTACTTTCCTCCTCACCATCAACACTCATCTGCGCCGGCCAGCCGACGGGTCGCCATGGCCAAATTCCGCCACGGATCAGGGCCTGCCTGCGGCTCGGCCCAATCGATGCTTTTTGACGCTCCTCTTGACGGAAAGGATCGCGAAACCGCGCGATCCTGTCAACACTTTTTTCATATATGTAAAAATGATATCGTATACCTTGCCAATATCGCGCCCATCTAGCAGATTTATCGTATATATTTTTCAATAACGAAATATGTTGCGAGGCGACGAAGCGGAGCGTTAGAGGAAACGCTGGAGGGCGGGATGGACGGATTCAAAGAACTTTTCCTGGACAGCGAGGCGCCGACGAGCAGGATCGTCCGGGCGATCGCCGCCGGCGGCTCCGCGAGTGCCGCCCAGCTTGTGCAGTCGACCGGGCTCGCCCGCTCGACCGTCTCGACCATCCTCACCGACCTGAAGGATCGCGGCATCGTGCTGGAAGGCGAGACCCGCAGCGCAGGCTTCGGCAGGCCCACCCAGATCGTCTCCCTTAACCCCACCGAGGGCTATTGCGCCGGCGTGCTGCTCGGGCTCGGCGAAGTGCGCATCGCGGTCTGCGATCTTGCCCACACGGTGCTGTCGGACCTGTGGTTCGAAATGCCTTTGGACTACACGGCAAGCCACGCCGCCGTCCGCGTGCGCCGGCGGCTGGACGAAGAATGCGCGAAGCTCGGCATCGCGATCCCGGACCTGCTCGGCGTCGGCCTCGCCGTTTCCGCGCCCGTGTCCTACGAAGGCAGGGTTCTCAACGGCTCGATCCTGCCGACATGGTGCGGCATCGATATCGGCGCCGCTTTCTCCGCGGAAATCGACTGCCCGATCTACGCCGAAAACGAAAGCCATTGCGGCGCGTTGGCGGAAATGACCTGGGGGGCCGCCGTCGGCGAGAAGAACTTCGTTCTCTTCAAGTTCGACCTCGGTATCGGCGGGGCGGTCGTCATCGACGGAACCGTCCAGCGCGGCGCTTTCGGAAATGCCGCGGAATTCGGCCATATCTCCCTCAATCCGCACGGCCCTCTCTGCCGCTGCGGCAACCGCGGCTGCCTGGAAACCTACGCCGGCGGCTTCAATCTGGTGCGAATGGTCGAGCAGGCAACCGGCGAACGGATGTCGGTCGAAACCTTCATAGAACGGGTTCGCGCCGGCGATCAGGCCTGCCGGCGGCTGGCCGAAGATGCCGCCGAAATGGGCGGCTGGGGCATGGGGATTACCTCGACGATCCTCAGCCCGCCCTTGTTCGTCATCGCCGGAAAACTCGCCTCGATAGGCGACATATTCCTCGACGCGCTGGAGAAAAGCTTCTCCCGCCACGCCGTCCAGCCACCCGCGAACGCACCCCAGACCCGCAATCCCCGATTTGTCGTCGGCCGTTTCCTCGGCAACGCCGACACCGTCCTCGGCGCCGCCGCCCTCGTCTTCCACCAGCACGGCCGGGTGACGGAACGGCACCTGGAGACGACCTGACCATTCAGCTCGTCATCACGAGCGAAAACAGGGCGGCTCGGGGCAATCCGAAACTATGTGGGAAAGAGAAGTGGTGCCCAGAGCCGGAATCGAACCAGCGACACGCGGATTTTCAATCCGCTGCTCTACCAACTGAGCTATCTGGGCATCCCTGCTTCATCCGCTTGGGAAAGGCTCTTGGAGCCTGGGGCGGTTGGTTCGCCCCGGAAGCGAGCGGGGTTATAACATCTTGCTCGCCCATGTCCAGCGGCAAATGACACTTTTTTCACAAGAAACCGACGCTGCCGGATTTTCCAACGAAATGAAGCGCTTGCCGCCGAAGGGCGGCTATTCCTCGTCCGCCTTCGTCTCGTCTTCGGCCACGGGAATGGCGTAGGAACCGTTCAGCCAGCGCGACAGGTCGAGCGAGCGGCAGCGGTCGGAGCAGAAGGGATAGTGCTCGCGCACCGACGGGCAGCCGCATTCCGGACAGGGGCGCGTCTTGCGCAGGGGTTCGACCTTTGCGCCGGATCTTGCTGCGTCTTCAGCCATGCCGCGATCACTCCTGCCAATGGGCGTGGACATCGAAGCCCTCGCCCGAGAGCAACAGCATCGTTTCATAAAGCGGCAATCCGACGACATTGCTGTAAGAGCCGACGAGTTTTTGCACGAAGGCGCCGGCAAGCCCCTGGATGCCGTAGGCGCCGGCCTTGCCGCGCCATTGGCCGGACGCGATATAGGCCTCGATGTCGTGGCCCGACAGGCGCTTGAAGCGCACCTTGGTTTCCACCACCTTCTGCCGCTGCTTGCGGTCGGGCGTGATCAGGCAGATGCCGGTATAGACCCAGTGGCCGCGGCCGGAGAGCAGATGCAGCGCCGAGGTTGCCTCGTCGACGAACTCCGCCTTGGGCAGGATGCGGCGGCCGACGGCGACGACGGTGTCGGCGGTGAGAATATAGCTTCCCTGCCAGGCGATATCGCCCTTCAGCGCCGCGAAGGCGGCTTCCGCCTTTTCCGCCGAAAGCCTGCGCGCCAGCGAGCGCGGGTGTTCGGATTTCTTCGGCGTCTCGTCGATATCCATCGGCATCAGCCGCGCCGGCTCGACGCCCATCTGCTTCAGGAGATCGACGCGGCGCGGGGAGCCGGAGGCCAGTATCAGCTTGTTTTTCAGCGCCATGAAACCTCGACCATCGCAAGCGGAGGCGCAAAGCTGCCTCCGGCGAACGAAGCCCTTACTTGAAACGGTAGGTGATGCGGCCCTTGGTCAGGTCGTAGGGTGTCATCTCGACCAGCACCTTGTCGCCGGCGAGAACGCGGATGCGGTTCTTGCGCATGCGGCCGGCCGTGTGGGCGATGATTTCGTGTTCGTTTTCAAGCTTCACGCGGAAGGTCGCGTTGGGAAGCAATTCGGTGACGACACCCGGAAATTCGAGGACTTCTTCTTTGGGCATTAAGGCTTTTCTTCCTGTGGGGTTGTGGCCGGGGCATATGCCACCGGAAAATTTGCGCGGAAACTACACAATCATGCTGCTTTTGTGAACCACGCCGGCCAAGCTTTCTGCATTTGTTTCACGCCGATTGCGCGGCAACGCGGCTCAGGCGCGCAATCCGCACCTCGATCAGCCGCTGCAGATGGTCGCGTACCTCGCGATAGGCGTCGAGAATCTGGTTGCGCGTTCCCGTCGCGATGCTCGGATCGAGCGTCGGCCAGTACATCACGTCGACCGCGTTGGAGCGTGTCAGTTCCAGCGCCGCGTGGTGCGCCTCCGGCGCCAGCGTGATGATGAGATCGAAGAAATCGTCCTCCAGATCCTCGAGCGTCTGCGGCTGCCGCCGCCCGAGGCTGAGGCCGACCTCGTCCAGGACGATATCGACGAAGGGATCGCGCTCGCCGCGGCGAACGCCGGCCGACATGACGTAGACGCCCTTCGGCAGCAGCCTGCGCGCCAGCGCCTCCGCCATCGGCGAGCGGATGGCGTTCATCCCGCACATGAAGAGGACCGAACCCGGCATTTTCCCGCCGCCTCCGATGCCCCCTTGCGGTTCCATGGCCGTCACCCGCGCCAGTAGAGCACGCAGACGAGCGTGAAAAGCCGCCGCGCCGTGTCGAAATCGAGCCCGATCTTGCCTTGCAGGCGGTCCATCAAGGTCTGCGAACCCTCATTGTGAATGCCGCGCCGGCCCATGTCGATGGCCTCGATGCGGCTCGGCGTGGCGGAGCGGATCGCCTCGTAATAGCTCTCGCAGATCGTGAAATAATCCTTCACGATCCGGCGGAACGGCGTCAGCGACAGGATATGGGTGGCGACGGCCTCACCGTCCTCGGTCCGGATATCGAAGACGAGCTTGGAATCGACCAGCGACAGGCCGAGACGGTAGGGCCCGCCGGCGTGGCCCGCCGGCTCGAAGCTGTTTTCCTCGATCAGGTCGAAGATCGCGACCGCGCGCTCATGCTCGACGTCGGGCGTCGAACGGCCGATCGTGTCGTCGAGCACCACATCGCTGAGCCGAAAGTCGCCCGCTGCCATGCGTCATCCTTCGAGATTGAGGCGGATCGCCACGGACCGCGCATGAGCGTCAAGCCCCTCGGCCTTGGCAAGCGCGATCGCGGCCGGCCCGAGCGCGCGCAGCTGGTCGGGTCCCATCCGCAGGATCGAGCTGCGCTTGACGAAATCGAGCACCGAAAGGCCGGACGAGAACCGCGCCGAGCGCGCCGTCGGCAGCACATGGTTGCAGCCGCCGACATAATCGCCGATGACTTCGGGCGTGTGGCGGCCGATGAAGATCGAGCCGGCATTACGAATGCCGTCGAGCAGCGCATCCGGGTCCTCGACCGCCAGTTCCAGATGTTCCGCGGCGATGCGGTTGGCGAGCGGAAGCGAAGCCTTCAGGTCCGGCACCAGGATGATCGCGCCGAATTCCCGCCAGCTTTCGGCCGCCGTTTCCCCGCGCGAGAGAAGCTTGAGCTGCCGTTCGACGGCCGCTTCGACGGCTTCGCCAAGGGCCTTGTCGTCGGTGATCAGGATCGACTGCGCGCTGCGGTCATGCTCGGCCTGGGCGAGCAGATCGGCGGCGATCCAGTCCGGATCGTTGTCCTTGTCGGCAATCACGAGGACTTCCGACGGGCCGGCGATCATGTCGATGCCGACCGTGCCGAACACCTGGCGCTTGGCGGCGGCGACATAGGCGTTGCCGGGGCCGGTGATCTTGGCGACCGGGGCAATGGTCTCCGTGCCATAGGCAAGGGCTGCGATGGCCTGCGCGCCGCCGATGCGGTAAATCTCCGACACGCCGGCAAGGCGGGCGGCGGCAAGCACCGCAGGCGCGGTCGTGCCGTTCATCGCCGGCACCACCATGACGATGCGCTCGACGCCGGCGACCCTCGCGGGCACGGCATTCATCAGCACCGAACTCGGATAGCTCGCCGTGCCGCCCGGAACGTAAAGCCCGGCGGCCTCGATGGCCGTCCAGCGCGAGCCGAGCCCGACGCCAAGCTCATCCTCGTAGATATCGTCCTTCGGCAGTTGGCGGCGGTGATGCGATTCGATCCTGACGGCGGCGACCTTCAGCGCGCCGAGCACTTCGTCCGGCACCACGGCAACCGCCGCGTCGATCTCCGCTTCGCTCACGCGCATCGGGACAGTCGCAAAGTCGATCCCGTCGAAACGCGCGGAATACTCCGCCAGCGCCGCGTCGCCCCGCGCCCGCACATCGTCGATGATGCCGCGCACGACCGCGTTGACGTCCTCCGAAACCTCGCGCTTCGTCGTCAGAAAGGCCGCGAAGCGCTGTTCGAAATCCGCAGACGCCTGATCAAGCCAGATAGCCAAAACCGAAAATCCCCTTCAATGGCGGCCGTTGAATGCGGCCGGTATTAGAGCCCGTCTGGGCTCTAAATTTCTTTGTTTTCGTTTGTCCTTTCGGGAAAACCGGTTTCCACTTTTCCCTGACAAACGCTAGTTCGCCTCCGGGTGCCGGGGCAGATGAGCCGTTTCCCACGCCCCGCCGACATCCGCAAGCTGAACTTCGATGCATTCGACGTCGAGCGCGATGCTCGCCGTGCCGGCAAGCGCCAGCTCGATCGTACCCTCGGGCCCCTCGCCCTTCTGCGTGAAACGGATCGCCAGCAGCGACAGCACATCGTCGGAGCGGCGGCGGTCGATGCCGCTGGAGCGCACCGCCTGTACGCGCTTGAACACAAGTGCTGAACGGTGCCGCTCGTAAGGCTTGCCCTTGTCTTCGGAACGCTCCCAGTCGAAGCGATTGGCGGCGATCGAAAACTGACCGCCGCGCGGCACATAGGACATGTCGCCGACCTTGAAGACGGCGTCCTGCATATGGGCGGAGACCACCGCGAGATCGTCGCCGTCGAGCGCCAGAAGCTTGAGATCAGCCATTCCTACCCCATCCCGATTGCCAGCCGCCGCAAGCCGAAGCCGCGCCTCACTGGAGATAGGATGGGACGGCGAAAGACGCAACCGCAGAATTTCGCCGACACTTTTATACCCTGGAGCATTTCCAGGAAAAGTGCGCAGCGGTTTTCCGTCCGGAATGCAGAAATGCTCCAGCCTTAGTCGCTGATGCGCTCGACCATCGCGCCGCAGCGCGTCAGCTTCTCTTCGAGCCGTTCGAAGCCGCGATCAAGATGATAGACGCGGGAAACCAGCGTCTCGCCTTCGGCGGCAAGCCCCGCGATCACCAGCGAGACCGAGGCCCGGAGATCGGTCGCCATGACCGGTGCGCCGCGCAGGCGCTCGACGCCCTCGATCTTGGCCGTCTGGCCGGAGAGCGAAATCTTCGCGCCGAGGCGGGCAAGCTCCTGCACATGCATAAAGCGGTTTTCGAAGATCGTCTCGGTGATATGAGAGGCGCCGGACGAGCGCGTCATCAGCGCCATGAACTGCGCCTGCAGATCGGTCGGGAAACCGGGGAACGGGTCGGTCACGATATCGACCGGCTTGATGCCGCCGCCGTTGCGGTAGACGCGAATGCCGTTGTCGACCGAGGTGACCTCGGTGCCGGTGCGGCGCAGCGTCTCCAGCGCCGTTTCCAGAAGCGTGGTGTCGGTGTTCTGCAGGACGACGTCGCCGCCGGTCATGGCGACGGCCATCGCATAGGTGCCGGTTTCGATGCGGTCCGGCAGCACGCGATGGCGCGCGCCGGAAAGCGATGCGACACCTTCGATGGTGATCGTGCCGGTGCCGGCGCCGGTGATTTTCGCGCCCATGGCGTTCAGGCAATTGGCGAGGTCGAGCACTTCCGGCTCGCGGGCGGCGTTGCCGATCACCGTCGTACCGCGCGCAAGGGTCGCGGCCATCATCAGCACATGCGTCGCGCCGACCGAGACCTTCGGGAAGGTGTAGCGGGCGCCGATCAGGCCGCCCTTCGGCGCCGTCGCGTTGATGTAGCCGCCGTCGATTTCCATGCTGGCGCCGAGCGCCGCAAGGCTCTCGATGAAGAGATCGACCGGACGCGTGCCGATGGCGCAGCCGCCCGGCAGCGACACGCGCGCCTGACCCTCGCGGGCGAGCAGCGGGCCGATGACCCAGAAGCTGGCGCGCATCTTGGCGACCAGTTCGTAAGGCGCCGTGGTGTCGGCGATGGTGCGGCAGGTGAAGTGAATGGTGCGGGAATAGCCGTCTTCCTGGCGCTCGCGGCGGCCGTTGACCGCAACGTCGACGCCATGATTGCCGAGAATGCGCATCAAAAGCTCGACATCGGCCAGATGCGGCACGTTTTCGAGCGTCAGCGTATCGCTGGTGAGCAGCGAAGCGATCATCAGCGGCAGGGCGGCGTTCTTGGCGCCGGAAATCGGAATGATGCCGTTGAGTGCGTTACCGCCGACAATTCGGATGCGATCCATGTGCGATTACGGGCCAAGCCCGCCTTTCCTGATAGTTCCGTGTCCTGAATGAGAAACAAGGTCTCTAGACGAAATTCGATGGGGCTTCAATTCGGCAGGCGCCGAGCGCGACCTATCATGACGATTCGTCCATTTTTGCGGCAGGAAGCCCGTCGGTCTCATCCGCCTGGCCGGCGCGGCGGGCGCGCACCTGCTGCTTGCGGCGCAAAAGATTGTCGCGCAGCTTTTCCGCCGCGCGCAGGCGCCGCTCTTCCGCCCGCTTCGCCACCGCCTCGGCCCTGAGCCGCTTGCCGTCCTGATCGTCTTCTTCCTGCATCTGCCCGAAATAGCGCAAAATCCACAGAACCGGAAGCCGTCCGCGCTTTTCCCAAGCCGAATGCAGGAAACTTCGATTTACGGCTTGCGCTCACCGAAAACCTGTGGCAATAGCCCCCTCGCTCGACACGGCGTACACAAATGCGTCGCGGAATGCTGCTATAGCTCAGGGGTAGAGCACTCCCTTGGTAAGGGAGAGGCCGAGAGTTCAAATCTCTCTAGCAGCACCATTCTATCCCCGGAAAACACTCATTTTTTGAGCTTTAAGGCTTTTTGAACCGCCCTTTTGGTACACCGGAGCGGTACACCGAGCATGGTTTTGAAAATGGCGCAACCCATCAAGCGCGGCGGCATCTACTGGCTCCGCAAGAAGGTCCCCGACGACCTCCGCTCGATCCTGGACAAGCGGGAAGAGAAGTTCAGCCTTCGAACGCGCGATCCCGCCGAAGCGAAAATCCTGTTCGCGAAAGCCCTCGCTGAAATTGAAGAGCGGTGGGGACGGCTCCGGCAAGGCGTGCGCTCTCTTTCACATAAAGAGGCCGTGGCAATGGCGGGCGAGATATATCGCCGGATGGTCGCGGAGGAGGAAGACAACCCCTCCAAAAACATCAGTGACTTGCTCCTGGATCAGTATGCGTTTGGTTCTGCGAAGGTAACGCATCTCGGGTCGAACAAGGAGGGCAGCGTCAACATGATGGAACGGTTAATGGAGAAGCGTCAATCACGCATCTCTGACCGGATCGACAAGTTCCTTATCGATGAAGGCTCCCGGCTCGATGCCGCGGGCCGTGCAGCCCTCCAGAAGCATGCTGAACAGGCGATTCTCAAGGCGCGCGAACGGACGTTCAAAATGTCCCAGGGCGACTACAGTCCCGATCCGGCAGCAGCGACATTTCCGGCATACCAGTCGCCTGCGAACGCTGCTGCTCTTCCTCCTCCTTCTGGACCGACGCTGACAACCGCTATCGAGGCATGGGTCAAGGAGAAGACACGCGAGGATGGCGACTGGGTCGATTCCAGTGCCGGACAGAACGAGCTATGGGCACGGCGCTTCATGGAGCTGGTCGGAGACAAGCCCTTGAAGGATTGTGCGAAGGTCGATGCCAGAGCCTTCAAGGAAGCTCTCATGTCGTTGCCGCCGAACTATATGCAGAAGGAAGGTTTCAAGGGACTGAGCTTCAAGAAGGCCGTCGAGAAGGCACGGACCGCCAAGGTCGAATCGATGTCCGACAGCAACGTGAACAAGGTTCTCGGATTCGTGCGTGCGTTCTGGAACTGGTCGGAAGGCCAGTATGACGACATCCCCTCCAACCCGTTCAGAGGGATGAATCTGCGCGTGAAGGCCAAGGCCAGAGACGAACGCTTTCCTTTCTCGATGCCGCAGTTGCAGAAGATTTTTGACGCGCCGTTGTTCACAGGCTGCCAGTCGCCGAAATCCTGGCTGGAAGCCGGCGACCACATTCCGGTCGATCAGGGTATCTACTGGGTGCCGTTGATCGGCCTTTATACAGGTGCGCGTGCCGGGGAAATCATCCAGCTATTGGCGGATGACATCAAGGAAGAAGGCGGCATCCTCCACTTCAACATCACCGATGATGGCGAGGAGCAGAACGTCAAGACGGATTCCTCAATCCGGATGATCCCGGTCCATCCGGTCCTGAAGAAACTGGGCTTCGAAAAGTTTGTCGCCGTGCAGCGGAAGAAAGGCGCCCGCTTGTTCCCCGACTTTCCGAAGGCCGCAGACGGGTACTATTCGACCGCCTACTCGCCGCGCTTCAATCGGTTCTTGAAGAAGATCGGCGTGAAGACCGACAAGCACACGTTCCACAGCTTCCGGCATTCTTTCGAAGACGGTTGCAAGAACAGCCGTATCCCCCTTGAGTTCATCAACGCGTTGCAGGGCCATTCCGATGGCGGCATGGCGGCGCGCTACGGGTCTGGCGTGGTGCTGCTTCGTCTGCTCAACGAGGAGATGGAGAAGCTGCACTATGAAGGCATGGATTTCTCCCGGATGTTCGCTGCGCGGGGCCTGTCGGCATAGCCGGACAATTTCCGTGGTGTTCGGAGAACCCATTTGCAATAAATGCTCATGAGTGACGACGATTCGGAAAAACCACCGCGCATTCCCCCGCGTATCAAAGCCGCACCGAAGGTTCGGCAACTCTATTGGTGTGATTTTCCGAAGGATGCCCATCTTCCGGAGTTCTGGAAGCGCAGGCCAGTCATCATCATTTCCTATCGCAACACGCTTCATGGTGCGGTTACGGTCGTTCCTTGTTCGACCCAGGCGGAACAGGATGTCTCCAAGGCCTATCCGCTTCGCACCACGATTGATGGAAAGGCTGCGTGGGCGATCTGTGACAAGCCGACAACCGTTGCCGTCAGTCGCCTCGTGCCTGATAAAAGCGGCATGGTGCGGATGCCCGAAGACGAGTTCCATGATATGTTGGCAATGGTCCTGAACTGGCTGCCGAAACTGCCGCAGCAATGATTTCCGGAAACGGAATCTATTGAAATCCTCCGGCCAGGATGTTATGTAAACTACACACGCGACCCGGAAACGGTGTTCGCTTCCCGCAAGGGAACTACGCGCCAAGGGAGCTGAAAGGCTCCCTTTGGTCGTTCTGGGCTGTCCCTTCTATTTTCCATGAGACATTCCAAAGATCATTCCTCATACGGAACGATACGACGCAACGCTTGACGTGCCGCCGCCGTCACCCGAGCATGAGAAAAACCGCCCTCATCGAGGCTGGCCCCTATCCGGCGGTTTTTCATGGGAGGTTCCAGAATGCTGAACGATAATTCCGAGACAGTAAAGCCGCCGTTGACAGCGGCATGAGCGCGAATCCCGAGGCATTCGAATACCTCCGCAAGAGCGCCTATGGTCATGTGCAGCGGCACGGCAACGAGGTGCAGGCGCTGCGGCGGCATTGCCGAGATGCGCTCGATGCCTGGCTGCGGGATGAAGGGGCGGGCAGCGGCCTGCATCCCAGCGAGGCCGAATCGCTGGTTGAGGATGTTTCCTATTGGGTGGGCCGGAACTACCGCCGACCGAAGCGGAAGACGCTGCGGCGACGGGAGGAGCGTGCGGCGACCGCGATGGCGGCACCTGCGTTTCTCGAATACGCTGCGGAAGACGGTCTCAAGCCCAGCGTGCGGAACGCGGCGCGAATCTCGGGGCAGTCGAAATCCACCATCGCGCGGCATCTGCGACTACAGGGCATCTCTCCTGTCCGCGACGGGAGGATCAACGCGCTGCCGGCTCCGGTGAAGCGCCTTGCGCGAATCCTCGACAGCAGCTTCCCGATCGATGGCGCATGGCTCGTCACGCTGGACCACTGCATCGCCAAGCTCTGGGACGATGCGGATGCCCTGCCCGAAGCTCTGCCACGCTCCACCAAGTCCGAACGGCGGAAGAAGTTGCCGGAACTGTTGGCAGCCGTCACCGCAGCGCGCATCGGCTTCAATATCCTGGTCAACGGCGACGTGATCGCGGTCCGCCGGGGCAGACGCTTCCACGGCATGAAGGACACCGCCGCGTGGATCGAGGAAGAGGAGCGCATCAACGGCTTCCGGTTCCTGCGCAGTCCGGAGATCGTTGGTCGCAGACGGCAACGCTTCTGGGATGATCCATGGGCTGCCGACGTGCTGGCGGTCATGTTCTCGGGTGCCGCATGGCGGACCTTCCCCAATGCGGAGGAATTGGAACCGTGGCTGCGGCTGCTGCGTCCGCTGCTCGACCCCCGCCCGCTTGTCGCCGTCATCGACACGGCCATCCGTGGAGCGATGCAGGACGACTTTGTGCTCGACCTACAGAGCCTGTGCGCAGGCGTGACAGACAAGGAAGTCAGGGAAGCCGGGTACAAGCTTGCGAGCGTCATGGAGACGATCCGGCATGATGCGGAACGCGGATGGGAGCCTGTCGACTTCTTCGGCGATGTCGACCGCCAGTTCCGCTTCATGACGTACCTGGCGAGGACCGCGCCGAAGTCCTATGCCAAGCTGGCCTACTTCCGGAACGTCGTGCTTCCGGCAATCGCGGCAGAGCATGCGGACGATCTCAGCCCGATCTATGCGACCATGAAGCGATGCAGGACACTGCCGGAGGAAGAGAGGGCGGGAACGTGGAAGGCACCCACGGCCAAGGAATTGACGACGTTCCTGCCGCCGAAGGGGTGACGGCGAGGTGAACTGTTCGGATTTTGGCAATACAAAATTCGATGAAAACGACGCATATTCAGATAGTTACTCTGAAGTCGTCCCGTTTTCGTATTATAGTAAGAAATCTACCCTGATTTCTTACGGGCCGGGTTGCCACCGCTGACGCGACGATGACAGGCGTGGAGCGCGGCCGCAAACATCCGGTCGGCGTGTCAGGCCGCACGGTAGGCGGGAGGACAAGCGGCTGCCGTTGCGACGGCATTGCGGATCGGCAAGGGCAATTGTCGTTACGCAGGCATCACGTAAAATTACGTTATGCCTCGTCGTCCGGGAGGACGGCGACAAGGCCCTGCCAGGTCTCCATGGCATGGTCCCTCGGAAGAGGCTCCCGGCAGGGTCCCCCTGAAAGGGCCGATGCTATGGAGCCAGCGCAATAGCTTTATTCGGACCATACAACTTGTTGCGGCTTGCGCCGCCGGCGACGATCCTTCTTGAAACGGGAGGATTCCATGACTGTGCGTGTGTTCGACATTCCAGCGCTGAAAGAGAGCATCCAGCATGATGCGTTGATGCGCTGTCTGGGTCTCCTCTCCGATGTCGTCGAGGCGGAGTTGGACGATGCGGCCGTGGCCGATGTCGCCCACTTCTACATCGGCGCTTACGAGCGATGGGAGGTCTCTCGGGAGTGGCGGAGCGCGGTTCGGGTTTGCCGGGATTGACCCATGAGTTTTCAATTCGTTCGTGTCGAGCTTTTCAGCCGCAAGGGCAAGGCCGGAAGATCGACCGGATTCGTCTTCGATGAAGTCGCCCGCGTTCCGTCCGCGTCGATCCACGTTCAGGACCCCGGCACGCCGATCGTCGTGCATGGTCTGGCTCCCGACGCGCTGCGCGTGCTCCACGACGAACGGGCGGCGGAAGCCAGAACGGAAGTGAAGGGCGGCAAGGTCCGGGCCGTCCGGCAGGATCAGAACACGCTCGCCGGAATCGTCCTGAGCTATCCCGTCACGATGGAGGAATACCGGGCGCAGCCGGAGATCGTGGCGCGGGTGCACGACTGGGAACGGCGCTCCGTCGCCTGGCTGCGCAGCCAGTTCGGCGACCGTCTCGTGTCGGTCGTCAGACATGAAGACGAGAGCCATCCGCATTTGCACGCCTACGTCCTGCCGGACGATCCTGCCATGACCGCCGCGCACCTGCATCCGGGGTTCCGCGCCAAGGCGGCAGCCAAGGCAGCAGGGGCGCAGCCTGGAGAAGACGACAAGGCCCTGAGCAAGCGTGCCGACGCGGCCTATAAGTCCGCCATGCGGGCTTGGCTCGACGACTACCATGCCAGGGTTGCCCAGCCCTGTGGCATGACGCGGCTGGGACCTGGCAAGCGCCGCCTGACGCGGGAGCAATGGCAGCAGGAGAAGCGGCAGGCCGAGGCGCTGCGCGACACGCTGGCGAAGGCCGAGGTGCTGAAGGCCAAGGGAAGCGCGTTCATCACCACGACGAAGGAAAGGGCCGACCGGATCGCGCAGGAGGCTGCTGCGGCACGCGCAGAAGCGGCCAAGGCCACCGAAGCGGCACAAGCGGCAATGGTTGCCGCGAGGGCCGCAGAAGAAGCGGCCCGCCAACGGGCGGAAACGGCCCGTACAGCGACGGCACAAGCCAAACGCGACACGAGGGCGGCAAAGCGGCTGAGTGGTCTTTGCGGGCTTCTTCGGGGGCTTTGGGACGGTCTGCGGAAATCACGGATCGCGGCGGGTATCCGCAAGGCCGTCGAATCCGAAGTGGACGAACTGCGGGGGCAGGCTGCTGCCGCCGCCGGACGGGCGACGGCTGCCGATGCTGCACGCCGCGAGACTGAAGCTCGAGCGCGGGACCTTCGACAGAACCTTGCGGAGACAGGACGGCAGCTTGCCGAAGCTCGACAGGAACTCGCCGCGCTGCGTCCTCGAGAACCTGTTGCGGGTTCTGCGCTCACCCGGCCACGGCCGTAGGAAAAAAGAATTTCATCGGCGGATAAGCAGATGTTATCGAAGCGCGATTCACACTTTGGAAGCCATATGTAGCGTTGAATGGCAACTGTGAAACACAACCGACTATCCGGCGGGAAGATCAGTAATGTCTTATATTTCGTTGTTCAACAAGAAGACCTTGGCGCGCCACATTGTCGTTGATCACATACCGCCGGAACATCAAAAAACGCTTGCTGCTTGGAGTGAACTGGTACGTTCTGGGCGTGTCTACAGTCTCAAAGAGACTGCATTGCATGGGCAATTTGCCTCCCAGATTGTCGAAAGCGTGCTGGGTTACAAGGGACCCACGCAGGGAGCGGAATATTCCGTCGCCACCGAACAGGCGATCTTGCGCGGAAGTGTCGACCTTGCTCTTGGGCGCTTCGGGAGTGACTCCCCCCAAATCGTTGCACCCTTCGAACTGAAGGGCGCGGATACCCGCGATCTCGATGCGATTATGCCAGGCAGGAACAAGAGTCCTGTGCAGCAGGCTTGGGAATACGCGATGAACGCGCCGGGCGTGAAGTGGGTTTTGGTATCCAACATGACCGAGCTGCGCCTTTACGGTTTCGGGGAAGGCACCACTGCCTATGAATCCTTTCAACTCGATCGGCTGACCGATCCCGGGGAATACGCCCGCTTCATGCTTCTGCTGTCGGCGGAAAATCTGTTGTCGGGCCGCACCCTTGATCTTCTGAAGGAGAGCCGCGCGGAAGAACGCGATATCACCGATAGTCTCTATCGGGATTATAGGGCGCTGCGCCTGAAGCTGATCGGAGCCGTTCAGACGGTTGCGCCGACCATTGCCCCGCTGGATGCGATCGCCGCAGCGCAGAAAATCCTCGACCGGGTGCTGTTCATCGCTTTTGCCGAAGATACAGGTCTGCTGCCCCGCAATACCTTGTCGCAGGCCTTCATTACCCGCGATCCTTATAATCCTCGCCCTATCTGGGACAACTTCAGGGGCCTTTTCAATGGCATCGACAAGGGCAGCGATGCACTTAAAATCCCCCGCTACAACGGGGGCCTGTTTCGATCCGATGAGACCATCGACACCCTAACTCTCCCGGACGATGTCTGCGAAGGATTCAAGAGCCTCGGGGACTATGACTTCGCATCCGAAGTGTCCGTAACCGTTCTAGGGCATATATTCGAACAGTCGATTGCCGACGTTGAACGCCTTCAGGCGCAGGCGCGTGGTGAAGAGGTCGAGCAAGAACGAGCCACAGGCACCACGGGACGACGCAAGCGAGACGGGGTGGTCTACACCCCAGACTATATCGCCCGCTTCATCGTGGCCGAAACTCTCGGCGCGCACCTGAATGAAGCCTTTACCGATATACTGCGCGCGCACGCCAGGGCCGGGGCCGATCTGTCCGACTACCCCGCCATTCCGTGGCGCAGGAAATCGGCAGAACTGGAGGCGTGGCAAGCCTACCGAGATCGGGTGAAAAGCCTTCGCATCGTTGACCCCGCCTGCGGATCGGGCGTGTTCCTAATCATGGCATTTGACTTCCTGAAGGCCGAATTAACCCGCGTGAACGAGAAGATCAAAGACCTATTGCCGAAGGCGGAACACTTTGGCGACCTTCTGGAATACACGCCGGACAGCGACATTCTGACAAACAACCTGTTCGGCGTAGACGTGAATGTCGAAAGCGTCGAAATCGCCAAGTTGTCTCTCTGGATCAAGACCGCCCGTCGCGGGAAGGTGCTGGACAGCCTCGATGTGAGCCTCCGGGTCGGTGACAGCCTGATCGAAGACAGCAATTTCGCCTATCTTGATCATGCATTCACATGGGAGACAGCTTTTCCAGACGTGTTCGCCGAAGGCGGTTTCGACGTGGTTTTGGGCAACCCGCCCTATGTCCGGATGGAGTTTCTGAAGACATTGAAGCCATACCTGGAAAAGCGGTATGAGGTGGTTTCAGATCGGGCTGACCTGTATTGCTACTTCTACGAACGTGGTCTGCGCTTGCTGAAGCCGGGCGGACGATTGGGCTACATTTCGTCGAACACCTTCTTCAAGACTGGATCAGGGAGGCCGCTTCGACAGTACCTGCTGCGCGAAGCCACCTTAGAAAGTGTGGTGGATTTTGGCGATCTTCAGGTTTTCGAGGGCGTGACCACCTACCCAGCCATCTTGACGATGAAACGCGGCGCTGCGCCGAAGGGGCATGAACTGCGCTTCTGGAAGGTGGCGACCCTTCCGGAGAACAATTTTCAGGCCACTTGGGAGAAGGCAGCAGGCCCATACCCGCAATCTGCCCTTGGAGCAGGATCGTGGGAACTGGAGAATACCGCGCTGCGTGCCTTGCGTGGCAAAATCAGGAAAGGCCGGAAGACTCTGAAGGAAGTTTACGGCGCGCCGCTCTATGGCATCAAGACAGGCCTGAATGCGGCCTTCGTGATTGATAACTCCACCAAGGAACGTATCTGTGCCCAAGACCCCAAATCGGCCGATTTGCTGAAGCCCTTCCTCGAAGGCAAGGACTTAAAACGCTGGCGGGCAGAATCGCGCGGCCTATGGCTGATCTACATTCCAAAGAACCAGATCAGGATTGACGACTATCCGGCGATTAGGGATTGGCTGCTTCCCTTCAAGGCAGGTCTGGAGAAGAGGGCAACTAGACAGGAATGGTTTGAGCTTCAACAAGCACAAGAAGCATATGCGCCTCACTTCGCGCGGACCAAGATCACATACCGAGATATCGCGTCGGAAAGCCCATTTCATCTTGATTCCTCTGGCAGCTACCTTGAAACCACCGCGTTCGCTCTTCCATCGGATGACTATGCAATTGTTGCCCTCCTAAACTCAAAAGTTCTTTGGTTTTTGTTCAAGTCCCTCACTCCCTTGGCCAGTGGGGGTTATTTCAGAATGAAAGCCCAGTATGTGGGACAACTATCGATTCCGACGATTAAGCCGCCTATCCATGAGAATCTGGTGGACCTGTCAGTTAGGGTTCAGGCAAAGGCCAAAGAGCGTCAAGCGCTGCAGCGTGCACTGACTCGCCGCATTCCTGATCTATGCCCGCCTGGCCGTGTTCCGAAGCTGTCGACCACTCTCCGGGAATGGTGGACCCTGCCCGATTTTGTCGCCTTTCGAGCCGAGGTGAAGAAGGCGTTCAAAACCGACATTCCGTTGGCAGAGCGCTCTGACTGGGAGGATTGGATTAACCGTGACCGCGCCGAAATCGTCCGGCTTGCCTCCGAAATCGCCAACATCGAGGCGCAAATCGACACTATTGTCTATGGTCTGTTCGAACTAACACCCAATGAAATCGCGCTACTGGAGAGCGCTGTCTAAATCCATTGCGGTCGAGCGAGACCGTTGTTTGCGCCGGTCCCCACCGGGTTGCATCCTGCTACTGCACGGCAGCGGGAGGAACAGCGCACGATGACAGTCGGGGAATGGATCGAGGAAAACAGAAGAGTAGCAAAGCGGGCGCTGTGCCTGTTGCGGGAGGCTGTCGAGGATCCGCACATGGATGCGGATGCGCCCCGCGTCGCGCACTATTGCGTCGAGGTCGCACAGCGCCTGGACCATTTGGTGAACCGCACCGGGTTTGCCGGAGGCTCCAACTTCTGAGAGAGTGGAGCCGATATGAGCAAG
>Ga0153956_1000187_pt1 | contig 80566 bp, 76 predicted proteins | sample TSFL040MetaG_FD_104704 | JGI IMG/M metagenome (GOLD analysis project Ga0153956, IMG submission 104704) | Attine ant fungus gardens microbial communities from Florida, USA - TSFL040 MetaG | ecosystem: Host-associated > Fungi > Mycelium > Unclassified | place: USA: Florida, Wekiwa Springs... | reverse complement strand
TGCGCTCATAAGCGCGCCGCCCAAGCCATTCGACCGTAGGTCTCATGGCCTTCTCACCTAAAATCACGCCACCGGCGTGATTTTGCCTGCGGCCGGCTCGAAGCCCCTCGCGGGGGAGGGAAACCGGTGGCCACGTTGGCACCCCGATCAAAAACAAAAGGGGGCCAGTGGCCCCCCTCGTCAGTCCATCGCTGTCGAACCCTTACAGCGTCCCGGCGAACGCGGCGGTCACGTCGACCATGCGGTTCGAGAAACCCCATTCGTTGTCGTACCAGCCGAGCACGTTGACGAAATTGCCGTCCATCACCTTGGTCTGGTCGAGCAGGATCGTCGCCGAGTGCGGGTCGTGGTTGAAGTCCGACGACACGTTCGGGTGGCGGGTGAAGGTCATGACGCCCTTGAGCTTGCCGCTGCTGGCGGCGATCAGGGCCTCGTTGACTTCCTGCGGCGTGGTGTTGCGCCTGGCGACGAATTTGAGGTCGACCAGCGACACGTTCGGGGTCGGCACGCGGATCGAGATGCCGTCGAGCTTGCCCTTCAGTTCCGGCAGCACGAGGCCGATGGCCTTGGCGGCGCCGGTCGAGGTCGGGATCTGGCTCAGCGCCGCGGCGCGGGCGCGGTAGAGGTCCTTGTGCATGGTATCGAGCGTCGGCTGGTCGCCGGTGTAGGAATGGATGGTGGTCATCATTCCCTTCTCGATGCCGACGAGCTCGTTCATGATCATCGCCATCGGCGCGAGGCAATTGGTGGTGCACGAGCCGTTCGAGATGACGACGTGGTCCTTGCTCAGGCCCTTGTCGTTGACGCCGAACACCACGGTGTAGTCGGCGCCTTCGGCCGGCGCCGAAACGATCACCTTCTTGGCGCCGGCGGCGAGGTGGGCCGAGGCCTTCTCCTTCGACGTGAAGATGCCCGTGCATTCGAGCACGATGTCGACGCCCATGTCCTTGTGCGGCAGCTCGGCCGGGTTCCTGACCGCGGTGACCTTGAAGCTTTTGGAGCCGGCAGTGATGGTGTCGCCGTTGACGGTGACCTCGTGCGGGAAACGGCCATGCACGCTGTCGAAGCGGAGCAGGTGCGCATTGGTCTCGACCGGACCGAGATCGTTGACGGCGACAATTTCGAAATCGTCGCGGCCGCTCTCGATCATGGCGCGCAGGATGTTGCGCCCGATGCGGCCAAAACCATTGATTGCGACGCGGGTTGCCATGATGGCTCCTTGGTAGGCGGGGGAGGACGGGCGGTCTTACAACTGCTCGCTGACGGCTTCAACAATGCCTTGCGGGGTAATGCCGAAGTAGGGGTAGAGCTGTTCGGCCGGGGCGCTGGCGCCGAACGAATGCATGCCGACGAAGCGGCCTTTTTCGCCGAGCAGCTTCCACCAGCTCATGCCGATGCCCGCCTCGATGGCGACGCGCGCCTTGGGGGTGCCGATGACCGACGCCTTGTAGGCGTCGTCCTGCTCGTCGAAGATTTCGAGCGAGGGGACCGACACCACCTTGGCCGAAATGCCTTTGGCCGCGAGCAGCGGCAGCGCCTCGACGGCAATCGAGACTTCCGAGCCGGTGGCGAAGATCACCGCATCGGCCGTGTCGTCGCCGGCGATGGTGTAGGCGCCTTTGGCCGAGAGGTTTTCCTTGACGTATGTCGTGCGCAGCGTCGGCAGGTTCTGCCGGCTGAGCGCGAGGATCGAGGGCTTGTGGCTCCCGAGCGCGAGCTGCCAGCATTCGAGCGTTTCGACCGCATCGGCCGGACGCAGCACGAGCAAATCGGGGATGGCGCGCAGCGCCGACAGATGCTCCACCGGCTGGTGCGTCGGGCCGTCTTCGCCGAGACCGATGGAGTCGTGGGTCATCACATAGATGACGCGCTGCTCCATGATCGCCGAGAGGCGGATGGCCGGGCGGGCATAGTCGGTGAACACGAGGAAGGTACCGCCATAGGGCACCAGGCCCTTGTGCAGCGCCATGCCGTTCATGATCGCCGCCATGGCGTGCTCGCGGATGCCATAGCGCATGTAGCGGCCGGTGCGGTCGGTATCGGTGAAGGGCAGCGTCTGCGGCGTGTTGGTGAGATTGGAGCCGGTGAGGTCGGCGGAGCCGCCGACGGTCTCGGGCATGTTGGCGTTGATGACGTCGAGCGCCATCTGGCTCGACTTGCGGGTCGCGACCTTGGGCTTGTCGGCGCTGAGCTTCTGCTTGTAGGCGTCGAGCGCGGGAGCGAGGCTCTGGGGCAGTTCGCCCTTGAGGCGGCGCTCGAACTCGTTGCGGCGGGCGGAATCGAGACCCGCGAGGCGGCCCTGCCAGGCGCCCACTTCGTTGGCCGAGCGGGTGCCGGCGGCGCGCCAGGCATCGAGCGTGTCCTTGGGGATTTCGAACGCCGGATAGATGATGCCGAGATTGGCTTTCGCGGCGGCGAGCTCGTCCTTGCCGAGCGCCGAGCCGTGCACCTTCTCGGTGCCCTGCTTGTTGGGGGCGCCGAAGCCGATGGTGGTGCGCGCCGCGATCAGCAGCGGGCGGGTGCTCTTGCGCGCATCGGTCAGCGCTTTTTCGACGGCGGCCTGGTCGTGCCCGTCGATCGCAATGGTGTTCCAGCCCGAGGCTTCGAAGCGCTTGAGCTGATCGGTCGAGTCCGCGTTCGAGACATGGCCGTCGATGGTGATGCCGTTATTGTCCCAGATCAGCGTCAGCTTGTTGAGGTTAAGGTGGCCGGCGAGCGAGATCGCCTCCTGGCTGATGCCCTCCATGAGGCAGCCATCGCCGCACAGCACCCAGGTGTGGTGGTCGACGATGTCCTTGCCGAACTCGGCGGCGAGCTGCGCTTCGGCGATCGCCATGCCGACGCCGTTGGCGATGCCCTGCCCGAGCGGCCCGGTGGTGGTTTCGATGCCCTTGAGGAAGCCGTATTCTGGATGGCCGGCGGTCTTGCTGCCGAGCTGGCGGAAGTTCTTGATCTGGTCGATCGTCGCATCCTCGTAGCCCAGCAAATAGAGCGAGGAATAGAGCAGCATCGAGCCATGGCCGGCCGACAGCACGAAACGGTCGCGATCGGGCCATTCCGGATTTTTCGGGTCGAACTTCATGATCTTGGTGAACAGCACCGTCGCAATGTCGGCGCAGCCCATCGGCAGGCCCGGATGGCCGGAATTGGCCTTTTCCACCGCGTCCATCGAGAGGGAGCGGATGGCATTGGCCATGGCGTCGGCGGTCGTTGAATTGGTCATGAAATCCGCTCGTTTCGTGAGAATTTGCGAGGCTTTCCGGGCCTTCGGGAAGGCGGCCACCGGAATAACAGGTTCGCTTTGCCTGTCAATGACAGCCCGGCGCGGTTGGCGAAGCAGGATGAACGACTATACTGGCCGCTGCAGCAACTGATTTGCGACCGGACCCATGAGCGACAGCGACGATACTTACGACGCGGCGGCCGAACGGCTCGACCGGGCCTTCCAGCGGCTCGATGCCAGCGTGCGCAGCCTCAACGGCCGGATGCGCACCCACGCCCGCATCGAAGCCGACACGCAAAAGCTGCTGGCGGAGCGCGCCAAGTTCGCCACGGAGCTCGACAAGGTTTCGGCCCGCGCCCGGCGGCTCGACGACAGCGCCGCCGAGGTGGCCCGCCGCCTCGTTGTCGCCATGGAAACCGTGAACGACGTGCTGGCGAAATAAAGCGAGGTTTTGATGCCCAACGTCGACGTCGAGATCAACGGCAAGAAGTACCGCATGTCGTGCGAGGAGGGCCAGCAGACGCATCTGCTGCACCTGGCCGAACAGTTCAACACGCGGGTCGAAAGCTACAAGGGCGATTTCGGCGAGATCGGCGACACGCGGCTGACGGTGATGGCGGGGATCGCCGTGCTCGACGAGCTGGCGGAAGCCGAAAAGCGCATCGCCTCGCTGCGCGAGGATATCGCGGAGCTGACGACGGCCGGCCGCGAGCTGACGCTCGAGACCGAAGAGCTGGAGCAGCGCTTCGCCCGCCGCATGGCCGACGCCGCGCGCAAGATCGAGAGCATCGCCACAGCCATCGACGAGACCGGGGCGCCGAACCCGAGCGCGTAACCGCGCCGGCGGACTATCGCCCCTCGAGCCGCGCCGAGCGGCCGGCCATCGCGGCCTCCTCGAAATCCATGTGCTCGAGCACCTCGCGCATTACGTCGTCGTCGAGCCGGCGCTCGTCGCGCGCCTTGATCACAGCGGCGCGGCGGGCCGCGAGGATTTCGCCGCCGAGCTGCACCATCACCGGCTGGTCGCTCACCGCATCGGCGGCGGTTGCGGCCTGCTGCATTGCCGAGACCCGCACCAGCATGGTCTGCGCGATCTGCCTAGGCTTGTCGTCGACCTGCCGGTCGCGGAACGCGACGACCGCCTCTTCGGTGGCCCGCTGGGTCAACCGGTCGGCGAGGTCCAGTTGCCGCTTGCGCGCCGCCGCCTCACCCGCGCTCGAAATCTTCAGCCGGCGGATGAGCCACGGCAGGGTGAGTCCCTGGATGAGGAGCGTGCCGATGGTGACGACGAACGCCACCACCTGGATGACGTCGCGGCCGGGGAAGGCCGCGCCGGTCGCGGTCACGAGCGGAATACCGGCGGCGGCGGCAAGGGTGACCACGCCGCGCATGCCGGTCCACGAGATGACGATGTTCTCGCGCAAGCTAAAGGGCGGCATCAGGTCGAAGCCGCCTTGCCGGCGGGCCTCGCGCGCCTGCTCCATGCGTTCGGCGAACCGCTCCCTCTGCCGCCTGAGCCGCTGGTAGCGGCCCGGCCGGTCGGTGCCACCCGCCCGCGCGGGCCGCGCCGTGTGGGGAAACTGCGCCGGCCGCTCGAGCCGGGCGCGCGGCCGGGTCGCATCGAGCTGCGCGTCCAGTTTCCGCAATTGCTTGGCTGCGACCTTGGCCCGCCAGCGCGAAAACAGCGCAGTGAAGAACACCCAGCCGATGCGCACCACGATCACCGCGAGCAACACGACCAGCGACAGGCCGGTCAGCTCATAGAGGTTGAACCCCTTCGCGCTCGCGTCGGCCAGCACCCAGCGGAACTGCAGCCCGATATAGGCGAAGACGAACGCCTCGAGCAGTCCATCGAGCGTACGCCAGAACTGCTGTTCCTGGATGCGGACGTCGTAGCGCACATCGCCCGCCGTGTGGCCGAGCGACAGCCCGGCGGCGACGACGGCGAGCACGCCCGATGCGCCGATTTCCTCGGCAAGCAGATACGCCGTGAACGGCACCACCACCGTCATCACGGTGGCGAGCGACGCATTGGTGATCCGCCGCTGCACCACATGGACGAGCCCGCCCACGACCAGCCCGAGCACGAACCCGGCGATGGCGCTGTAGAGCAGGTAAAGCACGACGTTCGAGATGAACAGATGCGTGCCTGCGACGCTCGCCGTGGCGAAGGTGAAGAACGTCAGCGCCGCAGCATCGTTGATGAGGCTTTCGCCCTTGAGCACGGTCATCATCTGCGTGGGCAATTGCAGCTTGCGCGCGACCGCGACGGCGGTGACGGCATCGGGCGGCGACACCACCGCGCCGAGCACCAGCGCCACCGGCAGCGTCATTCCCGGCACGATGCTTGCCGCCACGGCGCCGACGATGCCTGTGGTCACAGCCACGAGGAACACGCCGAGGTTGAGGATCGAGCCGAGCCGGCGGATGAAGCTCACGAACGAGAACTCGCGCGCCGCCGAAAACAGCAGCGGCGGCACGACGACGGTGAGGATGATCTCGGGATCGAGCTCGAGCCGCGCGAGGCCCGGAATGCACGAGGCGATCAGCCCCACGAACGCCAGCAGCAAGGGTGGCTGGATATCCCGCCGCTCGGCGAAGATGGTCACCGCGATCGCGGCGATCATGACGATGAGAATCTGCGAAATCACGCGGCCGGCCCTCCGGGTGGTCGAGAGGATATAGGCGGCGGGCGGGAGAACGGAACCCCCGCAGTTTGGCAAACTTTGCCAAAGATACTATAGGAGACGGCGAAGAAGGAGATTCTCCCATGGCCACGATGAACATTTCGCTTCCCGACCAGATGAAAGAATGGGTGGAAGCGCAGAGCGCCGACGGCCGCTACTCCAACGCCAGCGATTATGTGCGGGACCTGATCCGGAAGGATCGCGAGCAGTCGCAACTTGCTGAACTGCAGCGGGTCGTCGATCACGCCTTGGCCAGCGGTATCAGCACGCGTACACCAGAAGAGCTGCGGGAATGGGTGAGGCAGCGCGCAGAGGGGGCTCTGAGCGATGACGTGGCGCACGACAAGCGACGCCGAGTATGACCTGGATGAAATGACGACCTATGGCGCGCGACAGCACGGCATTCGCCGCGCCATGCAATATTACGACGAGATCGTCGCTGTGTTCGGAATCCTTTCGTCCAATCCTCGGCTCGGTTCGGAGCGTGTCCACGGCTCGACCAATGTTCGACTGATGCGCCATGGATCGCATCACATCCTGTATGAATTGGATGGCGACGATGTCGTCATTCTGCGCGTCGTACATGGCAGCGCCGATTGGACCGCGCTATTTGCGGACGATAATGGCTAACCGCCGTTTGCCCTTCCTCCGCATCGCGCCTATATTCCGTGCGCTGCCCGGTGCGTGCGGATCATCACATCCCCGGGGCCTTATCGATCCTTAAGGGAGCTGTCCCTGACCGGACCCGTGGGTTCGGACACACGGCGCCCACCTACGTGAGTAGGTTCCCGGGATCGAATATCCCACGGCCAGGGCGGCGCCTGAATTTTGATGCGAGGCATTGTGGACCGACAGCTCGAAGAGGCGAAAGCGGCGCTCCGCCTCAAGGCTCACGCCTCGCGCGCCGCGATCATGAACTCGAGCCGCGCTGCCGCGGCCAAGGCTGTCGCCGAGCACTTCTTCAAATCCGTTGCGCTGAAGCCGACAGACGTCGTCGCCGGCTATTGGCGCATCAAGGACGAGATGGACTGCCAGCCCATCCTCATCCGCCTGATGGACTCGTTCCAGCCGGTGTGCCTGCCGGTGGTGCTCGGCGACGACCAGCCGCTCGAACTGCGCCTGTGGGAACAGGGCGCGGCGCTCTACGAGGCCGGCTTCGGTACGCTCGCGCCATCCGAACTCGCGCCGCAGGTCGAGCCCGACGTCATCGTCATGCCGCTGCTGGGCTTCGACCAGCACGGCACGCGGCTGGGCTATGGCGGCGGCTACTACGACCGCACGCTGGAGCGGCTCGGCAAGCGCCCGCGCCTCGTCGGCATCGCATTCGCGGCGCAGGAGCTCGACCATATCCCGCGCGAAGCCCATGACGTGCCGCTCGACATGATCGTCACCGAGGCCGGCGCCCGCAGCTTCGAGACCGCCCGCGCATGAGACTGTTGTTCCTCGGCGACGTGATGGGCCGCTCGGGCCGCGATGCAGTTTCGGAGCGCCTTCCCGACCTCATCGCCCGCTACAAATTCGACTTCGTCGCGATCAATGGCGAGAACGCCAGCCATGGCCGCGGCCTGACCGAAAGCCACTACGCCGACCTCCGCGTCGCCGGCGCCGATGCGGTAACACTGGGCGACCACGCCTGGGACCAGCGGGACACGCTGACCTATATCGAGCGCGAGCCCGCGTTGCTCCGCCCGATCAATTTCACGCCCGGCGCGCCCGGCCGCGGCGCCAACCTGATCGAGAGCCGCGCCGGCTTCCGCGTACTGGTGATCAACGCGCAGGGCCGCGTGTTCATGAATCCGGTGGACGATCCGTTCCGCGCCGTCGAGGCCGCGATCGCCGCCTGCCCGCTCGGCGAACAGGCCGACGCCATCATCGTCGACTTCCACACCGAGGCGACCTCGGAAATCCAGGCCATGGGCTTTTTCCTCGATGGCCGTGCGACGCTGGTGGTGGGCACCCACACCCATATCCCCACCGCCGACGCGCGCATCCTCAAGTCGGGCACGACGCTGATGGCCGACGCCGGCATGTGCGGCGACTTCAACTCGGTGATCGGCATGGATGTCGACGAGCCGCTGAACCGCTTCCTCACCGGCATTGCCAATTCGCGCTTCAGCCCCGCCGAAGGCGAAGCGACGCTGTGCGGCATCGCGGTGGAGACCGACCCCAAGACGGGATTGACGGTACGCATGAGCCCGGTGCGGATCGGCGGCTCGCTGACGCAGGCGCTGCCGTTCGAATAGTCTGCTCTATCCACCGTGTCATTCCCGCGCAGGCGGGAATCCAGTGCGAAGTCCTCGGCTGTCCGATAAGCCTGTCTGGAATGACACCGTGCAAACTAAGCGCTGAAGTCGCGAAGCCTACAGCTTGAACAGCGCGTCTGCGGCGCTGCGGGTCTTCTGCCTCGCCGCGATGGCGGCCTGGAGACGGGCGATCTCGGCTTCGAGCATGGCGATGCGGTCGGTCAGTTCTTCCACCGACATGGTGTCGATGGGCATGCCGACTTCGTGTCCCTTGGGCTTTTTCACCGGCTCGTCGTCGAACATGGCGCTGCTCCTTTTTCGGGAACGGGAATTGTAGCGCCGATGGCTTGCGGGACAACCCCGATCGGGCTCAACTCGTAAACATGTCCTTGCCCAGTTCCATGTCCGCCGTCGTCGCCAACGCGCCAGGCGGCCCCGAAGTCCTCGAATTGCAGACCGTGCCGGTGCCCGAACCGAAGCCCGGCGAGGTGCTGATCCGCGTCACGGCGGCCGGCATCAATGCGCCAGACCTGGCGCAGCGGCGCGGCGATTATCCGCCGCCGCCGGGGGCCTCGCCGCTGCTCGGTCTCGAAGTGTCGGGCGAGATCGTGTTCGCGGCCGGCCAGTGGAAGGTTGGCGACAGGGTCGTGGCGCTCTGCAATGGCGGCGGCTACGCGCGATACGTCGCCGTGCCGGCTGGGCAGGTGCTGCCTGCTCCGGCCAACTGGGACCTCGCCGATGCGGCGGCCCTGCCCGAGACCTGGTTCACCGTCACGCAGACGCTGGTGATGCGCGCCGGGCTCGAGGCGGGAATGAGCGTGCTGATCACCGGTGGGGCGGGCGGCATTGGCGGGGCGGCGATCCAGATCGCGAAGCTGCTCGGCGCCGATCCGATCGCCATCGTCTCATCGGCAGAGAAGGCGGACTACGCGCTCGGCCTCGGCGCTCGCGCCGTCATTCGCCACGACAGTGAGGACGTGGCGGCCCGCGCCCGCGAACTGACCGGCGGCAGGGGCGTCGACCGCGTCGTCGACATGCTGGGCGGCAAGGGAACGCGCCAGAGCATCAATGCTGCCGCCCGCTTCGGCCACATCGTGATGATCTCGACACTGGGCGAGCGCAACGCCGACCTGCCGCTCAACAAGCTCGTCGGCAGCCAGCTCACCATTTCCGGCTCGACGCTGCGGCCGCAGACCGCCGAGACCAAGGCGGCGATTGCGACACATCTGCGCGAGCACCTGTGGGATGGGCTGGCGTCCATCGTGCATCCGCGAATCCAGCGTTTTCCGCTGGCGCGCGCCGCCGATGCCCACCGGGTAATGGAGGATCGCCGGCATTTCGGCAAGATCGTGCTGGTGGTGGAGTAGGTCTGGTCGATCGGGCCTTATTCACAATGTCATTCCCGCGCAGGCGGGAATCCAGACCGGGTTTTCGGACGTCCGAGGACTTCGCCTGGATTCCCGCCTGCGCGGGAATGACACCGCGAAATAGCACACCCCTCAGACAAACATTGAAAAACCGGCCCAAACCCCGTATATCACCCGCCAGTTCCCCCTCAGCATTGTGCCCGAGGCGGGGCGGCCGGGTGAAACCGGGCGCACCGAAAAGAGAGATTTATCATGGCCACGACCCTGTTGATGCCCAAGGCCACCGCCGTGTGGCTGGTCGACAATACCGCGTTGAGCTTCGAGCAGATCGCTGCGTTTTGCGGCTTGCATCCGCTCGAGGTGCAGGGCGTCGCCGATGGCGACGTCGCCGGCGGCATCATGGGCGTCAACCCCATCCAGAACGGCCAGTTGACCCGCGAAGAGATCGAAAAGGCCGAGGCCGATCCCGAATACCGCATGAAGGTGTCGGAGCCGAAGGTTCGCGTCGCCGCCACCAAGCGCAAGGGCCCGCGCTACACCCCGATCTCCCGCCGCAACGAGCGGCCCAACGCCATCCGCTGGCTGCTGCGCAACCATCCGGAGCTCAAGGACGCGCAGATTATGCGCCTCGTGGGCACCACCAAATCGACCATCGATTCGGTGCGCGAGAACACTCACTGGAACTCGGCCAACATCCAGCCGATGGACCCGGTGACGCTGGGCCTCTGCAGCCAGATTGACCTCGACCTCGAGGTCAAGCGCGCCGCCAAGGGCAGCGCTTCGCCGGACGAGGCCGATGAGGGCACGATGCTGCTCACCGCCGAGGAAGCGCTGGCGACCGCCGGCGGCCGCACCGGCACCACCGACCTGCAGCAGAGCGACGAGACGCGCCGCCCCGAGCACGACGAAGACATCGACGCCGAGTCCGTGTTCGCCAGGCTCAAATCGCTCAAGAACGACGTCCCTGCCGACGACGACTAAAACCGGACTCTAGCAAAGGGGGAGTTTCATGACCGGAAGTCCCCTGCTCGCCGTGCTGGTGCTGCTGGTGGTCGCCGTGGCGCTGGTGCCGGTCTTCAAATGGCTGGGGCTGGGCACGGTGCTCGGCTACCTCGCGGCCGGCGTCGCCGTCGGCCCCTTCGGCTTCCGCCTCATCTCCGATACGGCGACGATCCGCTCGGTGTCCGAGTTCGGCGTGGTCATCATGCTGTTCCTCATCGGGCTCGAGGTGCATCCGCTCGATCTGTGGCGGATGCGAAACAAGGTGCTCGGCCTCGGCGTGGTGCAGATCGTCGCCACGGCGGCGATCACCGGCGTCATCGTCTATTTCCTCGGCTTTCCCTGGCAGGTGGCGCTGATCGTCGGCCTTGGCCTCGCCATGAGCTCGACCGCCATCGCCATGCAGTCGGTGCAGCAGCGCGGCATCACCACCACCGACACCGGCCGCGCCACGCTGGTGACGCTGCTGGTGCAGGACCTCGCGGTGATCCCGGTGCTGGCGCTGATCCCGGTGCTCGCGGCCACCCGAACTGCCCCAAGCGGTCCCAATCTCGACAATGTCGCCGACGCCGTGACTAACCCCTATGGCTGGTGGATCGCGCTCGTCATCATCGGCGGGTTCGTTGCCGCCGTCCTCGCCTCGCGCTATCTGATGAACCCGCTGATGCGCTGGGTGGCGATGGCGAAGCTCCCCGAAGCCTTCACCGCGCTCGGGCTGCTGCTGGTGATCGGCGCGGCGTTCGCCACCGACAGCCTCGGGCTGTCCCCCGCGCTCGGCGCGTTCCTTGCCGGCGTGCTGCTGGCCGACAGCGAATACCGGCACGAGCTCGAGGGCAATCTCGAGCCGTTCAAGGGCCTGCTGCTCGGGCTGTTCTTCATCTCGGTCGGCATGGGCATCGCCTTCGGCGTGCTGTTTGCCGAGCCGCTCAGGGTGCTGAGCCTCGTCGCGATGGTCATCGGCATCAAGATCGCCGTGCTCTATGTGCTGGGCGCCTTCTTCAGGATGCACGTCGCCGCGCGGCTGCTGATGGCGCTGCTGCTGAGCCAGGCCGGCGAGTTTGCCTTCGTGCTGCTGCAGTTCGCCCAGTCGGCAACGCTGCTCAGCAGCGAGCAGGCGCAGCTCTGGACCGTGGTCGTGGCGCTTTCGATGGTGCTGACGCCGTTCCTCGCGCTGATCTTCGATCGGCTCGTCGTGCCCTCGCTCGAACGTCGGGCGCCGGCGCCGGAGGTGCCGGCCGACCTGCCCGACGGGCCCAGCGTCATCGTCCTCGGCTATGGCCGCTTCGGCCAGATCATCACCCGGCTGCTGCGGGCGCAGGGCTATTCGATGACGCTGATCGACGACGATCCGGAGCAGATCGAGCTGGTCAAGCGCTTTGGTGTAAAAGTGTTCTACGGCGATGGCGGCCGGCTCGACATCCTCAGTGCCGCGGGCGCTGCGGAAGCCGAGATGATCGTGATCGCCGTGGCGGGCGGCGAGCGCATCCTCGCCATCGCCGAGCTGATCCGGCGCAATTTCCCGAAGGTGCGCATCGCGGCCCGCGCCATCGATCGCGGCCACGCGCATCAATTGATGGCGCTCGGCGTCGAGGCGCTGGAGCGCGAAACCTTCCGCGCCGCGCTGGCGCTCGGGGAAAAAGCGCTGGTGACGCTGGGCAACACTCCCGACGACGCCCGCCGCATCGCCAACGCCTTCGAGGCCCACGATGATCGCCTGCTGCGCGAATCCTATGCGCTGCGCGACGACCGCGACGCCTATATCGGCTTCGTCCGGCGCGCCACGGAGCGGCTGGACCGGGTGATGCAGGCCGATCGCAATGGCGACAAGACAGTAGAGTAGCGACGGTGTTACGCCCGCCGAACCGGGCGGATGTCGCTGCGCTGGCGCCAGCCGGTGACGCGGTCGCGGCCGGCGTCCTTGGCGGTGTAGAGCGCCTGGTCGGCGCGGCGCACGAGCTCGACCGCGTTCATGCCCGCATCGCGCTCGGTGAACACCGCAATGCCGATGCTGGCGGTCAGGATGCCCTTTTCACTGCCCCGGTGCGGCACGTCGAGCGCGCGCAAACTCTCGCGGAAGGCGTCGGCGATGAAGAACGCACCGTCTTCTTCGGTGCCCGGCAGGATGGCGACGAACTCTTCGCCGCCATAGCGCGCCACGACATCGCCCGGCCGCTTCAGCGTCCCCTTGAGGCACTCGGCGACGGTCTTGAGCGCAGCATCGCCGGCCTGATGGCCGTAGATATCGTTGTAGGCCTTGAAGCGGTCGACATCGATCATCAGCAGCGCCAGCGGCCGCATGCTGCGCCGGCAGCGCGACAATTCGGTCTCGAGCGCCTGGTCGAAGGCGCGCCGGTTGGTGAGGCCGGTCAACCCGTCGGTCGTCGCCAGCTCCTTGAGCTGCTCGGTCAGGCCGCGCAGCCTCTCCTCGGCCTGCTTGATCCGCGTCACGTTGGAGACGACGACAAGCGCCGAGCCGTCCGTGGTCGGTCGCGTCCGGATGTGCAGCCACCCGCCGTCGAAGAGCTGGATCTCCTGCTCGCCGATGACCACCAGCGTGGCCGCGACCTCGTCGACCCACGCCGTCTCGTCGCCGATCGGGATGCCGCGCTGCTCGCCGGTGTCGGCGACCGCCTTGAGGATGTCGCGAATGTGCTGGCCGGGACGGCGCACCGCCGCGCTCAGCGGGAAATAGCTGCAGTACTGGTCGTTGCAATAGACCAGTGTGCCCTGCCGGTCGAACATCGCGACGCCATCGGTGATCTCCGATAGAACGTAGTTCAACTGATTGCGGCTGTCGCTGATCTCCTGGCGCAGCCGGTGGCGCGCGGTGATGTCGCGGGTGATGCCGGCAATGCCGATGATCTCGCCCTCGGCGTTGTGGAGCGGCACTTTCGAGGTGGCGTACCAGATCTCTTCGCCATGCGGGCCGACCAGTTGCTCCTCGACATTGAGCAGCGGCTGGCCGGTTTCGAGGATCTTCTGCTCGGCCAGCATCAGCACCTTGGCCCGCTCGAACGGGGCGATGTCGAAATCCGACTTGCCGATCATGTCGCTGGCATTGGCAAAGCCGTTGATCCGCGCCGCGGCGGTATTGGCGACGGCGAAGCGATGGCTGGTGGTCTTGACGTACTGGAAGTCCGGCGACTCCTTGAAGGCGGCGCGGAACAGGTCGCGCTCGCGCTCGATCACCCGGTGGCGCATCATAAAGAGCGTGCACAGCGCCGTCGCCAGCGCGTTCATGCCGGCGACGGGCAGCGACAGCGGGTCGGCCGGCGTGCCGGCCGGGGCATGGAAGGCGACGGTGAGCACCAGGCTCTGCGCGGCGGCGGCCGCGGCGAGAAGCAGCGTCGTCACCACCGCCGGAACGCGCCGCCGCGTCAGCCGCGAGACGACGAGGCCGACCACCACCGAGGCCGCGATGCCGGCGCTGCCGGCGATGGCGGCGGAGCCGCCCTGCAGCATGCGGTAGGTGATGGCGATCGCCCCTGCGACGATGCCGGCCACCGGGCCGCCGAAGAACGCGGCGATGGTGATCAGCGACGAGCGCAGGTCGAACAGCGTGCTGTCGATGCGGATGGACAGCGCCATCGAGCACACCGCGCCGAGCCCGATGACGATGCCGAAGGCGATGTTGCGCCAGGTCCGGCCATGCGAGGCGAACAGAAACTGGCCGTGCACCCATGCCGAAATGAACAGGGCGACGACCGCGAGATTGGCGACCAGATCGTGCCAGTTGTTCGCCATGGGCTCTCCGTCGGAGGCTCCAAAGCTACGCAGGTTTTGCATATGGGAGGTTAAGCCGATACTCCGCAATGCGACGTGCCATTAACGCGGCGGCAACCGATGACCTATCGCCTCGACCACATTGCCCTGCTCGTTCGCGACCTCGACGCCAGCGTCGCGTTCCTCACCGGCGTGCTCGGGCTCGAGGAAAGTCCCAACCCGATGGGCGGCGCGACGATCCGCTGGATCGAGATCGGCGATGGCCGCCGTTTCCACCTGCAGGCCGGCGACCTCGCCACGACGCACGTGGAAAAGCACACGCACTTCGCGCTCGCCACCGCCGATTTCGACGCCTCGCTGGCGCGGTTCCGCGCCCAAGGCGTCGCCTTCTCCGACATGCGCGGCACGCCTGGCGCCATCAACACCCGCCCGGACGGCATGCGGGCGGTCTTCATTCAGGATCCCAACGGCTACTGGTTCGAAATCAACGATTCCCGCGCATGAAAAAGGCCCGGGGGATGACCCGGGCCCGATGCCGCTGAATTTCCTGAACTTCTACGCCGCCTGCGCGGCCAGCCTTTGCAGTTCGTCCTTGATTTCGAGTTTCTTGCGCTTCAGCGCCGCGACCATCAGGTCGTCCGTGGCGAGATGCGTCATCTCATCGTCGATCTGACGCTCGAGCTCCTTATGCCGCCGTTCCAGAGCAGCGATATGGCCTTCAGTCGTCATGACAACTCCTTGCAAGCGTTTCGAGCCGGTCGATGGTAAAAAAAGACACCCCGCTTGTCGACCGCTTAGGCAGGGGGTGGAAAAGCTGGTGTAAAATGTCGGCCCGATACGTTAACGATCTGTCACAGAGTCCTTGAAACCAAGGCTCTCCGAGGGTTCGGCATGCTGCCGCTGAGCAAAGAACAGGAAGTGGCCCTGGGCCTCGAACTGGCGGCAAAGCGGCAGGAACATGCCGATCTCGACGCCACGATCCACACCCTGTCGGCCTCCGGATTCGCCGACCGGATGCTGATCCAGCGGCTGAAGAAGCGCAAACTCGCCCTCAAGGACCGCATCGTCCAGCTCGAGAACCTGCTGCTGCCCGACATCATTGCTTGAGGCGGGGAGCATTTTTGGCTACACGCGCGGCTTCACGAGGGCATTGAGATGGCCAAGCCGCCGGTCGCGATCGTCATGGGCAGCCAGTCGGACTGGGCGACCATGAAGCACGCCGCCGAAACGCTCGACGCGCTGAAAATCCCGCACGACGACCGCATCGTTTCCGCCCACCGCACGCCCGACCGGCTGGTCGAATTCGCCAAGGGGGCGAAGGCCGCGGGCTTCAAGATCATCATCGCCGGCGCCGGCGGGGCCGCGCATCTGCCCGGCATGATCGCTGCGATGACGACGCTGCCGGTGTTCGGCGTGCCGGTGCAGAGCAAGGCGCTGAGCGGGCAGGATAGCCTCCTGTCGATCGTCCAGATGCCCGCCGGCATCCCGGTGGGGACGCTCGCCATCGGCGAGGCCGGCGCGACCAATGCTGCGCTGCTCGCCGCTGCGGTGCTGGCGCTCAACGATGCTGGGCTCGACGCCCGTCTCTCGGCCTATCGCGAGGCGCAGACGGCGAAAGTGCCGGACGCCCCGCAAGCATGAGCAGGCCCCTCCCCCTCGGCGCGACCATCGGCATCCTCGGCGGCGGCCAGCTCGGCCGCATGCTGGCGCTCGCGGCGGCGCGGCTGGGCTTCAAGACCCACATCTATTGCCCCGACCCGCGCAGCCCGGCCTTCGAGGTCACGCCGCACAAGACCGTCGCGGCCTATGACGATGAGGCGCCGCTGGCGGTGTTCGCGGGCGCGGTCGACGTCGTGACCTACGAGTTCGAGAACGTCCCCGCCCGTACGGCGGATTTCCTCGCCGGGCTGAAGCCGCTGCGGCCCGGCGCCAACGCGCTCGCGATCTCGCAGGACCGGCTGGCGGAAAAGACCTTCATCGGCGATCTCGGCGTGCCCGTCGCGCCGCACCGGGCCATCCACGCGGCCGGCGACATCGCCCCCGCGTTGGCGAAGCTTGGTGGCACCGGCATCCTCAAGACGACGCGGCTCGGCTATGACGGCAAGGGCCAGCGCAGGGTCACCGGCCTCGCCGAGGCCGAGGCGGCGTTCGCCGAGCTCGCGCCGCATCCGCTGGTGCTGGAAGCGCTGATCCCGTTCGTGGCCGAAATCTCGCTGGTCATCGCCCGCGGCGTCGACGGCGGAACCGCCGCGTTCGACCCGGCCGAGAACGTCCACCGCAACGGCATCCTCTTCACCTCCACCGTCCCGGCGGGCATTTCGGCCGAAACGGCGGCCGAGGCGCTGCGCCACGCGGCGTCCATCGCCACGGCGCTCGACTATGTCGGCGCCCTCGGCGTCGAATTCTTCGTGCTGGCCGACGGCAGCCTGATCGTCAACGAAATCGCGCCGCGCGTGCACAATTCCGGCCATTGGACCGAGGCGGTCTGCGTCACCGACCAGTTCGAACAGCATATCCGGGCGATTGCCGGCTGGCCGCTGGGTGACCCGGCGCGGCTGGCCGACGTGGTGATGGAAAACCTCATCGGCGACGAGATCGCCGCCATCCCCGCCGGGCTCGGGCCGGGCATCCGGCCGCATGCCTACGGCAAGGCCGAGTCGCGTCCGGGACGAAAAATGGGGCACCTGAACCGGATTGCCGTCAGAAACCGCGAGAAATAGGCGTTTTTTGCCCATTCGACCGGTGGACAAGCCTTAACGCTTGCACTATACACGCCCACCACGGTGACCGGCTAGCTGGTCGGCGCGATGGCCATTGGCGACCGCGCTTCAATCAACCACTGATGACGATTTACGAAGGGCGGATCCGCTTGCAAGTAGTTGTTCGCGATAACAATGTCGACCAGGCGCTGCGCGCGCTCAAGAAGAAGCTGCAGCGCGAAGGCGTTTTCCGCGAGATGAAGCTGCGGAACTACTACGAGAAGCCGTCCGAGAAGAAGGCCCGTCAGAAGGCGGAAGCCGTCCGCCGCGCCCGCAAGCTTGCGCGCAAGCGCGCCCAGCGCGAAGGCGGCCTGCCCGCCGCGCCGTCGGCCGCCAGCGCCGCTGCCCGTCCCGCTCGCCCCGAGCGGTCGTAAATGGAACGCCGCCTGACCGGGCGGCGTTTTGTTGTCGTGTCCGATCCGAACCTGCCCTCCGCTGTTGGAGAGCGTCAATCCAAACCCCACCGTTGAGGGACATCCAATGAACAAGTTCGTTGCTACCGTTGCGCTCGCCGCCGTGGCGCTGACCGGCGCCGCCACCGCCTCGCAGGCCGCCCCCGGCGGTCGCGTGCAGATTGGACTGCTGACCTGTGAAGTCGACCCCGGCGTCGGCTTCCTGATCGGCTCCGACAAGTCGCTGAGCTGCGATTTCAAGCCGTCGCATGGCGGCCGCACCGAGCACTACCATGGCTCGATCAAGAAGCTCGGCATCGACGTGGGCTTCACCGCCGGCTCGCGTATTGCCTGGGCCGTGTTCGCCGCCGAGAAGAACGGCTGGGCCCGTCACGCCCTCGCCGGCACCTATGTCGGCGCCTCGTCGGAAGCCACCGTTGGCGTCGGCCTCGGCGGCAACTGGCTGGTCGGTGGTTCGCACAAGGCCTTCGCGCTGCAGCCGTGGTCGATCCAGGGCCAGGTTGGCCTCAACTACTCGCTGACCTGGACCGCGCTCACGCTGAACTAAGCGGTTTCGCTGAATTTACGGAAACGCCGGTCCTTGGGGCCGGCGTTTTTGTTTGTGTACCTTCTCCCCTGAGGGGAGAGGTGGCGCGCAGCGCCGGATGAGGGGTCCAGGGTTTCGGGGCCACTCGGGGGCAGCACGGCGTTGCGGCAGGCAGAGTGGCCGCGGAAGGCTTCACCCCTCACCCTGCCCTCTCCCCTGAGGAGAGAGGGTTCTTGACTGAGAGTTCAGGCGGCTAGTGCCCGGCCGCTTTCTCGCTTGCCTCGAAGAACGTCGCCGCCTTGTCCCAGATGCCCAGCCGCCAGAGGTCCGAGTGGCCGGCGTCGGGGACGATCCACAACCCGGCCTTGTTGGGCGCGAGATCGTAGACCCGCTGGCCATGATATTCGGCGATGGTCCGGTCGGCGGTGCCGTGTGCGACGAACACCGGTTCGCTGACCTTGAGGATCCACTGATCGACCGGGTACTGGTCCGCCATCAATAGGTCCACCGGGAAGATGCCGTAGCGGTCGCGCGCCACCGACACGGCGGAGTCGAACGGCGTTTCAAGAAACAATGCGTCGGCGTCGCGCTCGCTCGCGACATAGGTCGCCGGACCCGAGCCGAGCGAGCGGCCCCAGATGACCAGCGGAAAGCCTTTGGCCTGAACCCAGTCGAAGGCGGCCAGCGCGTCGGCCAGCACATGGTCCTGCGTGAGCGCGCCCGGCGAGGCCGGAAAGCCGCGATAGTCGAAGGCGAGAAAGCCATAGCCATTGCCGACGAACTGCTCGAAGCGCTGGTGCTCGGACGAAAAGCTGTCGGCATTGCCCTTGTAGTAGACGATCACCGGCCGGCCCGGTGATGGCGGCGCATACCAGCCGACGATCTGCCCGTCCTCCGAGGTCGGGATGGTGACGACTTCGGCATTGGTCAGCGTCGTCTCGCTGAGCGGCAGGAAGCGGCCGTCCGGCTCGTACTGGAAATTGCGCTGCAGGAAATAGAGGATGCCGAGGCCGCCGAGATAGAACACCACGGCGATGACGATCAGCAGCCCAACCAGGCGGCGAAACAGCTTCATCTTCCTCACTCCCCCGCTCCATGTGGAGCGCGGAAGCCGGGCGAATGCAAGAGGTTGCGGCGGCGTCAGGCGGCTTCTTCGAGCGCCTTGGCAAAGGCCATGCCGAACACCTCTTCGGGCTGGCAGCCCGACATCGCGAATTTGTTGGCGAAGATGAAGAACGGCACGCCCTGGATGCCCTGCTGCGCCGCCGCGATGGCGAGCTCGTGCGAGATGGCGAGCTCGCGCGTGTCGTGCATGTCGCTGAGTGCTTCCTCGCGGGTGAAGCCGAAGCCGGTGGCGATTTCGGCCAGCACCTCGTCGTCATTGACCTGCCGGTGGTCGAGGAAATAGGCGGCCGCGATGGCGTTGGCGAAGGCGTGCTGCGTGCCCTTCTCTTTCGCGAGGCGGATCAGCGTGTGCGCCTTCTGCGTCGGAAAGCTCCGCGGCTGCCGGCTGAGATCGAGATCGATGCCCGACTTCTGCGCTTCGCCTTCGACCCGCGCCCACATCTCCTTGGGCTCGCGGCCATATTTCTCGCGCAGCATCTGCGCCACGTCGACGCCCTCGGGCGGGGCGTCGGGGCTCAGATAGAACGGATGGTTTTCGACCTCGACCGTGACGTCGGCCGGCAGGGCCGCGATTGCCTTGTCGAGCCGCGCCGACCCCACGAGGCACCAGGGGCAGACGATATCGGTGAACAGATCGACTTTGAGCGTGTGCGACATGGGAATGTTCCGGAACGGGGATGCCGGCAACATGGTCGCCGGCTTCCCGCTCCGCAAGCAGGCACTTTTGTGTGAGTTACACCCGCTAGTTGAAGGTCAGCACGGCGGAAATGACGATGCCGATGAGCGACAGGCTGGTGATCGTGCCCATGATCCGCGGATTGATCCGCCCGCGCGCCACCGCCCCGACGATGGCGGTGACGACGACAACGGCGACCAGCGCCATCTTGACCTGGAACCACACGCCGAGCCCCTCGAAACCGCCGAAGCGCTCCCACACCATCAGGCCCCCGGTGATGATCAAAACGCCCAGCGCGATGCGCGCGTTGAGCCCGAGGCGGGCGCTGATGCCGCGCAGCATCTGTGCGCCTTCGGGGGTGGCGCCACGCATCCGGCTCATGATGATCGGCGCGCCGATGGCGCTCGAGGCGGCGAGGCCGAGCGACAGCAGATGCAAGGCTACCAGGGTGTCGAAAACATAGTCCATAAGGTGGTTCTCCTGGAAAACGGTCAGACGACGCGCAGCCGGCGGCTCAGGCGGTCGTAATTGTCGCGCAGCAGCGCGATGGCGGCGGCGATGTCGTCGCGCTCGCGGATCGGCCGGAACACCCAGCCGCCATCGGGCACCACCGGATGCCGCTCGCCGCGGCCGAGTGCGATCAGCGCCTCGCCCATCGGCGGCGGAAACACCGCATCGACAGCAGGGAAATCGCCGCACACCGCATAGAGATGCCCCAGCACCTGCCCGCGAAACCGGAACTGCAGGCTGGCGTCGACCGGTCCGCTTTCGCAACCGACGCCCGGCCATGTCGCCACGGCACGCGTCACCGCCTGGCTCGCCGAACTGAGCGGCGGCGCGTTGATGGCTATGATGGCGCCCATGCGCGGCCCCCTGTTTGCATCGCATCGACGGCCTTGCTACAACCTCAACATTAGTTGAGGTCAAGAGGCTTTCGATGATCGCGCAGAGTTTGACGGTGGGCGAGGTGGCGAGGCGTTCGGGCGTCGCGGTGTCGGCGCTGCATTTCTACGAGCGGCAGGGGCTGATCCACTCGCACCGCACCAGCGGCAACCAGCGCCGCTACGACCGTGACGTGCTGCGGCGGGTCGCCATCATCCGCGTGGCGCAGGATCTGGGCGTGTCGCTGGCGCAGGTCGGCGCCGGCCTCGCGACGCTGCCCGAGGGCCGCACGCCCACCCGCGACGACTGGGCCCGGCTGTCGAGCGGCTGGGCGGCCGTGATCGACGGCAAGATCGCCCTGCTGCAGCGGCTGCGTGACGGCCTGACCGACTGCATCGGCTGTGGGTGCCTGTCGCAGGAGCACTGCCCCATCCGCAACCCCGGCGACAGCCTCGCCCGCCACGGCCCCGGCCCCCGCCGCCTGCTGGCGCCGGAAGAAAGTTAGCGAGACATAACGTCTTGCGTTATATGACGCATCGCGTTATGGTCTGCAATGATCGTCAGCTTTGCGTCTGCCGAAACGGAACTGATCTGGTCCGGCCAGCGCAGTCGCAGGCTACCGGGCGACATTCAAGGTATCGCGCTCCGCAAGCTGCGTATGTTGAACCAGGCGCGGGTACTGTCGGACCTGCGCGTCCCGCCCGCCAATCGACTGGAGGCGTTGCGAGGCAATCGGCTGGGACAGCACAGCATCCGGATCAATGACCAGTGGCGAATTTGTTTCGTCTGGCGCGACAATGGAGCATCCGATGTCGAAATCGTCGACTACCACTGAACTGCTGCCCAATCCGCATCCGGGCGAAATTCTGCTCGAGGAATTTCTGAAGCCGATGGCATTGAGCCAGAACGCCCTTGCCCGCGCGGTTGGGGTTTCGCCGCGGCGGATCAACGAGATCGTGCTGCAAAAGCGCGTCGTCACCGCAGATACCGATTTGCGCCTTGCGCGCTATTTCGGCGTGTCGGAAGGGTTCTTTCTCGGGCTGCAAAGCGACTACGACCTGATGGAGCGGCGCCGCGAGATTTCGGCGGAGATTGCCGCCATCACACCCCGCGCCGCCTAGCCAGCGAATGCGATCCGGGGTGGCCGCACCAGCAGCCAGACGCCGCGGCTGATGAGGCGGGCGCCGCGGGTGGTGGTGCGGGTGACGAAGAGGCCGAAGCCGATGAGCCAGAGGACGCCGCCGATCACCCAGCCGCCGAGCGTCAGCATCAGGTCGGCGAGGCGCAGCGCGCCGTGGCCGAGGAGCTTGATCACGGCGAGGTAGCGGTTCTGGTAGCGGTCGGCGAGCCGCGCCATGACCTTCACGTCCTGCACGTCGTCGGCCGCTTCGGCGCTGAGCTTCATGGCGCGCACGCCGCCGACCCGGCCGATGGTGCCGAAATCGGTGGCGAGGTCGCTGACCACCGCGACGCTGCGCGGGTTGAAGATGCGGGCGAGCGGCCGCTGCATGTCGCCGAGGCGAAACTCGCGCGCGAGGTTGACCGTCTCGGCCAGCGCCGCGGTGTCGACGCTCCTGCCGAGCGCCACGCCGATCTCGCCGGCGAGCTTGGGCGGGAACCTGCCGAGCTTGCTCATGGCTTTGACGAACGACGCGCCGGCGCGGACCGGCAGCGTGCTGCCGACGCTGGCGATGGTCGAGGCGGTGAGGCCCAGCCCGACGGTGGCGATGCCCAGCGTGAAGTAGTTGACCGGCTTGCCCTCGAGGTAGTTGCCGCCCTCGCCGACGAGGTCGCGCACGTCGCCGACGCCGGTCATGTCGGTGGCGACGACGCAGGCGAAGCCGGCCTCGCTGTCGAAGTCGCCGTTGACGACGCACGACCAGCCCTGCCACAGCACATTGCCGAGATCGACCGCCGGCAGCGCTGCGATGCGCGCGGTCAGTTCCTGCGGCACCGCGATGTGGCGGTCGCCGGCCAGCGCCACCAGCGAGCGGGCGAGGTCGCCGTCATTGGCGTCGAGCGCCGCGGTGATCTCCGCCGTGTAGCGTTCGGGCGGGATGGCTTTGAGGCGGTATTCCGCCAGCACGCCGCCGCTGGCTGCCGTCAGTACCTTGAGCGCGAGATAGACATTGGGCGACAGCACGAGCCCCAACAGGAACAGCGTGGTCGCAACCGATCGCGCAATGGCCCGCAGCAGGTAGACGGCGCTTCCCCTTCACCCGCGATGCGCGGCGATGATCAGATGGGGAGCGATATGACCGAGCAAAAGGGCGGCGTGAGGGCGGAGGCGAATGTTTACGCGCGGGACGGCCGACACCCAAAGCCGTTCAAGTCACCACGGATTTCCCTCCCCCTCGCGGGGAGGGTAGCGAAGCTTGGGCGAAGCCCTAGCGTAGCTGGGTGGGGGGAGTCTCCGCTGGCGTGCGTGCGGAGACTCCCCCCACCCCGGCTTGCTAATTCGCTGGCGCTCATAAGCGCGCCGCCCTCCCCGCGCGGGGGAGGGAAACTGCGGCTTACCTAGTGCGCCAGCGCCTTGACGATGTCTTCGGTCATCTTCTTGGCGTCGCCGAACAGCATCATGGTGTTGTCGCGGAAGAACAGCTCGTTCTGGACGCCGGCGTAGCCGGCGGCCATGCCGCGCTTGATGAAGAGCACCGTTCCGGCGTCTTCGACGTTGAGCACCGGCATGCCGTAGATCGGCGAGGTCTTGTCGGTCTTGGCCGCCGGGTTGGTCACGTCGTTGGCGCCGATGACGAAGGCCACGTCGGACTGCGCGAATTCCGAGTTGATGTCCTCGAGCTCGAACACTTCGTCGTAGGGCACATTGGCTTCGGCGAGCAGCACGTTCATGTGGCCGGGCATGCGGCCCGCCACCGGATGGATGGCGTACTTGACCTCGACGCCTTCCTTCTTGAGCAGATCGGCCATTTCGCGCAGCGCGTGCTGCGCCTGGCTGACGGCCATGCCGTAGCCGGGGACGATGATGACCTTGCCGGCATTCTTCATCATGAAGGCCGCGTCGTCGGCCGAGCCCTGCTTGACCGGCCGCGTCTCCTCTTCGCCCGAACCGGCCGCGGCGGCGTCGCCGCCGAAGCCGCCGAGGATGACGGAGATGAAGCTGCGGTTCATCGCCTTGCACATGATGTAGCTGAGGATGGCGCCCGACGAGCCCACCAGCGCGCCGGTAATGATCAGCGCCGTATTGCCCAGCGTGAAGCCGATGCCCGCCGCCGCCCAGCCCGAATAGGAGTTGAGCATCGAGACGACCACCGGCATGTCGGCGCCGCCGATCGGGATGATCATCAGCCCGCCGAGCGCCAGCGCGACGATGGTGATCAGCCAGAACAGCACCGGATTGCCGGTCGTCGCGAACCAGACGATCAGCGCGATCAAAACGATGCCGATGACGATATGTAGCACATGCCGCATCGGCAGGATGATCGGCTTGCCGCTCATATTGCCGTTGAGCTTGGCGAAGGCGATCACCGAGCCGGTGAAGGTGAAGGCGCCGACCGCGACGCCGATCGACATTTCGATCAGCGCTTCGAGCGTGATGTGGCCCGCCTCGACGATGCCGAACGCCTCGGGCGCATAGAGCGCACCGGCCGCGACGAACACCGCCGCAAGGCCGACCAGCGAGTGGAACGCCGCAACGAGCTGCGGCATGTCGGTCATCTTGATGGTGCGCGCCATGTAGGCGCCGATGCCGCCGCCGATGGCGATGCCGCCGATGATCAGCACCCAGCTCACCCAGTCGGAGACGTTGGCGAGGGCGAGCGTGGTGACGATGGCGATGGCCATGCCGACCATGCCGAACAGATTGCCCTGGCGCGACGATTTCGGGCTCGACAGGCCGCGCAGCGCGAGGATGAACAGGATGCCCGAGACCAGATAGAGGATCGCGGCGATGTTGGCGTTGATCACGGGTTCAGCCCTTCTTCTTGTACATCGCCAGCATGCGCTGGGTGACGAGGAAGCCGCCGAAGATGTTCACGCTGGCGAACACCAGGGCGATGAAACCGAAGACCTTGCTGACCCAGTTGGCGTCGACCGCGAGATGCGTGCCGACGGCGAGCAGCGCACCCACCACGATCACCGAGGAGATGGCGTTGGTAACGCTCATCAGCGGCGTGTGCAGCGCCGGCGTAACCGACCAGACGACGAAATAGCCGACGAAGATGGCCAGCACGAAGATGGAGAGACGGAAGGTGAAGGGATCGATCAAATCCATAATGCTCTCCTTAAGCCGTCGCCGCGCCGGGCAGCTTGATGTTGGGGTGAACGATGGCGCCGTCGCGGGTGAGCACGGTCGCCTTCACCAGCTCGTCGTCCCAGTTGACCGCGAAGGCCTTCGTCTTCTTGTCGAACATCGTTTCAACGAAGGCGAAGAGGTTGCGCGCAAAGAGCTGGCTGGCGGAGGTCGCGAGCCGCGCCGGCACGTTGCGGTAGCCGATGATGGTGACGCCGTTGGGCGTGTTGACCACCTGGTCGGGCTTGGTCAGCTCGACATTGCCGCCGCGCTCGGCCGCGAGGTCGACGATCACCGAGCCGGGCACCATGGAGTCGACCATCGCCGCGGTCACGAGCTTGGGCGCCGGCCGGCCGGGGATCAGCGCCGTGGTGATGACGATGTCCTGCTTGGCGATGTGGCTGGCGGTCAGTTCCGCCTGCGCGGCCTTTTCGTCGGCGGTGAGCTCGCGGGCATAACCGCCGGTGCCGGAGGCGTCCTTCAGCGCATCGGTCATGATGAACTTGGCGCCCAGCGACTCGACCTGCTCGCCAGCGGCGGCGCGCACGTCGGTGGCGCTGACCACCGCGCCGAGGCGTTTGGCCGTCGCGATCGCCTGGAGGCCGGCAACGCCGGCGCCCATCACGAACACTTTCGCCGGCCGCACGGTGCCGGCCGCCGTCATCATCATCGGGAAGGCCCGATCGAAGGCGACCGCCGCATCGAGCACGCCCTGGTAGCCGGCAAGGTTGGCCTGGCTCGACAGGATATCCATCACCTGCGCGCGGGTGATGCGCGGCATGAACTCCATGGCGACCAGCGTCGCGCCGGTCTTGCCCAGCGCGTCGATCTCGCTCTCGTTGCCGTAAGGGTCCATCGAGCCGATCACCAGCACGCCTCCGGCGGCGCCCTGCAGGATCATCGGGCTCGGGCGGCGGACGGTCAGGACGATCTCGGCATCCTTGACCGCTTCCGTCGCGCTCGCGGTGACGGTGGCGCCGGCCTTCTGGTAGTCGGTGTCGGGGAAGCGGGCGAGCGCTCCGGCCCCCGCTTCGATCGAAACGCTATTGCCCAGCCCGATCAGCTTGCCGACAGTCTCAGGCGTGGCGGCCACCCGGGTTTCCCCATCGGCACGCTCGCGGACGATAGCAATCTTCATGAAGGTCTCCGATCATCCTCGACGCCGCACGCGGCGCTGCTGGTGGAAGCGTTAAGCGGGCTCAGCGGGTCGATTTGAGGAAAGCGGCGCCGACCGGATAGAGCAGGCCGATGATGATCAGGATCGAGCCGAGCCACGGCACGCCGCCCTGCACGATGCAGAACAGGCCCACGATGATGAAGGCGAGCTGGATGATCGCTGCCTTCACGAGGCCGACGAAGCCCTCCCATGTCCGCTCATGCTGGGCGTAATCCATCGCCTCGTGCATTTCTCCGGCTTCCTGGGTGTCGATGACAGTTTCGTCCCGCATAATATCCTCGGTGCTTCAGTTGGGATCGGTGGCTTCGAGCTCGCCGATCAGGCGTTCGATCATGGAAAGTCCCAGCGACCAGAACCCTGGATCGCGCGCGTCGAGCCCGAAGGGCTTGAGCAGCTCGGAATGGTGCTTCGACCCCCCGGCCTTCAGCAGCTCGAAATAGCGCTCCGCGAACCCGTCGCTGGCCTTCTCATACTGGGCATAAAGCGAGTTCACAAGACAATCGCCGAAGGCATAGGCGTACACATAGAATGGGGAGTGGATGAAGTGCGGGATATACGACCAGAAGATTCCGTATCCATCATTGAGCTTGATTCCGGGCCCCAGACTTTCGGCTGAGACGTCGAGCCAGATCCGGTTGAGCTGCTCGGTGGTCAGCTCGCCCTCCTTGCGGGCGGTGTGGACCTGGCGCTCGAAGGTGTAAAAGGCAATCTGCCGCACCACCGTATTGAGCATGTCCTCGACCTTGGCCGACAGCATCGCGAAGCGGTGCCGCTTGTCGGTGGTTTGGTCGAGCATCGAGCGGAACGTCAGCATTTCGCCGAACACCGAGGCGGTTTCGGCCAACGTCAGCGGCGTGTTGGCGAGGATCGAGCCCTGTGGGCCGGCCAGCACCTGGTGCACGCCGTGGCCGAGCTCATGCGCCAGCGTCGTCACGTCGCGGGCTTTGCCGAGATAGTTGAGCATCAGATACGGATGCGCCGACGGCACCGTGGGATGCGCGAAGGCGCCCATCTGCTTGCCCGGCTTCACCGGCCCGTCGATCCAGCCGCCGGTAAAGAACGGCTCGGCGACTTCGCGCAGCTTGGGCGAGAATGCGCCATAGGCGTCGAGCACGGTGGTCCTGGCGCTCTCCCAGTCGAAGGTGCGGTCGTCGCTGGTCGGCAGCGGCGCATTGCGGTCCCAGGCGTCGAGCTGGCTCTTGCCGAACCACTTCGCCTTCATCTGGTAATATTTGTGGCTCAGCCGCGGGTAGGCCTGCCGCACTGCGGTTTCGAGCGCATCGACCACCTCGCGCTCGACCGAATTGGCCATGTGGCGGCTGTCGGCGATGTCCTTGTAGCCGCGCCAGCGGTCGGAAATTTCCTTGTCCTTGGCGAGGACGTTGGTGATGTGGGTGAAGAGCCGCTGATTGTCGGTGAGCGTCTTGCCCAGCGCGTGCCACGCCGTTTCGCGCTTCTTTTCGTCGCGGTCGGACAGGAGGTGCAGCGTGCCCTCGATCGGCAGGCTCTCGCCGTCGACGTCGAACTTCAGCGCCGACATGGTCTCGTCGAACAGCCGGTTCCAGGCCTGCGCGCCGGTGACCGATTTCTCGAAGAACAGCTCTTCGAGCTTCTGGTCGAGCTGGTAGGGCTTGGCCTTGCGCAACTCGGCGAACCAGTGGCGGTAGCGCCCGAGGTCCTCGTCCATCACCAGCGCCGCCTCGATCACGGCGTCGTCGATGGCGTTGAGTTCGAGCTCCCAGAATAGGAGGCCGGTAGAGAGATCGGTCAGCGCCTGGCTGATGTCGCCGAGGAACTTGGTCTTGTCCGGACTTTGCGTGTCGAGCGCATAGCGCAGATAGGCGTAAGAGCCGAGCCGCCCGGTGACGTCGCCGAGCTTTTCGCTCCGCACCACCGCTTCGTAGAGCCGGCCGGACTTGGCGAGCCCTTCGAGCTTGCCCTTGTAGTCGGCCTCGAACGCCTTGGCTTCCGACTTCGACCAGTCGAGATCGCGCTTCAGCTCCGGCGCATCAGGGCTCGTATAGAGGTCGCCGAGGTCCCATTCCGGCAGCGTCCCGAACTCGTTGTGCCCCTTTTGCGCCGGAGCAGCGGACGCGCGAACGGTATCGGCCATGAGCATAAGACTTTCGGCAATATGTGAAGCGCCGCGACCATAGCCAGCGCCGAAATCGTTCTCAAGCGCGAGATTTGCCGCTCCCCGGGCGTCGCGCCGCACCCGGGACCTGAGGATCAACAAAGACTTAGCCTTAAAGCCCTCTTAACCCCCGCCCTTGATCCTGAGCCGAAACGGCACAACGCGATTCGCCGCTGGGAAGGGCGGCGCGTGTGAAAAGATGGTCTGGGAGTTAGATGACGCGCGTTCTCATCGTGGACGACGATCCGGTACAATTGCGGCTGACGGCGGAGGTGGCGCGGCGCGCCGGCTTCACTCCGGTCACCGCCGCCGGCGGTGACGAAGCGCTGCGCCTGCTGCGCGCCGACGCGGGCTTCGGGGCAATGATCCTCGACCTGGTGATGCCCGACCGTGACGGCATGGCGGTGCTGGAGGCGATGGCCAGAGCCGGTATCGCCGTGCCGGTGATCGTCCAGACGGCGCAGTCCTCGCTCGAAACGGTCGTCTCGGCCATGCGCGCCGGCGCGGTGGACTTCTTCGTCAAGCCCGTGGCCCCGGAGCGTCTGGTCGTCTCGCTGCGCAACGCCATGACGCTGGGCGAACTCCAGACCATCGTCCGCACCGAGCGCGGCAAGCGTGCCGGTACGCTCGGCCTTGGCGACATCCTCACCCGCTCGCCCGCCATGCACCGCGTGCTGACGCTGGCGCAAAAGGCGGCCAAGAGCCCGATCCCGGTGCTGATCGAAGGCGAAACCGGCACCGGCAAGGAGCTGGTGGCCCGCGTCATCCAGGGTATGGGCGACCGCGCCAGCAAGCCGTTCGTCGCCGTCAACTGCGGCGCCATCCCCGCCAATCTGATCGAGTCGACGCTGTTCGGGCACAAGAAGGGCGCCTTCACCGGCGCCGTCGCCGACCATGCCGGCAAGTTCGCCGAAGCCCATGGCGGCACGCTGTTCCTCGACGAAATCGGCGAATTGCCGCTCGACGCGCAGGCCAAGCTCCTGCGCGCGCTGCAGGACGGCGAGATCGAGCCGGTGGGCGCCAGCAAACCCGAGCGCGTCAACGTCCGCGTCATCTCCGCCACCAACCGGCGCATGCTGAACCTCGCCCAGAGCGGCGAATTCCGCGAGGACCTCTACTACCGGCTCAATGTCTTCCCGATCTATCTGCCGCCGCTGCGCGAGCGCATGGACGACCTCGACCTGCTGAGCAGCCGCTTCATCGCGAAATCCGCCGCCGAAGCGGGCAAGCGCGTCACCGGCCTGAGCCCCGATGCCGCCGCGTTGCTGCGCGGCTACAACTGGCCGGGCAACATCCGCCAGCTCGAAAACGTCCTCTACCGCGCGGTCGTCCTCAGCCACGGCGGAGCGCTCGAGGCCGCTGATTTCCCCCAAATCGTGGCGCAATCCCTCGGCCGCGAGGAATCGGTGCGGCTGACGACGGCCCTGCCCGTTCCTTCAGCCCCGGTTCACATCGACGCCGTTAGGCCTCTGCGTCAACAGGTAGAGGCCCGGCCAGCCAATCCGGACCGGTTCCTTGATGCCAGGGGCGACGTAAGGCCGCTCGAAACGCTCGAACGTGAGTTGATCGAGTTCGCTTTGCAGCGCCATGGTGGGCACATGTCGAAGGTGGCGCGTGCTCTCGGAATCGGACGCTCGACCCTCTACCGCAAGCTTCGCGACTATGGTCTCGACGGTACTCTCGAAAGTGATGCCGCCTGAGGCCAAGACGCCCGCATGCCGCTGTTCCCGTTGCGCAAAGGCCACATGGCCGGGTCACAATAAGGTGAGCAATTGCGGGCGTTAAGACTTGTAGTTTAAGCCCTGTGGGTACTGTACCGCAGTCCGCGCCCCCTCCCCGGCGCCCTGCAAGTACCCGGAAATGACGGAGTCTGCTTTGCGCGTTCTCATGGCCGTATTGTTGGCGGGCGCAGCCCTGACGGGTGCGATGGCGCCCGGCCTCGCCGAGGAAATCGTGGCCGCCAAGACCACGGCGTTCGCCCCGGTGGTCATTGCGCCGGCCGAGAGCGATCTCGCCAGGATCATCAAGACCGGCCTGCAGCAGACCTACTACGCCGCGGCCAGGGATTCGCGTGCCTACCAGCAGGCGCAAAAGCTCTATTTCTTCTATGGCGCGCGCGGGTTCGAACCGATCTGGCTGTCGACCGGCGCCGACGGCAAGGTGGCGTTCTCGGCCAACGCCCAAAAGATCATCGAGGTGTTCAAGAACGCCGAACTCGAAGGCCTGCGCCCGTCCGACTATCTGTCGGCCGACCTCGACCCGGCCGCCGCCGGCTCCGATCCGGCCAAGCTCGCCGCGCTCGAAACCAATTTCTCGGCCGCCGCGGTGCGCTATGCCCAGGACACCTATGGCGGCCGCATCCGCCCCACCGACGTCAACCCGCTGCTGGTGATCGCGCCCAAGCGCATCGACGAAGCCGACATGCTGACCAGGCTGGCGGCGACCGACGATCCGGCAAGCCTGCTCACTGCGCTCGATCCGCCGCACAAGGAATTCGGCCTGCTGAAGGCCGCGCTGGCGAAGTTCTACGACAACGACGCGGTCAAGAGCGAAACCATCACCATTCCGAGCGGCCCGACGCTGAAGCTGGGCATGAAGGACGAGCGCGTCCCCTCGCTGCGCGAGCGCCTGAGCGTCGCCGCCCCGGAAATCCCCGAAGGCGCGTCCGACGCCACGGTCGATACCACCTACGACAAACCGCTGGCGGCTGCGGTCAAGGCGTTCCAGGCGAGCCTCGGCATCGACGCCGACGGCGTGATGGGCCCGGCAACGGTCGCGGCGCTCAACGGCGCCACCAGCGTTTCCAAGGACGACATCATCGCCAACATGGAGCGCTGGCGCTGGGAGCCCAATGATTTGGGCGCCTTCCACGTCGAGGTGAACATCCCCGAATTCACCGTCTGGATCATGAAGGACGGCGAGCCGGTGCACTCGACGCGCGTGGTCGTCGGCGCCCCGACGCACCAGACGCCGGTGTTCTCCGACGAGATCGAGGACATCGTCGTCAACCCGTACTGGAACGTGCCGGCCTCGATCGCCACCAACGAGATCAAGCCGCACCTGATCGCCAATCCGAGCTATCTCGACAGCCAGAACATGGAAATGCTGCAGGGCAGCAAGGTGATCAACGCCTCGGCGATCGACTGGACCACCGCCAACATCAACAATTTCCACGTCCGCCAGAAACCGGGCGGGGCCAATGCGCTGGGCCAGATCAAGTTCCTGTTCCCCAACGATCTCGACATCTACCTGCACGATACCCCGTCGAAGTCGTTGTTTTCGCGCTCGTTCCGCGCCTATTCGCATGGCTGCGTGCGCGTGCAGAACCCGATGGATTTCGCCGGCGCCCTGCTCGCCACCAACCCCTCGATCACCGAGGCGTCGCTGAAGAGCCTGTTCGGGCCGACCGAGAAATGGGTGCAGCTCAAGACCCATATCCCGGTGCACCTGATGTATTTCACGCTGCGCGCCGATGACGACGGCACCATCCGCTCCTATGGCGACGTCTACGGCATCAACAAAAAGCTCATCGAAATGCTGAACGCGGCCTGACCGACGCCCGCCTCTGCCGATCCCGCGAAAATCCCCGCTCCGGCGGGGATTTTTCGTTTCAGGCGCTGGCGGCGGCCCAGGGATAATCCACACCCTGCGGCATGGCTTTTCCCCTATGTTTACCGAGCCTTAAGACATCAGCCTTGGTTCAGCCGCGTTTTCTGCCTAAAAATTGTACGTGTCGGATCCGGCCCATGATGTTTTTGGGATGTAACCGGACGTTAGCGTTAACAGACTCTTTTGGGCTGGGCGCTAAGCTTGGCCGGCTGAAACAATAACGGGCTTGTCGGGGTTTGTCGGGGAATACGCGGGGTCATTGGCGGTCTTGGGGCCTGCGTGCCGCTGCGGCGGTTGTCGCTCTGACCGTGCTTGCCCTCGGCGCGGTCACCGCCCCGGTGACTGCGGGGTCCGGCGACCGGACCCTGTGGCTCTACCACACCCACACCCACGAGACCGGCAAGTTCACCTTCAAGCACAATGGTCAGTACGACCAGAAGGTGCTCGAGCAGCTCAACATCTTCCTTGCCGACTGGCGCACCCACCGCCCGACGCATATGGACCCGCACCTCTTCGATCTCCTGTGGGAGGTCTATCAGGAGGTGGGCGCCACCCAGCCCTACAACATCGTGTCGTCCTACCGCGAGCCGGTGACCAACGCGATGCTGCGCTCGCGCTCGGCCAATAGCGGCGTTGCCGAGAACTCCCAGCACATGCTGGGCAAGGCGATGGACGTGTTCATTCCCGACGTGCCGCTGCCCAAGCTGCGCGCCGCGGCGATGCGGCACCAGGTCGGCGGCGTCGGCTACTACCCGACCTCGGGCAGCCCGTTCGTCCACATGGACACCGGCAGCGTCCGCGCCTGGCCGCGCATGACCCGCGCCCAGCTCAAGACCGTGTTCCCCGACGGCAAGACCCTGCATCTGCCGGTCGACGGCAAGCCGCTCTCCGACAGCGGCCGCCAATACGCCATGGCCGAGTGGAAAGAGTGCCACATGGTGCCCTGCACGCCCGACGGCAGCGTGCCGCCGAGCGTCGAGACCGACGACGAAATCCGCCTCGCGGCGCTCGATCCGGCGGAGCGCTCGGTGCCGACCATCGCCATCCAGGCCCCGAGCCCGATGATGCGGCCGGGCACCGACGCCGTGCAGGTCGCCTCGCTCGGCCCCGCGCCGACGCCGTTCGCAACCAACGATCCCAATGCCATCGTGCCGTTCACGAAAACCGCGTCGCTGCTGCTCGCGACCCACGGCTCGACCCCGATCGACGGCGAGTCGGCGCTGAGCGCCATCACCGACAATCTGCACTCCCCGGCCCCGGCCACGCCGGCTGCGAACGACGGCGACGACCGGGTGCTGACCGCCTATGCGCCGGAAGCAACGCCCGATCCGGGCGCCCAGCAGGCCTTGCGCACGCTGATCGCGCGCGCCACCGCCACTACGGCGGCGCAGCCGGCCCGCGCGGCGGTCGACACCACCAGCCTGCGCACGGCCTCGCGTGGCGGCACCAACGGCCTCGACGTCATGAAGAACATCTTCGACATGACCTGGAGCGCCATGGATGGCGCCGGCAGCAACAGCAAGATCGCCAATACGCTGACCAATTCGTCCATCGATCCGCGGCCGATGGTGGGGCTCAAGGCCCGCGTCGTCGACCTGGTGGCGCCCGAGATCGACCACGTCAACGAGACTCTGGCGACGCCGATCCCGATGACGGACATTCACTACGCCGATATGTACCAGCCCGAGGGCTATCTCGATAATTCCGCCGAGCTCGGGCCGCTGGCCAACAGCGTCGGCCTCGAGCCCGACACCATGGCGCCGGCGGCCTACAACCGCTTCGTCAGGCAGGGTCCGCTGCTGGTCGCCTCGCGCTGAGGCACAGAAAACGACGCGTGCGCAGCCGCTGCGCGCGTTCTGCACAAGCCTTCAGGTTGCATTGGCCTGCGGCCCCCTCTACACCAATGCAACGCAATCATCCGCCGGCGAAACCCTTGCCTGATCGGCCGCTGACACCACTGCTCGATACCATCCAATCGCCCGCCGATCTGAAGGCGCTGGACCGTATGCAGTTGCGCCAGGTCGCCGACGAATTGCGGGCCGAGGTGATCGACGCCGTCTCCGTCACCGGCGGGCATCTGGGCGCCGGCCTCGGCGTGGTGGAGCTCACCGTCGCCATCCACGCCGTGTTCGACACGCCGAACGACCGGCTGATCTGGGACGTCGGCCACCAGGCCTATCCGCACAAGGTGCTGACCGGCCGCCGCGACCGCATCCGCACGCTGCGCCAGAAGGGCGGCCTCTCCGGCTTTACCCGGCGCGCCGAGAGCGACTACGACCCGTTCGGCGCCGGCCACTCCTCGACCTCGATCTCGGCCGGCCTCGGCATGGCGGTCGCCAGCGCCATGCAGGGCGAGCGGCGCAACGTCATCGCCGTCATCGGCGACGGCGCCATGTCGGCCGGCATGGCCTATGAGGCGATGAACAATGCCGGTGCCGCGGACGCGCGGCTGGTCGTCATCCTCAACGACAACGAGATGTCGATCGCGCCGCCGACGGGCGCCATGTCGGCCTATCTCGCGCGGCTGGTTTCGGGCCCCGCCTATCGCGGCCTCCGCAACGTCGGCAAGCAGCTCGCCAATCTGCTGCCGCCGTTCCTGAAAGAAAAGGCGCGCCTCACCGAAGAGTTCGCCCGCTCGTGGTGGACGGGTGGAACGCTGTTCGAGGAGCTGGGCTTCTACTATGTCGGCCCCATCGACGGCCACAATCTCGACCATCTGCTGCCGGTGCTGCAGAACGTCCGCGACGCCGAGAACGGCCCGATCCTGATCCACGTCGTGACGCGGAAGGGCAAGGGCTACGAGCCGGCCGAAACCTCGCTCGACAAGTATCATGGTGTCGGCAAATTCAACGTCGTCACCGGCGCACAGGCCAAGACGCCGACCAATGCGCCCTCCTACACCAACGTCTTCGCCGAAGCGCTGATCGACGAGGCGAAGCGGGACGACCGCGTCGTCGCCATCACCGCCGCCATGCCCTCGGGCACCGGCCTCGACAAATTCGCCGAGATTTTCCCGAGCCGCATCTTCGATGTCGGCATCGCCGAACAGCACGCCGTGACCTTCGCCGCCGGCCTCGCGTCCGAAGGCATGAAGCCGTTCGCGGCGCTCTATTCGACGTTCCTCCAGCGCGCCTATGATCAGGTGATCCACGACGTTGCCGTGCAGGGCCTGCCGGTCCGCTTCGCCATCGATCGCGCCGGCTATGTCGGGGCCGACGGTCCGACGCACGCCGGCAATTACGACAGCGCTTACCTCGGCGCCGTCCCCGGTCTCGTGGTGATGGCCGCCGGCGACGAGGCCGAGCTCAAGCACATGGTGGCGACGGCCGCCTCCTTCGACAGCGGCCCCATCGCCTTCCGCTACCCGCGCGGCGAAGGCATCGGCGTCGACCTGCCGGAACATGGTTCTATCCTGCCCATCGGCAAGGGCCGCATCGTCAAGCAGGGCAGCAGCGTCGCGCTGCTGAGCTTCGGCACGCGACTGGGCGAAGCGCTCGCCGCCGCCGAAAAGCTCGGCGCCTTCGGACTGACGCCCACCGTCGCCGATGCGCGCTTCCTGAAGCCGCTCGACGAAGAGCTGGTCGCCAGGCTCGCACAGAGCCACGACGTGCTGATCACCCTCGAAGAGAGCGGCATCGGCGGCTTCGGCAGCCACGTCGCGACGTTCCTCGCGAGGAACGGCCTCCTCGACGGCAAGCTGAAATTCCGCCCGCTGATGATCCCCGACGTCTTCACCGAACAGGCGAGCCAGGCCGAAATGTACGCCGCCGCCGGACTGGATCGCGCCGGCATCGTCGCCGCCGTGCTGGATGCACTGGGGGCAAGCGCCGAAGCAAGGGCGGCGTTGTAGCAGTCGGCACAGTTTCCCTCCCCCGCGTGGGGAGGGTAGCAGAGCTAGGACCACAGGTCCGTAGCGACGCTGGGTGGGGGGACTCTCCACATCAGCGCCTGCGGCGACTCCCCCCACCCCGGCTTGCTAATTCGCTGCGCTCATAAGCGCGCCGCCCTCCCCCGCGAGGAGAGGGAAACGGTGGCAAACCCGATGCGGTGGCCCCTACTCCAGTGGCGTCAGCGCCCCGAACACGCTCGGCACCAGCTCCGTCACCGTGGGGTGAATGTACATCGTCCGGGTGATGGTCGCGTACGGCGCCTCGAGCATCATCACCGCCAGCAGCGACTGCACCACTTCGTCGGCCTCGATGCCGAGGAAGGCCGCACCGAGGATCTGCTTGCTGTCCGCATCCACCAGCACCTTCATGAAGCCCTGCGTCTCGCCCTTCTCGCGGGCGCGGCCGACGCGGCTCATCGGCAGCACGCCTTTCAGCGCCTTGATGCCCCTCGCCCGAACCTCGGCCTCGCTCATCCCCACCCGGCCGAGCGGCGGATCGATGTAGAGATTGTGCGCCGCGATGCGGTCGCTGAGCCTGCGGTCGCCGCCATCGAGCAGATTCGCGGCGACGATCTCGAAGTCGTTGTAGGACGTGTGCGTAAACGCCCCGCGCCCGTTGATGTCGCCCATCGCGAACACGCCCGGCACATTCGTCTCCAGCCTGTCGTCGACAGTGATGTATCCTCGCGCATCGGTGGCGATACCAGCGGCCGCGAGATTGAGCGCATCGCTGTTGGGCCGCCGCCCCGTCGCCACCAGCATATGGCTGCCGTGCACAGTCTGCCCCGAGAACGTCAGCGCGATCCCCGCGCCATCCTTGGCGGCGCTGAAGTCGCGCGCGCCGAAGTGGAACGCGATTCCCTCACCTTCGAGGATCTGCCGCACCGCGTCGGACACGTCGGCGTCCTCGCGCGAGATCAGCCGCTCGCCATGTTCCACCACCGTCACCTCGGAGCCGAAGCGCCGGAACATCTGCGCGAATTCGAGCCCGATATAGCTGCCGCCGACGATCACCAGATGGCTCGGCAGCACATCGAGGGTCATCATCGACTCGTTGGTGAGATGCGGTACGTCGCCGACCCAATCGGGCAGCACCGGCCGGCCACCGGTGTTGAGGAACACCTGCGGCGCCGTCAGCCGCTCGCCGTTGACCTCCACCTCGTACGGTCCGGTGAACTTCGCCTCGCCCATGATCGTCGTCAGGCCCCTGGTCGCGGCGAACCAGTCGACCAGCCCCTTGACCGATCCGGCGACGATCTCGTCCTTGCGCGCCTTGACCCTGGCGTAGTCGACGCTCACCGGCCCGGTGTTGACGCCGAACCGCGCCCCGTCGCGCGCCACATGCGCCGCCCGCGCGCTCGCCACCATCGTCTTGGTGGGAATGCAGCCATTGTTGACGCAGGTGCCGCCGATATGTTCGCGCTCGATCAGCGCCACTTTGCGCCCGGCCTCGGCCAGCCGCACGGCAAGGAACGGCCCCGACTGGCCGGCGCCGATGATGATCGCATCGTATTGAGTGGGCATGGCATCGTCCTCGGATGGCGCAGATGCCGCAGCCTAGCGGCTTTCACGGCCGCAGGCCAATCGCGGCCGCGGACGCCTGCGAACGGCTGCTCTACCAGGCGGAAAACGCCGATGACGTCACGGTGCGCAGCATGGCGGCGCTGGCGGGCACCAACGAACCAGTAGTCCGAACCGGTGTTCTACTCGTCGTCCTCGTCGGACTGCCGCGGCGCGGTCTGCATGCCGAGAGCGGCCATGTAGAGGTCGAGCAGCGCTTCCTGCTCCATGCGCTCGGCATGGTCCTGCTTGCGGATACGCACGATCTGCCGCAGCACCTTGGTGTCGAAGCCGTTGCCCTTGGCTTCGGCGTAGATTTCCTTGATATCGTCGGCTATCGCCTTCTTTTCCTCTTCCATGCGCTCGATCCGCTCGATGAACGCCCGTAGCTGGTCCTGCGCGACGCTGTCGGAGGAAACGGTGTCGGCCATGGCAGTGCTCCGCAACGAAAAAGACGGCCGGTTGAACCCTGTCTTGGCCTCGCGATCAAGCGCAAACCATGGCAAGTCCACATGCGTCGTCGCCGCTTTCGCAATTCGGCCAAAAGCCGCGATTAGCCGTTGACACTCCGCGCTTCGCCGCGCTCAATTCCGGGCAATTTCCATGATCTCCGGCACGCTCTTGCATCCCGCCCGTCTCCTGCTGCTGCTTGCCGGGCTGGTTCTTTCCGCGCTCGCCGCCTCCGCAGCCCCGGCCATGGCCGACCTCAGGGTCTGCAACCAGTCGACCAACCAGGTCTCGATCGCGCTCGGCTACCGCGCCGACAAGGGGTGGCAATCGGAAGGCTGGTGGGTCGCACCGCCCTCCAAATGCGCCATCGTCTACCAGGGCGACCTCCACTCGCGGTTTTTTTACCTTTACGTCGCCGACGACATCGGCGGGGGAGCCTGGGATGGCTCGGTTTTCATGTGCACCCGTGACGAAAGCTTCACAATTTTTGGGGTCGAAGATTGTCTCGCGCGCGGCTATGAACGCACCGGCTTCTTCGAAGTCGACACCCAGAACCGCACCGACTGGACGTTGCAATTGACCGACCCGGCCAATAATGACGTCACCGGCCCGGATGGAAACGATACAGGTACCGCCGCCGACGATGATAGCGGCGGCACCGACGATCAGGGCGTCGACGACGGAACCACCACCAATGACGGTGCGGACGCCGGCGACACGGGCGATGGCGGAGACGCCGGCACCGACTGAACGAGATGGCCTAAGGGGGCGACGAGACGATGAGACGCTTGAGACGAGTGAAGATCGTCGCCACGCTGGGGCCGGCCTCCAACAGCGAAAAAACCATCGAAGAACTGGCCCGCGCCGGCGCCGATGTGTTCCGCATCAACATGAGCCACGCCAGCCACGAGCTGATGCGCGACACCGTGGCCAAGATCCGCAATGTCGAAAAGCTGCTGAGACATCCGCTCGGCATCCTGGTCGACCTGCAGGGCCCGAAGCTGCGCGTCGGCAAGTTCGCCGAGGGTGCGGTTCAACTCGTCGCCGGGCAGAAATTCACCCTCGACAGCTCCGATGCGCCCGGCACGCTGCAGCGGGTCTACCTGCCCCATCCCGAAATCATCGAGTCGGTATCGGTCGGCGACCGCCTGCTGCTCGACGATGGCAAGCTGCAGCTCAAGGCCACGCGCGTCGGCGGCGGCTCGATCGAGACCGAAGTCATCTATGGCGGCAAGCTCAGCGACAAGAAGGGCGTCAGCCTGCCCGACACCATGCTGCCGGTCGGCGCGCTGACCGAAAAGGACCATGCCGATCTGCTCGCCGGCCTCGCTGCCGAAGCCGACTGGATCGCGCTCAGTTTCGTGCAGCGCCCCGAAGACATCATCGATGTGCGCAAGATCGTCCAGGGCCGCGCCGGCGTGATGGCCAAGATCGAAAAGCCGCAGGCGGTCGACCGGCTCGAAGAGATCATCAAGCTGTGCGACGCGTTCATGGTGGCGCGCGGCGACCTCGGCGTCGAGCTGCCGCTCGAAACCGTGCCGGGCCTGCAAAAGCGCATGATCCGCGTCGCCCGCCGCTACGGCAAGCCGGTGGTCGTCGCAACCCAGATGCTCGAATCGATGATCACCTCGCCGGTGCCGACCCGCGCCGAAGTTTCCGACGTGTCGATCGCGGTGTTCGAAGGCGCCGACGCCGTGATGCTCTCGGCCGAATCCGCCTCCGGCATGTATCCGGTCGAAGCCGTGGCGATGATGAACAAGGTGGCGATGGCGGTCGAGTCCGACGTCAACTATCGCGGCATCATCCGCGCCCAGGCCGCCGAGCCCGAAGCCACCGCCGCCGACGCGATTTCCGCCGCCACCCGGCAGGTCGCCGAAACGCTCGATCTCGCCTCGATCGTCACCTACACCTCGAGCGGCTCGACCGCGATCCGTGCCGCGCGCGAGCGGCCGAACAAGCCGATCCTCGCGCTCTCGCCCAACAACCGCACCGTGCGCCGCCTGTCGGTAGTGTGGGGCGTCCATTGCGTCGAAAGCCCCGATGCCGTCGATCTCGACGACATGGTCGATCGCGCCTGCATCATCGCCTACCAGGAGGGTCTCGCCCGCCCCGGCGACCGCATCGCCATCACCGCCGGCATTCCGCTCGGCACCCCCGGCGCCACCAACATGCTGCGCATCGCCTTCGTCCGCCAGGACGGCGCCGGCAGTAGCTGAGCCCCGGAGCGTTTTCAGGAAAAGTTGCAGACTTTTCCGGTTCGAAAACGCGACCAAACAAGGACTCAGACCGCTTCGCCGTTCGGATAAGCGGCGAGGCGGTCAAAAAGAAAGGCGCTCGACCCTTGCGGGGAGCGCCTCTCTCATGGTTCCGGACCAGGTCGCCGAGGGCAAGCGCCCCGATCCAACCATTGACCGATATATGTGAACGGGAGGCGGTCAATTCAATGCCCCGCGCTGCACCCGGCATCGCTTGCCTCGCCCCGCCGCGAGGGGCACACTCGCCCCATGCAAATCGACTGCGACATCCATCCCTTCGTGCCCAACACCGCGGCGCTTTTCCCCTACATGCCCGAGCACTGGCGCGAAATGAGCGTGGTGCGCGGCATCGATGACCTGCATTCGGCCAGCTACCCGGACAACACGCCGCTCACCGCCCGCGCCGACTGGCGCCCGGCGTCGGGCCGTCCGGCGACGACCGCCGAAACCATCGCCCGCGAGTGCCTCGATCCCTTCGGCAGCTCCATCGCCATCTGCAACCCGCTCTACGGCGTCCAGACGCTGTTCAGCGAAGACCTCGCCTACGCCTATGTCCGCGCGCTGAACGACTGGACCCGCGCTCAATTCCTCGACCCCGAGCCGCGGCTGCGCGCCTCGATCGTCGTCTCGCTCGACAACATCGAGATGGCCGTCGCCGAAATCGAACGCTGCGCCCCGGACCAGCGCTCCGTCCAGATCCTGCTGCTCGTCGGCACCGCCCATCCGCTCGGCCGCCGCCAATACTGGCCGATCTACGAAGCCGCGGTGAAGCACAGCCTGCCCGTCGCGCTGCACGCCGGCACCGATTTCCGCAACGCCCCGACCGCGCTCGGCTGGCCGAGCTATTACCTCGAGGACTATTTCGCCAACGCGCAGGCCTTCCAGTACCAGCTCACCAGCTTTTTCGCCGAAGGCGTGTTCAACAAATTCCCGACGCTGAAGCTGGTGCTGCTCGAATCCGGCTGGACCTGGGTGCCGCCGCTGGTGTGGCGCATCACCAAATACTGGGCGGGCCTGCGCATGGAGGTGCCGTGGACCGACCGCTCGCCGGCCGAGATCGTGCGCGACCAGGTGCGGTTCTCGCTGCAGCCGGTCGACGGCCCCACCGACCCCGACCAGATCCGCCGGCTGATCGATCATCTGGGCAGCGACCAGTTGCTGCTGTTTTCGACCGACTACCCGCACGCCCAGTTCGAGGGCATGGAAATGTTCCCCGCCGGCTTCGACGAGAGCCTGCGCGCCATCATCCGCCGCGACGCCCCGCTCGCGACCTACACCCGCCTCGCGGGAGCCGCCGCATGAGCACGGAAAAACTCACCGGCATCGCCGATTGCGACATCCACCCGACGGTCCGCACCATGGCCGAGCTCGAGCCCTGGCTCAGCCGGCAATGGATCGAGCACTTCCGCACCTACGGCGCCTTGCGCAACACGCAATACGTGTCCGGCGCGCCTTACCATAAGAGCCAGCCCAACGCCTCGCGGCGCGACGCCTATCCGCCCGAGGGCGGGCCGCAGGGTTCGAGCTTAGCGTTCCTGCGCACCCAACTCCTCGACCAGCACTCCATCGGCTTCGGCATCCTCAATCCGCTGGTGCAGGCGCAGGGCGTGCGCAACCTCGCCCACAGCGCTGCGCTCTGTCGCGCTCTCAACCACTGGCAGGCCGAGACCTGGGTCGCCAACGAGCCGCGGCTGCGCGCCTCGATCGTCGTGCCCTACGAAGACCCGGAAGCCTCGGCCGAGGAAATCCGCCACTGGGCCGGCAACGCTGCTTTCGTCCAGGTGCTGCTGCTGAGCCGCACCTCGTTCCCCACCGGCAACAAGCGCTATTGGCCGATCTTCGGTGCGGCCGTCGAAGCCGGGCTGCCGGTGGGCATCCATGCCTTCGGCAATAGCGGCTGGCCGGTCAGCAATGTCGGCTGGCCGAGCTTTTATCTCGAAGAGATGGTGGGCCACGCCCAGACCAGCCAGTCGGGCCTCGTCAGCCTCGTCGTCGAAGGCGTGTTCGAGCGCTGGCCGGCGCTGAAGGTGGTGCTGATCGAGTCCGGCTTCACCTGGGCGCCGTCGCTCATGTGGCGGCTCGACCATGCCTTCAGGACGCTCCGCAGCGAGGTGCCGCATCTGAAACTGCTGCCAAGCGAATATGTGCGCCGCAACGTCTGGTGGACCAGCCAGCCGCTCGACGAGCCGGAGAACAAGCGCTACCTCGCCGACATGTTCAACTGGCTCGGCTGGGACAAGATCATGTTCTCGTCCGACTATCCGCATTGGGACTTCGACGACCCGGCCCGCGTCATCGCCTTCCCCGCCTCCGACGAAGACCGCCGCAAATTCTTCATCGGTAACGCTCGCCACGTTTACGGGGCCTGAGCATGGCCAGGCACGTGGTCGCCCCGGCGGCAGAGTTTCCACCCGGTACGCGGCGGCTGATCGATGTCGATGGTCGCGCCATCGCCGTGTTCAACATCGCCGGCGAGTATTTCGCCATGCTCAACCGCTGTCCGCACAATGGCGGCAGCCTGGTCGAGGGCGTGCTGACCGGCCTGCTGCAATCGCCCACACCCGGCGAATACGAATATTCCCGGCAGGGCGAAATCATCCGCTGCCCGTGGCACGGTTGGGAGTTCGACGTGCGCACCGGACGATCGTTCTGCAGCGCCGTCAGAGCCCGCGCCCGCCAGTTCCCGGTCCATATCGAGGACGGCCAGACGCTGGTCGAAGGCCCCTACCGCGCCGAAACCCTGCCCGTCAGCGTCGAGGACAGCTACGTCGTCGTCGAAGCCTGAGCTTGCCTAGCCACCGCAGTCGTCGTACGCCGCTGCAAAGCCCAAAAACGGATGCCATCATGCCGATTTCCACCGCCCAGCTCGATGCCGCCCTCGCCCATGCCGACGCCCATATCGGCGACAGCCTCGAGCGGCTGCGGGCGCTGATCGCCATCAAGTCGATCTCGACCGATCCGGCCTACGCCGCCGAATGCCGGCGCGCCGCCGACTGGCTGGTCGCCGACCTCAAATCGGAAGGCTTCGAGGCCTCGGCGCGTCCGACGCCGGGCCATCCGGTGGTCGTCGCACACGGCCCCAAGGTCGCCGGCCCCAAGGTGGTGTTCTATGCCCACTACGACGTGCAGCCGGTCGATCCGCTGTCGCTGTGGAACACCGATCCATTCACCCTCACCGAGCAGACCGGCGCCAATGGCGAGGTGCAGCTCGTCGGCCGCGGCACCTCGGACGACAAGGGCCAGTTGCTGACCTTCGTCGAAGCCTGTCGTGCGCTCAAGGCCACCACCGGCTCGCTGCCCATCAACATTACCCTCTGCCTCGAAGGCGAAGAAGAATCCGGCGGCAAGAACCTGCCGCCCTTCCTCGCCTCGGCGAAGGACGAGCTCGATGCCGATGTGGCGCTGATCTGCGACACGGACATGCTGGATGCCGAAACGCCCTCGATCACCACGATGCTCCGCGGCCTCGTCGGCGAAGAGGTCATCATCACCGCCGCCGACAAGGACCTCCATTCGGGCATGTATGGCAATGCGGCGCGCAACCCCAACCAGGTGCTGGCCGACATCATCGCCAGCCTCCGCAATCCGGACGGCTCGGTGGCTGTCGAAGGCTTCTACGACGACGTCAAGGAAGTCGACGCCACCACCGCCGATAGCTGGGCCAAGCTCGGCTTCGATGGCGCCGCGTTCCTCAAGGATGTGGGCCTGTCGATCCCGGCCGGCGAGCAGGGCCGCTCGGTGCTGGAGCAGACCTGGTCGCGCCCGACCTGCGAAATCAACGGCATGATCGGCGGCTATACCGGCGACGGCTTCAAAACGGTGATCCCGTCCAAGGCCAGTGCTAAAATCTCGTTCCGACTGGTCGCCGACATGGACCCAGTGAAAATCCGCGCGGCCTTCCGCGCCCACGTCCGCGCCCGCGTGCCGGCCGATTGCTCCGTCGAGTTCCACGAGCATGGCGGCAGCCCGGCCATCGCCGTGCCGACCACCGGCAAATATCTGCAGCAGGCCCGCCAGGCGCTCGCCGACGAATGGGGCCGCGAGGCGGCGCTACGCGGGTCGGGCGGCTCGATCCCCGTCGCCGGCGACTTCAAGCGCATCCTCGGCCTCGACACGCTGCTGATCGGCTACGCCCTCGCCGACGACCGCATCCACTCGCCCAACGAGAAATACAACCTCACCAGCTACCAGCGCGGCATCCGCTCATGGATCCGGGTACTGGCGGCGTTTGCGCAGTAGCAGTCGGACCGCGAGAGGGCTCCCCATCCACAATGTCATTCCCGCGCAGGCGGGAATCCAGGGCGGAGTCCTCGGCTGTCCGACAACCTTGTCTGGATTCCCGCCTGCGCGGGAATGACATCGTGGATTAAATGGCACCGGGCCGAGCGGCGATTCCGCCCTACCCCGCCTCGATCAAACTCTTCAGCCGCTGCAGGTCCGATTCCAGCCATTCGATGTCGGAGCGGAATTTTTCGTCCGACACTCCGGGGCGACGGTACCAGATCAGCACGAGTTCGCAGCCCGCGCCATTCGGGATCAGCCTTACCGGCGTGGCCGGGCCGCCGCTCTCGCCCGGCGCGAAGGTCTGGTAGTCGAGCACGCCGAAATTGTTGCGCGGCGCGAAGCGGATAACCGCCTTGCCGCGCGGCAACTCGACCAGCCAGTCGCCGCCGTCGAGCGGTTCCATGCGGGAATCGGGATTGACCGCCCACCGGCCGAAATTGAGCGGATCCGCGAGAAACTCGTAGACCGCCGCATAGGGCCGCTCTATGGCGACCTTGACGACCTCTGAAGCAAGCATCCGCTCCTCACGGCCGCTGCACGAGACGGCGGATGCTAAGCGGAATTACGGACCCTGCCAATTGCGCCAAAAGGCGATAGTGCAAAAATGAAAAGGCCCGCGCGAGCGGGCCTTCGAACGTCGGCGCGAGGAAAAAACCTCAGCCCTGCCGGGCTTTATAGCGCTTGTCGACCTTGTTGATGATGTACACGCGGCCACGGCGGCGCACGAGCTTGTTGGCGCGGTGACGCGTCATCAGCGCCTTAAGTGAGTTGCGGACCTTCATCTGAACCTTCCGACCAAAATAAAAGCAGGCGCCGCGCGCCCTTTGGATTGCGGGTGAAATAGAGGCAAAACATGGCCCTGTCAAACGTTTCCGAGACGACATTACCCCCGAACGAATGGTTGTACGGACGGGGTTGAATGTTAACGGCGCCGAAACGCGGCTGGCGCTTAATACGGCCATGCCAGACACCGCGCCCGAAATCCGCGCCATCGTCGCCGACCCGTCCACGCACATGGCCGGACTGGTGACGGTGATGCTCCACAGCCTCAAGATCCGCGCCGTCGAGCAGGTTGCCGACCTGCCCCGGCTCGAGGCGCTGCTGGCGCGCCGGCCCTACGATCTGCTGCTGATCGACGAACAGTTGGGCGGCGAAGCCGGCTTCGCGATGATCCGGACGCTGCGCCATACCGCCGGCCACCCCAACCGGCTGCTCGCCATCATCATGATGGCGGCAACGCCCGACGCCCGGATGATCGCGGCGGCCCGCGACGCCGGCGTCAACGAGTTCCTGCGCAAACCCTTCTCGGCCCAGCACATCGGCCTGCGGCTCGAGCACATCCGCAAGGCGCCCCGCGAGTTCGTCGAGACCGACATCTATGCCGGCCCCGACCGCCGGCGCCGTGTCGAGGTCGCCGGCCAGCCGAAGCGCCGCGCCGTCGACACGCCCAAGTCGCGTGCCTGAGGCCGGCGGCTAAAGCGTCTGAAGCCGCTCCTCGGCGGCCTCCATGCCGGGCATGTGGTCGATCTCCTGCCAGCGGATGCACGCCACCAACCGGCTGTCGCCGGCATTTTCGAGCGGCGGCCGGACGTCCGCGCAGGCGCCGATGGCGTAGCGGCAGCGCGTCCGGAACGTACAGCCCAACGGTGGATTGATCGGCGACGGGATTTCGCCCTGCAGCGCATCGATGTTGCGCAGCCGCGCCCGCTTCGGGTCGGCGATCGGTACCGCCGTCAGCAGCGCCTTGGTGTAGGGGTGCTTGGGGTCCTCGTAGAGCTGCTCGTCGGTCGCGAGCTCGACGATGCGTCCCAGATAGAGCACGAGGATACGGTCGGACACGTGCCGCACCACCGACAGATTGTGCGAAATGAACACCAGCGTCAGCCCGAACTGCTCCTTGAGCTCGCTCAGCAGGTTGAGAATCTGCGCCTGGATCGACACGTCGAGCGCCGACACCGGCTCGTCGCACACGATCAGCTTGGGCTCGGTGATCAGCGCCCGGGCGATGCCGATGCGCTGCGCCTGCCCGCCGGAGAATTCGTGCGGGTAGCGGTTGATCATCTCGGGCTGGAGGCCGACGGCTTCCATCATGTCGGAGACGCGCTGGCGGCGCTGCTGCGCGTTGAGCTCGGGCCGGAGCGTCTTCAGCGGATCGGCGACGATCTCGCCCACCGTCATGCGCGGATTGAGCGACGCCTGCGGGTCCTGGAAGATGATCTGCAGGTCGCGGCGGCGCTTGCGCATCGCCTCGGCGTCGAGCCGCATCAAATCCTGGCCGAGCCAGAGCACGCGGCCTTCGTCGGGCCGCAGCAATTGCAGGATGCAGCGCCCGAGGGTGGACTTGCCGCAGCCGCTCTCGCCGACGATGCCGAGCGTTTCGCCCTGCTGGATGGAGAACGAGATGTCCTGCAGCGCCTTGAGCCTGAGCTTCGGCTTGAACATGCCGCCGCCGACCGAGAAGGTCTTCGACAGGTTTTCGACGCGGAGCAGTTCGGTGGCGCTCATGCCGCGTTCTCCTCGCTCGCGACCAGCGGCTTGGCGTAGTGGCAGGCCTTCTTGCGATCGGCCTCGCCGAAATCGAGCAGTTGCGGCACCTCGGTAAAACACCGTTCGAACCGGAACGCGCAGCGCGGATGGAACGCGCAGCCGCGCGGCAGGTGCTCGAGGTTGGGCGGCGCGCCATTGATCGTGTTGAGCCGCGAGGCCTTCTCCTCGAGGTTCGGCGTCGAGCTCAGCAGCCCCAGCGTATAGGGGTGGCGCGGATCGTAGAACAGCTCATCCACCGTGCCGGTTTCGACCGCCCGGCCCGCATACATCACCATCATGCGGTCGGCGAGGCCGGCCACCACGCCGAGGTCGTGCGTGATGATGATCAGCGCCGTGCCGAACTCGGCGGTGAGCGATTTGAACAGCTCCAGCATCTGCGCCTGCACCATCACGTCGAGCGCCGTGGTCGGCTCGTCGGCGATCAGCAGCTTGGGCCTACAGAGCAGCGCCATGGCGATCATGATGCGCTGGCGCATGCCGCCCGAGCACTCGTGCGGATAGCGCATGAAGATGTTGCGCGCGTCCGGCAGCTTCACCGCGTCGAGCATGCGGATGGCCTCGGCCTGCGCCGCGGCGCGGTTCATGCCCTTGTGGAGCTTCAGCACCTCGACCAGTTGCTCGCCCACCCGGATATAGGGGTTGAGCGAGGTCATCGGGTCCTGGAAGATCATCGCGATCTGCTCGGCGCGAACCTTGTTGAGCTCGCTCTCCTTGAGGCCCAGCAGCTCCCTGCCGTCGAACTTGACGCTGCCTGTGGCAAAGCCGTTCTGCGCCAGCAGCCCGATCAGCGAAAACGCGGTCTGCGTCTTGCCCGAACCGCTTTCGCCGACGATCGCCAGCGTCTCGCCGGCCGCGACGGAGAAATTGACCTTGTTGACCACCTGCAGGTCGCGACCGGGCATATGAAAACCGATCGACAGATCGGTGACGTCGAGCAGGCTCATCAGCGGTCCTTGGGGTCGAGCGCGTCGCGCAGGCCGTCGCCGGCGAAAAAGAAGCTGAACAGCACGACGACGAAGAATGCGAGCGGGAAGCCGATCTGCCACAGCTCGCCATATTGCATGGTGCGCGCGCCCTCCGAGATCAGCGCACCGAGCGACGTATTGGGTTCCTGGATGCCGAGCCCGAGGAACGAGATGAAGCTCTCCAGCAGGATGATTTCGGGCACCAGCAGCGTGGCGTAGACCACCACGATGCCGAGCAGGTTGGGCACCACATGGCGGAACACCACCGCCAGCGGCTTGACGCCCGTCGCCACCGCCGCCTCGACGAACTCGCGGTTCTTGAGCGTCAGCGTCTGCCCGCGCACCACGCGCGCCATGCCCAGCCACGAAATCAGCCCGATGCCCACGAACAGCACCACGAACGACTTGCCGAAAATGATCAGCATCAGGATGAGGATGAACAGGAACGGGATCGAATAGACGATGTCGACGAAGCGCATCATCACGCTGTCGAGCCGGCCGCCGAAATAGCCCGAGATGGCGCCGTAGAAGGTGCCGATCACCACCGCCACCGCGGCGCCGAGCACGCCCACCGTCAGCGAAATCTGCGTCCCCTGGATGACGCGCGAGAACAGGTCGCGCCCCACTTCGTCGGTGCCGAAATAATGGCCGTCGGCGATCGAGGGCTGGCCCATGGTCTTGACCTTGCCCACCAGCGACCAGTCGATCTTTTCGATCGACCACGCGGCAAAATGCGGCCCGATGATGGTGAACAGGACGATCAGCAGCAGCACGACGACGCTGACCACCGCGGCCCTGTTGCGCATGAAGCGCGCCGCCGCGTCGCGCCACAGCGAGCGGCCGCGGATCATCGCGGGCGCGCCCAGTTCCGGCTCGGCGGTGCTCTCGAGACGCTCGGTGTCGACTCTGGTTTCAGCCAGCATTGGCGCGCTCCTAGTAGCGGATCTTCGGATCGATCCATGCGTAGAGCACGTCGACCACGAGATTGCCGGCAATGGTGAGGGCGCCAAGCAGGATGGTTACGCCGAGGATGGTGGAATAGTCGCGGTTGAGCGCGCTGTTGATGAAGGCCTGGCCGATGCCGCCGGTGGAGAAATAGAAATCGACCACCACCGAGCCCGTGATCATGCCGACGAACACCGGCCCGAGATAGGAGATCACCGGCAGCAGCGCCGGCTTCAGCGCGTGCTTGAGAATCACCTGGTGCCCCGGCAGGCCCTTGGCCCGCGCCGTGCGGATGAAATTGGAATGCAGCACCTCGAGCATCGACGAGCGGGCGAAGCGCGCAATGTTGGCCATGTAGGTGGTGGCGAGCGCGATGACCGGCAGCACCACATATTGCGGCTTGCCGCCGTTCCAGCCGCCGCCCGGCAGCCAGTGCAGCCACAGCGTGAAGATGAGCACGAGGATGGGCGCGAGCACGAAATTGGGCACGACCTGCGCGCCGATGGTGATGCCGACCGAGAGATAGTCGAGCCAGCTATTCTGCTTGACCGCGGCCGTGGTGCCCAGCGCGATGCCGACGATGGACGCGAGCAGGAACGCCCAGAAGCCGTAGGTCAGCGTGACCGGAAAGCCCTGCGCGATGATGTCGTTGACCGACCGGTCCTTGTACTTGAACGACGGGCCGAAATCGAAATGCGCGATGATGTTCCAGATGTATTCGAGCAATTGCTGCCATTGCGGCTTGTCGAGGCCGTAGCGCGCGAAAATGTTCTTGAGCGTCTCGGGCGGCAGGTTCTTCTCGCCGGTAAAGGGCGAGCCCGGCGCCACCTTCATCAGGATGAAGCTCAGCGTGATCAGCACCAGCAGGGTGGGGATCGCGATCGCCAGGCGCTTGAGAATGAATGCAATCATTAGATCGTTGTTCCAGTAGATCGCCGGCAACGGCTGAAGCCCCGCGCGGTGCGCGGGGCTTCGGTGTCGATGGCCAAGATCAATTGGCGATCTTGTAGAGGTCCTTGCCGTACCAGACCTGCTCGACGTTGTCGTAGGGCCAGCCCTTGATGTCCGTCTTCTGCAGGAACGCCTTGGTGTAGAAGTAGATCGGCACGATCGGCACGTCCTTCATCACCTGCTCTTCGATCTGCTTGTACTGGACGTTCGGGTCCTTGCTGGTCGAGGCGTCCTTCAGCCACTGGTCGACCTGCGGGTTGGAATAGCCCGTATTGTTCTGCGACGAGGTCGAGTCCATCAGGCCTTCGAAGGTCGAGGCTTCGTTGTAGTCGCCGCACCAGGCGTCACGCGACACCTGGAAGTCGCGCTGGTGGCGCTTGTCGAGCAGCGTGGCGAACTCCATGTCCGACAGGGTCATGTCGATGCCGAGCTTTTCCTTGAGCATCTGCGACACGACGGTGGCGATCTGCTGGTGCGCGACCGAGGTGTTGTAGATGTAGGTGAAGCTGATCGGATTGTCCGGACCGTAGCCGGCGTCGGCGAGCAGTTGCTTGGCCTTGGCGTCGCGGTCGGCCTGGCTCATCGAGGCCATCGGCGCATCCGGCGGCACGAAGCCGGCGGTGGCGGGCGGCGTGAAGAAATAGGCCGGCTGCTGGCCGCCCTGCAGGATGTTGTTGACGATCACGTCGCGATCGATCGCCAGCGAGATCGCTTCGCGGACGCGCACGTCCTTGAGCGCATCGATCTGCGAGTCGGTCATGTTGAAGTCGAAATAATAGGTGCAAAGCTGCGGCACCGAATAGGTCTCGTCCGGCTGGCTCTGCTTCATCGACGGATACTGGCCGGCCGGAACGTCGGTCTGGTCGACTTCGCCGGCCTGGTAGCGGGTGACGCCCTGGTTTTCGTCGTTGATGGTGAGGAAGTTGATGGTGTTCATCACCGTGTGCGCGTCATCCCAGTATTTCGGGTTGCGCTTCAGCGACACGCGCTCGCCGGGCGAATTCTCGGCCAGCGTATAGGCGCCGTTGCCCACGATGTTTTCGGGCTTGGTCCAGTCGTTGCCGAACTTTTCGACCACTGCCTGCGGCACCGGGAACAGCGTGGCGTGCGCCGTCATGCGTACGAAATAGGGCACCGGCTTGCTGAGGTCGACCTCGAGGGTCTTGTCGTCGATGGCCTTGACGCCCAGGTTGGTGATCGGCTGCTTGCCGGCCACGATGTCGTCGGCGTTCTTCACTCCGGCGAGGCCGAGGAAATAGGAATAGTTGGAGGCCGTCTTCGGATCGACCGCGCGTTCCCAGCTATAGACGAAGTCGCTGGCCTTGACCGGGTCGCCATTGGACCAGTTCGCGTCGCGCAGGTGGAACGTGTAGACGGTGAAATCGGAATTGACGTCGTAGCTCGCGGCCGCGCCCGGGACCGGATTGCCCTTGGCGTCTTCGTTGTAGAGGCCCTCGAACAGATTGCCGACGACATAGGAGGTGTCGACGTCTTCGACGATGTCGGGATCGACCGAATTGATGTTGTCGAGCACGCGGTAGTTGAACGTCTGGTCGTCGGCGAGCTTGGTGCCCGGCGGAACGTCAGCGGCGAATGCCGGCATGACGAGGGCGGTCGTGCCCATGAGGGTGACGGCAATAGACGCCGCCCCCAGAATTGCTTGGAGTTTCATTGTTGACCCATCTCCTTTTTGGCGTTTCCCGACAGCTCCGAGTTCTGTCTCGCGAGCGTTTCTTTTGTGCCGCCGGCTTGTTGCCCGCGGTCAAGATTAAGCGAACACTAACTGGCAAAACCGCCCACTGACAAGCGAAAGCATGACGTAAACGTCAAGCGACTGCCGTCATCGCGCAATAGCTTGAAATCGTTGCACTTCCGGCGGGACGACGAGTACGGTTTTCGACAATGGCCACGACCCCGCGGCAGGCTTTCGAGGGGCGATGACTGGCGTCCGATCAATTATGACAAACTACGCCGCACGCTCGACAATGGCGGTGACGCCCTGCCCGCCCGCGGTGCAGACCGAGATCAGCGCCCGGCCCTTTTCCTCCATCGCCACCTGCTTGGCCGTGAGCCCGAGGATGCGGGCGCCGGTGGCGGCGAACGGGTGGCCGTAGGCGAGGCTCGAGCCCTTGGGGTTGAGCTTGCTGCGGTCGATCGCGCCCAGCGGCGCGTCGCGGCCGAGCACGCTCTTGCAGTAGTCGGCGTCCTCGAAGGCCTTCAGCGTGCACAGCACCTGCGCCGCGAACGCCTCGTGGATCTCGTAGAGGTCGAAATCCTGGAGCGTGAGGTTGCTGCGCCTCAGCATCTCGCTCACCGCAATCGTGGGCGCCATCAGCAGCCCCTCGCCATGGGCGAAATCATTGGCCGCCACCTGCCCCACGGTGAGGTAGGCGAGCACCGGCAGGCCGCGCGAGCGCGCCCAGTCCTCGCTCGCGAGCAGCACCGCCGACGCGCCGTCGGTCAGCGGCGTGGAGTTGGCGGCAGTCAGCGTGCCCTGCCCCGAGGTCCGGTCGAAGGCCGGCTTCATCTGCGCCATCTTTTCGAGGCTGGTGTCGGCGCGGATGTTGTTGTCCTTGAGCACGCCGGCGAACGGCACCACGAGATCGTCGTGAAAGCCCTCATCATAGGCGCGTGCGGCGTTCTGGTGCGAGGCGAGCGCCAGCTCGTCCTGCTCCTGCCTCGTGATGCCCCATTGCCGCGCCATCAGTTCGCAATGCTCGCCCATGCTGAGGCCGGTGCGCGGCTCCTGCGTCGAGGGCGCCACCGGCGCCAGCTCGCCAAGGCTGAAGCCCTTGAACGCGGCAAGCTTCTCCTGCGGCGTGCGGGCGCGGTTGAGCTCGATCAGCCGGTGCTGGAATTTCGTTCCAAACACGATGGGCGAATCCGACACCGTGTCGGTGCCGCAGGCGATGCCGCTCTCGATCTCGCCGGTCGCGATCTTGGCGCCGAGATTGAGCGCCGCCTGCAGGCTGGTGCCGCATGCGATCTGCAGGTTCGTGCCCGGCGTGCGCGGCGACAGGCCCGCATCGAGCGCTGCCTCGCGCGCCACGTTGAAATCGCGGCTGTGCGAAATCACCGCGCCGCCCATCACCTCGCCGACCGCCTGGCCCTTGAGGTTGTACTTCTCCGCCAGCCCGCCGAGCGCCGCCGACAGCATCGACAGGTTCGATTCATTGGCATAGCCGGTGTACGCCCGCTCGAACGGGATGCGCGCCGAACCGACAATGACAATCTTCCGCATCTCGCCCATCAGGCTTTTCCTTCCTTGCGCGCCTGCATCGGGCCGCCGAGGAACGGCGCAAAGCCTGTCCCCAGAATGACGCCGATATCGGCGAGATCGGCGCTGGCGACCACGCCCTCGCCGACGACGGTTTCGGTGGTGTCGACCAGCGGCTTCACCAGCTCGCGGCCGAGCGCGGCAAGGTCGCCATGCGGCGGCACCGCGCCCTTCTGCGCCTTGCCGTTGACCCATTTGTAAAAGCCCTCGCCGCTCTTGCGGCCGAGTTTCTTCTGCGCGATCAGCGCCGAAAAGCGTGAATTGTCCGGCACGCTCTGCCCGAGCTCACGGGCGACGCTCTGGCCGACATCGAGCCCGACAGTATCCATCAGCTCGATCGGCCCCATCGGCATGCCGAAGGCGACGGCGGCGGCATCGATCAGTTCCTTGCTCTCGCCCTTTTCCACCCGCTCCACCGCGCCCAGCATGTAGGGCATCAGCACGCGGTTGACGAGGAAGCCCGGCACGCTCTTGACCAGCACCGGGCTCTTGCCGATGGCGAGCGCAAAGCTCGCGCCGCGCGCCACGTCGGTGTCGGAATTGAGCTTGGAGCGGATCACCTCGACCAGCGGCAACTGTGCCACCGGGTTGAAGAAATGGAGCCCGATCAGCCGCGAGGGAAAGCGCAGCGCTTCGGCGATGCGCTCGAGCTCGATCGACGAGGTGTTGGTCGCGAGCATCGCCGTCATCTTGGCCTTGGCTTCCACGTCGACGAAGATCTTCTGCTTGACCTCGAGGTTCTCGACCACCGCCTCGATGATCACGTCGGCCCGCGCGATGCCCTTGCCCGTCGGGTCGGCTTCGAGCCGCGCCACGGCGGAGGCGACTTCCGTGCGTCCCTTGAGCCGCTTCTTGAACAGCGCCTTCGCCCGCGTCAGCGCCGGGGTGATCCGCTCCATGTCGAGGTCCTGCAGCGTCACGCCCATGCCGCGCAACGCACACCAGGCAGCGATGTCGCCACCCATCACGCCCGCGCCGATGACGTGCACGCGCCGGAACACCGGCTTTTCCGGCCCGCGCAGCCCGAGCTTCTTGAGCGATTCCGACAGGAAGAACACCCGCCGCAGATTGCGCGCCGTGTCCGACGCCATCAGCGGCACGAAGCCGCCCGCTTCGGCATCGACCATGGTCCGCCAGCTATCGCCATGCCGCTCGAACAGATCGATCAGCGAATAGGGCGCCGGGTAATGCGCCTTGTTGGCTTTCTTGGCCGCTTCGGTGCGCATCTTGTTGGCGATCTGCGTGCGGATCGGCCCCCACGCCATCGCCTGCTGGATCACCGGCGCCGGCGTCGATTTGCGCTTTTGTAGAACGGCCTTCCTGGCCTCCCAGTGCAGCATGTCGCGATGCCGCACCAGCTTGTCGACCAGCCCCATGCGCCGCGCCGCGCTGGCCTTGATCATCCGGCCGGTCAGCATCGCCTGCGTGGCGCCCACCGGCCCCGCCTGCCGGATCGACCGCCCGGTGCCGCCAAAGCCCGGGAAGATGCCGAGATTGACCTCCGGGAAGCCGAGCCGCGTCCTGTCGTCGTTGACCGCGATGCGATAGCCGCAGGCGAGCGCCAGCTCGAGTCCGCCGCCGAGGCAGAAGCCATGGATCGCCGCGACCACCGGCGCCTTCAGCTTCTCGATCCGGTCCATCAGCGCATGCGTGCGCTTCAACGACTCAGTGAGGATCGCCGGGTCCGACATCGTGTCGAACTCGGCCACGTCCGCCCCGGCGATGAAGCCGCTGTCCTTGCCCGACTGGATCACCAGCCCGACCACCTCGCCCGAGGCAACGAGGTCCTCGACGCGCAGGATGATCGCTTCGAGCTCGACCAGCGCCTGCCGGCTCAGCGTGTTCACCGGAGCGTTGGGCGTGTCGATGGTGAGCCAGGCGATCTTTTCGAAATCGACCTCGAAGCGCCAATTGGTGCTGGCGGGCATTTGCGGCTGGGGCATGGTGTCGGCTCTCTATTCGGCGGCGCGGCCGCTTTCGCTGCGGCTCAATTGTCTGGGCGCCAGCTCGTCGGGATCGAAATCGTCGACCCTGATCACCCGGTCGGTGGCCTGGTCGGCGAGCCGCAGCACGGCGGCCTCGGCTTCGCTCAGCACCTGCGCGTCGACCGCATCGGTGATCGCGTCGCGGTCGAGCCGGCGTTCGATGACGCCGCGCTTGATCGCCCGGATGAACTTGGCCTCGATTTCCTCGGCGCGCGTCACCTTGAGCAACGCGTCTTCGAGCACGCCCGTCACGTCCTTGGGGTCCATCGACACATAGGTGCCGATGGTCAACCGGTCGCGGAACGGCCCCGGCTTCAGCACGGCGCGGGCGAAATGATAGGTCTCGCGGTCCGACGCCGGCCGCTGGTGCCGCCCGAGCGGGAACACCAGGATGCGCATCAGCGTCGCCAGCACCCGGTTGGGGAAGTTGGCGAACACCGCCGCAAAGCTCTGCTCGATGGCGTAGAGGTGATCCTTGGCGATGGCGTCGACCAGCGGGCCATCGTCGCGATTGCGCCCCTCGTCCTCGTAGCGCTTCAGCACCGCCGACAGCAGGTACAGGTCCGACAGAATGTCAGCCATCCGCCCGGCCAGCAATTGCTTGCGCTTGAGGTCGCCGCCGAGGAACGCCACGGTCCAGTCGCCCACCAGCGCAAAGCTCTGCGAATAGCGCGCGAGCTGCCGGTACCAGCGGCTCATCTCGTGCTGCACCGGCGTCGAGGCGAAGCGCCCGCCGCTGAGCGCGTGGAGGAAACTGCCCGCCATGTTGCGCAGCATGAAGCTGACATGCCCGCCGAACGCCGTGTCGAACGCCGCGATGCCGTGGCGCTTGTCGGGGTCGCGCACCGCCTCGATCTCGGCATAAAGATACGGATGTGCCCTGAGCGCCCCCTGTGCAAAGGTGATCAGCGAACGCGTGAGGATGTTCGCGCCCTCGACCGTGATCGCCACCGGCGTCGTCATGTAGCCGGCAAACAGATAGTTCGACGGCCCGTCCTGCACCGCGCGGCCGCCGTGGATGTCCATCGCGTCGCTCACCCGGTCGCGCATGGCGTCGGTGGTGCGATATTTGAGCAGTGCCGAGATCACTGCCGGCTTCTGGCCTTCATCGACCATCGACGCCGTGAGCCCGCGCGCCGCCTCGAACGTATAGGCCGACCGCACCATGCGGCTCAGCGGCTCGGCCACGCCCTCCATCATGCCGACCGCGATACCGAACTGCCGGCGGATGCGCGCATAGGCCGAGGTGACGCGCAGCGCATATTTGATCGACACCGTGCCGATGGCCGGCAGCGAGATGGCGCGCCCGGTGGAAAGACATTCCATCAGCATGCGCCAGCCCTGCCCGGCATATTCCGTGCCGCCGATGAGGAAATCCATCGGGATGAAGACGTTGCGGCCGCGGATCGGCCCGTTCATGAACGCGGCGCGCGCCGGATAATGCCGGCGGCCGATCTCGACGCCGGGGAAATCGGCCGGGATCAGCGCCAGCGTGATGCCGCGATTGTCCTCGTCGCCGATCAGATGATCCGGATCGTGCAGGTGGAACGCGAGGCCCACCAGCGTCGCCACCGGCGCCAGCGTGATGTAGCGCTTGTCCCAACTGATCTTGACGCCCAGCGTCTTCTTGCCCTGGTACATGTCGTAGGTGACGACGCCGACGTCGCGCATGCTGGCGGCGTCCGAGCCGGCATAGGGCGCGGTGAGCGCAAAGCACGGCACCTCCTGCCCGGTCGCGAGGCGGCGGAGATATTTCTCCTTCTGCTCTGGCGTACCGTATTTTTCGAGCAGTTCGCCCGGTCCCAGCGAATTGGGCACCATCACGGTGATGCCCGCCGCCACCGAGCGCGACGCAACCTTGCTGACGATCTGGCTCTGCGCCTGCGCCGAAAAGCCTAAGCCCCCATATTCCTTGCCGATCAGCATCCCGAGGAAGCCCTGCTCCTTGAGATAGGCCCACACCTCCGGCGGCAGGTCGGCGCGGTTGTGCCGCACGTCCCAGTCGTCGATCATGGCGCAGACCTGTTCCGCCGGCCCGTCGAGGAAGGCCTGTTCTTCGTCGGTCAGCGTCACCGGGCGGATATCGAGCAGCTTGCTCCAGTCGGGCCGGCCCGAGAACAGCTCCGCGTCCCAGCCGACCGTGCCGGCATCGAGCGCTTCCTGCTCGGTGCGCGACACGCGCGGCAGGATGGATTTGACCAGCCCGTAGGCCGGCGCCGCCAGCACGGCGCGGCGGATCGCGGTGATCGCCAGCAGCCCGAGGATGATCGCCGGCAGCAGCGTCAGCACCCAGCCGACGACATCGCCGCGGATGCTGAAGCCATTGTCGGTGCTGAGCCGACTCAGCACGCCGACCACGAGCGCCAGCACCGCCCATTGCCAGAGCGGCGCACGGCGCATCGCCAGCGTGAACAGGCCGGCGATTGCGATGATGGTGACGATGAGCGCCAGCAAATCCGTCTCCCGCCTTCGGCTGCCCGGATATTTAGTCCCGGCTTTGCAGCGTTTCAAACAGCATAACGCCAGATTGACGTATACGTCAACGCACTCCCCTTAACGCTAACTGCGACCTTCCGCAGCGTCGCTGGTTTGACGCATACGTCAACCCGTGCTGTAGTTCCGCGAGAGGGCGAACGCCCCGGAGGAGTTGCACGCCGTTGGACCAAGCCGCCGACCACCCGCGTCCGTGGGTCGACCACTATCCGCCCGGCATCGCCTGGGACGTGAAGCTGAACCTCACGCCGGTGCACGAGCAGGTGCTGACCGCCTGCGCCAAAACGCCCGATGCGGTGGCGCTCGATTTTCTCGGCAGCACCACCAGCTTCGGCCAGCTCGGCCGGGCCATCAACGCCTTCTGCGGCGCGCTGCAGAGCCAGTACGGCATCAAGAAGGGCAGCCGAGTCGCGCTGCTGCTGCCCAATACGCCGTTCTACGTGGTCGCCTACTACGCCGTGCTGAAGGCCGGCGGCATCGTGGTCAACTGCAACCCGCTCTACACCGTGCACGAGCTGACCCATATCTGCTCCAACGCCGACGCCGACGTGCTGGTGACCCTCGACCTCGCGCAGATGTTCGACAAGGCCGAGGCGCTGCTCAAGGCCGGGCACGTCAAGCAGATCATCGCCTGCCATTTCCCGCAGGCGCTGCCGCTGATCAAGCGCATCCTCTATTCCATCGCCAAGCGCAAGGACCTCGCCAATGTCGGCGCCTCGCCGGCAGCGAGCGCTACCCGCTGGTACCACCAGCTCATTGCCCGCAACGACGCGCCGGTGCCGGTGGCCATCGACGCCGCGCGCGATGTCGCCGTGCAGCAATATACCGGCGGCACCACCGGCGAGCCCAAGGGCGCGATGCTGAGCCACGCCAACATTGCCGCCAATATGAGCCAGATCGATTTCTGGGGCCCCGGCCTGTTCTACGCGCCGAGCAAGGTGGTCGCCGTCCTGCCGTTCTTCCACATCTTCGCGATGACCGTGTGCATGAACGTGCCGCTGTGCAACGGCATCCCGGCGCTGATGATGCCGCGCTTCGAAATGAAGGGCTTCCTCGACCTGTTGCGCAAGCATCGCCCCAACATCCTGCCCGCCGTGCCGACGCTGATCCAGGCGATGAGCAAGCTCAAGGGCGACGACGCCAAACTGCTCGACTGTCTCGACATCGTCGTGTCCGGCGGCGCCGGCCTGCCGAGCGAGGCGCGCACCGCCTTCGCCAAAATCTCGAACGCCATTCTGGCCGAGGGCTACGGCCTGACCGAGGCTTCGCCGGTGGTCTGCTGCGCCGCATTGCGGGTGCCGAGCAAGCCGACGTCGATCGGCCAGCCCGTCCCCTGCACCGACGTGCGCTTCGTCGATATCGAGACCATGCAGCCGGCGAGACTCGGCGAGCGCGGCGAGCTGCAGGTCAAGGGCCCGCAGGTGATGCTCGGCTATTACGAGAACCCCGAAGCGACCAAGGACGCCTTCATGGGCGGCTGGCTGCGCACCGGCGATGTCGGCCTTGTGGACGAAGACGGCTACGTGTTCCTCGTCGACCGCATCAAGGACCTCATCATTTCGTCGGGCTTCAACATCTATCCGCGCACCATCGAGGAGGCGCTGCTGGCGCACGAAGCGGTGGACGAGGCCAACGTCATCGGCGTGCCCGACAGCTATCGCGGCGAGGCCGCCGTGGCCTTCGTCAAGCTCAAGGAGGGCCGCAGCGTCGACGAGCATGCGCTCAAGGCCTTCCTCGGCGAGCGGCTGAATAAGCTTGAAATGCCGCGCGAGATCATCTTCAAGGACCAGTTGCCTAAAACGTTGATCGGCAAGCTCTCCAAGAAGGAACTGCGCGAGGAGTACCAGGCCATGAAGGGGAAACGTCGTGAACCGGCGTGAGAGCGACAGCCACGATCTGTTCGCCATCGCCGACCTTGCGCGCGAGTTCGGCATCTCGACCCGCGCCATCCGCTTCTACGAGAGCAAGGGCCTGCTGACCCCCGAGCGCGTCGGATCGACCCGCGTGTTCCGCCGCCGCGACCGCGCGCGGCTGATCCTCATCCTGCGCGGCAAGCGCCTCGGCTTTTCGCTGCGCGACATCTCGGACTATCTCAGCCTCTACGATGCCGATCGCACCCAGCAGGCGCAGGTGAGCCTGCTGGTCGAGATGGTGGACCAGCGCACCCGATTGCTGGAGCTGCAACTGGCCGACCTCCAGACCTCGCTGGCCGAATTGCGCGAGATCAAAAAGCTCGCCGGCGAGCGGCTGGCACAGGCGAGCTAGAGCGACAAACGAAGAAGCGTCTCAAGCCGCGCCGCGCACCGCAACCGGCGTGCTGGCGTCGAGCCATTCGATAAAGCCCATCGGCGGCATCGGCTGGCTGAACAGATAGCCCTGCAGCACGTCGCAGCCCAGCGCCTCGAGGAAGCGCCGCTGCGGCAGCGTCTCCACCCCCTCGGCGACGACGCGCAGGCGCAGGCTTTCGCCGATGCGCACAACCGCCGTCACCAGCGCCCGCGCCGCATCATTGTCCTCGAGGTTCGCCATGAAGCTGCGGTCGATCTTGAGCTCGCTCACCGGCAGTTTCGCGAGGTGGCTGAGGCTCGAATAGCCGGTGCCGAAATCGTCCATCGAAATCCACACGCCCATGGCGCGCAGCGCCTCGGCATTGGCCCTGGCGGCCGGATAGGAATCGATCATCACGCCCTCGGTGATCTCGATCACCAGCCGCGAGGCGAGCACGCCATGCGCGTCGAGCGCCGCGCCGACGATCTCGGGCAGCGCCGGATTGCGGAACTGGATCGGCGACACGTTCACCGCCATATGCGGCACGTCGTAGCCCGCCGCGTCCCACCGCGCGAGCTGCGCGCACGCCTCGTTGAGGCAAAACTCGCCGATCTCCTCGATCAGCCCGCAATCCTCGGCCAGCGGGATGAACCGGTCGGGCGGAACGAACCCCAGCGCCGGATGGTGCCAGCGCACCAGCGCTTCGACGCCGGCGAGCCCGCCGGTCCGCGCGTCGATCTGCGGCTGGTAGTGGAGCGAGATCTGGTCGCCGCACACCGCGTCGCGCAGCAGCGCGCCGAGCAGCAGCCGGTCCTGCGCCATGAGGTTCATGTCGGGGGCAAAGAAGCGATAGGTGCTCCGCCCTTCGCGCTTGGCCTGGTACATCGCGGTGTCGGCGTTGCGCAGCAGCGTCGCGCTGTCGATGCCGTCGGTCGGGCAGACGCTGATGCCGATGCTGGCCGAGGCCGGCAGCGTCACGCCGTCGACCCGCACCGGCTCGCCGATGACCTCGAGCAGTTTGTCGGCCACCACCCGCGCCCGCGGCGCATCGGCGCCATCGAGCACGATGACGAACTCGTCGCCGCCATGCCGGCTGATGATGTCCTGCGGCCACACCGCCTTCTGCAGCCGCAGCGCGATCTCCTTGAGGAAGCTGTCGCCCACCGAGTGGCCGAGCGTATCGTTGACGTCCTTGAAATGATCGATGTCGAGAAAGATCAGCGCCGCCGCCGGCGACTGCGCCTGGTCGAAACGCTTGATCATTTCTTCGCGCAATTTTGTACGGTTCGGCAGCCCGGTGAGCCCGTCGTAATAGGCGAGCTTGGCGATCCGCTCGGTCGTCTCGTGCCGCTCGAACGCCAGCACGCAGAGTTGCAGGCAGGCCTTGACCACCTGCTCGTGCCAGGCCCCCGGCCCGCGCTTCTCGCGGAAGTAGAACGCGAACGTACCGGCGACCCGGCCGTCATTGAGCTTGATCGGGCTCGACCAGCAGGCCAGCAGCCCGAGCGGCAGCGGCAGCGCCTTGTAGTCGGCCCACAGCGGATCGGTCTCGATGTCGGTGACCGTCACCGGCTCGCCGCGCCACGCGCAGGTGCCGCACGAGCCGCAGGCGGGTCCGATGGCGAGGCCGTCGATCGCCGCGGCGTAGGATGGCGGCAGCGACGGTCCGGCAAGCGGCCGCAGACGGCGCTCATGATCGACCGCCAGAACGGAGGAGACCACCTCCGGGAAAATCGCCTCCACGCGCTCGGAGATGAGGCCCATCACCGCGCGCAGCGGCATGTCCTGCGCCACCGCTTCGAGCACGTCGCGCTGCAGGCTCTGGATCTGGCGGGACTCGGTGGTGTCCTCCAGCATGCCGATCAGGTGCTTGAGCTTGCCATCGGCATCGAACAGCGCCCGCAGCACCAGCGTCAGCCACACCTCGCGGCCGTTGCGGTCGTGCGTGCGCACTTCCTCGTTGACGTCGCGGCCACGTTTGAGTTCGGCCCAGACGCGGGCATAGTCGGCATCGACATAGTGCTGGCTGCCCAGCAGCTCGCGGGCGCCGCGGCCGATGACCTCTTCGGGCTCGTAGCCGAGCATCGTCGTGAATGCGTGGTTGACGAAGACGATCCTGGCGTCGGCGTCGGTCACGTAGACGGCGGATTTGGACTGGTTGACGGCAAGCTCGACGAGCTCGGCCCGACCCGGCGGCACGTCTGGCTTTACGGCCTTTTTCTTTTGCATCTGGATCCGGCGCGTATTCTGCGCACCGTCCTTCCCCGTGTGCCGCAAATCTAGCAGCCAATACCGTAAACAATTTTCGTACCGATACCGGGGCAATGACAAGTAAACAGCGGCAAATACGAAGAATGGTTGCGGAAATCTTGCCGCTCAAGGTGTTAACGGCCGCCGCCCCGCGGTTTGACATTCGTTGTCATCGGGTCCGGCTTCTTCGGACGCTTCCAGCCCTTGGGCGGCGCGGCCACCGGAATGTTGGTGCCGAGCCCCATCTGCCCCGGCGGCGGCTGGCGCACCGACAGCCCCCTCAGCTCCTCGATCTGGTTGCGCAGCCGCGCCGCCCGCTCGAAATCCTCCTCCGCCGCCGCTTCGGCCATCTGGGCGGTCAGAAGTTGCACCTTCTTTTCAATCGACTGTGACGACATGCTTCAGCTCCCCACCGTGTCATTCCCGCGCAGGTGGGAATCCAGACCGGGTTCACGGACGTCCGGAAGGCCCGCCTGGATTCCCGCCTGCGCGGGAATGACACCGCGCGAGTACCCCATCAACTGGCCTCGACGAAAACCATCATGTCCTCGAGCGTCCCCGCTTCCGCCGCCGGCTTGTCCCAGCGAATGCGGTTGATGCGCGGAAAGCGCAGCGCCACGCCGGATTTGTGCCGTGTCGATTGCTGCGCCGAGTCGAACGCCACCTCGAACACCAGTTCCTTCTTCACTTCGCGCACCGGCCCGAACGCCTGGATGGTGTTGTTGCGCACCCATTTGTCGAGCTGTTTCAGCTCTTCGTCGGTGAAGCCGAAATACGCCTTGCCGATCGGTACGATCTCGTTGCCCTTCCACACCCCGAACGTATAGTCCGAGTAGAACGACGATCGCTTGCCGTGGCCGCGCTGCGCATACATCAGAATCGCGTCGACCACATTGGGGTCGCGCTTCCATTTGAACCACAGCCCTTTGGGCCGCCCCGGCACATAGGGCGAGGTCTTGAGCTTGACCATCACGCCCTCGTGTCCATGCTCGGCCGCGCCGCGCCGGCGCATCTCGGCGAGGTCGTCCCAATCCCTGAAGCTCAGCACTTCCGACAGATTCATCCGCGTCTGCGGGTTCTTCTGGAACCACGCCTCGAGATGCCGCCGCCGCTCCGTCCACGGCAGCGTGCGGATATCCTCCGCGCCGTCGAACAGCATGTCGTAGACGCGGATGAACGCCGGATACTCCTCCATCAGTCTGCCGGTCGCCGTCTTGCGGTTGAGCCGCTGTTGCAGATCGTTGAACGGCGCCGCTTCGAGCTCGTGCCCAACCAGCAATTCGCCATCGAGCACCCCCTCGCCGAACACGTTGTCGACGAGGTCGGGGAACGCCTCGGCGATATCGTCGCCGGTGCGCGAAAACAGCGACACCTTGCCCTTGCCGAGGATAAGTTGCACCCGGATGCCGTCCCATTTCCACTCGACGGAAAAGTCCTGCGGATCGAGCACCGCGAGGTCCTTCGCCTCATCGATCGGGTTGCTCAGCATCATCGGATGGAACCGCGAGGTGTGATCGATATCGGGCCGTTCGCCCTTGCCGTCCAGCCAGGCGAACAGTTCGGCGTAGGGCATTTCGAGCCCATGCCAGATCTCCTCGAGCTCCTGCAGATCCTTGCCGCTCATATTGGCGAGCGCGGTCTTGGCCAGCCGCGCCGACAGCCCGATGCGCAACGCCCCGGTTGCCAGTTTTACCAGCGCCCAGCGCTCGTTGATCGCCGCCCGCGTCAGCAGCGAGGCGATGACGCCCGGCAGCACCGACTTCGACGTCGTGTTGAACAGTTCGATCAGCCCGGTGAGCGAGGGCAGGTCGTCCTGCGCGCCGTGGTGCGGCCAGATCAGTGCGATGGTCTCGCCAAGATCGCCGACATAATCGTAGCTGAGCGCGAACAGATGCGGATCGACCTCGCGCGTCACCACGTCGCGCAGCACCGCCGGCTTCACGTTCTTGAACGTCAGCGCCCCGGTGAGGATAGCGAGCGCATAGCCGCGATCGGGGTCCGGCGTCGAGGCGAAATACTGCGTCAGCGCCTCGATCTTGCGGTTGCGCGACGGCGTCAGCGCCAGCAGTTCGAGCAGTTGCGCGAACTTCTTCATTCGCCCTCCTCCTCGCCATCCTCATAGGCCTCGATCCGCAGCGGCTCGGCGGCCAGTCCCTGCTGCTGGCTCCAATAGACCAGCGCATCCTCGCGCCCATGCGTCACCCAGATCGTCTGCGCCTCCGTCTCGCCAATGGTCTCGCGAAGCTCGTTCCAGTCGGCATGGTCGGAGATCACCAGCGGCAATTCGACGCCCGATTGCCGCGCCCGCTGCTTGACGCTCATCCAGCCCGACGCCACCGCCAGCACCGGGTCGGGCAACCGCCGGCTCCAGCGGTCCTTGATCGCCGACGGCGGCGCGATGACGATCTGCCCCGCCAGCTCCGCCTTGGGCACGTCGAGCGACGGCCGCAACTCGCCGAGCGGCACGCCACGCTCCTCGTACAGCGCACACAGCCGGATCATCGCGCCATGCAGATAAATCGGCAGATCGTAGTCGCTCTCGCGCAGCAGCGAGATCACCCGCTGCGCTTTCCCCAGCGCATAGCAGCCGACGACATGCGCCCGGTCGGGAAACACCGCCGCCGACCGCAGCAGCCGCGCAATCTCGTCGGCGGGCCTGGGATGCTGGAACACCGGCAACCCGAAGGTTGCCTCGGTCACCAGCAGATCGCACTTCACCAGCTCGAACGGCTGCGCCGTGCGATCATCGAGCCGCTTGTAGTCGCCGGTGACGACGATCCGCTGCCCCTGATATTCGAGCAGCACCTGCGCCGACCCGAGAATATGCCCCGCCGGATGCAGCGACACCGTCACGCCGTCGATCTGCCGCCGCTCGCCGAACGGCAGCGCGTCCCACTGCCCGGCGGCATCCTCGCCATAGCGCGCCTTCATGATCGCTATCGTGTCCGGCGTCGCCAGCACCGCGCCGTGCCCCGCGCGCGCATGATCCGCGTGCCCATGCGTAATGATCGCCCGCCCCTGCGGCCGCGGCGGGTCGATATACACATCGATCGGCGCAACCCGCAGATCGCGCGTCAGAAACGGCGTAGCCATGACCGAGTGTAACGCAGCCCGCGCCAGGGCGGTTCATCTTTGTTAGAGGGACACACCCCCCGGTGAAGTCCCCACAGTTTCCCTCCCCCGCGCGGGGCTTCGAGCCGGCCGCAGGCAAAATCACGCCAGTGGCGTGATTTTAGGTGAGAAGGCCATGAGACCTATGGTCGAATGGCTTGGCTGGGTGGGGGGCGATGAGGCTATCCCCAATCTCCGACCAGTCATCGGGTGTCATCCCCGCGAAAGCGGGGACCCAACTGGCCGCGGCACAAGGTGACAAATGGGTCCCCGCTTTCGCGGGGATGACACTCTGTTGGAGGTCGACGGTCTTGGGATCACAACTAGCTCAGTCACCACCGTTTCCCCCCGCAGGGGGAGGGAAATCCGTGCCGGCTGCTACAGCACCTTCGTCACGCTCAAGAACCCGCCGCGCTCCTCATTGGCCGCGGCAATCGCCGCTTCCGAGCCCAGCACCGCCACCTGCCCGGCGCCGGCGATTGCCGCAACCACCTCGCCGAACCGCTTGAAGTCCGCGGCCGATGCGCCCAGCACCTCGTCGCGGCGCTGCTGTCGGTTCTCGTCGGTGTTGCCGGTCAGCTCCCACATCAGCGAGACGAAGCCCTTGGCATCCGGGAGCCGATACGTATCGATGGCCCCGATGGCGCCGATGATCGAGCGCACCAGGTCCTGCTCGCCCACCCCCTGCTGGAGGAACGCCGCCGCGCCGTCATAGGCATCGAGCGTCTGCAGCAGATTGGGGTCGCGGTACGACGTGAACATGAACTGGCCCGAGAACGGATCGAACCCGGCCGAGCCGCCATAGGCGCCGCCCTGCACGCGCACCTTGTCCCACATGTAGGTGGTGTTGAGGTGCCGCAGCGCCACCACGCTCGCGCCGCTATGGGTGTAGCCGAGCCTGTAGAGATCGGCGCCCTTGGCGACGTAGTTCACCTGCCCCGGGAACGTCAGGCCCTCCGACTTCGCCGGGCTCGTCGGCCACGCCAGCGGCGCCTCCGCGGCGACCGGCAGATTGGCGACGAACGCTTCGAGCGCCGGGCGGAACTTGCCCCAGCTCGCGCTGTCGGCGGTGACGTTGACCACCATCGAGTTGCGGTCGATCAACAGGTCGCGCAGCCGGTAGAGCGTCGCTTCAACCCCGGCCCAGTCGCTGTCGACCCGCTTGAGCAGATCGCGCAGGAAGAACAGATAGGCGACGCCGCCCGATTGCTCGTTGGCCCACGACGCCGGGCTCAGCGACGCCCCGACGCGCGAGGCCGCAATGGCGTTGCCGCGCCCGACGAGGCCCGCCTCGAACCCGGCCTTTTCCTCGAGCAGCATCTGCTTGATACGCTCGCGATTGTCGAGGCGCGCCGAAGTGAGCACGTCCGAAACGATGGCGAGCAGCTCGCCCGCCTTGTCCGGCACCGCCTTGCCGCGGATGAACAGCCATGCCGCCACCGACTTCGCATCGCGCATCATGCTGACCGAGCGCGACGCGCCGACGCCGCCGGTCGAGCGCCCGATGCGCTGCGTCAGCGACACGAAATCTTCCTTGGCCGTGCCCGTCTGGAACAGCGCGCGCGAAAAGATCGATAGATACGGCACCAGCTCGGCCGGCACCCGCCGCAGGTCGAATCCGAGGTCGAGATAGATCACGCCATTGGTCGGCAGCTCGTGCGTATAGAGCCGCGCGCTGCCGATGCTGCCGCGCTCGATCGGGATCGGCTTGTTGGTGCGGTCGAGGTCCTTGAGCCCGAGCGAGGGAATCTTCGCCAGCGCCTCCGGCGGGTCCACCGCCTCCTGCAGCGCCTTGAGCCTGCCGGTCATTTCGACCACGTCCTCGCGCTCGTCCTCGTCGAGGCCGGCGGCGACACTGTCGAGCCGCGCCCGCTCCGCCGCGACCTCGGCCGCGCCGAGGTTCGGGTCGGCGCGCAGCACCACGGTCACCCGGTGCTGGTTGTCGACGAGGTTGGCCTGGATCAGCTTTTCGAACACCCGGCTGCCCGCCGCGATATGCGCCTTGAGCGCCGCCAGCGGCTTCTCGTAGGTCAGCGCCTCGAACGGATCACCGCCATGCAGCCACCCGCGCATGGTGCGGAACATCAGCGCCATGCCGCGCGGGAACGAGCCGGTATTGTTCTCCCGCAGCGCAAATTCGAACGAGTTGACCGACGCCTCGATGGTCGCGGGATCGATGCCGTCCTTCGCCAGCCGCGCCAGCGTCTCGAGGATCAGCGCCTCGAGCTTTGGCGCATCGCCCTCGCCCACGCCCTTCATCCCCACCGTGAACATCGGCTGGCGGTAGTCGTCGGCGAGCCCCGAGCCGGTGAGTCCCTCGCCCAGCCCGGAATCGGTCAGCGCCTTGCGCAGCGGCGCCGCGGCATTGCCCACCAGCACGTGTTCGAGCACGCTCATCGCCAGCAGCGTTTCCGGATTGTCGATCTCGTCCAGCATCCAGCTCAGTTGCACCATGCCGGTCTTCTTGTCCGGCTCGGCTTCGTTGGCCGCATAGGTGCTCTCGATGTGCCGCGGCGCGCTCCAGCGCGGCTGCAGCCGCACCGTGGCGTCCGCCGGCGCGGCGTCGAACTGGCTCAGATATTCGTTCAGCATCTCGAAGCGGCGCTCCACCGGATCGTCGCCATAGAACACGATTCTGGCGTTCGACGGGTGATAGAACCGCGTGTGGAAGTTCTTGAAGTAATGATAAGTGAGATCGGGAATCGCCTTGGGGTCGCCGCCCGAGCTCACGCCGTAGGCATTGTCGGGATAGAGCGATTGCTGCGCCAGTTGCCCGAGCACCGACGACGGCGACGAATAGACGCCCTTCATCTCGTTGAACACCACGCCCTTGAAGCTCAGCGGCATCTGCGTGCCGTCGGCCTCGTAGTGCCAGCCTTCCTGCTGGAACGTCTCATCGGAAATCAGCGGAAAGAACACCGCATCGAGATAGACGTCGACGAGATTGTAGAAATCCTGGAGGTTCTGCGACGCCACCGGATAGGCCGTCTTGTCGGGAAACGTCATCGCGTTGAGGAACGTGTTCATCGAGCTCTTGATCAGCTCGACGAAGGGCTTGCGCACCGGATATTTCCGGCTGCCGCACAGCACCGAATGCTCGAGGATATGCGCGACGCCCGTCGAATCCTCGGGCGGCGTCTTGAAGGTGATGCCGAACACCTTGTTCTCGTCGTCGTTGACGAAGCTCAGCAGCTCCGCCCCGGTCTTCTTGTGCCGGTAAAGCTTCACATTGGACGCGATCTCGGGGATCGTCTCGTCGCGGACGAGGTCGAAAGCGGCATGCACGGACATTTGGGCTCACTCGATAGGAAGGTGAGCTAATCTAGGTTGCGCGCGAAGGGTTTGGAAGGGCGGGATGGCCTGCACCGGCGCACGGGCGCTTGATCGCCGCCGACCGCCGCCCTAGGCTCGAAATGCCTCAAGGCCAGCAGGGAGGTCGGAAAATCGTCGCTCGAATCGCCGCGCTCGACATCGCCGCTTGCGATAGCGTCGACGCCATTGCCCGCATCGTCGAGCAGACTTCGACCGCCTATGGCATGAGCGCTTCGGCCGGCGGCATGGTCACCGGCCCCATCGCCCACAGCGACCAGCCGTTCTTCTTCACCAACTGGCCCGATTTCTGGCTGCAGCTCTATGCCGAGCGCGGCTATCTGCAAAAGGACCCGATCCCGCGCTGGGCCATCGTGTCGGGAGCGCCCACCGCCTGGAGCGACCTGCTGCCCTCGCTGCCGCACAACGATCCGGGCCATGACGTCTTCGCCGTGGCGGCTCAATACGGCTATCGCGAGGGCCTGGTGGTGCCGGTCCGCAGCTTCACCGGCGCGCTCGGGCTGGTGTCGGCCGGCGGCGACCGCGGCCGGCTGGCCCCGGCCGAAGTGCTCGATCTCCATCAGGTGTTCACTGCCGCGATCCTGCGCGCCGAAACCCTGACGCTGCCGCATCGCGTGCCGACCGCGAGCCCGCTGACGCTGCGCGAGCGCGAATGCACGTCGCTGCTGGTCCAGGGCTTCGGCGACCAGCAGATCGCCGCGACGCTGGGCATCTCCGCCGAAACCGTGCGCTTTCACCTCGACAACGCCCGCCGCAAGCTCGGCGCGCGCTCCCGTGCACAATTGGCCGCCATCGCCGCCGGCTCTGCCGGCAAGCCCGCCTGACCTCCCGAAACTGGGAGGATTTCGCCGCCTCGTCCTGCCGCTAGAGTTTCGCCCATGGGGATCGTCCGGCCCGCAGCGCCGGCATTGGGGGCACGGCGATGCATTTGCGACGGGCAAGACGGCTGGCGCGGATTTCGGCAGCGGCGTTGGCGGTTCCGCTGAGTACGGGCGGGCACGCGGCGGACGTGACGATCACGCAGGACCCGACGACCGGCGGCGTACAACTGGACGGTGCCGGCGGCACGGCCGAAATCGCCACCGGCGTCCACGTGACCAATGATTTCAACCAGCCCGTCGTAACCGCGCCCGCCGGCGTCTGGGCTCTGACCAATCGCGGCGCCATCACCTCGGACGCGGCCAATACCATAGTGCTCGACGGATCGGGCTCATCCGTCACCAATTACGGCTCGATCGGCGGCACGTCGGGCAATAGCGTCTCGCTCATCAATGGCGGCAGCGTCCATAACGAACTCGGGGGCGTCATTTCGGCCGACAACTCCGCCATCGTCACCGGCCATACCAGCCCCAGCCCGCCGGCGGGCGCCGGCATCGTCACCAACGACGGCACCATTACGCAAAACGGCTCGAGCGGCGCCGACCTCGTGCAACTGCTCGGCGGCGGCACGTTCACCAACACCGGCACCGTATCGGCCAACACCGGCAACAACGCCGTCAGCGTCGGCCAGGGAGCATCGCGCACCGTCATCAACTCGGGCAGCATCACCAACATCGGCACCGGCAGCTACTCCGCCGGCGTGCTGGTCCAGGGCGGCGCGGCAACCATCACCAACACCGCGACCGGACAGATCAGCTCGACGTTCAACGGCATCTATGCGAGCGGCAGTTCGCCGCTGACCCTGACCAATGCCGGCACGGTTTCCTCGAGCCGGCTCAGCGGCAGCGCCTACGCCGTCGATGCCGAGGGCGGCGGCACCATCGGCAACAGCGGCACGATCTCCTCCAGCGGCAGTGTCGGCCTTTTCGTCAGGGGTAGCGCGACGGTGACCAACAGCGGGACCATCGCCGGCGCCGGCAATGCCATCGTCTTTTCGGGCAGCGCGGCGCATGCATTGCAGCTCGATACCGGATCGGTCCTCGACGGCGCCGTCAGCGGCGGCACCGGCACCGACACCCTCGTGCTGCTCGGCGCCGGCACCGAATCGCTGGCCAGATTCACCAGCTTCGAGACCCTGTCGATGCAAGGCTCCGCCTGGACGCTGGACGACACCGGCATCTTCTCGACCAGCGCCGAGATTGCGGCGGGCGTGCTCACCGTCGGCGGCGACCTCACCAGCCCCGATTTTTCGATTCTCGCCGGCGGCACCCTCACCGGCACCGGCACGATCCGCAGCGCCGTCCACAATTCCGGCAACCTGCAGGTTGCCGCCGGCGATACGCTGACCATCGCCGACAGCGCCAGCCCCGCCCTCACCGGCAGCTTCACTGCCGACGGCGGCTCAACGTTCACCGTCGGGGTCACACCGCTTGCCGCCGGCCGGCTCGACGTGAGCGGCACCGCCGACCTCGGCGGCAGCACGCTCAGCGTGTTGACCAGCGGCGGCCCGTTCGCGCCCAGCACCAGCTACACCATCCTCACGGCCGGCCACGTCGATGGCACCTTCGGCACGCTGCACAGCAGCTCGCCCTTCCTCGTCCCCAGCGTCGTCTACGACCCGACCAGCGTCGTCCTCACGCTCGACCGCAGCCTCGTCAGCTTCGCCTCCGCCGGCGAGACGCCGAACGAAATCGCCACTGGAACGGCGCTCGACACGCTGCCGACCACCGACCCGCTGGTGACCCCGCTGGCCTCGCTCGGCCTTGCCGACGCGGCCAGTGCCTTCGACCAGCTCTCGGGCGAAGCCTACGCCTCGGCGCAGGCGGCGCTCGCCGACCAGAGCCGCCTGCCACGCGAGACGGCGCTCGACCAGGTCGACGCCGCATTCGCCGCCATCGATGCGCTCAAGGCCGGCCGGCGCCCGATCTGGGGCACGGCCTTCGGCAGCTTCGGCGACATCGCCGGCGATGGCAACGCCGCTGGACTCGACACCAGCGGGGGCGGCCTGCTCGTCGGCGGCGACGGCCTGCTGCCCGGCAATATCGTCGCCAGCGTCTTCGGCGGCGTGAGCACCGCCCATGTCTCCATCCACGACCGCGGATCGGAGGTCGCTGCACAGGGCTTCCATCTCGGCCTCGGCGCCGGCCGCCAGTTCGGCCGCCTGCGTCTCGAAGGCGGCGCCATCGGCAGCATCGCCGGCGTCACCGTCGAGCGCGACCCGGCCTTCGCCGGCTTCATCGACACCACCTCCGCCAGCTACGCCGAAGCCACCGGCCAGCTCTTCACCCAGCTCGCTTATTCCCTCGACGCCGGACCGGCGACGCTCGCGCCCTTCGGGCGGCTGGCGCTGGTCGGCATCGGCGGCGGCGACTACAGCGAAACCGGTGGCGCCGCGGCGCTATCGGGACACAGCAATGGCTACGGCCTCGCCCTCGCGAGCCTCGGGCTCAGCGCCGGCGCCGACCTCACGCTCGGCGACGATCTCCCGGTCCACGCGCATGGCCGCGCCGCCCTGCAGCAGGCCCTCGGCGCCGCCCCCACCGCCGTCAACCGCTTCGGCGCCGGCGACCCGTTCACCGTCAGCGGCGCCCCGGCCGGCGGCACGACGCTGCTCCTCGACGCCGGCCTCTCCGCCGATCTCGCGCCCACTACGAAACTCGACATCGCCTACACCGGCGCCCTCGGCACCGCCGGCCAATCGCACGCCCTGACCGCAAAGCTGGCCGGAGAGTTCTGACGGCCGGCAAGAAAGCCGCAGTCAGGACCGAAGGCCGGATGAGGGGTTCAGGAATTCGGAGCCACCCGGGTGCCGCAGCGCGTTGCGGCCGACCGAGCGCCCGCAGAGAGGCTTCGCCCCTCACCCTGCCCTCTCCCCTGAGGGGAGAGGGTTCCCGACTGTGAGTCCTCGGTCCCAACTTCCCCTCGCCCTCCGGTGGGCAGTTCTGAGAGCCCGGGAAAGCGCAGTCAGGACCTTCTCCCCTCGAGGGGAGAAGGTGGCCGAAGGCCGGATGAGGGGTTCAGGAATTCGGAGCCACCCGGGTGCCGCAGCGCGTTGCGGCGAAACAAGTGCTTGCTGAATTACCTCACCCCTCACCCTGCCCTCTCCCCTGAGAGGAGAGGGTTCCCGACTGTGAGTCCTCGGTTCTTTTGCCTTCTCCCCTGGTGGGAGAAGGTGCCCGAAGGGCGGATGAGGGGGGAGCCCTAGGCTAAATCCCGCCCCTCACCTCTGGCCGCACCTTCTCGACATAAAAATCCTTGAGCTTTTCGACCAGCGCCTCGGGCAGCGGGTCCATCCTGCCCGCCTCGACATTGTCCCGGAGCTGCGCCGGCCGGGTCACCCCGGCGATGATGGTCGACACCGCCGGCTGGTCGAGGATCCAGCGCAGCGCCAGATGCGCCAGCGTCATGCCCCTCGGCGTCATCTGCTTCAGCAGATCGGCAAAGCTCACGCCCTTGTCGAACGGCAGCCCCGAGAACGTCTCGCCCACGAAGAACGAGCCGCCGTCGCGGTTGTAGTTGCGATGATCCTCGGCGGTGAACACCGTGTCCTTGCTCATCTTGCCCGACAGCAGCCCCGAGGCCAGCGGCAGGCGCACGATGACGCCCACATCGGCCTTCTGCGCCGCCGGCAGCAGCGTATCGACCGCGTCCTGCCGGAACAGGTTGAAGATCGTCTGCAGCGTGGTGCAGCCTTCCGCGCGCAGGCACAGCATCCCCTGCTCCACCGTCTCGACGCTGGCGCCCCAATGGCGCATCAGCCCCTCGTCGCGCAGATCGTCCATGATCGAGAAAATCTCGCCGTCCGCCAGCACCTCCTGCGGGATGCAGTGGAGTTGCGCCAGGTCGAGCACGTCGACGCCCAGCCGCTCCAGCGAGCCCGAAAGGCTCTCCTTGACGTGCCGGCGCGTATATTGCGTCATCCCCGGAAACTGCGGTCCGCGCCCGAGTTTGGTCGCGACCAGAACGCCTTTCTTGTCCTTGAATTCGCCGATGCGCCGCTCGCTGAGCCCGCCGCCATAGACATCGGCGGTATCCCAGAAGTTCACATCCAGCGACCGCGCCGTCCTCAGGATTTCGCTGGAGGTCTCGTCGCTCACCGCGCCGAAATCGCCGCCGAGCTGCCAGCAGCCGAGCCCGATCTCGCTGACCTCATAGCCGGTCCTGCCCAGTGTGCGCGTGTTCATCGTCGTCTCCCAATCATTCGCGGCAAGCCTTAGCCGATTTCACGCCACGCGCATATTGCGGGCGGCCGGCCCATACGATCCATGTGAATATCCCCTGTCCGACGCATTTTAGGCCGTGCGTCGGCGCCAACCTCCGGCTAACGATTGTTAGTAGATGAGCTGACGGATTCTCATGGCTTGCGCGGGCCGCCGAGCGCGGGGGCGCGGATCGATGTGGCCCACGGGCGGAGCGCTGCTGGCAATGCTAGCGGCCGCTCCGGCGCTGGCGGCGAGCCACACTATCTCGGCCGGCACCGTGGTCTATGACGGCAGCGTGTTCGGCGCTGACGACATTCTCGTCACGGGCGGCACCGCCGTGCTCGAGATCGACGGCGGCACCGTCGGCAATGCCGTCAGCCTCGACCTTGGCGGCACGCTCGACAATACCGGCAGCATCGCCCAGAGCGGCCGCCCCGGCGTCTGGGCCGGCGTCGGCATCGTGAACAATGGCGGCGGCGCGACCATTGCCGGCACCGGCAATGACGGCGTCTATTTCGCCGATGGCGGCACGCTGCTCAACACCGGGGCCGGCAGCACCATCACCGGCGGCTGGAACGGCGTCCACGTCGTCGGCTACGGCACGGTGACCAATACCGATGGCGCCGCGATCGTCGGTGGCGGTGCCATCAGCTCGGCCGCGGTCTATCTCGAAGGCGGCGGCGAGGTCACCAACGGCGCGGGCGCGCGCATCGTCGGCGACGCCAGCGCTGGCGTCTACGGCATCTATGCCACGCAGGACGCCACCGTCGGCAATGCCGGCGACATCGCGGCGATGTGCGCCTCGCCGACCAGCGCGAGAACCACGTGACGCTGTTCACCGGCAGCAGCATCGCCGGCGATCTCTACGTCAGCACGCTCGACGACGATTCCACGCTGACCCTCGATGGCGATGGAACACAGCTTTACTCCGCCGCGGTGAGCGGCCAGACCATCTTCGTCCAGGGCGGCACGCTGATCAAAACCGGCAGCGGCACCTGGATCATGGATTCCGACGGCATAGGCGCCGGCCTCGCCCCGCAAAAGATCCGCATCGAGGCCGGCACGCTCGAGGCGCGCGACAACAGCGCGCTGACCGGCGGCACCGTCACGGTGGAGGATGGCGGCACCCTCGGCGGCAGCGGCAAGGTCGGCAAGCTGGTGGTGGCGAGCGGCGGCATCGTCGCCCCGGGCACCGGCAGCTCGATCGGCACGCTGGCCGCCAGATACGATGCGGCCACGCTGCAGCTCTTCGGCGAAGCCGGCTACACCATCTCCGCCGGACCGGTGGCGTTCGAGCCCTTCGCCGGCCTGAGCTACGCCGCGCTCCACACGGGCGCGTTCGACGAGACCGACCCGGCCGGCGTCAGCGGCGCGGCATCGACCAGCGGCCTCGCGCTGGCGGCGCTCGGGCTCGATGCCAAAGCCGATCTCGACGCGCTGCATCTGGGCGGCCGGCTGGCGTGGCAGCACGCGCTGAGCCCGGCCGCGACCAGCGCCGACCTCGATCTCGCCGGCGCCCCGATGACCATCCGCGGCGCGCCGATCGCCCGCGACGAAATCCTCGCCGGCCTGAACCTCGGCCTGGTGCTCTCACCGAATGCAGAGGTCGCCCTGAGCTACGCCGGCAGCTTCGCCGCCACCGGCGCCACGCAATCGGCAACCGGCGAACTGCGGGTCACTTTCTGAACGCCGTTCCAGTCCACCGCGGAAGGGCCGGCCCGCAGCCGCTAAATCCGTTCCTTGGTCGCCAGAAACTCGACCTTGGGGTTGTCGCGCTGCGCCCGGCCGAGCCACCACGCCGATTGCGCGAGATAGACCGGATCGCCGTCCTTGTCCTCGGCGAACTCCAGCTTCTGCGCCGCGATGAACGTCTCGAGCGCTTTTCTGTCGTCCGAGCGCACCCACCGCGCCATCTCGAAATTGATGCTCTCGAACGCGATGGGCACGTTGTATTCCTTGAGGATGCGCGCCTGCAGCACTTCGAGCTGCAACTGCCCCACGACGCCCACGATATAGTCGGCGCCCACCATGCGGCGGAACACCTGCGCCACGCCCTCCTCGGCGAGATCGCTGAGCGCCTTGCTCAACTGCTTGGCCTTGATCGGATCGCTGAGCCGCACCCGGCGGATGATTTCGGGCGCAAAGTTCGGGATACCCGTCACCTTGATCGTCGCGCCCTCGGTCAGCGTGTCGCCGACGCTGAGCGTGCCATGGTTGGGGATGCCGACGATATCACCCGCCACCGCTTCCTCGGCCAGCTCGCGATCGTGCCCCAGAAAGAACATCGGGTTGGCGATGGCGAGGTCCTTGCCGGTCCGCACATTGCGCAATTTCATGCCGCGCTTGAACGTGCCCGACGACATCCTCAGGAACGCCACGCGGTCGCGGTGATTGGCGTCCATGTTGGCCTGCACCTTGAACACGAAGCCGGTGACCTTGGGCTCGTTCGGATTGATCGGCTGCGGCTCGGCGGGCTGCGGCCGCGGCTCGGGCGCCCAGGTGCCGAGCGCGCGCAGCAGTTCGGGCACCGCCACCGTGCGCAGCGCCGACCCGAAGATCACCGGCGTCAGATGCCCGGCGCGATAGGTCTCGAGGTCGAACTCCGGATAGCCGATGCGCGCCAGCTCCAGTGCCTCGAGCGACGCCTTGATCACCGGATCGGCGGTGAGCGCCGCATCGTTCAGCAGCTCGTCCGCATCCTCGAACTCGCGGATCAAATCGCCATTGGGCTTTTCCACCCGCTTGCCGATGAGGTCGACGATGCCCTTGAAATCGACGCCCTGCCCCAGCGGCCACACCACCGGCGTCACGTCGAGCGCCAGCGTGTCGGCAATCTCGTCGAGGATCGCGATCGGGTCCTTGCCCTCGCGGTCCACCTTGTTGGCGAACGTGATGATGGGGATGTCGCGCAGCCGGCACACTTCGAACAGTTTCAGCGTCTGGCTCTCGATGCCCTTGGCGGCGTCGATCACCATCACCGCCGCGTCCACCGCCGTCAGCGTACGATAGGTGTCTTCGGAAAAATCGGAGTGGCCCGGCGTGTCGAGCAGGTTGAACGTCAGCCCCAGATGCTCGAACGTCATCACCGACGACGAAATCGAAATGCCGCGCTGCTGCTCGATCTCCATCCAGTCCGAGCGCGTCGCGCGCGTATTGGCCCGCCCGCGCACCGCGCCCGCCTGGTTGATGGCGCCCGACGATGCCAGCAGCTTTTCGGTCAGCGTCGTCTTGCCGGCGTCCGGGTGCGAAATGATCGCAAACGTCCGCCGCGACTGGTACGGCAGCAGGCGGGTGGCGGCAGTGGTTTCGGTCAGCGCGTTCATGGCCGCCGTCCTATCGCGTCAGCGCCCCACTTCCAAGCCCCGCAGGCCCGCCAGCACAGCCCGCAGTCGGGAATCCTCTCCCGCTTGCGGGGGGAGGGGGACCACGCGCAGCGTGGTGGAGGGGGGAGCCGCTTGCACCGAGCTATTCCGCCACCTCCGGCGAAGTCGCACAGTCACCCCGATTTCCCTCCCCCGCGAGGGGAGGGCAGCGCGCTTGCCCTCGCTGCGCGAGGGCTTAGCAAGCCGGGGTGGGGGGACTCTCCTCCGCACGCCAGCGGAACCTCCCCACCCGGCGCCGCTACCGCTCCCAGCTCTGCTACCCTCCCCGGAGACGCCGGCACCTTTTGTCCTCTCGCACGTTCCCCGCCAAGGAGGACCAAATGCGCCTGCTGCTCTCGCTCATCCTGCTTTGTCCGCTCCCCGCCATCGCGGCCGGCCCGACACCGCTGACCGAATGGCGGGCCTATGGCGGCGGTCCCCTTCCCGCCACCTGGACCATCACGGACGGCACGATCCGCCATACCCCCGGCGGCGGCGACATCGAGAGCGCCGGCCAATACGCCGACTTCGCGCTCGATTTCGACTGGCAGATTTCCCCCGGCGGCAATTCCGGCGTGTTCTACCGCGTCCCCGCCGGCTCAGGCGGCACCGACCTCAACGGCCCCGAATACCAGATCCTCGACAATATCGGCCATTCCGACGGCCAGCAGCCGGTCACCTCGGCCGCGAGCGCCTACGCCATCTACGCGCCCAGCCGCGACGTGACGCGGCCGGTCGGCCAGTGGAACAGCGGCCGCATCGTCGTCGAGGGCAATCACGTCGAGCACTGGCTGAACGGCGTCGAAGTGCTGAGCTACGAGCTCGGCTCGCCCGACTGGCAGAGCCGGGTGGCGGCCAGCAAGTTCAGGGACAGCGCCTACGGCAAGGCGCCGCGCGGCTACATCGTGCTGCAGGACCATGGCGCGGAGGTCGCCTACCGCAACGTCGCGATCACGCCGTTGCCGTGACGGCAAAAAGAAAGGGCCGCCAGTGTGGCGACCCTCCCCCGATTTCGTGGTTTGTCCGGATCTCTGGGAACTGAACCCCGAGACCGCCGCGACAGCTACAGAGGCTGCTCCATAAGGAAGCGCAACGATCCAAAACCCTTCGAAACCGACGATTTCTGATGTGTCATTGGATCACCCCCTCTCGCTGTTGAAACTGTCACGAAGTTGGGCGCGATTTGCCGCGTTGGCAAGTGCAAATCTGCAACAGCCTACTCAGCTGTAGCGCGCGATTTCGGTTGGCAGGCGAACGTCAGTTCGCTTGGCAGCAACTTTCCACATCGGGGGACCTCCTGATTTGACCTCGGCGGCGCGCCGTGCTCGGCCTTGTCGATGTCCATTGTCGGGGAGAGATCGATGCGATTGTTGATGCTGGCTGCGGCCGCGATGCTGCTCACTGCCGCCGCCTCGCCGCCCATCGCCCAGGCCGCTGCGCTGCCGCTCTGCGGGCATGGCAAACGCGTGAGCTGCGTCGTCGACGGGGACACCTTCTGGCTGCGCGGCGAGAAGGTGCGGATCGCCAATATCGACGCGCCGGAGCAGAGCGAGCCGCGCTGCGCGGCCGAGGCGCAGCTCGCGCACAAGGCCACCGCCCGCCTGCAGGCTCTGCTCAACGCCGGCGTGCCGGCGCTGACCCGCGCCGGGAAGGATCGCTACGGCCGGACGCTCGCCACCGTGTCGGTCAACGGCGCCGACGTGGGGCGCAGCCTCGCCGCCGCCGGGCTGGCTCGCATCTGGGATGGCGCCCGCCATCCCTGGTGCTGACCGTCTCGACTCGGCGTTTCAAAGCCGGTTCTAAGCTGCCCCCATGACCGATCGTTTCAAATGGATGCGCGACGGCCCTGGCCGTTTTGTGGCCTATCCCGAGGGGCCGGGGTTTCCCCGCCGCCTGGCGGAAATCGACTACGACCTCACTCAGCCCCAGGGATTTCAGTGGAGGTGGCGCATCACCTACGACGATGCCGTCAATCATGGCCGCGTCGCCGATAAGCAGGCTGCATCCGACCAGGCGAACGCGCTTTGGCCGGAGATGCGCCAGCAGGCTCATGCGCGCGCCGCCGAAAAGCGGGCCAAGGAGGAGATGGAGGCGATGGTCGATCGCCAGGTGCTGGTCGGCGACGTGCCAATTGACGCTTTCCAGCTCACCTCGTCGACGTCCGACCGCCTGAGAGCCATCATTGGCCACGGCACAAGACATTTCGTCGGTAGCGGCGGCAGGCCGCTCATCATTCCCACGCGTCTCCAGCCGCTCATGGATGCCTGCTCGGCCGAGCTGTACCGGCGGCGCGTCCAGGGCCGGTGATCGGGGTTCATCAGGCGGTCCAATACGCATCATCGGCGAAGTCGAGCGGGACCGGGGTCAGCGCCTTGATGGCCCAGCTCGCCTTGTAGAGCACGTCGACGTGCTCGGCCGCCTGCACGCCCATTTCGATGGCCTGTGCCGGCGTGATGTCGTGGTCGACATTGTCGGCATCGCGAAAGCTGGTCATGATGCCGGTGTCGCCCTGCGCCAGCCGGAGCTGGGCCAGCACGGTAAGGCCGGTGATGTTGGCGCGCGACTGGTCCGTCATGTCGACGGCGAAAGTCCCGATGCCCGTGACGGTGACGGGCAGAGGCAGCCCGAGCCTGCGGGTCCGCTCGGCGTTCACGTCATCGTCGGTGATGACCACGTCCTCCAGCTCGAGCTGCTCGGCCGGTGCGCCATCCTGATCGATGAGCGAAGACGAAACGACGCGCTTGCCGACCGGAACCGCGGCCGCGATCACCCGCACCAGGCCATAGACCGCAAGCTCGGCGTCGCTGTAGACCGCCTCGGCATTGCGCGGGAGCTGATAGCTGTCCTCGCCGTCGAGCGGCCGCGACTGGTTGGTCCAGCGGGTCCAGGTCGAGTTGTCCAGAAAAGCGAGCATGCTCAATCGACTCCCTGAAGTGACATGTAGAGAAGGTTTTTGATGGTGCCTTGGGTGCCATGCGTGAAACTGATGCCGGCGACGGCGGCGCCAGTATTGTTGAAATGCTGACTGCGCGTGCCCATCGACTGCGAGTTTCCGTTTTGATCGTTTGTCATCGTGATGCCGCTAGTGGTGATCGACGGGGTCTCCGAACCATCGTTGACACCGCACGCAACAATCAGCGCCCCACCGGCCGGGACGGTCGCTCCGGCGATCGTGGCGCTCGTGTCGCCGGGCGTTGCCCCGCTCGCGTAGACGATTGCGGGGCCGCTTAGGACATAGGTGTTGACGCGGCACTTATCGCTCGTGTTCGCGAAATCGACCTCGATATTGGCCGTTGCACCGGAGAGCGGTGCATCGCTCATCCAGAACGTGGTGTTGACCTGTGCATTCACGGCGGGGCTCGCGGTGGTCGCGAGCATCCAGCAAGGCACGCCACCGACAGTTACCGCAATCGGCGCCGAGTTGTTGCCGGAGCCCACATCGTCGTGCATCACCGCCACGACGATGAAGCCGTCGTCGATCGCGACGCCTGTGAAGGTCAGCGCGGTCGTGTCGGTCCCGCTGACGGCCGTCCCGCAATACGTTGCGGTCACAGGCACCAACGACTCGATTGGGCTTGGAGCAAGACCGGGCAGCATCTACGCCGCCCTCGACACATCGGCAGCCAGCGGATCGGAATGGTACCCCCCCCCCCCCCCCCCCCCCCCCCCCCCCCCCCAGGGCGGGGGGCCGCCGACACAAAAACCAACAAAAAACACCCCCGACCTGAAAATCTTATACCACGGGGCGGCGGCGCCCCCCCCCGCCCCCCG
>Ga0153956_1000186_pt1 | contig 80678 bp, 77 predicted proteins | sample TSFL040MetaG_FD_104704 | JGI IMG/M metagenome (GOLD analysis project Ga0153956, IMG submission 104704) | Attine ant fungus gardens microbial communities from Florida, USA - TSFL040 MetaG | ecosystem: Host-associated > Fungi > Mycelium > Unclassified | place: USA: Florida, Wekiwa Springs... | reverse complement strand
TCGCTCATAAGCGCGCCGCCCAAGCCATTCGACCGTAGGTCTCATGGCCTTCTCACCTAAAATCATGCCACTGGCATGATTTTGCCTGCGGCCGGTTCGAAGCCCCACGCGGGGGAGGGAAACGGTGGCTCACCGCCTCAGTCGTTGCTGTCGGCTTCGCCGCCATTGCCGTCCTGCTCGTAGGGGGCGACGAGGACGAAGCGGGGGTTCGAATCGGGCGGCGTGTCGAAGAGGCCGTCTTCGTCTTCGAACAGCCGCAGCGTCACCTGGCCCTGCGCATCGAGCAGGGTGACGGAGCCGTCGGCAGGGTCGACGTTCCAGGCGACGATGGTGTCGGCAGCCGGGTAGGGCGCCGCGCAGACCTCGGGGAAGGACACGGCCCAGCCACCATTGGCCACGCTGTCGGTGAAGGTGATCGGGCACTGCGGCAGCGATTCGTCCTCCTGCTCGAGGATGAAATCGCCGACCATGACCTGCAGGTCCTCGGGCACGGTCGATTGCTCGGCCGAGCCGGCGGGAATGGCACTGTCCTGCGCGAGCAGCGGCGGGGCCGGGAACGCGGCCAGCGCGACGAGCGCGGCGGCGACACGGAATCGAGCGGCGACGGAGATGTGCATTTTGCCCTTTCACGAGCCCCGGCCGGAATCTTAAGCTGCACGCGGGCTGCGCCGCAAGGGCAGGCGAGCCGGGGCTTTCAGACTATTTTCGCCCGAGTTTTCGCCGACCGTGACGCTCGGGCGTATAGTTTGGCTACGGTCGCAGAAATGGGCCCCGCAGCCGGCGGGCGCCGCGGCGGCCCCACCCCACAGCAGGAACCGGCAATGGCCGAAAGCAGACTGCGCGAGCGTCCGCCCGAATTCTGGGCGGCGGTTCGCGACGACTATCGCGAGGGCAAGCTCAAGGTGAGGGAAATCCTGAGCAAGCACGACCTGACCATAGGCGAGTTCGGCCATGCCCGCGTGAAGCTCGGCTGGCGCCGCCGGCAGCTTTCCCAGCTCAATCGCAAGCACATCATCATCCGGCTGTTTCACCTGCTCGACGCGCAGGTCCGCGCCATGGAGAACGATATGGACAAGCCAACCTCCGAGCAGGCCATGGCGCTGAGCCGGCTGGTGACGGCGCTCGACAAGCTGATCGAGCTCAAGGACGCCGACGCCAAGGCGCGGCCGGCGCCGCGCCGCAGCTCCAAGGCGATGATCGACCTGCGCAGCAAGATTGCCGACCGCATTGCACAGCTTTCCGAAGCTTGACGCCAGCACCGCGGCGGCGCTGACGACCGACGAGCTGATCGAGCTCAACTTCGCCTGGGCCTTCTGGGCGCGCGACGAACAATTGCCGCCCGGCGGCGACTGGGTGACGTGGCTGCTGCTGGGCGGGCGCGGCTCGGGCAAGACCCGGGCCGGCGCCGAATGGGTGCGCCAGCTCGCGGCCGACGGCGTCGGCCCGATCGCGCTGGTAAGCGAGACCATGGTCGAGGCAGCCGCGGTGATGGTGCATGGGCCGAGCGGGCTGATGGCGGTGACGCCGCCGGAGCAGCGGCCGAAACTCAGTGGAGCGACGCTCTATTGGGCCAATGGCGTCGAGGCGCAGTTGCTCGGCGCCACCGACCCGGAGCGGTTCCGCGGGCCGCAGTTTGCCGCCGCCTGGTGCGACGAGGTGGGCAAATGGCCCAACGCCGAAGCGGCATGGGACATGCTGCAGTTCGGCCTGAGGCTCGGCGACCGGCCGCGGCAACTGGCGACGACGACGCCGCGGCCGACGAAACTGCTGAAGCGGCTGCTCGCCGATCCGCTGACGGTGACGCGGCGGATGACGACGGCCGAGAACAAGAAGCATCTGGCGCAGACGTTCCTCACGGCCGTGGTGGCGCGCTACAGGGACACCGTGCTCGGGCGGCAGGAGCTCGAGGGCGAACTGATCGACGACCGGCCCGGCGCGCTGTGGACGCGAGGGATGTTCCGGCCGGCCGGTGGCATGACGCCGGGACGGATCGTGGTGGCGGTCGATCCGCCGGCGACGAGCCATGCGGACTCCGACGCCTGCGGCATCGTGGTGGCCGGGCGTGCGGACGACGAGATCGTGGTGCTGGCCGATCTGACGCTGCGGCCGGCGACGCCATTGGCATGGGCGCGACGTGCGGTGGCGGCCTTCAGGCAGAACGACGCCGACTGCATCGTCGCCGAGGTGAACCAGGGAGGCGACATGGTGCAGGCGGTGATCGCGCAGGTCGACGCCAACGTGCCGGTGCGCACGGTGCATGCGACACGCGGCAAATGGGTGCGCGCCGAACCGGTAGCGGCCCTCTACGCGCAGGGCAGGGTGCGGCACGCCGCCGGGCTGACCGCGCTCGAAGACGAGATGTGCGCCTTCGGCGCCGACGGCACGAGCGGCGGGCACTCGCCGGATCGGGTGGACGCGCTGGTGTGGGCGGTGACGGAGCTGATGTTGCGCGATGGACCGCGGGTGCGGGGGATGTGAAGATTGGGCGCCAGGCACTGGTGGATTGCGGTCGCATCGCGCCCGCGGCAAGGCCCCCTCACCCGGCGCCGCGCGCCGACCTCTCCCCCGAAGGGAGAGGTGGTGGTTGGGCGAGATTGTGCCTCTTTTCCACGTCTCCCTTGGGGGCGCACGGAGTCCAAGAATGCCTCAGGCTCTCGCTCTTTCAGGAAGTTTGTTCCCGGTGTCATTCCCGCGCAGGCGGGATTCCAGGTTTTCGGACAGCCGAGGGCTTCGCACTGGATTCCCGCCTGCGCGGGAATGACATTGTGGGTGGGAGGCAAGGCGAGTTGATGCCGCAGTCGGCATCGGTTTCCCTCCCCGCGTGGGGAGGGTAGCAGAGCTTGCTCATGACTGTGACGAGCCCGCGGTTCGCGACGTTTGCCCTGACCGGCGCCGACTAAGAAGGACGAGACATGCCAAATCTTTTGACCCGCCTGTTCGGCGGACGGACTGCCGCTGTCGAGAGCAAGGCGGCGCGGATGCTGGTGTCGTGGGAGACGCTGGGCGATCCGCGCTGGACGCGGCGGAGTTTTCCGGCGCTGGCGCAGGAGGGGTTCGCGCGCAACCCGGTGGTGCACCGGTGCGTGCGCATGATCGCCGAGGCGGCGACGAGCGTGCCGCTGGTGGCGCTCGAAGATGGCCGGCGGCTGAACGAGCATCCGCTGCTGGCGCTGCTGCTGCGGCCCAATCTGCACCAGTCGGGCAGCGAACTGCTGGAGGCGGTGTATGCCTATCTGCAGACGGCGGGGAACGCCTATCTGCGCGCGGTGGAGAGCGAGGGGCAGGTGCGCGGGCTCTATTGCCTGAGGCCCGACCGCATGCAGGCGGTGGTGGGCGCCGACGGCTATGCCGCGGCCTATGCCTACACCGCCGGCGGGCGGACGGAGACGTTGCGGCAGGACGCGGCGCCGGTGGCGTGCGTGCTGCACCTGGCGCTGTTTCATCCGCTCGACGACCACTACGGGCTGAGCCCGCTGGAGGCGGCGCAGCAGAGCCTCGACCTGCACAACGCCGCGGCGCGCTGGAACAAGGCGCTGCTCGACAATTCGGCCCGGCCGAGCGGGGCGCTGGTCTATTCGGCCGGGAGCGGGCAGCTCACCGAGTCGCAGTTCACGCGGCTGAAGGACGAGCTCGAAGGCGCGTTCCAGGGCGCGGCCAATGCCGGCCGGCCGATGGTGCTCGAAGGCGGGCTCGACTGGAAGAGCATCGGCATCAGCCCGCGCGACATGGACTTCATCGAGGCCAAGCACGCGGCGGCGCGCGAGATTGCGCTGGCCTTCGGGGTACCGCCGATGCTGCTCGGGATCCCCGGTGACAACACGTACTCGAACCTGGCCGAGGCCAACAAGGCGCTGTGGCGCCAGACCATCGTTCCACTGGTGCGGCGGGTGACCGACGATCTGAGCTTCTGGCTGGCGCCGGGGTTCGGTGGACGGGTGAGCGTGGTCCCCGATTTCGAGGGCGTCGAGGCGCTGGCCGAAGACCAGGCGAGCCGCTGGGCCCGGATCGGCGGGGCAGGGTTTCTCAGCGACGACGAGAAGCGGGCGCTGCTGGGGGTGGGCGCGCCCGCCTGACGCGCGACTGCAGCTTCGCAAGGTATCCGACATGGACGAGATCACACGCAGCGTCGTCGAGCGCGGCGACCTGGCGCATCTGGCGCTGTTTTTATGGGCGAGCGGCGCCAGCGGGCTGCTGGTGTGGACGCTGCGCGAGCTCGCCGCCGCCAACCGGCGCTTCGAGGCCTTCGTCAAGGAAATCGCGGCGCTGAACCAGCTCTTCAAACGCAAGGACTGACCATGGCCAAGACCAATGAGGCCGCGGAGGTGTTCCGGCAATTCGCCTGGCACCTCGCGGGAAAGCTCGCCCAATCGAAATCGCGGCCCGTGCGGCCGAAGCCGGCGGGGAAACGCTGATGGACGGCTTTCCGATCGACAGGGACGGCCGGTTCGAGGGCTACGCCAGCGTCTTCGGGCGGGTGGACGAGGGCGGCGACATCGTGCTGCCCGGCGCGTTTCGCAAGAGCCTGGGCCTGCGCGGGCGGCACCGCATCAAAATGCTGTTCCAGCACGACCCGAAGGAACCCGTCGGCGTGTGGGATACGGTGCGCGAGGACGATTACGGCCTCTGGGTCGAGGGCCGGCTGGTGGGCGAGGTGCCCCGCGCCGACGCGCTGCGCCGGCTGATCGCGCGCGGCGCGGTGGACGGGCTCTCGATCGGCTTTCGCACGGTGAAGTCGACACGCGAGCCGCGCACCGGCAATCGCAGATTGCACGAAATCGATTTGTGGGAGATCTCCATCGTCACCTTCCCGATGATGGACCTGGCCCGGATCGCTCCGGGCAAACCGCCGCGCAACCCGCGGCTCGAACGGTCGCTGGAAGCGGCCATCGCAGCATTCAAGCAGTGAAGGAAAAGCAATGACCGAAGCGACCAGCGGCCTCGAAAACAAGGCCGGCGCCGGCGACCCCAACGCGCTCATCAGCGAGCTGATGGGGGCCTTCGAGGAATTCAAGCGCACCAATGACGGCCGGCTCGCCGAGCTCGAAAAGCGCGGCTCGGCCGACGTGGTGACCGAGGACAAGGTGAGCCGGCTCAACACCGCGCTCGACAACGCCAAGGCGGCGATCGACCGTGCCAATCTGGAGCGGGCGCGGCCTCGGCTCGAGGGTGGCCGCCCCGACGCCGGCGACGAGTACAAGGATGCGTTCGCCGCCTATGTGAAGCGCGGCGAGGAGAAAGCGCTGTCGGTGGGTGTCGCCGGCGACGGCGGCTATCTGGTGCCGAGCGAGACCGATGGCGAGATCACCCGGCTGATGACGGCGCTGAGCCCCATCCGCTCGATCGCGAGCGTCAGGCAGGTGTCGACCGCGGTCTACAAGAAGCCGGTGACCACCACCGGGCCGGCGACGGGCTGGGTGGCGGAAACGGCCGACCGCGACACCACCGACAGCCAGGTGATCGACGCGCTGAGCTTTCCCACCGCCGAGCTCTATGCGCAGCCGGCGGCGACCACGCAGTTCCTCGACGACGCGGCGGTGGACGTCGGCCAGTGGATCGCCGATGAGGTGAACGCCGCGTTCGCCCAGCAGGAGGGCACCGCGTTCGTTTCGGGCAACGGCACCAGCAAGCCCAAGGGCTTCCTCAACGACGTGGTGGCGGATTCGAGCTGGGTGTGGGGCAAGCTCGGCTACCTCAAGACGGGCGTGTCCGGCGATTTCGCTGCCAGCGACAAGAGCGACAGTCTCGTCGACCTGGTGTATTCGGTGAAGGCCGGCTATCGCCAGAATGCGAGCTGGGTGATGAACCGCCGCACGCAGGCGGCGATCCGCAAGCTCAAGGACGACAGCAACAACTACATCTGGCAGCCGGCGGCGAGCGCCGACGGCAAGGCGAGCCTGCTCGGCTTCCCGCTGGTCGAGGCCGAAGACATGCCCGATATCGCCGCCAACTCGCTGAGCATCGCGTTCGGCGACTTCAAGCGCGGCTATCTCATCGTCGACCGCCAGGGCGTCAACGTGCTGCGCGACCCGTATTCGGCCAAGCCCTACGTGCTGTTCTACACCACCAAGCGCGTCGGCGGCGGGGTGCAGAATTTCGAGGCGATCAAGCTGCTGAAGTTCGGGACGGCGTAGGCGGTCCTGGCCCCGGCGCGGACCCTCCCGCCGCGCCGGGGCGATTGCTCGCTCTGTCATGTGGTGAGTGCGGGCCGCGCCGGTGCGCGCGACTCCCCCCTCATCCGCCCTTCGGGCACCTTCTCCCACCAGGGGAGAAGGCCATCGAGCCGAGAGCTCACGGTTCCATTGCCTTCTCCCTTGATGGGAGAAGGTGGCGAAGCCGGATGAGGGTGGAGCGGCGTGAACCGCAGGATGACGACGACCACGGACCGCCCGCGCATAGCCATAAGCAAGGAACATCGTGATGACCTCATACCTCATCGCCGGACCCGGCGAGGAGCCGGTGGCGCTGGCCGAGGCCAAGGCCTGGTGCCGGATCGACGGCGACGACGAGGACGCGCTGCTGGCGACGCTGGTCGCGGCGGCGCGTCTCCATGTCGAGGCGCTGACCGGCCGCGCGCTGGTGACGCAGAGCTGGCGGCTGGTGCTCGACCATCCGCCGCGGCTGGTGGTGCTGCCGGTGGCGCCGGCGGTCGAACTGCTGGTGGCCCCCGAGGGCGCCGTGCTCGAGGGCGACGCGGTGCTGCTGCCCGGCCCGACGGCGAGCCTGAGCCTCGATTATGCCGCCGGCTATGGCGCGGCGGCCGAGGTGCCGGCCGATTTGAAGCAGGCTGTGCTGACGCTGGTGGCATACTGGTACGAGAACCGCGATGCGCTGACCGAGGCGCCGCTGGGGTTCGACCGGCTGGTCGCGAGCTACAGGCGGGTGCGGTTGTGAGCGAGATCGCGATGCCGCCCATCGGCACGCTGACCGACCGTGTGCAGCTCAAGCGCCGCATCGGCACCGACGAGCCCGAGGGCGGCGAGGTGGCGGTGTTTTCGCCCATCGCCACCGTGTGGGCGCGGGTGCGCGCGCTGACGGCGCGGCAGGCGCTCGACAGCGACGGACGTGGACAGGCGATCAGCCACGCGGTGGTGATGCGGTTTCGCAGCGATGTGAAGCCGGGCGACCGGATTTCGTATCGCGGGCGCGACTTCGACATCGCCGCGGCGAACGACATGAACGGCCGGCGGGCTTATCTGAGCTGTCAATGCGTCGAGCGGGTGGTGACGGGATGACCCATCCGATCCTTGCGCTGCAGGCGGCGCTGGTGGCGGCGCTGCGCGACGTGCCGGACTTCGCGGTCTTCGACGCGCCGCGGGCCGGACGCAAGCCGCCTTATGTGACGATTGCGCGGCACGATCTGCTGCCGCGCGATGGCGACGATGCGCCGGGCTGGGAACATAGAGTGCTGTTCCACGCCTGGGCAGCGGATGCGAGCCGCAAGGCGGCGGTGACGATGGCCGAAACCATCGGAGAAACGGTGCTCGGCGATGCGGTGCAGCCCGAGGGGCTGGTGGTGACGCTGCGGCGGCACGACCGCACCGACACCGCCATCGACGCCGGCACCGGCCGCGCCCGGGCAGTAGTGGCGTTTACGTTTTTTACCGAAGGGATGTGAGCGCTCAGTCGTCAATCCTCCTCCGTGCGAAGCGCGGGGGAGGGGGACCGCCGTGAGGCGGTGGAGGGGGCGGGGCCGGACTCGGTGCCTGTGGCCGCCCCCCCCACCAGCTTCGCTGGTCCCCCTCCCCCGTCGCTGCGCGACAGGGGAGGATTGCCGACTGCCAGCTCGCGCGAACGAACAAGGACATCGATATGGCGGCCCAGAGCGGCAAGGACATGCTGGTAAAGCTCGACCAGACGGGGAGCGGCAGCTTTCTGACGGTGGCGGGACTGCGCACGCGCTCGCTGGCGCTGAACGCGGCGAGCGTGGACATCACCGATGCAGAGAGCGCCGGACGCTGGCGCGAGCTGCTGGCCGGCGGCGGCATCAAGCGCGCCTCGGTGTCGGGCAGCGGCATTTTCAAGGATCAGGACTCGGACGGCAAGATCCGGGAGATATTCTTTGGCGGCACAATCCGCAATTGGCAGCTGATCCTGCCCGATTTCGGCACGATCGAAGGGCCTTTCCAGATCACCGCGCTGGAGTTTTCGGGTGATCACGCGGGGGAAGTGACGTTCGAGCTGGCGCTGGAGAGCGCCGGGGAAGTGACGTTTGAGGCGGTGTAGCGGCTTTGCACCAGACCACCCCCCAGGTGTCATCCCCGCGAAAGCGGGGACCCATCCATCCGCTGGCGCAAGGTGCGAGTTGGGTCCCCGCTTTCGCGGGGATGACACGCGGTGGGTGGGCGGGGCCGGGGACTGCAAGGACACCGTGGGTTTGAACGGGATTGGAGAACAGACATGCCCAACACGCATCGCGGCGAGATTGCCGCGACGATCGATGGCGAGGAGCGGGTGTTGTGCCTGACGCTGGGGGCGCTGGCGGAGCTGGAGGCACGGCTGGGGGCAGGGGACCTGGTGGGGCTGAGCGAGCGCTTCGCGGCGGGTCGGGTGTCGGCGCGGGATTTGACGGCGATCCTCGGCGCGGGGTTGCGCGGCGGTGGCAATGCCATCACCGACGACGACCTGGCGCGGATGGCGATCGAGGGCGGACTGCGTGGCGCGGCCGAGGTGGCCGCAAACCTGCTGCGCGCGACGTTCGGGGGCGCGGCATGAGTGCGTTCCCGTGGCGCGACGCGATGCGGCTCGGCTTCGGCGTGCTGAAGCTGAGCAGCAAAGAGTTCTGGGGGCTGACGCCGCGCGAGCTGGCGGCAGCGTTCGAGGCGCTGAGCGGCAACCGGCCGGTGGCGCCGGACCGGGCGCAGCTCGGCAAACTGATGGAGCGCTTCCCCGATGGCCGATGAGTTTCCCGACAGTTTTTCGCGCGAGATCGGCGACGTCAATGTCGAGCTGAAGCGCGTCGGCGATCTGGCGGATGGCGTCGGCCGCTCGCTGAGCAACGCGTTTCGCGGCGCCATCACCGATGGCAAATCGCTGAAGAGCGTGCTCGGCGACGTGGCGTCGGCGTTCGCCGATATCGCGTTCAAGGCGGCGCTGAAACCGGTGGGCACGCTGATCGCCGGCGCGGTGGACTCGCTGTTTACCGCGACCAACCCGGCGCTCGGCGGCGTCACCGCCTTCGCCAAAGGCGGCGTGGTGGCGGCGCCGACCTATTTCCCGACCTCGACCGGCACAGCGCTGGCCGGGGAGGCGGGGCCCGAAGCGATCGTGCCGCTGTCGCGCGGCGCCGATGGCCGGCTGGGCCTCGCGGGCGGGCAGGGCGCGGTGAACGTGACGTTCAACGTGACGGCCAGCGACGCCCGGAGCTTTGCGGCGAGCGAAGCGGAATTGTCCGCGATGCTGCTGCGCGCGGTACGGCGCGGGACGCGGAGCTCATAGCAGAGGCCGGCCGAGGCGCCGAGCTCTCAGTCGGCAATCTCTATTGGTGGGGCAGGGCCCCCTCACCCGGCGCTGCGCGCCGACCTCTCCCCCGAAGGGAGAGGTGGAGCAGAGGCACCATCTCGCCCGATCACCACCTCTCCCTTGGGGGAGAGGTCGCCCGAAGGGCGGGTGAGGGGGCCTTGCCACACGCATGGAGCTGACGATGGCATTTCACGCAACGCGGTTTCCGCTGGACATTGCGCTCGGGGCGCGGGGTGGGCCGGAGCGGACGACGGACATCGTGACGCTCGCCAGTGGACACGAGGAGCGCAACAGCCGGTGGGCGCAATCGCGGCGGCGGTACAATGCCGGCTATGGCGTCAAATCGCGCGCCGACATGCAGGCGGTGCTGGCGTTTTTCGAGGAGCGGCGGGGGCGGTTTCATTCGTTCCTGTGGCGCGACGGGCTCGACCATTCGAGCCATGGCGGCGATGAGGTGCCGACGGCGCTGGACCAGGCATTGGGGACCGGCGACGGTGCAAGAACCGTGTTCCATCTCGTCAAGGCCTATGGCGCGAGTTTCGATCCTTACCTCCGGCCGATCACCAAGCCGGTGGCGGGCTCGGTGAAGGTGGCGGTGGACGGCAGTGAAGTCATGTCCGGATTTTCCGTGGACACGCTGGTCGGCACCGTCACCTTCGCCGTGGCGCCCGCCGATGGCGCTGTGGTGACGGCGGGCTTCCTGTTCGACGTGCCGGTGCGCTTCGACATCGACCGGCTCGACATCGAGCTCACCACATTCGATGCGGCCGATGCGCCGTCGATCCCGCTGCTGGAGGTACGCGAATGAGGACGCTCGATCTGGGGTTTGCAGCCCACATCGCGAGCGGCGCGACGACGCTCTGCACCTGCTGGCGAGTGACGCGGGCGGATGGGATGGTGCTCGGCTTCACCGACCACGACCAGACGCTGAGCTTCGACGGCGTCGACCACGTGCCGGCGCACGGGCTCGATGGCGGCGAGGCGAGCCAGAAGCTCGGGCCGCAGGTCGATACGTCCGAGGTGGTGGGCGTGCTCGACAGCGACGCGATCACCGAGGCCGACATCGAGGCCGGGCTCTATGACGGCGCGGCTGTGGCGACCTGGCGGGTGAACTGGCGCGACGTGTCCCAGCGCGTGCTGCTGCGGCGGGCGACGATCGGCGAGATCGTGCGCGAGGACGGGCAATTTCGCGCCGAGCTGCGGTCCGGGCAGCAGGCGCTGAACCGGACCGAGGGGCGGCTCTACTCCGTGTTCTGCGACGCGGTGCTGGGCGATGCACGCTGCACGGTGGCGCATGACCACCCGGATTTTGCACTCGGCTGCGACCGGCAGCTCGCGACCTGCCGCGACCGGTTCGACAACGTGCCGAACTTTCGCGGCTTCCCGCATATTCCCGGCAATGATTTCGTGCTGCGCTATCCCAAAAGCGGCGACGTGCTCGACGGTGGAGCGCTGTTTCAATGAGGCGCGAGACGATTGTGGCGGCGGCGCGCCGCTGGCTCGGTACGCCCTACCGGCACCAGGCGGCAACATTGGGTGCGGGGTGCGACTGCCTCGGCCTGCTGCGCGGCGTGTGGCGGCAGCTTTATGGCGACGAGCCACTGGCGGTGCCGAACTATCGCGCCGACTGGCGCGATAGCCGGCACGCCGGGGCGCTGCTGGGCGCAGCGGAACGGCTGCTGGTGCCGGCGGGCGATGAGCTGGCGCAGGGGCAGGTGGTGCTGTTCCGGCTGGGGCGGACCGCGACGCCGCGCCACTGCGGTATCCTCGTTGCGGCCGACCGCTTCATCCACGCGCAGGAGGGGCTGGGCGTGGTCGAGGCGAATATGAGCGATGGCTGGCGGCGGCGAGTGGCAGGCCGCCACGATTTTCCCGGAGCGAACTGATGGCGACGCTGGCACTTTCGCTCGCGGGACAGGTGGTCGGCGGCGCCGTGGGCGGGCCGATCGGCGCGACGGTCGGCCGGGCGCTCGGGGCGCTGGCAGGCAGCGCCATCGACAACGCGATCTTCGGCGAGCGGCCGGCGGCGGCGCCGGTGGCGGGCGCCGACATCCGGCTGCAGGGGTCGAACGAAGGCGCGGCGATCCCAAAACTTTATGGCTGGAGCCGGCTCGGCGGCAACATCATCTGGGCCACCAATCTGGAGCGGCTCGAGGCCTCGCATGCCGGGGCCAAGGGCACGAGCCAGCCGCAGGCGGATGCGCCGCCGGAGATCCTCGCGAATTTCGCGGTCGGGCTGTGCGAAGGCGAGGTGCAGCGGCTGGGGCGAATCTGGGCCGACGGGCAATTGCTCGACACCAGCGGGCTGACGCTGCGGTTCTATCGCGGCACGGCGGACCAGACGGCCGACAGCCTGATCGAGGCCAAGCAGGGCGCCAACGCGCCGGCCTATCGCGGGCTCTGCTATATCGTGTTCGAGCGGCTGCCGCTGTCGCAATTCGGCAACCGCATTCCGCTGATCACGGTGGAGCTCTGCCGCGTGGTGGGCGAGCTCGAGCCGCTGGTGACGGCGGTGACGGTGATCCCCGGCGCGACCGAGTTCGGCTACGACCCCGTGCCGCGCGTGCGATTGGGCGGGCCGGGCGTGACGGTTGCCGAGAATACGCATCTGGCGGCGCACGTCTCGGACTGGACGCTGTCGATCGACGAACTGGCGGCGCTGTGCCCGAACCTCGAGCAGGTGTCGCTGGTGGTGGCGTGGTTCGGCGACGATCTGCGGGCGGCGCACTGCACCATCGCGCCGCGGGTCGAGGCGGCGAGCCGCACGATCAAGGGCACGGAGTGGGAAGTGGCCGGGCTCGGGCGTGGCGACGTCGCGGTGGTCTCGACCCATGACGGCGGCCCGGCCTATGGCGGCACGCCGTCGGATGCGGCGGTGCGCGCGGCGATTGCCGACCTCAAGGCGCGCGGCATCGGAGTGACGCTCTATCCGATCGTGCTGATGGATATTCCGGTGGGCAACGCGCTGGGCCAGCCGGCCTATCCCTGGCGTGGGCGGATCGAGGTGTCGGCGGCGGCTGTGGGGACGAGTGCGGCGGCGACGGAGGTAGCGGCATTTGCGAGCGGTTACCGCGATTTCATCTTGCACTATGCGGGGCTCGCGGCGGATGCCGGTGGCGTCGACGGCTTCATCATTGGCTCGGAACTGCGCGGGCTGAGTTTTACGCGCGGCGCGGGTGATGATTTCCCGTTCGTCGAGGCGCTGGTCGATCTCGCGGCGGAGGTGCGGCCGCTGCTGGGCGAGGCAACCGTGACCTATGCGGCCGACTGGAGCGAATATTGCGGCGTGCAGCCGGGCGGCGGCGAGAAATTCTTCCACCTCGATCCGCTGTGGACCTCGGCCGACATCGATGCGGTGGGCATCGACAACTACATGCCGCTCGCCGACTGGCGCGGTCCGGATGGCGCCGATGCGGCGCTGTGGGATGGGCCGTACGATCCGGCCTATCTGCGCGCCAATATCGAGGGCGGCGAGGGCTATGACTGGTTCTATGCCAGCGATGCCGACCGGCTGGCGGGCACGCGCACGCCGATCACCGACGCGATCTATGGCGAGCCCTGGGTGTGGCGGTTCAAGGATATCGCCGGCTGGTGGAGTCATGACCATCACGACCGGCCGGGCGGGGTGCGCAACGCGTCGGCGACGGCGTGGACGCCGGGGATGAAGCCGGTGTGGTTCACCGAGCTCGGCTGTGCGGCGGTCGACAACGGCGCCAACCAGCCCAATGTGTTCGGCGACCCCAAGAGCAGCGAGAGTGCGCTGCCGTATTTCTCGAACGGCGTTCCGGACCCGCTGGCGCAGCGGCAAGTGTTGCGGGCCGTGCTCGGCTATTGGGCCGGCAACCCGATGCTGCTGCGCACGACGCTGTGGACCTGGGACGCGCGGCCTTATCCGGCGTTTCCGGCGCTCACCGAGGTGTGGAGCGACGGCGCCAACTATGCTGCCGGCCACTGGCTGACCGGCCGGCTGGGCGCGATGGCCGGCGACGAGCTGGCGCGGGCCATTGCCGGCGATTTCGGCGTGACGCTGAACGACGTCGAGGCGGCGCTGCCCTTCGTCCACGGCTATGTGGTCGAAGCGCCGATGACGGCGCGCGACGCGCTGGCGCCGGTGCTGGCGGCGAGCGGGCTTGCGGTGCACGACACGGCCGATGGGCTGAGCATCGCCGGCGCGCATGGGCGCGAGCCGGTGGTCATCGACGACGTGGTGGTCGAGGATGCCCCGATGCTGTCGCGCCGGCGGCCCGATCCGGGCGAGGCGGTGGGGCAGGTGGCGCTGAGTTATCTCGACCGCGAGCGCGATTATATGAGCGGCAGCGTCACCGCGATCGGGCCGCAAAGCGGGCCGCTCGAGACGGTGAGCGCCGGGCTCGTGCTCGATGTCGGCGGCGCGCGGACGACGGCCGAGCGGCTGCTGGGCAAGCGGCTGGCCCATGGCGACAGCGTCGAGTTCATCGCGCCGCCCTCGCTGCTGGCGCTCGAGGTCGGCGATGCGGTGCTGGTCGGCGGCGGGGTGTTCGAGATCACCGAAATCCGCGATGGCCCGGCGCGGCGGATTGCCGGGCAACAGGTGCCGCCCGAGTTCGTGGTGACGACCGGCGTGATGCGCCCGGCGGGTGGCGGCGGTGCGCCACCGGTGCTGGCTGCGCCGGTGATCGACTATGCGCATGTGCCGCCGACGACCGACGATGTTGGTCACACGCGGCTGCTGGTCGCCGCGTTCGCGTCGCCCTGGCCGGGCAGCATCGGGATCAGCGACGATCTGACGGGCACCAGCCTCGCGACGCTGGGCAACGCGGCGACGCTCGGCGTGCTGACGGCGCCGCTCGGGACGGGCGGCATCTTCCTGTGGGACGAGGCGAACGCGCTGGAGCTGACGCTCCATGCCGGCCATTTGTCGTCGCGCGACGACGACGAGGTGCTGGCCGGCGCCAACCGCATCGCTGTCGTCAACGATGCCGGGCAATGGGAGATCGTCGGCTTCGCCAATGCGACACTGACCGCGCCGCAAAGCTACCGGCTGACGCGGCTGCTGCGCGGGCAAAGCGGCACGGACTTCGCCATCGGCCCGACGAGCGCCGGCAATGCGGTGCTGCTGCCCACCGATGCGACGGCGCTGCCGGTGCCTGCGAGCTGGCTCGGGACGACGGCGGAGCTGCGCAGCTTTGCGGGTCCCGCCGATGCATCGGGGGAATTGGCGGAAGTGGCGCTCGACGTCGCGCCGATCCTGCCGCTGGCGCCGGTGCATCTGGGCGCAATACGGGCGGCGAACGGCGATGTCGCCCTGAGCTGGGTACGCCGCAGCCGGGCGGATGCCGATAGCTGGACGCCGGACGATGCGCCGCTCGACTATGTGCCCGAGGCGTATCGGCTGACCGTGTTCGATGGCGTAACGGCGGTGCGGACGATGGACACGAGCGTCGCGTCCGCCACTTACACGGCCGCCCAGCAGGCGATCGATTTCGGCGCGGCGCCCTTGAGCCTCAGCGTGAGCGTCGCGCAATTGAGCCCGCTCTATGGCCCCGGCCCCGCGACGGCAGCACTTCTGGAGCTTTGAGATGACCGACCTGTATGCGTATGGGACGCGCACGGACCAGATCCTGGCGCTGCAGCGGGCGCTCGCCGCGCTTGGCCTCTATGGCGATACGCTCGACGGCGTTTTCGGGCCGAACACCGCGGCGGGTGTTGCTGCGGCCCGGCAGAAATTCGCGCTCGGCGGCAGCGGGGTCGACACCGCGCTGCTGCGGGCGCTCGGGCTGGCGCCGCCGGCCTCCAACCCCATCACCGATTTCGCGACGCAACTGCTGCTGAAGCAGGCCGTGTCGCTGCTGGCTTCCCAACTGAAAGGACTGCTCCCGATGACTTTTCTCTCCGGCTACAAGACCTACATCGTCGCCGCCTTCATGCTGCTGACCGGCATCGCCGGCCTGCTCGGCGTCGATATCCCGAGCTTCACCGGCCAGGCGCCGGGCGAACTGGTGATGGAAGCGTTTGCGTTCTTCTTCCTCCGCCAGGGGCTGAAGACGAGCTGACGGTTGAAGAGGCGGACCAGCGAGGATGCAATGGATTCTCAACTTGAGATCGCTCTGATCACCGCGCGGGTCCGCCTATTGGAGGACGCCACCGCGAACAATCTTCGCCTCTGCGCGATGCGTCTTCGGAGGTACATAGAGCACCGTTATCGGTCCGATCAACCGCGCGCCCCACGTGGCACCCCTGAAGGCGGGCAATGGATAGACGATGCCATCGGCACCGATCGACAAATCGGCGCAAATGATGTGACCATGTTTGGCAAGCTCACAAAGCAAGTGCGGGCTGGTAGTATGCTGCTATGCGTTTGCGACTTGGGCAGCGAAAAATGGGTTTTGCAGTACGAAAAGGACGGCGCGCTTGGTTGTTATGATTTATTACCGCAGGCGACGATTTTCGGCGCGGGCACTCGGTTGAATGACAATTGACGAGCTTGAAATGACTGAGAAAACCATCCCCGCACCGTTCACGCTGTCTCCAGCCGCGATCAAGCAGATCGAGCGCATTCGCGATCAGTACCTCGCCTTCTCGCCCGATGATCCGCCGGTCATGCCGGGGGTCAATCTGGCGCGGCGATTGTTCGACGATGGCAGTTTTGGACCGGAGCGGGTGGTGATCGGGTTTTGGCGGGTGTCGGAGTTTCCGGCGTCCGCCTACGATGTGGTGCAGCGTGTGTCGGGGGTCGATCTGGTTTTTCCGGTTCCGCCGGAGGATCGGCCGCCTTTCGCCGGCAAGCAGATCGACTATTCGGACGACAGCGGATTTTACCTGCGCGACGGCGCACCGGCTTAGGCTTGCGCGCCGTGCGACGATATTCATCGCGCATTCAGCCGATCGCGGCTAAATATCGGCTCATGACATCGGTTCGCACCATTCTGGCAATTGTGGTGGCGCTGGCGGCTGGGCTGCCGGGCGTTGCTGCGCCCGCTTATGCGGCGGGCAAGGGTGGCGGATGCCTGAGCGATCAGGAAATCCAGGCCGAAATCGCGTCAGGGCAAATCCAGAGCTGGCCCAAGATCAAGAAGCTGGCCGGCATTTCCGCCTATCGCGAGGTGTCGGACGTCAGTGTCTGCCTCAAGGGCGGCACCCCGTTCTATCAGGTCAACGTCGTGTCGCCCGACGGCGAGGCGCGCAAGATTATGCTCAATGCCGTGAACGGCAGCCGGTGACCAGGGTTCCGAAGGGACGAAGCGATGCGCATCCTCGTGGTCGAAGACGACACTAACCTCAACCGCCAGATCAAGGACGCCCTGACCGAGGGCGGCTATGCGGTTGACGTGGCGTTCGATGGCGAAGAAGGACATTTCCTCGGCGATACCGAGCCCTATGACGCGGTGGTGCTGGACATCGGCCTGCCGCAGATGGATGGGCTGTCGGTGCTGGAGGAATGGCGCCGGGCCGAAAAATCCATGCCGGTGCTGCTGCTGACCGCCCGCGACCGCTGGAGCGACAAGGTGCAGGGGATCGACGCCGGCGCCGACGATTACCTCGCCAAACCCTTCCACATGGAAGAACTGCTGGCGCGGCTCAGGGCGCTGGTCCGGCGCGCCGCCGGGCATGCGAGCAACGAGATCACGGCCGGGCCGGTGCGGCTCGACGTCAAGGCGGGGCGCGTGACGGTCGACGGCCAGGCGATCAAGCTCACCAGCCACGAGCTGCGGCTCCTGAGCTACCTGATGCACCACAAGGGCAAGGTGGTCAGCCGCACCGAACTGACCGAGCATCTTTACGACCAGGACTTCGATCGCGACTCCAACACCATCGAAGTGTTCGTCGGCCGGCTGCGCAAGAAGCTGCCCGAAGAGCTGATCCATACCGTGCGCGGCCTCGGCTACCAGATCCTAGAAGACTGACGTGAGGAAGGGCTCGATTGCCTTCTCGCTCTTCTGGCTGTCGGCGGGGTGGCTGATCGTTGCGCTGGCCGGAACGGCGTTCCTGCTCACCGACCTTTATTCACGCACGCTCGATACCGACCTCACCAACCAGCTGCGCTTCGACGTCGAGACGCTGACCAGCGCGACGCTCGATTCGACCGATCCGAATTTCGCCGATGTGGCACTGCCCGATCCGCGTTTTTCCCGGGTGTCGACCGGCTGGTACTGGGCGATCCGCAACGAATTCGGCGACGTGATTGCCACATCGCGCTCGGCGGTCGGGCTGCTGATGCCGACGCTGAGCGGCAATTTCGGCGTGGACAATTATCGCTCGGATGCGCTGGTCGACGAGGCCGGCAACCACATCCGCGCCATCGAGCGCTCGACCAGCAGCAATGGCCGGCCGCTCAGGATCACCGTCACCGGCAATCTCGACGACGGGCTGGAGCGGATCGGCGCGTTCCGCGGCCAGACGCTGATCGTGCTCGGGGCGGTGGGCATCGCGCTCGCCATCATGAGCGCCATCGTCGCGCGGCTGGCGATGCGGCCCATCGGCCGGCTGGGCCGGGCCATCGAGGCGGTGCGCGAGGGGGAGGCCGAGCAGATCGCCGGCACCTATCCGCGCGAGATCGCCCCCTTGGCCGACGAGGTCAACGAGCTGCTGCGCTCCAACACCCAGATCATCGAGCGCGCCCGCAACGCCGTGGGCAACCTCGCGCACGGGCTGAAGACGCCCATCGCGGTGCTGCGCAACGAAGCCGGCGCCGCCCCCGACAGTCCGCTGAGCAGCGTGGTGACGTCGGAAACGGCCAAGATGCAGCAACTGGTCGCGACCTATCTCGATAGGGCCCGCATCGCGGCGCGCACCGCGATCGTCGGCAAAAGAGCCGACGCCACCATGGTCATGCTGCGGCTGGTGCGGGTGATGCAAAAGCTCAACCAGAACGTCACCATCGCCTTCAAACGGCCGGATGCCTCGATCCCGTGGTTCCGTGGTGACGAGAGCGACCTCGAGGAAATGGCGGGCAATCTGCTCGACAATGCCTGCAAGTGGAGCCATGGGAGCATTGCGGTCACCATGGCGTCGGAGCGGACGCCTGCCGCGCAGTTCCTGGTGATCCGCATCGAGGACGACGGGCCGGGCCTGACCGAGGATGAGGCGAGCAAAGTGTTGCGCCGCGGTGTCCGTCTCGACGAGAAAACACCCGGCAGCGGGCTCGGGCTCGATATCGTTAAAGAATTGGTTGACGTCTACGGCGGCAGCTTGCATTTGAAGCGCTCGGTTCTGGGCGGCCTGCTTGCCGAACTCAGACTGCCGGCGGCGAAAGTCGGCGGGCTGGTCCGGAACTGACTTAACTCCGCCGCAGTTACGCGGTTTGGACGTCGATCAGGCCATAATCGGGACCAGCATGCAGCAGATCAGCCGCGCCCTCCTTATTCTCCCCGCCTTCGCCCTCGCGGCATGCGCGACCGCGCCCTCGATGACGCCGGTGGCGGCGACGACCGATACCACGATGACGGCGCCGGCCGATCCGACGCTGCTCCAGGCGCCGGCGGCAACCATTTCGAACGCCGCCGCGACCACGGACGTGTCGGCTTTCGTCGATCCCACCGCCTACGGCATCCTGTCGTCCAAATCGAAGGCCCAGGTCGCCGGCGCGCAGTTCAACGCCCTGCAGTTCGGCCGCGTCGGCGCACCGCGCAACTGGCAGGGCGACAGCGGCCAGAGCGGCGTGGTGACGGTGGGGCCGTATGTGCGCGTCAACCTGATCGACTGCCGCGACTTCACCAATACGGTGACGGCGGGCGGCCAGAGCTACGTCAAGAAGGGCACCGCCTGCCGCGAATCGGACGGTAGCTGGACCGTCAGCGCTACCCCGACCGGCTGAGCGAAGCACCGTCTGCGCCGCCGGCGTTAAGTTGCGGCGGCGCCAAGGGAAACCTTTGTTTACCAAGGCCGGATAGAGTCACCTGCCGAGTGACGCTTTCGCCTGGTTTCCATGTCCCAAACTCCTGCCACACCGGCCGTCGCCAAGCGGGCAACGACCCGCCGACACACCGGTCATGCCTTTTTGGGCGTGATCGATGCCGTCGTGGTGCAGAGCCCGGCCGAGTTTGCCTTCGACGGCGCGATTTCCAGCGATGATGCGGGCGCGGCCTGGACCTGGATGGTGCGCGACCTCGCGCCCGACCTGATCGACATCGAGGCGGTGGACGACACGCCCGGCAATGTCGCGTCGCTCGTATCGCTGATGCCGGACCTGCTGGGCCGGGCGCGCAAGAGCGTGGCCGATGCGCAGCACAGCCCCGAGCTCAGCCGCAAGATCAGGACGCAACTGGGCGGCGACGAGCCATGGGACCGCCTGCCGGTGGTGCTCAATGCGCTGCGCTGCCGGGCGCTGCTCGACAAGGCCGCGAGCTTCGGGCGCGCCGCCAACGGCATGACCGACGAATCGCAACTGGCGCTGGCGCTGCAGTCGATGCCGTTCAACGACGGGCCGGTGGCCTCGCTGCTGATGATGGCGGCGGTCGGGCAGATCGCCAACCCGTCGCGGCTGATCACCGCCGCGATCCGCATCGCGGGCGGGGCGTCGGAGGTCTCGATCGTGCGTGCCGGCTTCGCGCCCATCCTCGATGCGCTGCTGGCGCATGCGCAGAACCAGTTGCCGCCGCTGAGCCAGATCGGCGCCTTCGCCGACATGGACCTCGTCTGCCGCGCCGTGGACCGCTTCCACCGGCTGATGCGGGCGCTGACCGGCTATGTCGAGATTTCGCGCAATGGCCGCTATGCGACGATCATCGCGGCGCTGACCAAGGGCGTGTCCGAGCGGCTCGATTCCAAGCTGCGCGACGTGGCGCCCGACCTCAACAAGGCGCTGCGCCGGCGCGAGGGCACCGACCGGCTCGACCGCGACCAGATCCTCGCGGCGCTCAACGGCATCTATCTGCTGGCGACGGTCCGCGACAGCCGCGACTCGCTGGCGCTGAACGCGCTGTTCGACCAGGTGTGGGCGCAGACCGGACAGGCGCTCGAAATCCACGTCGAGCGCAATCTGCAGCAGGTGCGCGACAATCCCGGCGACACCATTGCCGGTGCGCGGCTCGATGCGGCGCTGAAGATGGCCGAAGTGCGCTTCAACCAGGAATATGCCGACGCGCTGCGCCGGGCCAAGGACGCCGCGATCCGCCGCGTCAGCTAATCCGGCTTCTTCCGTGCCGGCGAGGGGCCGGTTGCCGTTTCCACGATGAACCGATCATTTGCCGCGAGCGCCGCCTTGGCGATGAGAGCGATGCCGCCGATCTCCGCCGCCTCGACGATGACGCCGATGGCGGCGACGGGATCGGGTTTGCCGCTGTTGGAGTAGACCAGCGCTCCAATCGCGAAGCGGCGGTGCCGGTCGACGATGAGGTGAAGGCGCTCGGGCTCGTCGCCGAAGCGGCGCGCGAGATAGGGCGGCATGCCGGCGGGCGGCGCGACGGCGGGCGGCGCCCAGTCCGAGGCGGTGAGATCGCCGCCCGGCGCGCCGCGCTCTTCGGCGATGGCGCCGGCGTCGCCCGGAACGATCATCCCCAGCTCGACCGCGGCGGCGACGTCGCCCAGCGAGAAGGCGTGCGTGTCGGCGCCGGGGGTGCGGGTCGCGAGGCTCGTGCCGGTCGAAAGAAAGCTCGGGGTTTCCGCCGCGACGGGCGCGATGGGCGTCGGGCTGTCGGGCGTTTCGAGATCGGTGCCGGCCTCGGTATCGGCGACGGGCTTGTGCGGTTCGCCGAAGAGCGCGGCCTGCGCGACGCGACCGCTTTCGGCGCACGCCAGCATCGAGCGATAGCCGGCGGCTGAGCCGGCGAGGGCGACGGTGCCGAGATGGCCGGTGGCGACGAGCGCGCTGCGCTCGCGGTCCCAGCGGACATTGCAGCCCGCCAGCATCCACAGCGCGAGGTCGGGCTGCCACGCGCCGGCGACGATGAGCTGGCTGGCCTCGATGGTTGCGGCCGCGCCGGCAGAGCCGTTGTTGGCGAACGCGAACTGGCCGGGCGTTGCGAGCAGCGGAAACTGGCCCGAGGCGAGGGTGAGGCCGCTGGCCTTGGCGAAATCGACGAAGCGCGACTGCGGGTGGATGCGGGTGTCGACGACGCGGCGGATGGCGACGCCGGCATCGTGGAGGCGGAGCGCCATCCGATAGGCGTAGTTGTTCTGCGTGGCGATGACCGCGGACGCTCCGGCGCTGACGCCGTAGCGCTTGGCGAGGTGGTAGGCGGCGATGGCGGTTTGCACGCCGGGCAGGCGGTTGCCGGGAAAGACCGGCAGGCGCTGCGTCGCGCCGGTGGCGATGAGGATGCGGCTGGCGGTGATGGTGACGATGCGGCCGCGCGGCGCCGCTTCGTCGGTGACGATTTGATGCAGCGTCGCGCCATGGCTGTGGACGGCGAAAATCTCGGCGCGGGTGAGCGGCGTAAAACTGTCGCGCAATTTGAGGGTTGCGATCAGGCGGTCGCTCAACTCCTCCGGGCTTTCCTCGTCGCCGACGGCACCGAAATAGCGGGCGTCGCCGCCGAGCCACGGCCGGCGCTCGGCGAGGATGACGCTGCGGCCCGCGGTGGTGGCGGCTTCGGCCGCCGCGAGCCCGGCGATGCCGCCGCCGACGATGAGCAGATCGGCGGCGCGCGTGGTCTCGGCGGCGACATGCTGCCAGCCGGGATCGGGCAGTTGCTCGAGCCGGTGCAGCAGCGAGTTGAACGGCGCGCGGAAGCGGACGTTGCGGCGCGCACCGACGCTGGTGAGATCGAGGTCGTCGGTGGCGGGCAGGCGATCCATCGGCAGCGGCTGGCCGCCCCTGGTTGCGACCAGCGGGCAGAAATATTCGGTGAGGCCGATGGGGGTTTCGCCGAGCGTGCCATAGGTGTCGACGCCGGCCGCGAGCGTAGCCGAGAGCACGGTGTCACCAACAAAGCCTTCGATGTCGCGGCCATTGAGCCGGAAGCGCAGCGGCTTGCTGCGATCGAGCGCGATGCCGCCGAACTGATGCGCTGCGTCGGCGGCGAGCCTCATGGCCGCACCTCGACGAAATCGGCAATCGCGCTGCGGTCGGCGTCGGGGGCGTGCGCGGTGAACCAGGCGTTCTCGTCGTCGTTGCCCTTGCCGGCGAGGAAGCGCGCCAGCACCGGCGCGAAGAAGGCGCCGACATCGCCAAAGCCGGCGGCGATGAAGAATTGCCCATGCGGGCCGACGACCGGCGCGCCGTCCTCGCTCAGCAGCCGGCGGAAGCGGCTGGTGGCGCGGCGATGCAGCGGGAACGGGCCGGGGAGGGTGGAAGCGAGCCGCGCTTCGGCCTCATGGTCGCCGGCAACGAGCGCGAGCACGGTCAGATCGGCGCGCTGCAGCAGCGTCACGCCGCGATCGGGATAGCGCATGACGGTGGCCGGAAGGCGCCGGGTGGGCGCGGTCAGCGTGGCGGTCATCGGCATGACGGTAAGGCCGGGCGGCTCGGCCAGCCAGTCGAGGACGGCGATATCGCCGGCGAGAACGATGCGATCGGCCTTTAACGCTTCGCCAGCGACGATGAGGCGGTTGTCCTCCAGTTGCGCATGGTCGGCCTGCACGACCTTCGAGCCGGCGAGCGACACCTCCTCGACCAGCCGCGGGACGTTGGCGAACAGTCCGTCGCGGCCGCGCCGTCCATAGCCGAGCGCGACATGAACCATGTGCGCCAGCGCGGTCTGGGTGTCCGGGCGGTCGGCGACGAACTTGACCGTGGCCGGCATGAGCGCATCGCCGGCCTCGGTGGCGGCAAAAAGCGCCAGGGTTTCGGCCTCGGCAGCGCGCAGCAGGCGCCAGGCTTCCGGCCGGGTGGCCAGAGGCAGGGCGACATCGATGGTGCGCGGCAGGCGTTGCGGCGAGGCGGGCTCGGCGATGCGGATGACGCGCCGGCCATGATCGTGCGCCAACAGGCCCGCCAGCAGGGCGGCGAGCGCCCCGGACCCGAAAATCGCGAAATCGTATGAGTCCGGCATCGGTTCAGGCGTTGACTGCGGCAATCAGCGCCTGCCATTGGACACGGGAGCGATGCATATTTCGCCTGAATTTCTCTATAGATGCCCCGGCCGGCACCTTACTCCAACCCGCTAAGGCCATGACCATCTGGTTGTTTGCCCTGATATTGACTGCCATCGCCTGCGCCACGCTGTATTACGCGGGCGCCGGACGGACGGTCAACGCAGGCAGGTCCGTTGCCGATGCAACGCAGGAACACTTTCGCGCCCAGTTGCGCGCTATCGACACCGACGCCTCGGCCGGACGGCTCGGCGTGGCCGAGGCGACGGCCGCCAAGGCGGAACTGGCGCGCGAAGTCATGCGCTCGAAGGACGCAAGGCCCGACCGGGCGACGCGCGGCAGCAGCGCCGCGGTGTGGGTGCCGGTGGCGCTGATCGCCGTGCTGTCGCTGGGGACGTATTATTATCTCGGCCGGCCGGATTTGCCGGCGGAGCCGCTGGCCGGCCGCACCGCCGAAACCGGCGCCGGCCTCGACCTCAATGTCGCGCTCAAGACCATCGAGGCGCGGCTGGCGGCAAATCCCGACGACCTCAAGGGCTGGCAGGTGATCGCTCCGGCCTACATGCAGATGGGTCGCTACACCGACGCGGTCAACGCGCTGCGCCGGGTCAACGCGCTGCAGACGCCGACCGCCGAGACGCAGAACGACCTCGGCGAGGCGCTGATGATGGCCAATGGCGGCAGCGTCGCCGGCGAGCCGCTGCAATTGTTCAGGAACGCCGCCACGCTCGACCCCAAGGACGTGCGCTCGCGCTTTTACATCGCGGGCGAGGAAACGCGGGTCGGCGACTACCAGCATGCCGTGCCCGACTGGACCGCGCTGCTGGCGCTGGCCAAGGGCGACGAACCCTGGGTGGTGACGGCCAAGAACGGCCTCGCCTTCGCCCAGCAGGGACTCCACCCCGAAACCGCGCCCTCTTCGCCGGCGCCCGCCGCGGCGGCCGTTGCGGCGATGCCGGACCAGGACCAGATCGCCGCGATGGTGGATGGGCTGGAGACCCGCCTGAAGGCGCAGGGCGGCAGCATCGACGAGTGGACGCAGCTCGTCCGCTCGCGCATGGTGCAGGGCAAGATGGATGTGGCGCAGGCCGACTATGAACTGGCGCGCAAGGCCTATCCGGACGCAAAGGTTCGGACCGAGCTCGACGTGCTCGCCGCAGACAACGGACTGACCGCCAAATGAGCATGACGCGCAAGCAGAAGCGGCTCTCGATCATCGGGGGCCTCGGCGCGGTGGTGATCGCCGCGTTCGGGCTGGTGCTGTTCGCTCTGCGCGACCAGATCGTGTTCTTTTATTCCCCGACCGAGATTCATGAGAAATCGGTGGCGGCCGGCACCCCGATCCGCCTCGGCGGACTGGTGAAGGCCGGCTCGTGGAAAAAGAGCGGCGACCAGAACGATTTCGTCGTCACCGATGAAACCACCGACATCGCAGCCCATTACACCGGCATCCTGCCGGATCTGTTCCGCGAGGGGCAGGGCGTGGTGATCGAAGGCGCCATGGCCGGCGACGGCACGTTCGCCGCGAGCAACGTGCTCGCCAAGCACGACGAGAACTACATGCCCAAGGAAGTGGTCGACGAGCTCAAGGCGAAGGGCGAGTGGCGGCCGGACGAGGGGAACGGCTGATGGCGATCGAACTCGGGCATTTCGCGCTTATTCTCGCCGTCGCCATCGCGGCGGTGTCCGCCGTGGCCGGGCTGGTGCTGTGGCGCACCAACGAGCGGATCACGCTGGTGCTGCGCCAGGGCGCGGTGCTGCAGTTCATCCTGATCGCGGCGGCGTTCGCGGCGCTGGTGCAGGCGTTCGTCACCGACGATTTTTCGCTGAAGCTCGCCTACGAGAATTCGCATTCGCTGCAGCCGCTGCTGTTCAAGGTCACGAGCGTGTGGGGCAACCACGAAGGCTCGATGGTGCTGTGGTGCATGATCCTCGTGCTGATGGGCGCGCTGGTGGCGATGTTCGGGCGCAACCTGCCGCGCGAGCTGATGACGCTGGTGCTGACCATCCAGAGCCTCCTGGTCGCGGCGTTCGGCGGCTTCACCATCTTTACCTCCAACCCGTTCCTGCGGCTCTCGCCGGCGCCGCTCGAGGGGCAGGAGCTGAATCCCATTCTACAGGATATCGGCCTCGCCATTCATCCGCCGCTGCTCTACACCGGCTATGTCGGCTTTTCGGTGTGCTTCAGCTTCGCCGTGGCGGCGCTGATCTCGGGCCGGATCGACGCCGCGTGGGCGCGCTGGGTGCGCCCGTGGACGCTGCTGAGCTGGTGTTTCCTGACGCTCGGCATCGCGATGGGCTCGTACTGGGCCTATTACGAGCTCGGCTGGGGCGGCTGGTGGTTCTGGGATCCGGTCGAAAATGCGAGCTTCATGCCGTGGCTCGCCGGCACCGCGCTGCTCCATTCGGCGCTGGTGATGGAAAAGCGCAACGCGCTGAAGATCTGGACGATTTTCCTGTCGATCATCACCTTTTCGCTGAGCCTGCTCGGCACCTTCATGGTGCGCTCGGGCGTGCTGACCTCGGTCCATAGCTTTGCCACCGACCCGACGCGCGGGCTGGTGATCCTCGCGCTGCTGGCGGCGTTCATCGGCGGGGCGTTCGCGCTGTTCGCGTTCCGCGCCGCAGCGCTGCGCGTGGGCGGCCTCTTCGCCCCGATCAGCCGCGAGGGCGCGCTGATCCTCAACAATCTGTTCCTCGCGACCGGCACCGCCGCGGTGCTGGTGGGCACGCTCTATCCGCTGCTGCTCGAAGCCTTGACCGGCAAGACCATCTCGGTTGGAGCGCCGTTCTTTTCGCTGACCTTCGGCGTCGTCATGGTGCCGCTGCTGATCGTCCTGCCGTTCGGCCCGTTCCTCGCCTGGAAGCGCGGAGACCTGGTGGCGGTGACGCAGCGGCTGGCCTGGGCAGCGGGCGCCGCGATCTTCGTCACCATCCTCATCTTTGCGCTGATGGGCGGGCAGGTGTCGCTGGCGCCGTTCGGCCTGCTGCTCGGCTTCTGGGTGGCGTTCGGCGCCATCGCCGAACTGGTCGACCGCGCCGGCATCGGCCGCATGTCGCTGTCGACGAGCTGGCACCGGCTCGTCGGCCTGCCGCGCTCGGCGTTCTCGACCGCGATTGCGCATTTCGGTCTCGGCATGAGCGTCATCGGCATCGTCACGGCGTCGGCCTGGAGCCTCGAGCTGGTGACGACCATGCAGCCCGACACCACGACGAGCATCGGCGGCTACACCATCCGCTTCGACGGCGTCGACAAAAAGCAGGTCGAGAACTACGCCGCCGAGATCGGCAATTTCACCGTCAGCACTTCGGGCGCCGCCGACCGGCATCTGACGCCGGAGCGCCGCGTCTACGAGGCGAGCGGCACGCCCACCACCGAGGCGGCCATCGAAACCTACGGCTTCTCCCAGCTCTATGTGCAGCTCGGCGAGGTCGGCGCAGACGGCAGCCGCGTGGTGCGCGCCTGGTACAAGCCTTACGTGACGCTGATCTGGTTCGGCGCCATTGTCATGGCGCTCGCCGGCTTCCTGTCGCTCACCGACCGGCGGCTGCGGGTCGGCGTGGCACGCCGGGCCGCGGTGCCCAAGCCGGCGCCGGCCGAATGAGGGCGCTCGTCGCCGCGCTGGCGCTGCTCTGGCTGGCGATGCCGGCGTTTGCGGTCAATCCCGACGAGATGCTGAAGGACCCGGCGCTCGAAGCACGGGCCCGTACCATCTCGGAGGGTTTGCGCTGCCTCGTCTGCCAGAACGAGTCGATCGACGACAGCAATGCCGATCTCGCCCACGAAATCCGCGTGCTGGTGCGCGAGCGGCTGACGGCCGGCGACACCGATCAGCAGGTGGTGCAGTATCTCGTCGACCGCTACGGCGAATATGTGCTGCTGAAGCCGGTGTTCGCCTGGCACACGCTGGTGCTGTGGGTGGCGGCGCCGACCATCCTGGTCATCGGCGGCATCGTGCTGTTCATCGGCAGCCGCCGGCGCCGGTCGATGCCGGTGGTGGGCGACGCCCCGCTGACGCCGGACGAGCAGAAGGCGCTGGACGAACTGCAGTCGTAAGGCGAGGGGCCGGTGAAGGCCCCCTCACCCGGATCGCGAGGGCGATCCGACCTCTCCCCCGAAGGGAGAGGTGGCGATGGGGCACGATCTCGCCTCTGCTTCACCTCTCCCTTCGGGGGAGAGGTCGGCGCGCAGCGCCGGGTGAGGGGGCCTTTCTTCAATTTGTGCTATTTCGGTGCGTCGGGCCAGAGAGCAGGAGATCGACTATTATGAAGGCCAGTGAGTTCGACCGGAAATTCGACGATGGCGAAGATATCGACGACCAGCTCGACTGGTCGCGCGCGCATCGTCCCAATATCGAGATCAAGCGGATCAATGTGGATTTTCCGACCTGGGTGGTGGCCGGGTTGGACCAGCAGGCCCAGCGTCTCGGCGTCACGCGGCAGGCGCTGATCAAGCTGTGGATTGCGGAACGACTGGAGCGGTGATCGGCTGCTCTCGTTCGCGTTACCAAAGGTTAATGTTCGCGCAACGTCGCGGAAAGCGCCGGGCTCTCATATAGGCAACATCAATTGGATGCTGTTTGAAGGAGAACAAACGATGCGCTCCAACTTCCTACTCCGCACACGCAAGTGGATCGGCGCGTCGGCCCTGGCCATTCTGGTCGGGATCGGCGGCGGCACTGCGTTCTTTGCGACGTCGAGCCAGATGGCCGCGGCGCAGGCCCAGATGACCCCCGCGGCCCAGATCACCGCCCCGATCAGCCCGATGCAGTCGAGCGGCTTCGCCGATCTCGTCGCCGCGGTTAAGCCCGCCGTGGTCTCGATCGTCGTCGAGGGCCGCGAAAAGGGCGACCAGCTCGACAACCAGGGCAGCCAGTTCAACGGCCAGATCCCCGACCTGCCGGACGACAATCCGCTCAAGAAGTTCTTCGACCAGTTCGGCAATGGCAACGGCCCCGGCCGCAACCATGGCCCGCAGGGCCGGCCGCAGCAGGGGCCGAAATACGTCGCTGCCGGTTCGGGCTTCGTGATCTCGGGTGACGGCTACATCGTCACCAACAACCACGTGGTCGAAAACGCCACCAAGGTCACCGTGACCTTCGACAATGGCGACACCGCGCCGGCGACCATCGTGGGCACCGATACCAAGACCGATCTCGCGGTGGTCAAGGTCAGCGGCAAGACCGATCTGCCCTTCGTCAAGTTTGCCCAGGACGACGTGCGCGTCGGCGACTGGGTGCTGGCGGTGGGCAATCCGTTCGGCCTCGGCGGCACCGTGACGGCCGGCATCGTTTCGGCCCGCGGCCGCGACGTGGCGGGCTCCGCCTATGGCGACTTCCTCCAGATCGACGCCGCCGTGAACATGGGCAACTCGGGTGGCCCGACGTTCAACCTCAAGGGCGAAGTGGTCGGCGTCAACACCGAGATCTTCTCGCCCAATGGCGGCAATGTCGGCATCGCCTTCGCCATCCCGGCCAAGACCGTCGAGCAGATCACCAGCTCGCTGATCAAGACCGGCACGGTGACCCGCGGCTTCCTCGGCGTGTCGATCCAGGACGTCACCCGTGACATCGCCGACAGCGTCGGCCTCAAGGACGCCAAGGGCGCCCTGGTCAGCCAGCTCAACGACGACTCGCCGGGCGGCAAGGCCGGCCTCAAGTCGGGCGACATCATCACGGCAGTCGACGGCGACAGCATCGCCGACGCGATCTCGCTGTCGCGCACCATCGCCGGCAAGGCGCCGGGCACCCAGGTGCAGTTGACCATCTGGCGCGATGGCAAGGAACAGACGATCTCGGCCACGCTGGGAACGTTCAAGGACGCCAGCCCCGACCAGTCGAACAGCCAGGCGGCGCCCGATACCCAGGATCAGGGTCCCGTGCCCTCGAGCGTCGGCATCACGCTGGTGCCGAACGGCAATGGCGACGGCCTGCTGATCCAGGACATCGACCCTGACTCGGTGGCCGCCGACAAGGGCTTCACCGTCGGCGACATCATCCTCGACGTCGACAACAAGCCGGTGTCGACCGCCAAGCAGTTCGAAGACGCGATCAAGGCGGTCAAGGACTCGGGCCGCAACACCGCGCTCATCAAGGCCGAGCGCAACGACGCGGTCCGCTTCATCGGCCTGCCGCTCGACCAGGCCAAGAACTAAGCTTCGGCCTCTCACCGGTCCCCGGGCAAATACGCTCGGGGACCGGACTTTATTGAACTCGGTTTCAGCGCTCACTAGGTTTGGCGTCATGAAGATCCTGCTGATCGAAGACGACCGCGAGGCCGCCAGCTATCTCATCCAGGCCCTCGACGAAGCCGGGCACGTGACCCATCACGCCAGCGATGGCGAAACCGGCTACGCCATGGCGGCGAGCATGGATTACGACGTGCTGATCGTCGACCGCATGCTGCCGCGCCGCGACGGACTGTCGATTGTCGAGTCCCTGCGTGCCGAGGGCAACAAGACTCCCGTTCTCATCCTGTCGGCGCTCGGCGAGGTCGACGACCGCGTCACCGGCCTGCGCGCCGGCGGCGACGACTACCTCGCCAAGCCCTACGCCTTCACCGAACTGCTGGCCCGCATCGAAGTGCTGGCCCGCCGCTCGAGCCCGTCTGAGGCCGCCACCAGCTACGAGGTCGGCGACCTGAGCCTCGACCGGCTGTCGCGCAAGGTCGAGCGCGAGGGGGAAAGCATCCTGCTGCAGCCGCGCGAATTCCGCCTGCTCGAATATCTGATGAAGAACGCCGGCAAGGTGGTGACCCGCACCATGCTGCTCGAAAATGTGTGGGACTATCACTTCGACCCGCAGACCAATGTCATCGACGTGCACATGTCGCGGCTGCGCTCCAAGATCGACAAGGGCCACGCCAATCCGCTGCTCCACACCATTCGCGGCGCCGGGTACATGATCCGTGAATAGGATCGCGCAGCTCTGGCGAACGACGACCGTTCGCCTGACCTTCGTGTTCATTGCGCTCTTCGTCGTCTTTTCGATCCTGCTGCTGACGTTCATCGCGTACCAGTCCAGCATCCAGATCCAGCAGCAGCAGGCCACCTCCATCGATCGCGAGGTGGCGCTGCTGCAGCGCATCGACCAGCGGCAGGGGACGCGCGGCATCGTGTTCGCCGTGAGCCGGCTGGCGCAGCAGCCCGGCCCAGGCATCTACTATCTCGGCGACGCGTCGGGACTGCAGATCGCCGGCAACGTCAGCAGCTTCCCGCAGAACGTGCTGCAGACCGAGGGCATCTTCAGCTTCAACTACGATCGCGGCGACGCCTTCGACGACCAGGACGACAATGACGATGACGGGCGCGGCTTTGCCGTGGTCCGCTCGCTGGTGCTCGATGGCGGGCTGCGGCTGATCGTCGGCCGCGACGTGGTGGAGCGGCGCGGCTTCACCGCCATCGTGCTTCAGGGCTTCATCCTGGCGGTGATCGGCATCCTGGTGTTCTCGACCGCGGCCGGCGCGGTGACGGCCTGGCGCGTCATCAAGCGCATCGACACCATCAATGCGACCTCGGCCAAGATCATGTCGGGCAATCTCAGCGAACGCATCCCCGTTACCCGGCGCAACGACGAGTTCGACGTGCTGGCGACCAGCCTCAACGCCATGCTGGACCGCATCGAGGGGTTGATGCAGGGGCTGAAGGAAGTCACCGACAACGTCGCACATGATTTGAAGACGCCGCTGACGCGGCTGCGCACCCGTGCCGAGGCGGCGTTGCGCGACCCGAGCGGCGTGGCGCAGCGCGAGGCGCTGGAGACGACGCTGAGCGAGAGCGATGCGCTGATCCGTACGTTCAATGCGCTGCTGATGATCGCCCGCGCCGAAGCGGGCGCGCCGTCTGGCGCCTTCGCCGACGTCGATGTGAGCAGCGTCGCCGCCGACGTGGCCGAACTCTACGAGCCGGTGGCGGAAGAGGCCGGCATGGTGCTCGACACCCAGATCACGCCGGACGTGCATTTGCGCGCCAACCGCGAGCTGCTGGGGCAGGCGCTGGTCAATCTGATCGAGAACGCGCTCAAATATTACGAGCCGGTCGAAGGCCGGCCGGGCCGCATCAGCGTCGTGGTGCGAGCGGCCGCGGGGCGCGTGCTGATGGAAGTCGGCGACAACGGTCCGGGCATTCCGGAGGAAGACCGCGGCCGGGTGGTCGAGCGCTTCGTACGGCTCGAAAAGAGCCGCACCGAGCCGGGCTCGGGCCTCGGCCTGTCGCTGGTGTCGGCGGTGGCGCGGCTGCACAAGGGCGAGCTGCGCCTCGAGGACAACAAGCCCGGCGTGCTGGCGATTCTCGACCTGCCGGCCAGCACGCTCTAGATCGGCTCGCTAGTGGACGGCGTTGACCGTCGTCTCGCCGGCGCCGTAGGCCGCAACGCGACCGCCCGACAGCAGGTAGCCGATATATTGCGCGGTGTTGGCCGTGCCGAGCGCGTCGGCGGCCGGTGCGTCGGCGCGGTAGGCGAGCTTTGAGCCGTTGGCGGCGCCGAACGCCGACTTCAGTTCCGCCGACGAGGCGCCGAGGCCCGGAATGCCGAGATCGGGCGCGGTGAACCTGGTCGGGGCCGCGTCGCAATCGCCGGGCACGTCGCCCTCGCGCGCCGCCTGCACCGCGACGATCATCATGAAATCGCCGCCGCCCAGCGCGTTCGAAATGAACCAGGTGTTGGACGGCTGGCCCTTGTCGGTGTGGTAGCAAAGCCAATTGGCGATGCCGTTGCCCGAACCCTGGGTGCGAATCTGCCCGCCGAACTGCTTCTTGATGGCGGCCAACTGCGTGTGCTGCAGCTCCATGTGCATGCCGCCCGCGGTGATCGCCTTGACCGGCGGCTTCTTCAGGTTCGGCGCGCCGAAATGGAAATAGTTGCCGAAGAGATTGGCCCCCATGCCCGACAGGCCGGCGGCCTGGACCGGAGCGGCAAGGACGAGGGCAGCGACGAGGCCGGTAGCGGCGAGGCTGAGACGCATGGCGAGATCCGCGAAGTTTTGAGGCGCCAATAGATAACGTGGCGGTTGCGGATTTCCAGTGGTCAAATCTTGGTTTACCGGGCTTTCCCGCGCGTTTGCCGCCGGGCGTGCTTGCCGCGCAACAAGCGCCCGATTAGCTTTCCGCCATGCCCGTTTCGCTCGACACACTGCTTGCCGCCGCGCCCTACCTGCGCGACCTCCACCTCCGCTACGGCGATTGGCTGGGCGGCGCGCTGGCCGACCCTGACGCCGGCCTTGCCACAGAGCTGGCCGCCGTCGCGGCGGCGGGGCGCGAGGCGGCGGACGAACTGGCCGTGGGCGCGGCGCTCCGCGTCGCCAAGGGCCGGATCGCGCTGCTGGCGGCGGCGGCCGAAACCGGCGGGCAGTGGACGACGATGCAGTCGACCGCTGCGCTGTCGGCGCTGGCCGACGCCGCGTTGGACGCCGGGCTGTCGGTGCTGCTGCGCAAGGCGCACGAGAAGGGCGATTTCACCGCCGCTGTCGGGCCTGATGCATGTGGGCTGGCGCTGTTCGCGCTGGGCAAGCAGGGCGGGCAGGAGCTCAACTATTCGTCGGACATCGACATCGTCGCGTTCTTCGACCGGGAGGCCGGCGGGCTGAAGGACCCGGCCGAGGCGACCAGGACCTATTCGCGCATCGTCCAGAAGCTCGCCGCGCTGATGCAGGACCGGGTGGGCAACGACTACGTGTTCCGCACCGATTTGCGGCTGCGCCCCGATCCGGGCTCGACACCGATGGCGATCTCGATCGAGGCGGCGATCGCCTATTACGAGAGCCGCGGCCAGAACTGGGAGCGCGCCGCCTGGATCAAGGCGCGGCCCTGCGCCGGCGACAAGCGGGTGGGGGAGGCGTTCCTCTCCGAGCTCGCGCCCTATATCTGGCGGCGGCATCTCGACTTCGCGACCATCGCCGATATCCAGGCGATGAAGCGCCAGATCAACATTTCAAAAAATGTCGGCGAGGCGCGGGTGGAAGGCCACAATGTCAAGCTCGGCCGCGGCGGCATCCGCGAGATCGAGTTCTTCGCCCAGACCCAGCAATTGATCGCCGGCGGGCGCGACAAGACGCTGCGCGTGCGCCCGACCTCGGCGGCGCTGGCCGCGCTGGCGGCGACCGGCTGGATCGCCGAAAAGACCGCCAGCGAGCTCACCCAGACCTACTGGTTCCTGCGCGCGGTGGAGAACCGGCTGCAGATGCTGCGCGACGAGCAGACCCACTCGATGCCCGAGACGGCCGAGGGCGTGGCGGTGATCGCGAGCCTCATGGGCTTTGCCGATCTGCCAGCATTCGAAACGGCTTACCGGGCTGCGTTGAATCTGGTTCAGAGCTATTATGCCGAGCTGTTCACCGAGGGCGAGAGCCTCGGTGCGGCAGCGGGCAACCTCGTCTTCACCGGGAGCGACGACGATCCGGCGACGCTCGAAACGCTGAGCAAAATGGGATTCCAGCAGCCGGCGGCGATCTCGGCGACCATCCGCAAATGGCACTATGGCGGCTATCGCGCCACGCGTGCCGCGGCGGCGCGCGCACATCTGACCGAACTGCTGCCGGCGCTGCTCGCGACCTTCGCCCGCACCGGCAATGCCGACCTCGCGGTGCAGCGCTTCGACAATTTCCTGTCGCGGATGCCCGAGGGCATCCAGCTCTTCGCGCTGCTGCGCAGCCACGCCAACCTCCTGCAATTGCTGGTCGAGCTGATGGCGGCGGCGCCGCGCATGGCCGAGGCCGTGATCCTGCGCGCCCATGTGATGGACGCGCTGGTGGACCCGGCGTTTGCCGACGAGGTGGGGCGTCGCGCCGTGCTGGTGGGCAAGGTCGACGCCTTCCTCAGCGAGGCCGACGACTACCAGGAGGTGATCGACCGCGCCCGCATCATCGGGCAGGAGCAGCAGTTCCTGATCGCGGCGGGGCTGCTGTCGGGCACGGTGTCGGCGCGGCAGGCGGCCGAACAGTTTACGGCGCTGGCTGAAACGCTGTTGCAGAAACTGTTCGGCGCGGTGCGCCGCGAGTTCGAAAAGCGCTACGGCGTCGTGCCGGGCGCAACGGTGGCGCTGCTGGCGTTCGGCAAGATGGCGAGCCGGGAGATGACGATCGCCTCCGACCTCGACTTCATCCTGCTCTACGATGCGGGAGGCGTCGAGGGCTCGAACGGCGAGCGTCCGCTGGCGACGAGCCAGTATTTCGCCCGGCTGACGCAGCGGCTGGTTGCCGCCGTGACCGCGCCGACCGCCGAGGGCGTGCTGTACGAAGCGGACATGCGGCTCAGGCCTTCGGGCAATGCCGGCCCGCTCGCCACCAACATCACGGCGTTCCGGCTGTATCAGGAGGGCAGCGCCTGGACGTGGGAGCATCTGGCGCTGACCCGCGCCCGCGTCGTCTACGCCGATGGCGGCTTCGGCGATGTGGTCGACGGCGTGATCGCCGAGGTGCTGCGCCAGCCGCTCGACGTGACCAAGACCATCGGCGACGTCACCGCCATGCGCGCGCTGATGGCCAAGGAGCGGCCGGCGCGCCACCCGTTCGACCTGAAGCTGGTGGATGGCGGGCTGGTCGACCTCGAGTTCATCGCGCAGTCGGCGCAACTGGTGGCGCGGCAGGCGATCGACCGGCCGCAGGCGCCGACGGCGGTGGTGCTGGCGCGGCTGGGCGAGATCGGCCTCGTGCCCGAGGGGGCGCGGCTGGCGGAAATCCACGGCGTCTATTCGGCCGTGCTGCAGATCATGAGCGCAGCGCTGGCCGATCCGTTCAAGGACGCCGGCTGGACCCCGGCCTTCCGCGACCTGCTGGCGCAACTGGTGAATCTGCCGAGCTACGCAAGGCTGGTCGAGGATCTGCGCGAGATGCAGGGCGAGGTGAAGGCGGCGGCGGCGCAGTGGTATGCGAGGGCGGCGGGGCTGTAGTAACACCGACCACGGTTTCCCTCCCCCGCGAGGGGAGGGCGGCGTTGCTTATGAGCGAAGCGAATTAGCAAGCCGGGGTGGGGGGACTCTCCACGTCCGCACGCCAGTTGAGACTCCCCCCGCCCAGCTTCACTAGGCCTTCGGCCAAGCTTCGCTACCCTCCCCACTCGGGGGAGGGAAACCGTGCTGACCGAGGGCTCCAGTCAAATGCTATTCTACGCCGCCGCGATCTGGCCTTGCGCGAGCAGCGGCAATGACACGGCGACCGTCGTGCCGAGGCCCGGGCGGCTGTCGATGGCGAGGCGGCCGCCGCTCAGCTCGACGATGGTGCGGGCGATGGCGAGGCCGAGGCCGGCGCCTTCGCGGTCGCGGGTGAGGGCGGCGTCGCCGAAGGCGAAGGGCTGCGACAGGGTGGCGAGCTTGTCGTGGGCGATGCCGATGCCGGTGTCGGTGACTTCGAGCACGACGCCGTCGTTCGCGGCATAGGCCGCGACGGTGACCCGGCCGCCGGCGGGGGTGAAGCGCAGCGCGTTGTCGAGCAAATTGCCCAGCATGCGCTCGAGCGAAAAGCGGTCGCCCATCAGCGCCGCGCCGCAGGGTGCGCCGAGCGCGAGAGTGATGCGCGCCTGGCTTGCCTGCGCCGAGAAGCGACGGGTCACGCTGACCAGCAGGTCGTCGACGCCGAGCACGTTTTCTTCGAGCACCCGGCGGCCGCCTTCGAGCTCGGCGAGGTCGAGGATCGAGGCGAAGAAGCCGAGCAGTCGCTCGCCCGACGTCTTGATCGAGGCGACATACTCGCGATAGCGGGCGTCGCCGATGGGGCCATAGGTCTCGTGCCGCATCAGATCGGCGAAGCCGATGATGGCGTTGAGCGGCGTGCGGATGTCGTGGCTGAGATGGGCGAGGAACGAGGTCTTGGAACGGCTGGCGGCTTCGGCGCGCAGCTTTTCCTCATGGTAGAGGCGGGCGAGGACGCGCTGTTCCTCGCGGATCGAGACGAGCAGGTCGTCGGCGCGGCGGCTCTCGGTGACGTCGGTCACCAGCGTGACGAAGCCGCCATTGCCGAGCGGCCGCTCGTCCATGACGAGGCACGAGTGGTCCTCGCGGTGAAGCTCGATCACCCGGCTGCGGTCGTCCTCGCTGAGGAGCTGCATGTAGCCGCCGGAGGTGAGGCGGCGGATCGAGGCGGCGTAGGAGATGCCGGGCCGGGTCTCGCCGGGGTCGGCATTGAGCCGGGCGCGGTATTGTTCGTTGCAGACCAGCAGCCGGCCCTCGGCGCTCCAGCACGCCACCCCGAACGGCATGGTGGAGAGCAGGTCGGCCAGAGTGGCCGGCGCGGCTTCGATCACCGTGACGCGGCGGCGGAAGCCAAAACCCAAAAACAGCAGCGCGATGCCGTAGGCGATGGCGGCGCGCTGCGCGATGCCGAGAGTGGCGGCGGCCGGGTCGGTCTCGCCCAGCACCGGGGTCAGCGATTGCGCCGCGAACTGCCGCGCCAGCAGCGGCTGGGCGGCGGCGAGGCGCTGCACCATGGCGTTGCGCAGCCTGAGATCATCGAACGTCCGCGCCGTATCCGCGATAACGAAGAGGCTCGCCGCGAGCACCGCGGCGGCAGCGACCACATAGGTCATCGGCGAGATCGAGGCGAAGAAGCCGTAGACAGTGGAGCGTGACTCCACCCCCTTTGCTCCGACGCCGGATGCCTCCGCCGACTGCATACAAGTCTCCGCCCAAGTGTTTGAAAAGTACGCAGAACCACGCCCAGATCGGCAATCTGAATCAACGTTTTGCTGCTGTCCAGAGGGCCCCGCACCGGGGGCCGTCACACACCCGGAATTCGCGAGTCGGCTGAGTCACTTAGAGCGCGAAGAAAAATTCTTCTAAATTAGCGTTTCATTAACCGGCCAGGGTCCGCTCGAGGATGTCGGCGGTGTTGCGGCTGAGCCCGCCGGAGTCGCGCAGCCCGGCAAGGGCGGATTCGGCGGCGCCGCGCCGGCCCGGCTCGTAGCTCTTCCAGACGCGGAAGGCCGTGAGCGTGCGCGAGGCGACATGCGGATTGCGCTTGTCGACATCGCCCACGAACTCGGCAACGAAGCGGAAGCCGGCGCCGTCGGCGCGGGCGAACTGCACCGCATTGGCGGCGGCGAAGACGCCAACCAGCGCCCGCAGCCGGTTCGGATTGTTCCGCGGGAAGCTTGGGTCGGCGAGGATCGCCCCGAGCCGCGCCACGACGCCGGCATCGGGCGCCATGGCATTGAGCGACAGCCATTTGTCGAGCACCAGCGGATCGGCGGTGTACATGGTGCGGAAATTGCCGAGCAGGGCTTCGGCATCGGCGGTCCAGCCGGCAACGACCGCCGACAGCGCGGCGTAGCGGTCGGTCATGTTGGCGGCGCCGTCGTACTGCTCGCGCGCGAGCTTGGCGCCGGTGGCGCTGCCGCCGATGACGAGGAGGGTGAGCGCGGCGTTCTTGAGCGCGCGCCGGCCCGAGGTCTCGGTGTCCGGCGTGTAGGTGCCGGGCGTGGCGTTGGCGCGATAGGCTTCGACCAGCGTCGGCTCGAGCCGGGCGGCGAGTTCGCCCAGCATGCGCTGCCGCACCTCGCGGATGTGGTCGGGGTCGACGTTCTCGCCCTGCGTGCGGGCGATCAGCGATTCATTGGGCAGGCTCAGCACCAGCGCCTTGAACGAAGGATCGAGCGTCGGCGACTTGACCGTGTCCTCGAGCGCATCGGCGAGCGCGGCGACATCAGCGGCGGCCCATGGCGTGCCGGCGATTGCCGCCAGCATCAGCGCCATCGCCACGTCCTGCAGCGACTGCCAGCGATTGAACGGATCGCTGTCGTGCCGGGCGAGGAACAGCCGGTCGGCCTGCGACTGCGTGGTGACGAGCTTCACCGGCGCCGAAAATTCACGGAACAGAGAGGGCACGGGGCGGCTGGGCACGCCCTTGAACTCGTAGGTCGCACTCGCGCCGTCGAGCACCAGCATGTCGTCGCGCACGTCGCCGCTAACGGCGGTCCAGCCCATCGGCGAGCCATTGGGGCCGACCAGCCCGAACTTCACCGGCATCACCAGCGGCTGCTTTTCGGCCTGCCCCGGCGTTGGAGCGGTGTTCTGGCTAAGGGTGAGGCGGTAGGTCTGCGACGCGGCATCATAGCTGTCGGCGATGGTCACCTCGGGCGTGCCGGCCTGCAGGTACCATTGCTGGAAATGCTGGAGGTCGACGCCGTTCGAATCCTCGAACGATTTGATGAAGGCTTCGATGGTGGTCGCCTCGCCGTCGTGCCGCTCGAAGTAGAGGTCCATGCCCTTGCGGAAGCCGGCCCCGCCGAGCAGCGTCGCCAGCATGCGCACGATCTCGGCGCCCTTTTCGTAGACGGTCGCCGTATAGAAGTTGTTGATCTCCTTGTAATGGTCGGGCCGCGCCGGATGGGCGAGGGGGCCGCCATCTTCGGGGAACTGCGCGGCGCGCAGGGTCCGTACGTCCTGGATGCGCTTGACCGGGCGCGAACGCTCGTCGGAGGTGAACTCCTGATCGCGATAGACCGTGAGGCCTTCCTTGAGGCAGAGCTGGAACCAGTCGCGGCAGGTGATGCGATCGCCGGTCCAGTTGTGGAAGTACTCATGCGCGATGACGCGCTCGATGTTGTAATAGTCGTCGTCGGTCGCGGTATCGGGGCGGGCGAACACCAGCTTGTCGTTGAAGACGTTGAGCCCCTTGTTCTCCATGGCGCCCATGTTGAAATCGCTGACCGCGACGATGTTGAAGATGTCGAGGTCGTATTCGCGGCCGAAGCGGCGCTCGTCCCACGCCATCGAACGCTTCAGCGAATCCATGGCGAACAGGCACTCGTCTTCCTTGCCCGGCGTGCAGTACACGCCGAGCGCCACTTTGCGGCCGCTCATGGTCGTGAAGCTGTCGTGGATCGAGCCTAGATCGCCGGCAACCATGGCGAACAGATAGGACGGCTTGGGGAACGGATCTTCCCACACGGCATAGTGGAGATTGCCGCCGTCGATGCCGCCGCTCTCGATGAGGTTGCCGTTCGACAGCAGCACCGGCGCCAGCGTCTTGTCCGCGGTCATCGTCACCTTGAACGGCGCGAGGATATCCGGGCGGTCATAGTAGTAGGTGATGCGGCGGAAGCCTTCGGGCTCGTTCTGCGTGCACCAGGTGCCGTTGGTCCGGTAGAGCCCCATGAACTGGAGGTTCTTTTCGGGCTCGAGGGCCACTTCGGTTTCGAGCACGAATGTCCGGTTGGGCGGCTCGGCCACCGTGAGCAATTGCGGCGTCGCTTCGTAAGCGGTGAGGGCCAGCGGCGCACCGTCGATGGCGATGCTGGTCAGCACCAGTTCGTCGCCGTCGAGCTCAAGCGGCGTGCCGGGCGCGGTGCCCGGGCGCGGCGAAATCGTGAGGAGGGCGTGGACCTTCGACTTGTCGGGCGCAATGCGCACGTCGAGCTCGACCTTGTCGATGCGGTACGGGGTCGGTGCGTAGTCTTTGAGGAAAATCGTATGTTCGGTTTCAGTACGCATCTGCTGGTCTCAGGTTCCGCCGGTGACAAGGAGCGAGTGTGCCTCGCCTGCTACACAAAGGCGAGACACATGCGTATATAGGGAGCATGTCCGGAGTCGCCCGGACGTCTTTTACGCCGAATTCGGCGACCGTGGGGAGGGGCAATGCCCCGGTTCAGCGCGCCAGTGACGGCGCCGAACTCACCCCGACAACAGATTTAGCGGTGCCCATCGCCTCTTGACCTCAACTGCACTTGAGGTCGTAGCGGTGCCGACACCGCAGCGTCCTGCGGGACGAAGAAAAGGTAAGCTGCCATGCTGCGCTGGTTCGAACGCCGCCTAGACCCCTATCCGACCGCCGAGCCCACGCAGCCGCCGGGCAAACTGCTGCCGTTCCTGCTGTTTTTCCTCAAGGGCAGCAAGCGCCTGCTGGTGGTGATGGGCGTGCTCACGGCCGCCATCGCGCTCAGCGAGGTCGTGCTGTTCGGCTTTATCGGCAATGTCGTCGACTGGCTGAGCCGCGCCGACCGCACGACATTCCTTGCGACCGAGGGCTGGCGGCTGACCGGCATGGCGCTGTTTATCGTCGTGCTGCTGCCTATCGTCGGCGCGTTGCAGTCGATGGTGATCAACCAGGGGATGATGGGCAACATCCCGCAGCGCATCCGCTGGCTGATCCATCGCTACGTGCTGCGCCAGTCGATGACGTATTTCCAGGACGAGTTCGCCGGCCGGGTCGCGACCAACGTCATGCAGACCGCGCTCGCCGTGCGCGACTCCGCCATGAAGGTGTTCGACGTCCTCAACTATGTCGGCTTTTACTTCATCGGCGCGATCGTCCTCGCCGCGACCAATGACTGGCGGCTCGCGATCCCGTTTATCGTGTGGCTGATCGTCTATGGCTGCATCCTGCGCTACTTCATCCCGCGCTTTGCCGACATCTCGTCCAAGCAGGCCAACGCCCGCGCCCTGATGACCGGCCGCATCGTCGACGCCTACACCAACATTTCGACGGTGAAGCTGTTCTCGCATTCGGGCCGCGAAGAAGGCTACGTGAAGGAGGCGATGGAGGAGTTCCTCCCCACCGTCTATACGCAGATGCGCATCGCGACGGTGCTCAACATCGCGATCTATACGCTGAACCTGCTGCTGCTCGGCTCGATCTTCGCCATCGGCATCGCGCTCTGGCTCAATTCGTCGATCACGCCGGGCGCCATCGCGGCGGCGGCAGCGCTGGTGCTGCGCCTGTTCGGCATGAGCCAGTGGATCATGTGGGAACTCTCCGCGCTGTTCGAGAACATCGGCACGGTGCGCACCGGCATGGGCGCGTTCTCGGTGCCGCTCAAGATCGTCGACCGCTCAGGCGCTTCGCGGCTGAAAGCGGTGCAGGGCGACATCGCCTTCGACGACGTGACGTTCCACTACGGCAAGGAAGGCGGCGTCATCGACGGGCTCGGCTTCCGCATCGCGCCGGGCGAAAAGATTGGCCTCGTCGGCCGCTCGGGCGCCGGCAAATCGACCATCGTCAACCTGCTGCTGCGCTTCTACGATCCGCAATCGGGCCGCATCCTGATCGACGGCACCGACATCGCGTCGGTGACGCAGGAATCGCTGCGCGCCAATATCGGCGTCGTGACGCAGGACACCTCGCTGCTGCACCGCTCGGTGCGCGACAACATCGCCTATGGCCGGCCGGATGCGAGCGAGGAGGAGGTCATTGCCGCGGCCAAGCTGGCCGAGGCGCACGACTTCATCCTCGGCCTCGCCGACCTGCAGGGCCGCACCGGCTACGACGCGCATGTCGGCGAGCGCGGCGTGAAGCTGAGCGGCGGCCAGCGCCAGCGCATCGCCATCGCCCGCGTGCTGTTGAAGAACGCGCCGATCCTCGTGCTCGACGAGGCGACCTCGGCGCTCGACAGCGAGGTCGAGGCCGCGATCCAGGGCCAGTTGCAGATCCTGATGCGCGGCAAGACGGTGATCGCCATCGCGCACCGGCTGTCGACCATCGCCGCGCTCGACCGGCTGATCGTCATCGATCAGGGCCGGATCGTCGAGCAGGGAACGCATGCCGAACTGCTGGAGCAGGGCGGCGAATACGCCAAACTCTGGCTGCGCCAGTCGGGCGGCTTCATCGAAGCCGATGCCGACGCCCCGGCCGGCGACGAGGACGATGAGGTTGCGGAGGCGGCGGCGGAGTAGCTCTGCGGAGGACTGGCGGCTCCTTTGCCTTCTCCCACAAGGGGAGAAGGCCATGGAGCGGCTGACTCATCGCGCCACCATTCGTTCGGTGATGAACTTTCGGTGACTTGTCCGGCTGTGCGGTTGGCTTAAAGAACGGGCGCCATGTCCCTCCTGTCGCCCCTCCACAAATTCTTCGAAGAGCGCATCGACCCCTTCGGCCGGACGGGCGATTTGCGGCCGCCGGCCGTCACCTTGCAGTTCATGCTGTTTTACATCCGGCAGGCGAAGGGGCCGTTTTTCGCGCTGCTGTGCATCGGCGGCGCGGTGGCGCTGGTCGAGGCGGCGCTATTCTACTACATGGGCCGGCTCGTCGATATTCTCGACGCATCCAAGCAGTCCGAGGGCTGGAACGGCCTCGTGACACATTACGGCCCCGAACTGCTCGGCATGCTGCTGGTGGTGCTGGTGGTGCGCTTCATCATCACCTGGCTCTCGGCCACGGTCGAAGAGCAGACGGTCAACCTCGGCTTCTACAATCTCGTCCGCTGGCAGGCCTATGCCTATGTCATCCGGCAGAACCTGAGCTTCTTCCAGAACGATTTTGCCGGCTCCATCGCGTCGAAGGTGTGGCAGTCGGGCGGCGCCGTCGGCGACTTCATGGTCAGCCTGCTGCAGAACGCCTGGTTCATCGTGGTCTATACGGTGACGACCATCGTGCTGGTGACCCAGCTCGACTGGCGGCTCGGCGCCGCGGTGATCGCCTGGGTGATCGCGTTCGCCTTCCTCGCGCGCTACTACGTGCCGCGCATGCGCCGGTCGTCGGCCGCGGCGGCCGAGCAGGCGTCGGTGCTGACCGGACGCATCGTCGACAGCTATTCCAACATCCAGACGCTAAAACTGTTCGGCACCGCCGAGACCGACGACAAATTCGTGCGCGGCGGTTTCGACACGTTCATCGCCTCGATGACCAGGCTCGCCCGCACGCTGGTGGGCGTGCGCAGCGCCATGGGCATGCTGTCGGGCATCGCCATCGCCGGCATCGCCGTCATCTCGGTCCATCTGTGGACGGAGGGGCTGATCACCGTCGGCGGCGTCGCCTTCACCAATGGGCTGGTGCTGCGCCTCTACAACCTCCTCGGCCGGCTGATGAACCAGCTCAACGGCCTCATGCGCAACTACGGCACGGCGCAGAACTCGGCCGAGCTGATCGCGCGGCCGCTGGGGCTGGTCGATGCGCCGGACGCCAAGCTGCTGGTGGTGACCGAGGCGGCCATCCGCTTCGACCATGTGAGCTTCAAATACGACAACGCGCTGCCGGTGATCGATGCCCTCGATCTCGACATCAGGCCCGGCGAGCGCGTGGGGCTCATCGGCCGCTCGGGCGCCGGCAAGTCGACCATCGTCAGTCTGCTGTTGCGCTTTTACGACGTGCAGGACGGCTCGATCAGCATCGACGGCCAGAACATCGCTCGGGTCACGCAGGAATCGCTGCGGGCCAATATCGGCGTCGTGACGCAGGACACTTCGCTGCTGCATCGCTCGATCCGCGCCAACCTGACCTATGGCCGGCCCGACGCCACCGACGACGAGATGTTCGCCGCCGCGGCGCTGGCCGAGGCCGACGAGTTCATCGAGCAGTTGATCGACCAGAAGGGCCGCACCGCCTACGACGCCTTCGTCGGCGAGCGCGGGGTGAAGCTGAGCGGCGGCCAGCGCCAGCGCGTCGCCATTGCCCGCGTGCTGCTGAAGGATGCGCCGATCCTGATCCTCGACGAGGCGACCTCGGCGCTCGACAGCGAGGTCGAGGCCGCGATCCAGGAGCAACTGACAACGCTGATGCAGGGCAAGACGGTGATCGCCATCGCGCACCGGCTGTCGACCATCGCCGCGATGGACCGGCTAGTGGTGCTCGATGCGGGCCGCATCGTCGAGCAGGGCACGCACGCCGAGTTGCTGGCACGGCAGGGGCAATACGCCCATCTGTGGCAACGCCAGTCCGGCGGCTTCCTCGACCTCGACAAACCCGACAGCGAAGCGGCGGAATAGGGGCGGAGTCACATACGCCTGGCCGCACTTTCATCCGGCTGTCGCCACCCTCTCCCATCAGGGGAGAAGGCCATGGAGCCCATGCCTGAGTATCGAGCAATTGGCGCCGGGCAGGATCGCTCAGTGCCCCGAAGACTGCGTCCAAGAGATAGACGATATGTGACCAAATGGTCACGTAAAGTACGGAACGACGAGGAAGAATCTTCGCACGCCGATTGGCACTCGCGACGGGCCTCGCTAAGAAAGCCGGCGCGGCCATGTAATCGTTTGCCTGTTGTCACCGGGCTTCAGCGGCGCCGCTACAGGGGAGGGACGTCCATGGCCCGCGCGACAGCGGCGGCGATTGCGCCGGCAGCACTTTATTCCGAGCTCGATTTGAGCGGCGAGTTCGCGCTGACGGCGCCCGCGCACGGCATCAAGACCAGGATCACCCTGCCGGGCGACGTGCACACGGCGCTGCTGGCCGCGGGCAAAATCCCCGATCCTTATTTCGGCGCCAATGAGCAGGAGGTGAGCTGGGTCTACGATACGCCTTGGACGATGGAACGGCGCTTCAGCGCCACCCGCGAGGACGTCGCCGGCTATCTGACGCTGACGCTCGAGAACGTCGATACCATTGCCACGATCTTTCTCAACGGCGAGGAGATCGCGCGCACCCAGAACCAGTTCATCCGCTACGATATCGACGTCACCGGCAAGGTGAAGGCCGGCAGCAACACGCTGCGGCTCGAATTCGCGGTAACCAAGGATGTCGCAAAGGCACGCTCGGATGCCCATCCGTTTCCGCTGCCCTTCACCAACAACTACAGGAGCAACGACCTGCCGGGCGTGCACCTCAACTTCGTGCGCAAGACCGCCTGCCATGCCGGCTGGGATTGGGGCATCTGCCTGATGCCCACCGGTGTCTATGGCCGCATGGCCATCCGCCGCTCGCGGCTGGCACGGCAGGAGAGCGTGCAGGTCGAGCAGACGCATGGCGCGCGGTCGGTCGAACTGTCGATCACCACGCGGGTGTTTGCTTTCGCCGAGGGCTCGGTGGAGCTGACGCACGAGATCGGTGGCCAGAAGCTTGCGGACAAGGTCGTGGTGCGGCCGGGCGAGAATGTCTTCGTCCACAACCTCACCATCAGGAACCCAAAGCTCTGGTGGCCGAACGGGCAGGGCGAGCAGCCGCTCTATGAGCTATGGACGACGCTGGACGGCGAGGTGACCAAGCGCAAGATCGGCCTTCGCAAGCTCGAATGGATCGTCGAGAAGGACGAGATCGACCATTCGTTCAAGGTGCGCGTCAACGGCCGCGACATCACCGCGATGGGCGCCAACTGGATCCCCGCCGACGCCATTCCGTCACGGATCACGCCGGCTGTGGTGCGCGACCTGCTGGAGAGCGCCAGGGCGGTCAACATGAACATGATCCGCGTCTGGGGCGGCGGGCAGTACGAGCCCGATTATTTCTATGAGCTGTGCGATGAGTTGGGCCTGCTGATCTGGCAGGATTTCATGTTCGCCTGCATGAGTTATCCGTCCAACCGCGAATTCCTCGACGACGTGCGCGTCGAGATCACCCAGCAGGTGCGGCGGCTGAGCCACCATGCCTGCCTCGCGCTCTGGTGTGGCGACAACGAGGTGATCGGCTCGTTGCACTGGTATCCCGAGACCAAGGCCGACCCGGCGCGCTACATCGCCAATTACGACCGGCTGAACTCGATGCTGGGCAACATCGTCGAGGACGAGGATCCGGGCCGGCGCTTCTGGCCGTCATCGCCGTCGCTCGGCTACATGGATTTCTCCGACGGCTGGCACCTCGATACGCGCGGCGACACGCACTACTGGAGCGTCTGGCACGAGGCCAAGGATTTTTCGGCCTATCGCGAGGTGCAGCCGCGCTTTGCCTCCGAATTCGGCTTCCAGTCGTTCACCTCGATGAACGTCATCGAGACCTTCACCGACGTCGAGGACCGCAACCCATCCTCGCCGGTGATGGAGAGCCACCAGCGCAACACTGGCGGCAATGCGCGCATCCTCGAAACGATGACGCGCTATTTCCGCTTTCCGTCGAATTTCGACCAGATGGTGTTCCTGAGCCAGATCCAGCAGGGTCTCGCCATCAAGACCGCCATCGAGTTCTGGCGCTCGACCAAGCCGCGCTGCATGGGAACGCTGTTCTGGCAGATCAACGACACCTATCCGGTGGCGAGCTGGGCCAGCCTCGACTATGGCGGGCAGTGGAAGCTGCTGCACTATATGGCCAAGCGCTTCTTCCTGCCGGTCAACGTCGTCGCCGTGCCGGACGCCGCGGGCGGCGCCATCGTGCTCAAGGGCATCAACGACACAGCCGCGCGAGCTGAGGTGAGCCTCGAGGTCAGCGCCGTCGATGTCGGCGGCCGCAGCCGTGTGGTGTTCACCGGCAAGGGTACGGTGTCGCCCGATGCCGCAAGCGAGCTGGCGCGTATCGCGCTCGACGATCTGATGCCGAGCGAATTCCTGTTCTTTGCCTGGCAGGACAAGAACGGCGCTCTGCTGGGCGAGAACGACTATTTCCCTCGCCCTTACAAGGCCTATGACATGCCAGAGGCGAAGGTGACCTCGCGCTGGGCGACCGAGGACGGCCGGCCGGTGCTGGTGCTCAAATCCGACAAGCCGGCGGTGTTCGTCACCGCCACCACCGACGTGCCGGGGTATTTCTCCGACAACGCCGTAACGCTGCTGCCGGGCCGCGAGACGAAACTCGGCTTCACCCCGCGCCACGGCGCGAAAGTGACGCAAAAAGCGCTGGCGTCGAGCCTCAAGCTTCGCCATCTTCGCCAAACCTACTGAGCCGGGGAAAACGATGGCCAATTCGATCAAGCGCAGCGAAGTCAACCGCATCATGCGGGAATCGGACAAGTTCATCCGCTCCTTCGGCTACGTCATGCCGCCCTTCGCTTACTGGAGCCCGAGCGAGTTCAAGGCGCGCAAGGCCGAAGCGCAGATGATCATCGACCGCAATTGCGGCTGGGACATCACCGACTACGGCCTCGGCGAGTTCGACAAGACCGGGCTGTTCCTCTTCACCGTGCGCAACGGCAACAATGCCGACCTCGGCAAGGGCCGCGGCATGCTCTACGCCGAAAAGGCGATGATCAGCCGCAACGAGCAGTTCTCCCCGATGCATCGGCACAACCTCAAGGCCGAGGACATCATCAACCGCGGCGGCGGCACGCTGGTGATCGAGCTCTACGGCGACACCGACGGCAAATGCGACCGCACCAAGGGCACGACCGTCTATACCGACGGTATCCGGCGGGTGCTCGAAGCCGGCCACAAGCTGCGGCTGGCGCCCGGCGAGAGCGTGACGCTGATGCCCAACGAGCACTGGCACGCGTTCTGGGGCGAGGGCGGGGACGTGTTCATCGGCGAGGTGTCGACGGTCAACGACGACAACACCGACAATGTTTTCGACGACCCGCGCATCGCCCGCTTCGGCGGCATCGAGGAAGACGAAGAGCCCTGGCACCTGCTGGTCAGCGACTACGCCAAATGGCTGGCGTAGGGCGCTAGAAGCCGAGGAAGATCATGTCGAGGGCCGATCGAATGGCGTCGTAGCGGTCCTTGAGGCTGGCGATCGGCTTGCGCAGTTCCGCCCGGCGGATGGCGATCATGAACTGCGTGACCATCACGTATGTCTGTCCATCCACCAGCATCGGTGGGTTCAGCCTCGGGTGGGCGACAGGTGCTTGTTCGGGTGGCAGCAGCGGCACCACGATCCGGCTTTCGAACTGGCCGAGCAAATCGGTCTGCACATCCAGCACAAGTTCGCTTTGAGCAAGCATGTAGACGTCGAATTGCGCCATCAGCGCACGCGATATTTCTGCAGCGGCAGACCGTATTTCTCAATGTACTCATTGGTGCTGCGGATTACATCGGCATTTTCAGCAGCCCAGTGCCGTGCCTTTTCGGTGGCGACCGCCCGGGCGATACCTTCTTCGGCTGCCCTCGACAGGTTTATCCGCATCGCCCGCGCCTCGCGCACGAGTTGCTCGTCCAACGACAGGTTTGCCGGGCGCCGAGAAGAAGCGGGCATGCGTTAAGCCTTGTACCGGATGCGCATATCTATGCGCATAATACGTCCAATAGGTTCAAACGCAATGATTGCTTCACGTCCGTCGCAGGCGACGGAAGACCAAGATTGTTGAGTTGCAGGGCAGTACCCTTCCCCCTAATTTGCAGCGCAAGTTTGCGGGGAGTGGGGCGAATATGCCGGTGCAGTTGATCGATGCGAAGCTTCCCGATTTCGGGGTGCCCGCCAACCGGCCTGAACTGCCGAGGGAGCTCTATGCGCAGCGGCTCGATGCGCTGGCCAAGGCGCGGCGTGCGACCGGCTGCGACACGCTGCTGATCTACGCCGACCGCGAGCACAGCGCCAACCTCGCCTGGCTCACCGGGTTCGATCCGCGCTTCGAGGAGGCGCTGCTGATCCTCGCGCCGGGACACACCTCGACTCTGCTGGCCGGCCCCGAAAATCTTGGCCGGGCGCAGCACGCGATGATCGAAGTCGAGGCCCGACTCTATCCGCCGTTCGGGCTGATGGGGCAGGATCGCAGCCAGACCCCGGATTTCGAGGAAGTGCTGACCAGCGCCGGCGTGGTGCGTGGTCAGCGCGTCGGCGTCGCCGGCTGGAAATATTTCGGCACGAGCGAGTCGCCGCGGCCCGACGCCTGGTTCGAGACGCCGGCCTACATCGTCGACACGCTGCGCAAACTCGTCGGCAATGACGGCAAGGTGGTCAACGCCAACGCCATGCTGATGGACCCGATCGTCGGCCTGCGTGCCATCAACGAGATCGAGCAGATCGCCCAGTTCGAGTTCGGCGCCGTGATGGCGTCGGAAGCGCTGAAGGCGCTGTTCAGCAATATCCGGCCGGGCATGTCGGAGTTTGCCGCCGTGCAGACGATGGGCCTCGGCGTGCTGCCGCACACCTGCCACACGATGCTGTCGACCGGGGCGCGGCTGTCGGGACTCGAAAGCCCGTCGGGCAAGATCATCGAGCGTGGCGATCCGCTGACCACCGCGGTCGGTTATCCGGGCGGGCTGTCGAGCCGCGTGGCGTGGGTCATCGCCGACAAGGGCGAACTGCCCAAGGACGCCGGCGACTGGCTCGAAAGACTGGCGATGCCCTATTTCGCCTGCGCGGCGGAATGGTATTCGACCATCGGGATCGGCGTCACTGGCGGCGCGCTCGATGCGGTGGCGCGCAGGCATCTTGGCGCGCCGTTCTTCAATCTGATCCTGAACCCGGGCCATCTCATCCACATCGACGAGTGGATGAACACACCGGTCTATCCGGGCTCGACCGAGACGCTCCGCTCGGGGCAGGCGATGCAGTGCGATATTATCCCGGCCGTCGGCGCACCCTATCACTCGGCCAACATCGAGGACGGCGTGGCGCTGCTCGACGAGCGCGGTCGCGACGAGCTCAAGGACAAGTTCCCCGAGGTTGCCGCGCGGGTGGCGGCACGGCGCGCCTTCATGGGCGACGTGCTCGGTATCCGGCTGAAGCCGGAAATCATACCGCTCTCGAATCTCGCTGCGGCCTATCCGCCGTTCCTGCTGTCGCCGAACCGTCTGCTGGCGCTGCGCTGACGCCGGTAGGCGTCGGCATGTCCTGCGTGATCAGCCGCGCACTGCGATAGCCGGTGAGGTAGCTCCATAGCCAGTTGAGCGCGATGAAGATCCGGTTCTTGAGCCCGATCAGGAAGTAGATGTGGGCGAGGCCCCACGCCCACCAGCCGACCCAGCCGGTGAGCTGAATCCAGCCGAAATCGATGAGCGCCCGGCTGCGGCCGATGGTGGCGATATCGCCCAGATGCCTGTAGTGGAACGGCATCGCACTGGTGTCGCCGCCGATCCGGGCCTTGATCACCTGTGCCGCATGTCGGCCGCCCTGCTTGGCGGCCAGGCGATCTCCGACGGCCCCAGCGAGGTCGTCGCCACCTGATAAAGCAGGGGCTGGAACAGATGGTGGTTGCGCCGATCGATCATCGTGATGTCGACGTCGGCCCCCTTCAACTCCTGCGCCGCGGCAAGGCCGCCAAAGCCTCCGCCGACGATGACCACACGTGGCCGTCTTGCCTGGGTCTGCATGGTGTTCACCTCGCGTCTCGCCCACACCGCATGTAGGCCCCGCGGCAGGATGTCACAACGTCGTGAGCCATCCCGCTCGGCAACCAAGCCATGCGTTTTAAGGCGGCGATAGCTCCAGGCGATCCGGAACGCGCGAGGTACTGTGTTGCTCAGCGGCCGGTGAACACGGGCGCGCGCTTTTCGGTGAAGGCCCGCATGCCTTCGAGCTTGTCGTCGGTCATCGAGTTGCGCCAGATCGCGTCGCGCTCGAAGGCGATGCCGTTCTCGAGCGTGGCGCCCACCGAGGTGCGGATGCAGGCCTTGGTGTTGCGCACCGCGACCGGAGCGCGGAGCGCGATGAGGTCTGCGACCTCGACGGCCCGCGCCACCGTCCTGTCGGTGTCGCAAATCTCGACGACGAGGCCCAGGCGAAACGCCGTTTCAACGTCGATCGGCTCGCCCGTCATCAGCATGTAGGATGCCATGTTGGGCCCGATCTTGCGGGGCAGGCGCTGTGTGCCGCCGTCGCCGGCCATCCCGCCGATCTTGACTTCGGGCTGGCCGAACTGGGCATTGCGGCCGGCAATGATGAAATCGCAGGTCATGGCAATCTCGTTGCCGGCGCCAAACGCGATGCCGTTGACCGCCGCGATGATGGGTTTGGAGAAATTCTCGATTTTCCGCCAGGCGGCGACGCGCGAGGGATTGTTCGACGTGCCTGCCGGGCCGAGCTCGAGCATTTCCTTGATGTCGGCGCCCGCCGCGAAGATCGCTTCGGTGCCGGTCAGGACGACGGCGCGGATCGAGTCGTCCGCTTCGAATTGCGCGATGAGCCGGCCGATCTCGATCACCATGGAGCTGTGTAGCGCGTTGCGCTTTTCGGCGCGGTCGATGGTGATCAGCTCGACGTGCGGACTGACGCGCTGGTGACGGATATGGCTGGCAAGGTCGGTCATAGGGAAAGCCTCGGCTGGGTGGGTCAGGCGCGGCCGCTCGGCCGATAGCGCGCATCGGCATAGCCGTAACGCTCGAACAGCCGCTCGATATCGGCCTTGTCGCGGTCGGTGATGCCGGGCTGCGGGGCCCGCGTAACGGCATTGGGCAGCACGCCCTGCCGCATCAGCGTGTATTTGAGGCGCGGCCGATAATCGCGCAGCGGCGCGCGCCAGATCATTCGCGCCAACGGGCCGATGCGCTGCCAGACCTCATGCGCCTCGGTGATCCGTCCTGCCTGCACGTGCTGCTGCATGACGACCAGTTCGGCCGTCATGGTCGCCGCGTAGCCGATCAGGGCTCCCGGCGAGCCGAGCATCAGCGCTTCGAGGATGAAGGTGTCGTTGCCGGTCAGCACCACCATGCCGCCATCCGTCTCGGCGGCCTCATCGACCATGTCGGCCGAAATCTCGATATTGAAGGCGGCATCCTTGATCGCCACCAGGTTCTCGATGGCCGAGAGAGCGCCAATGGTGCCGGCGGGGTAGGTCGCATTGCCGGTGTTGAAGGCGATGATCGGCACGTCGACTGCCGCGGCGATGGCGGCGTGGTGGTCGACGACCATTTTGATGTCGAGCGGCTTGGAGCTGAAGGTCGGCAGCGGCGGAAAGACCACCAGCGCCTCGGCGCCCGCATCGACCAGCCGGCGACCCAGATCGACGGCGCCGCGCGTGTGCGTTGCCAGCAGCCCTGCCACGATCGGGCACGCAGCGGCCGCAACCTTGCGTGCGCGGCGGATGCTTTCGAACTGCTCGTCGTGTTCGAGCGACGTCACTTCGGCCGCCGCCATGTTGACCGCGATCGCCGACGGGCCGCCCTCTACGACGCCGGCGAGGTAGGTCTCGAACGTCGCCCAATCGATGGACGCGTCGGTGTTGAACGGCATGACGGGGGCCGGAATGATTCCAGATCGAAAATCGTATGCCAATTTGCGCCTCTTTCAGTAACCGGTTACCATCTACCGCGCAAAATGAGTGTGGTCAACAGCGGGCCGGGCCGGAAAGCGGGCTGCGGTCAGCTCCGGGCGGACGATTGGCGCTCGAGCAGCGGAACCTCGAAAATCGTCTGCGACGGCACCTGCTCGCCGGCCATGATTCTGAGCAGCAGGCGCATCGCTTCGGCCCCCATCAACTGGGCCGGCATGTCCATCGTGGTCAGCGACGGCCGCACGTAGGAACTGGTCGCGATATTGTCGAAACCGACGAAGGCGAGATCGTGCGGCACGCGGATACCGAGGTCGACCGCTGCCGCCATCGCGCCGAGCGCAATACGGTCGTTGCCGGCGACGAGGGCGGTGAACTTCAGGCGCTTCCGCCCGAGCGCCTGCATGCGCGCATAGGCGTCCTGTTCGGCGAAATCGCCATAGATGACCATATCGTCGCTGAGGGTCGCACCGTGCTCGGCAAGGCAGGCCCTGAAGCCCCGGATGCGCTCGCTGCCATCGGCCCAGCTAGGGGGACCCGCGAGGAAGCCGATGGCGCGATGACCGCGTTCGATCAGGTGTGCCGTCGCTGCGTACCCCGCCTGGAAATTGTTGGCCTGCACGGAGGGGCCGTCGAATTTTTCGTTGCGACCCAGCATCACGATGGGCGCTGCGCCCATCGAGCGGCTGTCGATGTGGGTATGATAATCGCTGCCGCTGCCGCAGATGACGATGCCGTCGACCCGCTTCTGCAGCAGCAGCTTGATGTCCTGTTCGCGCTTTTCGATGCTGTGGTTGGTGTTGCAGAAGATGATCGAGAGCCGATTGGCCGCCGCGACGTCCTCGATGCCGGTCAAGACCCGCGCATAATAGAGGTTCGAAAGGTTGGGCACGATCACGCCGATGGTGTTGGTGCGATTCTGCGACAGGCCGCGGGCCAGATCGTTCGGGACGAATTTGAGGCGCTTGACCGACGCCTCGATCTTGCGCCGGGTTTCTTCCGCCACCGGATAGCCGTCATTGGCGAGGGCACGCGACACGGTCGCCACCGAGACGCCGGCATCGCGGGCAACGTCGCGGATGCCCACCCGCGCGACGGTCTTGGGTTGGGCGGGTGCACGGCTCATGGACTACTCCCTGTCAAAAACTTGACCCTATGTCGGAGGTGCAGTAACGCGTTACTATGATAACCTCAATTTCCGGCCCGGGCGGTTTGCACGGCGGACCAATCGAGAGCGGCATAGTGAAGATTATCAGTGCGCAACAGGCGGCGGAACTCATCAGCGACGACGACCACATCGTTATTTCCGGCGGCGGCTATCGCGTCGAGCCGGAAACACTGATCGAAGCGGTTGCCGAGCGGTTCGAGCGGGAGCGGCACCCGCGCGGACTGACGGTCGTCGCAGCGGCGATGATCGAGCGCAGTCGCGGCGGCAAGGGGGGCAAGAATACCGGCCTCAACCGTCTGGCCCGGCAGGGCCTGATGGCGCGGCTGATCACGTCGAGCTTCAGCCGGTCTTCGGCGCATGAGCTCAATGTGGGCATCGCGAGCAACATGTTCGCCACCTACAATTTCCCCATGGGCACGATCATTCAGTGGCTGCGGTCGATCTCGGCGGGTCGTTCCGGCTACGCGACGCCGGTCGGACTTGGCACCTTCGTCGATCCGGCGCTCGAAGGCGGCCGCGTCAATGCGGCGGCGGCCGAACCGCTCTGCCGAGCGATCGATGTGGGCGGCGAAGCGATGATCTACTACCCTCGTTTGTCCATCGATATTGCCCTGGTCAAGGCCAGCGCCGCCGACGAGCGCGGCAATCTCTACTTCGACCGCGAGGCTTTCAACCACGGCGTATTCGATTGCGCGCTGGTGGCTCACCAGTCGGGGGGCAAGGTGATTGCCGAGGTCAATCGTGTCGTGAAGCTCGGCGATATCCATCCGCGCATGGCGCTGATCCCCGGCGCCATCGTCGACGCGGTGGTGGTCAATGCCGAGGCCTGGGAGGACGAGCAGGATCCCGTACTCACCGGAGCGGAGCGGCAAGTCCTGAATCCACCCGACGACCGCAATCTGCCGCGCGACGTGGTGGCGCGCGAGGCGGTGAGCCGGCTGCGCAATGGCGACATCGTCAATCTGGGCGCCGGCATCCCGATGTACGACGTGCCCGAGGCGGCGCGGGCCATGGGACGGTCCGACATCTATTTCACCGTCGAGCAGGGGCCGCTCGGCGGCTGGCCCAAGGTCGGTGGCGTGTCGCGCAATGTCGAGATGATCTTCGAGCAGCACGAAGTGTTCCAGTTCTACGAGGGGGGCGGACCCGACGTGTCGATCCTGTCTTTCGGTCAGGTCGATCGCTTCGGCAACGTCAACGTGTCCAAGTTTTCCGGCATGCTCCCGGGCTGCGGTGGCTTCATCAATATCGTTCACGGCATCCAGCGGCTGATGTTCTGCGGCACGCTGACCACCGGCGGTCTCGAGGAGGAGATCGGCTCCAACGGCATCCGCATCACCACCGAAGGTCGCATCAAGCGCTTCGTGCCCGATGTCGAGCAGATGACCTTCAATGGACGTGCTGCGCTCGCGGCGGGCAAGGAGGTGAGCTACATCACCGACCGCGGCACCTTCGACCTGACGGCCGAAGGTCTGCTGCTCACCAGCATTGCACCCGGCCTCGATCTTCAGACCGACGTTCTATCGCAGATCGATTTCCCGGTGCACGTCTCGCCCAGCCTGTCGAGGATGGCCATCGAACGGTTCCTGCCGGCCAGCGTCCATTCGGCACCCGCCGCTTCAGCGCTCGGGACCGTGCAGGAAGGCTGAGCCGCGCCGGTAAGGACGCGCTCCCGCCCAGGCGCGGCCGGCGTCCATCGCCAGCCGTTGCGCGAGGGCGCTGGCGCGGGCGGTCGCCACCGGTCCATAGCTCCGGCCAAGCTGCAATTCGACGCCGGCCGCGGTGATCCGCACCCGGACATCGCCTGAACTGCCGACCGCGCGGCCGACGGCGGTTTCGACGGCGTGCACGAACGCCAGGTCCAGCGCTTCGATCGGAATGCCGGTTTCGACGCGGCTCGACAGGCAGGGTTGTGCCGGCAGCTCGGCGAGATCGTCGAGGCCATGGGCCGCCGCGAGAGCACGCACGGTGCGTTTGTCGATCCGTGCTTCGACCAAGGGATGGACGACATTGCGGTCCGCGGCCGCGCGCAGCCCGGGCCGGTAGTCGCCCAGATCGTCGAGGTTCGCGCCCGAGGCGATGCGCCGGCGGGTCAGCTCGGCGATGCGGTCGTAGAGGTTGGCTTTGCAGAAGAAGCACCGGTTGACCGGATTGGCGAGATAGTTGGCGTCTTCGAACTCGCGGGCCCGCGTCGTCACCAGACGCCAGCCGTGCTTTTGCGCATGCCGTTGCACCCGGGCCGTCGCTTCGGGAGGCACTGCCGGCGACAGCGCGTGCACCATCTCGGCGTCGATCATGCGATGCGCGAGGAAGGCCAAAGTCATGCTGTCGACGCCGCCGCTGACGGCAATGGCAAGCGGCCCGAGCGCTTCCAGCACCGCCGCGAGCCGGTCCTCCGCCGCCGCGACGTCGACGCCGGTCACGGCATGTCCCCGCGCTGTCCGGCGGCGCGGCGCCGGGCCAGCCCGGCCATGTCTCTGAGCGCGTCGCTCTCCACTTTGGTCGTACTGCTCCCATCGGGACGGGTCACGGTCTTGCTCGGCAGGCCGGAGTCACCGGCCGCCGTTTGCGTTCTGGGCAGGATGTTGCGGAACTCGCGCCGCCAGCGCAGGCCGATCGTCGACGTCTCGATCATGCACGCAGCGCCGATTTCGGCGGCCCGCTCGGGCCGAACCAGCAGGCGGAAATCGGCAACCGGCCGCGACTTCTTGCCGAGGCGGGTGCCGATACTCAGATCGAGCACCCCGGCACATTCGCGCAGCCGGTCGGCCGCCACGCCGATCTCTTCGCCGGTCATGTCGTCGACATCGAAGCTGATCACCACGATCTCATCGTTGTGCATTTGCTCATCGGCGAGGAACAGGGTGGCGCGCACGATATTAGGCATGCCCGGCAGAATGCGGGTCCCCGCTCCCATGCCGCTTGCCTGCAGCCTGCCGAGCGGTCCCGGCCGGCGCCCCGGCTCCTGCACCAGATGCCGCACGATCGCCGCGCCGGTCGGCGTAACGCGCTCGCCGGCCACGCCGTCCTCGCGCCAGTCGAAGCCTTCGAGGATGATGGCCGTCGCCGGGGCGGGGACGGGGATCTTGCCGTGCTGCGTCTGGATCAGGCCGCTGCCGCGCGGCAGCGAAGAGACCGTCCATCGTGCTCCCTCGAGCGCGCCTGCGATGCTGCCGGCGGCGACCACGTCCATCAGCGAATCCCAGTCGGCGAGCTCGTGAAAATGCACACGGTCCATCGGCAGGCCATGCACGCGCGCCTCGGCAGCCGCGAGGATGGTCAGGATGCCGACGGCGTGGTCGGCCGTTCCGGCGGAGAGCGAGGCACCTCGGATGCGCGCGACCATGTCGGGAAACAGCGTCGCATGAAAATCCTCCGGCAGTCCGCCCGACGGCCGCTTGGGAAAGGGCTCGATGAGGCGACTGACAGGGTGTGGCGCCGGGGCCATGCCGAAGCGTTTGGCTGCGAGTGCTGACGTGGTCACCTGCTCGATCTGCGCGGTGCCGACCGTTGCCGGGACGACCGCAGCGACATCGGCCAGCACGCGCGCTTCGAGCTGCGGCTGCGCATCGAGCAGCGCCGCCACGAACATGTCCCCGGCGATGCCACCGACCGCATCAAGATGGATCGCGCAGGCGGGGCGCGTGGAGGAGGGGGCAGCCGAACCAATCATTGTCGCTCCCGGCGGGGCTACGCCACGTGCTTCGACTGGGCGCTGATCCAGCCCTGGTAGCGCGGATGCGCCTGGCTGATGGGCAGGGGCACCGTCTCGCCGGTTTCGGACGAATGGAAAAGCGCCGTGACCAGCTCCAGCGAGCGGCGCGCGTCCAGCAGGGTGACGGGGAACGCGCCGCCGCTATCGAGCGCAGCGTGGAACGCCGCGAACTGTGCCGCAAAGCCGGTGAGTGGTGTATCGCGCGGCACGATCGCTTCGAGCTGCGCCGCGACGGTGCTGTCCTTCGGAACGATGCTCCAGGGTTCGTCGCCCGGACGCGGCGCATCGGTATCGTAGCTCTGCCGCTCGATGGTCAGATTCTCGAAGCACAGCCGGATGCGCGTCACCGGCCGCTGCGAGCCCAGCGTCGCCGTCAGCGAACAGAGCGAGCCGTCAGCCATGCGTAAAGCGGCCACTGCGCAGTCTTCGACTTCGATCGCGTTGACGCGCGTGGTCTTGAACGCCTTCACCTCCGCGGCGGGACCGCGCAGGAACAGCAGCAGATCGTGAATGTGGATGGCCTGAGTCAGCAGCACGCCGCCCAGTTCGGTGGCAAACTTGCCGCGCCACGGGACCTGGTAGTATTCCGGTCCGCGTTTCCATGCCGTCTCGACCGACGCGATATAGGCTTTGCCGGCGAGGCCCGAGTCGAGCACCCGCTTGATGCGCTGGACCCCGGGGGCGAAGCGATACTGAAAGATCGGCATGACCCGCGCGCTGGACTGCCGCTCGGCATCGATGATGTCATCGACGAGCGCCAGCGAACTCGTCAGGGGCTTTTCGCAGATGACGTGCTTGCCGGCCTTGAGCGCGGCGATGGTCATTGGATGGTGCAGGGAAGGGGGCGTGCAGAGGCTGACGACATCGATCGACGGATCGGCCAGAACGGCGTCGTAGTCAAAGGCGGCTGTGCCGATCTTGTGCTCGGCCGCGAAGGCCGTGGCCCGGTCTCGATCGCTGTCGCAGGCGATGGCGACCTCGAACAGGTCGCGCAGGTGACTGTATCCCGTCGTCATCTGCGTGCCGGCCACCCAGCCGCACCCGATGATCGCCACGCGCAGGCGTCTCATGTCAGTCCCTCCTCGTCGGCGCGATAGGCACGCGACAACAATCTGCCGTCGGGAGAAAAGCGAAGGTCGAACGGCTCACCGATCGTCTCGGCACGGCCACTTTCCACCACATCGTCGAGCAAGGAGTCCGAGATCAGAATTTCGTCGAGATGCAGGGTCGAGCGAATGATGCAGAGACGCGTTTCCGGGTCGGTGCGCGACCAGCTCGTCGACACCGTAGCGCGCAGCGCATCGCGATCGTCGGCGAGGACGATGGGAATGCGCGACTTCTCGACCAGCGTCGAGGTGAGCGAGTTCATGTAGATCTGCTGCAGGTCTATCCTGCTCACCGCGTCGACGGTGGTGAAGTCGGCAAGGCCGATGCCGAGGCCGTTGCCACCCGTGGCGGCGGACAGCCCAAGTACGGTGACACGTGCCGCAAACGGCTCGGGCGGATTGGGCACTGTGCGCAAATCGGCGCGCCCCATCACGGCATAGTCCATGCCCGCGCCGCTGATGTCCTTGCCGATCAACTCGACCACGAGGCCATCCATCTTGCCGAAGGGGAGCCGGGCGATCTGGGATTTGGCCAGCTTCAGCAGCCGGGCATCGCTCTCGAAGAAGTCTTCAGGGTTCACCCCCTCGATGGCCGCGAGTTCCTTGTGGGCGTTTTCGACCAGCGCAATGCCGAGCGCGATCGGCGAATGGTCGAGCGCGATCTTGGCGAGGGCCGGCAGCACGTCGATGAGCGCGCCGGGCCCGGTGCGATGGACCGAGCGGGCGCCTTCGGCCTTGCCGAGCCCGACGGCGACCATCTTGACCAGGCCGCTCTCGATGGTGCGATCGAATGTCGTGTGCGATTTCACGCGATTGACCACGATCACCGCATCGGCAGTAGCGGCGTTCCGATCGAACTTGCAGCGCGAACCGTCGGCGGTTTCGCCATAGTCGACCACCTCCATGCCCGAGCGGATCGGGGCGCCGAGCGCTTCCTCGGTCATGCCGAGCTTGGCGAGCACCTCGCGCTGTCCCTCGGCGGTGCCGCCGCCATGACTGCCCATTGCCGGTACGACGAAGGGGACGTGTCCGAGCTCGCGCACCGCGTCGATGATCGTTCGTCCGATGAGCGCGATCCTGGTGATACCGCGGCTGCCGAGCGCGATGGCCACCGAACTGCCGGGCCGCAGCGCCGCGAGGCGTGCGCTGCCGAGCACTGCACGCCGAACCGCGCCCTCCGGATCGGGCAGCGCCGGCGTGCTGGGGTGAACAAGCCTGACCCGCCGCATTGCGGGCAGCGCCACATCGTCGAGGTGCTTGAACCGCAATGCGGGATAGACCGCTCGCGCTATGTTCGACGCGGCCATCAGGTCGAGGTCCGGTTGAACGGATGCTTGCGCAGGAAGTCGAAATCGACCCCGTATTCGGCCTGCAGCACCTGCTCGAAATATAGGCGATTGTAGCCGCGCTCGGGCGTCGCGTGCGGCGGGTGCCATTGGGCGCGACGAGCGGCCAGCTCGGCCTCGGGCACATCGAGCGTGAGGGAACCGGCAGCAACATCGAGTTCGATCATGTCGCCATCGCGCACCAGACCGAGCGGTCCGCCCTCGGCGGCCTCCGGGCTGATGTGCAGCACGATGCTGCCGAACGCGGTGCCGCTCATGCGGGCGTCGGAGATGCGGACCATGTCCTTTACGCCGGCCGCCGCGAGCTTGCGCGGAACGGGGATGTAACCGGCCTCGGGCATACCCGGTGCGCCCTTGGGGCCGGCGTTCTGGAGCACGAGCACGTCGTCGGCGGTGACGTCGAGATCGGGCGCGTCGAGGCGGTTGGCCATATCTTCGAGCGAGGTGAACACCACCGCGCGGCCGCGATGTTTGAGCAGGGCCGGTGTCGCGGCGGCCTGCTTGATGAGTGCGCCGCTGGGCGCCAGATTGCCCGATAGCACGCGGATGCCGCCGCCTTGATGGATGGGGTTGTCGATCGGCCGCACCACCTGCTGGCTCCAGCCGGGGTCGGTCATGTCGATCTCGTCGCCAAGCGTGCGGCCGGTTATCGTCAGCGCGTCGGTTTCAAGCAGGTGCCGCATGTTGCGTAGAACGGTGTTCAGGCCACCGGCCTTGTGCAGATCTTCCATGTAGCCGGTGCCCGACGGCTTGAGATCGACGAGGATGGGAATCTGCGCCCCCATGCTGTCGAACTCCTCGAGGTCGAGATCGAATCCGAGCCGTCCGGCGATGGCGGCGAGATGCACCACGCCATTGGTCGAGCCACCCACGGCCTGGAGCACGCGCATGGCGTTGCGCATCGACTTCTCGTTCATGATGCTGGATGGCCGCAGTTTCTCGCGGGCTATGGCGACGGCGCGCTCGCCGGTCGCTTCCGCGTGACGCAAGCGGTCGGCATGGACGGCGGGAATGGCTGCACCGCCGGGCAGCATCATGCCCATCGCCTCGGCCACCAGCGCCATCGTGCTCGCGGTGCCCATCACCATGCAGGTTCCCGGGCCTGGCGCCAGCTTGCCACTGATGTCCTCGATTTCGGTCTCGTCGATCGCGCCGGCGCGATGCTGCCCCCACAGGCGTCGGCAATCGGTGCAGGCGCCAAGCCGCTCGCCCTTGTGGCTGCCGGTGATCATCGGGCCGGTGACGGTCAGGATCGCCGGGACATCGGCGCTCGCGGCGCCCATCAGCAGGGCAGGCACCGTCTTGTCGCAACCGCCGATCAGCACCACGGCGTCCATCGGCTGGGCGCGGATCATCTCCTCGGCGTCCATCGACATCAGATTGCGCAGGAACATGCTGGTCGGATGCGAGAAGGTCTCGTGCATCGAGATGATCGGAAACTCGATCGGCAGGCCTCCACTCAGCATCACGCCACGCTTGATCGCCTCGATCAGGTCGGGGACGTTGCGGTGGCAGGCGTTGAAGCCCGAGAACGTATTGGTGATGCCGATGATCGGGCGGTCGAGCGCCGCATCGGAATAGCCCATGGCCTTGATGAAGGCCTTGCGCAGGAACAGCGAGAATCCGGCGTCCCCATAGTTGGGCAGGCCTTTGCGCAGTCCGGTCTTTTCAATGCTCATACGAGGTCTCGATGCGGCGCGGGTCCGCTGCTGCAAGTGCTGTGGTGATCACTTGACCGGCAGGCCCTTGGCGATGTGGGTTGCGACCAGGCACATCTCGCCGTGCTGGTTGACGATGGCGATATCGGCGTAAGTCTTGAGTTCGGCCTCATCCATGGTCTTGATGGTGTAGGTCACCGTCAGGGTGTCGCCGATAAAGACCGGATGGGTGAAGCGCACCCGGTCGTAGCCATAGGACGCGCCTCGCCAGCGCCCCTTGTCGTAGCGGTCGCCCATCAGGGTCGATGCGGCCGAGGCCAGCCCGACCAGCAGGGCGCCATGCACGACCCGTTTGCCGTATTTGGTCTTCGCCGAATATTCGGCATCGATGTGATTGGGGCCAAGGTCCCCGGTGATACCGCCGAACAGATAGACGTCGGACTCGGAAATCGTGCGGCTCAGCGTCACGCTGGCTCCCACGCCAAACTCGGCCATGGCTCTCTCTAGTAATCGGTTACCGTAAAATCACGCTATCGTGCAAACCGGACCGGTGCAAGGGTTCAGCTCGAAGAGAAAGGAAAGCTCTCTGGCGACGGCGATCGGTCGCCCGCGGCGTGGCTGCCGGTCGCTGCTGCCGTAAGGCGGAGCGCCTTGATCGCGGCACAGGCCGCGCCGAAGCCGTTGTCGATGTTGACCACCACGACTCCGGGGGCGCAGCTCGCCAGCGCCGAATGCAGAGCGGCGGTGCCATGGGCCGAAACGCCATAGCCGACGGAGGTCGGCACCGCGATGACCAGCCCATCCACCAGTCCGGCCAATACACTGAAGAGGGCGCCTTCCATCCCGGCCAGCGCGATGATGATGTCGTGCGCGCGGATGGTCTCGATCGCATCCATCAGACGCCACAAGCCAGCCACGCCGACATCGGCGGCGAGGGTGCTGCCGATCCCGTTGAAGGCCAGCGTTCGTGCGGCTTCCCGGGCCGCCGGAAGATCGGACGTACCGGCCGTGACGATGCAGATCCTTGGCGTCGACGGCGCCGGTACCGGCCCGAGGATGGCCGTGCGCGACGCCGCGTCATAGTCGAGCCAGGACCGAACCTCGTGATCCAGGTCCGCGTGTTGTGTCTCGCTCAGGCGGGTAAACAGCAGGCTGCGGTCGCGGGCCTGCGCCTCCCGAGCGATGGCATCAAGCTGGGCCGTAGATTTGCGGTCGGACATCACCGCCTCGGCGATACCTGTGCGCCGCTGGCGATCCCAATCCTGCCTGAAGTCGTTGCTCATGGCGTCGCGAAGCTCCACGGGCCACGCCCGGTAGATATGAAACCAACGTCTCTATAGCCTGTGCAGGCGGCCCGATCCTACGGTCACGACCCGGCGATCCGGCGTGGCTTTCGCAAAAATCCGGTTGCGAGCGGCATAGTAACGGGTTACTGTAACTAGGCAGGAGGATGGGATTTGATCGAGGCGGTTGGGAAAGGCGAGCGGGGGTTTATCGCCTCCTTGTTCGGTCATTTTGCGGCGACCGGCGGTCCGGCTCCAATGGCCGCACTGGCGGCCGGCGCTGACGTTGCGCGACTCTGCATCCGCCGGGACGCCTGACGATGACCGTTCAGGCTCAGAGCGCTTCCTTGCCGCGGGCCGCGCACAGCGTCGAGCGCGGTCGTGCCATTCGCGAAATTCTGCTCAGGTATCTGGTCATTGTCCCGGTGGCGATGCTGACGCTGCTGCCGGTCTATTCGGCGTTCGTCGGATCGCTGACGGAATACGAGCACCTCGGCCAGGGTATGACGCTGCCGCTCGACTGGGCATGGCACAATTTCATCGACGTCTGGTCGCGCATGCCGCTGCTCGAGCACCTGTCGGCAACGCTGATCTATGCCACGGGGTCGGCGGTCATCTGCGGTGTCATCGCCACCATCGCCGGGTACGCGCTATCCCGCTTCCAGTTCGGCACGCGCAAATTCTGGCTGTATGTGCTGCTCGTCTGCCAGGTCATTCCGCTGATCGTCATCGTGCTGCCGCTCTTTCGGCTGGTGTCGGCCGTTGGGCTCTACGACACCTACCCCTCGATCGTCATTCCACTGGCGGCGCTGTCGCTGCCGTTCCCGATCATGCTGATGAAATCCTACTTCGACACGGTGCCGGTCGAAATGGAGGAGGCGGCGCGCGTCGACGGGTGCAGCCGCTTCGGTGCGCTCGTGCGCGTGGTGGTGCCAGTGGCGACGCCGGGCATCTTTACGGTCACGACGCTGGTGTTCTTCCAGAGCTGGCACACCTTCACTCTGCCGCTGATCCTGTCGAGCTCGCCCGACAAGACGCCCGTCACCGTCGGTATTTTCCGCCTGCTCGCGGACGGTTATCAGCCCTGGCAGTACATGATGGCGGCATCGCTGATCGCGGTCGTTCCACCGCTGATCGTTTACTTCATCGCCCAGCGGCAGTTCGTCGCCGGCCTGACTTCGGGCGCAGTCAAATAGAGATGCGGCCGGGCCGCGACATCTCAAAAAATTCAATGGAGGAGAGCATGAAACTACTAAAGACAGCAGTCGTGTCGGCCAGCGTGCTGGCGATGATGGCTGGGGGAGCGATGACGGGCGCCGCAGTGGCCCAGGACAAGATCACGCTGACATTCGTTCGGCCCGGCTCGCCCGATGCCGTCAAGAAGGTCTATCAGCCGATCCTCGACGCGTTCGTCAAGCTGCATCCCAACGTCACCATCGAGCCCACCTATATGGGCTTCGACGAGATGTTCCAGCGCATGCCGCTCGAGGCCGCAACGGGCAAGCTGCCGGACGTCTTCATGCCACCGGGCCTGCTGATGCCGCCGCTTGCTGCAAACAACGTTCTACTGCCGCTCGGCGACAGTATCCCGGCCGACCTCAAGAGCGACATCGCGCAAAGCTACTGGGATGCGGTGACCTGGAACGGCCAGATCGTTGCCGTGCCGGCGGTGATCAATCCGCAGGCGCTGTGGTACAATGCCGATCTGTTCAAGGCGGCTGGACTGGACCCGGACAAGCCGCCTGCGACCTGGGACGAGCTGGTTGCCGACGCCAAGGCCATCACGGAAAAGACCGGCGTGCCCGGCATGGGCGTCTATGGCTTCAAACGCAACGACGTGGTCGACGAGCTGGCGGCGGTTGTCCAGTCCAACAGCGACGTGTGGTACTGGGACCAGAAGAACCAGGCGATCCGTCCGGATGTCGACGTAAAAGGTGGGCTGCAGTTCCTGGCCGACCTGGTGCAGAAGGACAAGGTGACCCAGCCCAATGTCGACGCCTACAGCAGCGACGACGTTCGCGGCATGTTGCGCGATGGCAAGGTCGCGATGCTCATCAGCTCGCCGCCGACCCTGTCGGTGGTAGGCAACGACCCGAAGTTCCGCACCGCGCTCATGCCGGTCGGGCCGACGGGCAAGGCCACCTCGGTCGCCAACATGGACCCGTGGGTGGTGTCGGCAACCACGCAGCACGCCGAAATGGCCAAGGAGCTCGTATGGTTCCTGTCGTCGGCCGAGAACGTGAACATTGCCGCGACGGGCTACGGCACGCTGCCGCCGTTGAGCAGTATCATTGCCAACAACCCGACCTATAAGAGCGGCATCTGGCCCGCCTTCGTCGACACCATGACCAAGCGGGCGTTCTTTTCGACCAAGCCGATCACGCCGCAGATGTCGATGTCGACCGATACCATCCCGCAGTTTGCGCAGAACGCGCTGACGGGCAAATCCACGCCTGAGGACAGCATCAAGCAGCTGTTCCAGAGCTATGGTTGGCCGCAGCAGTGAGTTCCACGCACGCGGATAACGATCTCCCGGCGGCCTATGCCGCCGGGACCCTGCCTCGCCGGGAACCGAGGGGCATCCTCGGATTTTTCCTTCGGCTCGGAGCCGGCGGCATCGAGCCGCTGCTGTTCCTTTTGCCCGCGCTGATCCTGGTTGGCGGCGTGTACATCGCACCGCTCGTCGGAGCGTTCCTCGACTCATTCAAGGATGTGTCGCTGCTCGGTGGCGACACGCGCTGGGTTGGCCTTGCCAACTATCGCGACCTGCTCAACGGCAACGTTCTGGCTACGGTGCTTCGAACCATCGTGTGGGTTGGCCTGACCGTCGCCGGCGCAACAGTGCTCGGACTGACGCTTGCCGTCGCCCTCGACAAGCCGATCCCGGGACGGCTGTTCTTTCGCATCGTCCTTGTCCTGCCCTGGATTTTTCCAAGCTCGATCGTCGCCCTGATGTGGCGCTTCACGCTCCATCCCTATTACGGCACGCTGATCAATTTCCTCCGCAGCATCAGGCTGGTCGGCGATGTCAATTTCTTCACGTCGGGCTTTGCCTTCCCGACCGCGCTGATCATCAACATCCTGGTGTCGTTCCCGTTCGTGTTCCTGTCGGCGCTGGCAGGCCTGCAGGCCATCCCATCCGAAGTGATGGAGGCGGCGCGCATCGATGGCGCGACGGCATGGCAGCGCTTTCGCTACATCACCTTCGGCTACCTGAGGCCAGTGCTGTGGACATCGGCGATCATTCTGGCGGCCTGGACGATGGTGAGCTTCGATCTCGTCTTCGTGTTGACGGGCGGTGGCCCCGGCGACGAGACGGATTTGCTGGCGATCTCGATCTATCGTGCCGGCTTTCAGGACTTCCATATCGGGCTCGCGTCGGCGACGGCGACGCTGACGGTGCTTCTCGTCATGGGCTTTGGCTATTTCTACGTCCGCAACGCGACGCGAGAGGCGACCTGACGTGCCCCCTGGCAATCGGCTTGCCGAAGAGTTCGTGCGGCGCACGGCGACGGTGGCGCGCCTGCCGGACGCCGCCGAGCACGCAGCGCGGCGGATGCTGTTCAACGTCGTTGGCACCGCTGTCGGCGCCATAGCATCGGGCGAGGTCGACAGCCTGATCCGGCTCGGCCAGCAGTTCGGGGGACCGCCGGCGCTCCTGCTGCCGGGCGACCTGCGAGGCCTCGATCGCAGCCATGCCGCATTGGCCATCGGCTCGGCCGCCCATGCCGAAGATTTCGACGACACGCATCTGCGCTCGATCGTTCACCCTGCGGCGTCGGCGCTGGGCGCAGTCTATGCGCTCGCGGACGACGAGGTGCGAGGCACTGACCTGCTGACGGCTTTTGCGATGTCGTGCGAGCTGCAAATTCGTCTGGCCCTCTGCCTTGAAACAGAGGTCCGTGAGTTTCACCCCGCCTCCTTCACGGGACTGTTCGGCACCGTGGGAGCGGCCTTGGCCGCGAGCCGGCTGCTGGGGTCGGACATTGGAACGACGCTTCAGGCGATGGCGTTTGCTTGCAGCAGCTCGATCGGGTCGCGGCAATCGTTGGGCACTTTCGCCAAACCGTTGCACGCCGGCAAGGCTGCGTCCAACGGCATGGCCGCGGCGAGGCTGGCGAGGGCAGGGGCGCCCGGGCCCGAGATCGAAGACCCCATCGGCGGCGACGCCGGCCTGTTCAATGTGCATTTCGATGGCCGCGTCGATCCCGCCCCTCTGCTGGATGGGCTCGGCGAGCAGTGGGAGATCGTCGACGTCGCCTTCAAGCCCTATCCCTGCGGCGTGCTGCTGCATCCGATCATCGACGCGGCGCTGGCGATGCGTGGCCGGGTGGGCGACCTCGGCCACATCAGCCGGATCGACGTGGCGTGCAGCCTGCCGGTCGCCAAGGATACCGCGGTGGCCGACCCCAAGGATTCGCATCAGGCCAAGTTCAGCGCCTCGCACGCCGTCGCTGCGACACTCGTCGATGGCGTACTCGGCCGCCGGCAATATCAAACCGGCCGCGTGCTCGATCCACAGATCGGCGAGCTACGACGCCGGGTCGCGTTTCATCCCGATGCCGCGGTGCCCAAGGATGCCTGCGTGATGACGGCAAGTCTGGCGAATGGGGAAACGCTGATCGAGACGGTGGCCCACGCCGTGGGCAGTCGCGATCGTCCCATGACCGACGGCGAGTTGAGCGGCAAAGTCGAGCAGTTGTTCGAGGACGCATTGCCCGGACGCGCGGCAGCAGTCTGGAGCGCCATCGGCGCGCTCTCGCCCGACACGGGGGTTGCGGGCCTGCGGGAGGCGTTGCGACCATGAGCGGGCCTTTGGTGATGTCGGCCAGCACGGCGATGCTGACCTCGCTGCTGCACGCCGAGCTTGCCGCGGACGCTCTTGTCGATGCCGCACGGCTGGCCAACGCATTGTGGCACACGGCAGGCGAGCATCGGAGCAATGCGGTGACCGACGGCCTCTTCGAACTGGCGCTCGTGGATGGGTTGCCGCCGCAGGCAACGGCCATCGGCCACGGCGCGAAGATTTCTGCCCCCGCGGCGGCGTGTTTCAACGCTGCCTGCGCAGCGGGCCGCGACGATGACACATTGGCGCCGTCGCTGTTCGCCAGCCTTGCGATCGCCGAGACGCAGAAGCTGACGGCGCGGCAATTCCTGGAAGCGTTTGCAATCGGCGCCGGCGTCAGCCGCCGCCTGGCCTCGGCATTGAATGTCGAGGGGGCAAGGCGATTCATTCCCGCCAGTGCCGTGGGTCAGTTGGGGGCGGCCCTGTCGGTTTGTCGCGCGCTCGACCTGGATCGGGGCGCCGCGTCCTCTGCGCTGGGCCTCGCGGCGGTGCAGGTGACCGGCAATGCGCGGCGCAGCGACGCCGCTTACACCCTGTCGGTCGGCAACGCGGCCCGGGTCGGCGTCGAGTCGGCTCTCATTGCGGGGTTTGGTGCCAACGGCCCGCAGAACGGCGTCAGCGCAATCGGGTTGATGCTGAACGTCCCGATGCTCGAAAGCGCCGTCGACGACATCGTGGCGCTTACGGTCGGAGCCGCCTCGGACGCCCGCGTCGCTGCTGCACTGGACATACTGCCGACAGGCTTGCGCGAACTGCTGGCAGCTTGACCGCCAGATGGTTCGTGACCCGTGCCTGAACTCCCCCGGAACGACCGCCCGACTTGCCAACTTCCGGCATATCCACGATATGCAGGGCGCTGCAGGCCAGCGAACGTGTGTGCGCCTCAGGGTGCCGGTGGTGAGAAAAGCGTGATAAATCAAGCGCGTAGATTTTCCGTTGCACCGATGATGGCAGATATATTAGCAAAAACAAGTGGTTAGATGTCATCGTGCACAGGCCGTGCACGACTGGATTCTCGTTCTTTTCTGTATCCGGAGGTCCGCTACAGCCGTGAAGAGCACGCTGGGATGTGACCGAGGCAATGTGCACGATTACCAACCCAAGAAGGTACGCCCGTGATTTCTGCGGCGAGCGCATCCACCCCGAAATCTCACGGCGGCATCGACATCAGCGGGGGCCGCGGATGCAGGAAATCAACGCCGTTTCCGACGTCGTTCTCGTACGGCAGTTTAACCAGCAGAGCGCTTCGCCTTGGACCGAGGTTAGATCTTCACGCCTCGGGACCGCGTCGTAGACCTGCTATTTCATCGCCAACCGCCGCTGCGCCTAGCTTGGGCTGTCGCCGGTGTTTGGGGAGACCGAGAATCCCTTCCCCTGGATGAGCGAGGCGATAGATTTGAAGAAGGAGGAGCTTCTTCGAGACTCGCGTGATCAAATAAGAGAACGATAGCGCGTTGAGCTGGGACTGATCGCGAGAGTAGACCTCCCGCCCCCCTCTCTCGCGGCGTGACGAGCGGCATCGAAATGGTCCGCTCAGAGGCTTGCGCTTGCGCGTCGAGGCGCGGGACGCGGCGTACAAAATACTCGGTGCCTGATGCAGGGACAGCCAAAGCTGCGAAACCCTCGCTGCCCCTCGGCTTCGACGTTGACCTCCAACCACCCTGACAGGATCGGCGCATCTTGATGGCTTGAGGTGTAATAGTATAACGTAACCAGGTCTCGGTGGTCCGAGGCCTAGGGAGTCAAGAGATGCAAACTTTCAATTCACCCGCTCATCCACCCAAGCGCAGCGCAGCCCGAGGGAAGGCCCTGTCGGCCGTATTGCTCGCCGGTCTGTCCACGTTGATGCTTCAGAGCACCGCGCTGGGTGCCTCAGGCCCAGTGAACGCGGTTGGCATCGAAAACGAGTACGCCGATGTCATCGCTCAGATCGGTGGCAAATACGTCCACGTGACAACCATTCTGAGCGACCCGAACACGGATCCACACACCTTTGAAGCAAGTCCGAAGATCGCGAAGGAGGTCGGCGCAGCCGAAATCGTCGTCGAGAATGGTATCGGCTATGACGACTGGGCCGACAAGATTTTGGCAGCGTCTCCGAATCCAGCACGCAAGGTAATCAGCGCCCAGCAGGTTCTTGGTCTGCCTGACGACACACCCAACCCGCATCTGTGGTTCGATCCCAAGACCATGCCGGCGGTGGCCAAGGCGGTAGCGGCCGAACTATCGGCGCTGCGTCCGGACCAGGCAAAATATTTCGCGGACAACGAGCAAAAGTTCGAGGCTTCACTGAAGCCTTGGTTCGACGCCATCGCCAAGTTCAAGGCGGATCATCCTGCAACGCCGGTTGCCGTCACCGAGCCGGTGGCGGACTATCTGCTGCAGGCCCTTGGCGCTGACATCAAGACGCCCAACACCCTTGAGATGGCTGCCATGAACGACAGCGATCCGTCACCGCAGGACATTTCAACGCAGAACGATCTGTTGACCAGTGGCGCGGTCAAGGTTTTCGCTTACAACCAGCAGGTGACCGACGACCTCACCACCTCGTTCCAGGAAGCCGCCAAAAAGGGCAAGGTGCCGATCGTCGGAGTTTATGAGACGATGCCGACGCCGGGCTTCACTTACCAGTCGTGGATGCTGGCTGAGGTGGAAGCTCTCGACAAGGCGGTGGCATCGGGGGTCTCCACCGAGAAGCTCGTGGCTAAGAAATAGGACCAACATGAGCAAGGGAAGCGAGGTGCTCGCTGTCGAAGGGGTGAGCGTCTCGTTTCCCGGCCGGCAAGTTCTTTCCGGAGTGACCTTCTCACTCCAGCCGGGCGAATTCTGCGGCCTGGTCGGCGCCAACGGATCCGGCAAGACAACATTGCTGCGGTCCATCCTCGGCTTCGTCAAGCCGGACTCCGGCACGGTCCTCATCGGCGGAGCCACCCACTCGATCGGCTATGTGCCGCAGAAGATCGCGCTCGACGCCTATGTGCCCCTCCGGGCGCGCGATCTCGTCGCCCTCGGCATCGATGGTGGGCATCTCGGGCTGCCTCTGCCGTCGGCCGATCGCCGGCGACGGGTCGACGAGATGCTTGCCGCGGTTGACGCGACAGGCTTCGCCGATCAGCGTGTCGGCAATCTGTCCGGGGGCCAGCAGCAGCGTGTGCTGATCGCTCACGCCTTGGTTCGACGGCCGAGCCTGCTGCTTCTGGACGAGCCGCTGGCCAATCTCGATCTGCGCAGCACCGCGGAAATCGTCGGCCTGTTGCGGCGCATCGCGGCCCGGCACCAAATCGCCGTGCTGCTCTCCACGCACGACATGAATCCCTTGCTCTCGGCAATGGACCGCATCGTCTACCTGGCGAACGGAAAAGCGGCGACCGGTCCGGTCGAGGAGGTGGTCCGCACCGAAGTGCTGAGCCACCTCTATGGGTACCATATCGACGTGGTCCGAGTTCACGACCGCATTCTTGTCGTGGCTGCGGAGACGGCCGATGAGGTCCATGACGAGTTGGCGCACGCGCCGGAACACGTCGCCGAGATCCCATGAGCACGCCGTGAACTTGATCGAGATCGTCTTCCATGCGGGCTTCTTTTCGAGCCAGCCGGTCCAGACCGCCTTGCTGGTCGGCGGTGGCGCGGCGATCGTCTCCGGCATTGTCGGCGTCTTCACCGTCATACGCGGCCAATCGTTCGCCGGTCACTCGCTTGCCGATATCAGCAGCGCCGGGGGCTCGGCCTCGTTTCTCATCGGCATCAATCCGCTTCTGGGCTTTGCGCTCATGGCGCTTGCAGGCGCGGTCGGCATGGAAACATTTCGCGTCAAGGAGGCGCGCGAGCGCGATCTGGTGACCGGAGTTGTCACCGGGGCCGGTTTGGGACTCTCGGCTCTGCTGCTCTACTTAACCGTCACCACGACGAGCATCCGCGGCGCGGCCGTCACCGTCATGTTCGGCTCGATGTTTTCGATCTCACAGTCCGTCGCTCCGTTGGCGTTGGCCATCGGCATAGGGGCGCTACTGATGATTGGCATACTCTATCGCCCGTTGCTGCTGAGCTCGCTCGATCCCGAGCTCGCGGCTGTGCAGGGCGTTCCGGTCAGGCTGGTTGAAATATTGTTCTTGGCCATGCTGGCGCTCGCCGTCTCATTGTCGGCAATGACGGTCGGCGCGATCTTGTCGACGGCACTGCTCGTCGGCCCGGCGGCAACGGCGCTGCGCTTGACCAGCCATCCGGCGGCGACGGTTCTGCTGGCACCGTTCATCGCACTGCTGGCAACGGTAGGCGGCATTGTCCTCGCCTATGACAGCTATGACTGGACCGGCGGTCACGGCTGGCCGGTGAGCTTTTGCATCGTGACGCTCATCTTCGTCTTCTATCTTCTGACCAACATTCCCTGGCGCGGCCACGCCTTGCCGACCATCGACGCAGAAGTCTAGAGGCCGCGATGTTCGCCGATTTCATGATCAACGCCTGGATCGCCGCATCCATCGTCGCTGTGGTGGCGGGCGTCGTCGGCTTTTTCGTCGTGGTCCGTGGTATGGCTTTCGCCGCTCATGCCTTGCCGCTCTGCGCCTTTCCGGGCGCGGCCATGGCACACGTCCTTGGCTTCGATGACTTCCTCGGGGTAGGGATATTTGCCGCGCTTGGCGTCGTTGGCATCACCGGGTTCAGCGGTCGCGTGCGGCAGGATGTGGCCGTTGCCCTGGCATTTGTCGTGCTGCTCGGGCTGGGCGCGCTGTTCCTCGGCCTGACGACGCAATACTCGCAGCAGATCTATGCTCTGCTCTTCGGCCAGGTGCTGGGCGTGCCGAGTGGCGTCCTGCTCCCACTTGCCGCGTTGGGCGCTGTCGCCGTCGTCGCCACCCTGGTTTTATTCCGTCCCCTCCTGCTCAGCGCCGTCTCGGACGAGCTGGCCAAAGCCAGCGCGCTCTCGCCGCGATGGATCGAGTTTGCCTTCCTGGTCATCATCGCCTTCGCCACATCGGCGATGCTGCCCGTCGTCGGCGCGCTCCTGGTGTTCAGCCTGATGGTTGGCCCGGCATCTGCTGCTCGCGCGCTGACATCCGATCCGAGGCTCGCCATCGTCCTCTCCGTGATCCTGGCTCTGCTCGCCGCCTGGGGATCGATCGCCCTTTCCTATCTGACGGATTGGCCGATTGGCTTCTTCGTTGGCGTCCTGGCTGCGGCGCTCTACATCGCCGGACGTCTCCTCATGCTGGGCTTTGCATCCCGGCAGCGACCAAAGGCGTTCTCCCGCTGAAAGCTGGAGAGACCGTCCCGTGTCGATCAAGTGGATGATAGCTGCAACGATAACTGCCGTTGGGTTCCATGGTGGCCAGATGGCCGTCGGGACCGTGGTCGCGCAAACCCTGCCGCCCATCCACGATGGCCAGTGTGGTCTACAATCGCCGCTTGCGGTTTCCGCAATCGTCGTCAACGGCCGGACCATTCCCGTAACCGGGCACGTCATCACGGACTGCGCCGTAGCGACCGTCCTGCCCAAGTGGATGTCAGACGTCGACGGTTATGCTCAGGCGAAGCAGTCGACGCGCCTCAAGAGCGTCGATGTATGGACCTCCTATATGTGCCGGAATGTCGACAATGCGAAAACCGGAAATCTGTCGTTCCATGCCTTTGGTGCCGCCCTGGATGTGCCATCCTTCACCTTGGAGGATGGCCGAAAGCCGGCCGTTGCGACGAACTGGAATGGCGGCAGCGCGGAAGATCAGAACATCATTCACCTCACGCACGATGCAGCCTGCACCTATTTCATGACGGTGCTCGGCCCGGACGCGGACAAGTTTCACCAGAACCATTTCCACGTCGATCTCGGCTGTCACGGCAAGACCTGTAGCTATCGCATCTGCGAGTAGCGTTCGCGAGCGACGTACCTCCTTACTCGTGGGGCTGTCCCATCTTGCGGAGGATCGTCCACTGATGCGCGGTCGAACCCGCGAGATTGCCGTCGCCAACGGCCATTGCCACCGACCCAAATGAGCGGGCGGCATCGCCACACGCAAACACGCCGGGGATGGTCGTGGCCTTGCGGAAGTCGGTCCGAAGGAAGACCCCGCTTGGACTTTCCTCGATCTCACAACCGAGCTGGTGCGCGATGTCGCTCGATAGCGTGGTGCGCGTGGTCGTGAAAGCACCGGCCACAGGAACGACGCGCCCGTCAGCGAGATGCACGTCAGCGCGCTCGCCATCGATCAGGGTGATCGGGGCGCGCTCGAGCGCAACTCCACGTCGATGCAAGTGGCGCATCTCTTCATCCGTGGGATCAGCGCGCCCGTTGAGGAAGAAGATGGTCCGGCCCCAGTCGGGAAGCATGAGGGCGTGATGGATGGACATGGGCGAGACGTTGAGGACGCCGATCGGGCCGTCCCCCAGCTCATACCCGTCGCAATAAGGACAGATGAAGATCGACTTGCCCCAGCGTTTCTGGAGGCCTGGGATATCGGGGAGACTATCGGTAACGCCAATCGCCAGGACCAGCGCCAAAGCTTCCAACTCGCTCGTCGTCGTTTTGACAGCGAAGCGCCCGTCCTCGGTGCGTCTGGCGGTCTCGACCCGTCCCTCCATCCAGGTAACCGACGGATAGGCAACCAGCTGCGCCCGCGCCCGCGCGACGATCTCTCCTGGTGACTGGCCATCCTGGGTGATGAACCCATGCGAGTGGCTGACGAAGCGATTTCGCCGCTGGCCGCCATCGATCACCAGAACGTGGCGGCGGGCGCGCGCGAGCTGGAGGGCGGCTGAGAGACCAGCAAAGCTGCCGCCGATAACGATCGCGTCATACATATGGTGCGTAGTCCGGGTTCATCATGCCGCTTCCCAACGCGGGAACGGATCGGGCAGCGCCGTCCAGCGGTCAGGGGTGAACGACTTGGCGGGCACGAGGCACGCATCGAGGGCGTGGCGGATTGCCTTTTCATCCATGGGATCGGCGCCGATGAACACGATCTCCTGGCGGCGGTCGCCCCACACCGGATCGAAATAGGGCCGCATCGAGGCGCGCCAATCGGGGTCGTCCGGCCAGCGGGTTTGAGGCACGGCCGCCCACCAATATCCGCGGCGGCCGGTGCGCACGAGCGCGCCCGCCTGGCTGAGTTCGCCGACATAGTGTGGCCGCGTCGCCAGCCAGAAGAAGCCCTTGGCGCGCACGACGCCGGGCCACGAGCTGTTGACGAACTTTGCCAGCAACGCCGGATTGAACGGACGCCGAGCGCGATAGACGAAGGAGCGGATGCCGTATTCCTCCGTCTCGGGAACATGGTCCTTGAAGCCGTTCAATTCCTTGAACCAGAGCGGGTTGGTCTCGGCCCGCTCGAGGCTGAAGAGCTCGGTATCGAGCACCTCATCAAGCGGCACGTTGCAAAAGTCGGTCTCGATGACCTTCGCCGACGGATTGAGCGCCTTGATGATCGTTAGGGCCGACTGCCGCTGTTCTGCCGTCGCGGTGGAGATCTTGTTGAGGATGACGGCGTCGGCGAACTCAATCTGCTCGACCAACAGATCGACCAGCGCACGTTCGTCTCCGTCGCCAGCCGTCTGGCCACGGTCGCGCAGAAAATCCTGCGACGAATAGTCCTTGAGAAGGTTGGCGCAGTCGACCACCGTCACCATGGTGTCGAGGCGCGTCAGGTCTGAAAGACTTTCACCGTTCTCATCGCGGAAGCCGAACGTCGTTGCAATTGGCAGCGGCTCGGCGATACCGGTCCCCTCGATCAGCAGGTAATCGTACTTGCCGCTGGCGGCGAGGCGCTTGACCTCGACCAGCAGATCGTCGCGCAGCGTGCAGCAGATGCAGCCGTTCGACATCTCGACCAGCTTCTCGTCGGTGCGGCTGAGATTGGCGCCGCCGTCGCGCACCAGCTCGGCATCGATATTCACTTCGCTCATATCGTTGACGATGACCGCGACTCGCCGCCCTTCGCGGTTGTTGAGGATGTGGTTGAGCAGCGTCGTCTTTCCGGCCCCGAGAAACCCCGACAGCACCGTTACCGGCAGCTTCTTGTCGCGTCGCATCCGCATCTCCCGTCATTTGTGCCCGGACCGCCTCGGTGAGGCATCCTGATCATCGCTTGCGTTGGTAATGTTATTACGTTACACAACTGGCATGCGCAAGGAGGTTGTCATGACCGCGACCGGCCGCGTCTATTCCAGAACCAACGCCGACGAGGTCTATGCCGTCCTCAAGGCGGCAGGCCGGGCCCTGTCGGCCTACCAAATTCTCGAGCGTCTCCGTGGCAGCTCAATTCGCGCGCCGACCCAAGTCTATCGGGCGCTCGAGCGCCTGCAGGCAACGGGGGGAGTGCATCGCATCCACTCCCTGAACGCGTTCGTCGCGTGCGTTGCGGATCATCATGACGGCGAGCGTCCGGGCATCCTCGTTTGCAGCCAATGCGGGTCCGTCTTCGAGTTCGAAGCTCCCGCTCTCGAGAGTTTGCCGACGGAAACGGGCGGCAAAGAGTTCATGCCGCAAAGCGTCGTGCTCGAAGTCGCCGGGCTATGCGGCACGTGCCGCAACGCCACATCCCCGCCACCGGGCTCGTCGCTTTCGGAAGCAACCGGCGACGGTCGAGCAAGCTAAGGAAGACGTACATGTCCCAACTTCCCACGGTCCCGGGAATCGATCGTCCGATTCCGGTCTTCCTGCTGACCGGGTTCCTCGGCTCGGGGAAGACCAGCCTGATCAACCGCATGCTGACCGAAGGTGGACAGCGCACGGCTGTCATCATCAACGAATTCGGCGACGTTCCGATCGACAATGACCTGGTTCAGATCGATGGCGAGGCGGCCAGCTTTGCCACCACCTCGACCGGCTGCATCTGCTGCACACCCGGCAGCGACGCGCTCAGCGCCCTGCAGCAGCTCTCGGAGGCGATCGACGATGGCCAGACCGGGCTGATCGAACGCGTTGTGATCGAGACCACGGGCCTTGCCGATCCCGCTCCCATCATCAACCAGTTGCTCGCCGCCGCCAAATGGCGGATCGGTGGGCGACTTTTCGAGCTCGCCGGCGTGCTGACCACGCTCGATGCCGTGCGCGGTGGCGACACCGTGACCGAACGGCTGATTGGGCACAAGCAGCTTGCTTTTGCCGACCGCATCGCCCTTACCAAGTCTGATTTGCTGGGCGCCGACGCTGCACCTCGCCGGGCCGCGATGGATCTGATCGTCTCCAAGATCAATCCCACGGCGCAGGTGATCGACATTCAGGATCCGGCGGCCAAGGCCGAAGACCTGCTGGCTCCCGGACACTATACCCCGTCAAGCCGCGCCGACGTTCTTGCCTGGCTCGAGGCCGAGAGCCCCCTTGCGCGCGCCTTCGCGCCGAAGCCGAAGCAAGCGGATTTTCTGATCTCTCGTCATGTCGGCATCTACACCAAGAGCCTGATCCTCGATGCGCCCATCCCTCAGGAAGACATGATCGCCTTCCTCGACTTTCTGATCAAAGGCGCGGGTCCGGATCTGCTGCGTATGAAGGGCCTCGTTGCGCTCGCCGACGATCCTGAGCGACCGGTGATCCTCCACATGGTCGAAGGCTTTCTGCACGAACCCGAACGCCTCGACGCCTGGCCGAGCGAGGATCATCGCACCCGGCTCGTGTTCATCGCTGATCGCATCGATGAAGCTGCGCTGGATAGGCTGGCGCGACAACTGCTGGTGCCGCGCCGCCGGCGCCGGCGTCGCGCCAGCTGACGAAGATATCGACTCTACCTTTCTTGCCGCTGAGCGGACGCGAAGCTGCAAGGGAAGCGACCAGGGGGCCTGCCGGCATCGAGATCGGCCGTCCGCTGGTCGCGCCGACGGTCAGGTCAGGTTCGACTGACCCCAACCGGTCGATTCCGCCGCTCGGGCGCCGCAAATCGGGCATAGTCCAACTGCGATTTGGTTGGACGACTCCCGATGCGGCCGTTAGCGCCCGTTATTTTTCTGATCTGTCTGCTGGCAAGCAGCGTTCCGGCGCTCGCCCATCCCCATGTTTTCGTCGATGCCAAGGAGAAGGTTGTCTTCGACAAGGCCGGGGAGATTTCGGAAATCCAGAATTCCTGGGTCTTCGACCAGGCTTATTCAGCCTGGGCAGTCCAAGGCATCGACGTGGATGGCTCCGGACAGCCGACGAAAGCCGGCCTGCAGGGTCTTGCCGACCTGATCCTCAAAAACCTCGGCGACTATGACTACTACACGTTTGCCGGCGAAGGCCGCGACGACTTCGCTCTGACCCCGAAAGATGCAGCGCACCTGAGCGAGGATGCCGCTGGTCATCTGGTCATGGATTTTGTCCTGTCAGTGGCCTCGCCCCGACCGATGCGCGCGGCGGCGAAGATCTCGATCAACGATCCGACATTCTACGTCTCGATATCGGTGCGCGACATCACCGACGTCTCGATGGCCGGTCCGTCGCAGAGATGCACGCTTGCCATGCAACGGGGTCGTCCCATGCCGCCCGATCTCGCCGCGCAGCTCTATGCCATTCCAGCTAACGTGACGCAGATTCCGGCGTCACTGAAGCAGGCTTTGCGCGGCGTGCAGGATGCGATTGTCGTCACCTGCCCAATGGCCGATGGAGCTGCACAGGAAGATCAAGGCGCACTGGCCGCCAACGCGGCACCGACGAACGCTTTGGATGCCATCGGCGCGCTCGATGCCGGCGAGTTGTCTACTGGCCAGATCACTAACGCCGCGCCATCGGTTCCGGCAACCGCAGCACCGGTTCCATTTCCTTACCCAATCCGACCGTCGAGCAGTGCAACACCGGCCGCCCCGCCGCTGGCGGGCAACTACGTGTCGGCGTCCAGTGTGCCACATCCCGCTTCCGATACACCGACAAATCTTTCCGGGGCGCAAGAGCGGAGTCAGCCGTTGGCCTCTAGCCAAGAGACTTCCTCCGGGCGGCGCATGCAGGCGCAGCCTCTCGGCGTCGCCCCTGCCGAGCCCGGATTTGCGCTCCCTCGAACAGGCTTCTTAGGCTGGCTTGCTGACCAGCAAAGGGACTTTTACCAGGATTTGGTCGAGAGGCTGTCGCGCATCAAATCCGATGGAACAGCATTCTGGATATTGGGCGGTATCAGTTTCCTCTACGGTGTTTTCCACGCGGCAGGTCCTGGTCATGGCAAGCTTGTCATTTCGTCCTATGTCCTCGCCAACGAGAATCAGGTTCGCCGCGGAATTCTCCTGAGCTTTCTGTCTGCAATGGTTCAATCGGCAGTTGCCGTGCTCTTCGTGCTGGTCGCGGCAATGGCGTTCAGGATGACCGCGCTCGCCATGAGCGATGCGGTGAACTGGATCGGCCTCCTTTCGTACGTCACTATAGCTTTGCTCGGACTTTGGCTCCTCGTGCGCGCGATATTCGGAACTGGCCATCGGCACGACCACCGCGATTCAGTCGCGCCGGTGCCGGCCGGGGAACATGCCTATGTTGTTGCGAGCCACCACCAAGACGAGCATTCCGCTCACGGGCACGTACATGAACATGGATCGCCGGATGGCGACCACCACCACCACCATGTCATTACACCCCAACAGACCGGAGGTTCCTGGCGCCAACAGGCGGCAATGGTCGTTGGCGTCGGTTTGCGGCCGTGCTCGGGTGCCCTGATTGTTCTCGTCTTCGCGTTATCGCAGGGGATGTTCGCGGTCGGCGTTGCGGCGGTCTTTCTGATGGGTCTGGGGACGGCGCTTACGGTAGGGGCGCTCGCCACACTCGCCTCGACCGCGAAGAGCCTCAGTGGACAGCTGCTGCTGCCGCGTGCCCCCTGGTTGGCAGCAGGCGGCCGGATGGTGGAGGCGCTTGGAGCTTTTGTTGTCCTCGGCTTCGGCGTCACGATGGTCATCGCGAGCATCTGAGCGCGGACACTGCGTCAGTCGAGCGTTTCCGCCGGCGGAGGTTCAGGACGGCCGCCGCTCGACGAACGCGCGTAACCGCGCGACCCGCTGCTCATGGGGCCGGAGCACGCAGGTCGTGCAGTACTCCGTGTCCGGCATCAGATACATCCGGCAGCAGCCGCCGCGCAGACGGAACCACCGGCGCCGCTTGCCTTCGACATCGATCTGCACGAACCGCCACTGTGGATTGTAGAGCGGCGGTTCGGCCACGACAGACAGCGCCTCAAGCTGGCGCGCTGCTCGTCTCCAGTCGCGCGGCCATGGTCGAGAAATCCTTCCGCCATGCCGTCGGTCACCAGTCGCCAAAGCGCGCTTTTCGACAGCCTCGTCCGGTCGTGCAGGGCGTCAACCAGAGGCCGGTGCACATCGACAATCGAGCCGCTCTTGCCGGCCTGACTGTTGCTGGCCACCGACCCTGTCTCCTTCAGGCAATAGCGGAAGCGGATATCGCGGCTTCGGCCTTCGCCGGTGGCGGTCATGTCCGCCGCCACGTCACTGGCGGCGAAGACCGGCAGTGCTGCGCCGCTGAGATACAGAGCGCCGAGTATTTGACCGAAGCGCCACACGAAGATGCTGAGCAGGTAAGCGGCTGCCGTCCTTGCATCCTTGCTGGGCGCGAGCGTCGTCGTATCGGCCAGCCAACGGTCGAGCAGATTGCCGTGTGGCCGCGCGATATCGGCAATGGGCGTGAGCGAGCCGCCATACTCTTCGACCAAGCCAAGCTCAGGGCGTTGCGCCGACAGCGGACGGATCGCCTCGGCAAGGGGCAATCCATCTTGGTAACGCGCGCTCACGAGCTTCGCCGCTTGAGCATCATGACGAAGAAGCCCCCGCCAACAAGGCCGGTGATCACACCGATCGGCATGTCCTGCGGTGCAATGATGACGCGCGCCACCATGTCGGCGACGATGAGGAAGATGGCGCCGAGCAGCGCCGAGACCGGCAGCAGCCGGCGATAGTCGCCGCCGACGATCATGCGGCTGAAATGCGGGATCATCAGGCCGACGAAGGAGATGACGCCGGAGAACGCAACGACCGCGCCGGTGAGCAGGGCGCAGACGATGAACATGACCATGCGGAAGCGCTTGGCGGGGATGCCGAGCGTGGTCGCGCTCTCGTCGCCGAGCGTCATGGCGTTGAGGTTGCGGGCGTTGAACAGCAGAATCACGCCGCAGATCAGCAGCGCGCCGAGCGGGTAGGGCAGCTGGCTCCATTGCGCTAGGCCGAGCCCGCCCAGCATCCAGAAGATCACCGACTGCGCCGCGCGTGGATCGCCGAGGAAGATTGCGAGGCTCGACAGTGAGGTGATGATGAAGGAGACGGCGACACCGGCGAGGACCAGGCGGGAGGCATCGGTCGAACGCGTCGCCTGCGCCACCCCCACCACCACGACCGTCGCGATAAGGGCACCGCCGAAGGCGAAGATCGGCACCGTGGCGAGGCCGAGGAACATGCCGAAATGCAGCAACACTAGGATGGCGCCGCAGGCCGCGCCGGATGAGATGCCGAGCAGATGCGGATCGCTCAGCGGGTTGCGGGTCACCGACTGCAGCGTCGCGCCGATCAGCGACAGACCGGCCCCCACAATGGCGCCGAGGATGACGCGCGGGAAACGCACCTCC
>Ga0153956_1000185_pt1 | contig 80721 bp, 85 predicted proteins | sample TSFL040MetaG_FD_104704 | JGI IMG/M metagenome (GOLD analysis project Ga0153956, IMG submission 104704) | Attine ant fungus gardens microbial communities from Florida, USA - TSFL040 MetaG | ecosystem: Host-associated > Fungi > Mycelium > Unclassified | place: USA: Florida, Wekiwa Springs... | reverse complement strand
CGGCCCAGAACTCGTCAGAAATCACACCCATACGCGTCACTGACCCATCGTCACTGGTCAGGACACGAAAGTTTGGGAGACACGCCCTAGACGCTTTAGTTAGCTGTTGGCCTACCACCGAGAGACGTTTTCTTGAGCGAGATTCGCCATCGTGCGACAACCCGACCGATCGGTCTGCTCGGCGTCGGCGCGTCTCGCCCGTCGCGGGTGGTTACCAACGACGAGATCTGCCTGCACATCGACTCCTCCGACGAATGGATCCAATCCCGCACCGGAATCAAGACGCGCCGGTTCGCCGAGGAGACCGACACCGTGGCGGGTTTGGCCATCGAGGCCGGCCGTAGCGCGCTGTCCCAGGCCGGGCTGGAGCCGGCGCGGTCGTCGTCGGCGAGACCCCGGTGCACGGCATCGGCTCGACGGTTTGGGGCAGTGACGGTTCGAACTGTGACGCGATCCGTCAAGACATCGACTGGATCAGCTACACCGAGCAGCCGGACGGCCAGCGTCCCTTCCTACGTATGGACGACGGCACGGTATTCCGTTGAGCGGTTTACGAAATGAGCGACCTCGGGAAACGTGCCGTTGCGGTCAGCTGGCCCTGCTGCTGGGTTATGGGTCGGGACTGAGCTACGCGGCCAGCGTCGTCGTCCTGCCCTGATCTCAGCCGAGCAGGCGTAGCGCCGCATCGACCGCCAACGCCGGGACATCCAACGTCTTGGATGCCAGATCATGGCGGGCGCCGGTGATCTCGACGACTTCATGCGGCGCGGGAATCAGCGCGGCGGCAGCGCGAATCTCGGCGCCGGTGCCGAAGCTGTCCGAGCTGCCGTGCGTGAACACCGTCGGCACGCCGATCTGGGGCAGGTGCTCGGTGCGGGTGCGCCCGGGCTTCCCCGGCGGGTGCAGCGGATAGGAAAACAGTGTCAGCAGGTCCACCGTAACGTCGCCGGCCGCCACCACCATCGAGGTCTGCCGGCCGCCGTACGAATGCCCGCCGACGATCAGCGGACCTTCGGCCAGGCCGCGGGCATGTTCGATCGCCTCGGTGATGCCCTCCCGGTCGCCGGTGCCCGACCCCGACGGCGGGCCCTTGGGGCGGCGCCGCCGGAACGGCAGGTTGTAGCGGATCGCCAGGAAACCGCGACGCGACCATTCGTCGCAAAGCCGTTGCAGCATAGTTGAATCGCGGTCGCCGCCGGCGCCGTGCGTCAGCAACACCACTCCGGTGGGGGATTTGGCGGGGCGGTGCGCTAGCCCGTCCAACCTGGCGATTTCCTCCAGGCTCACGAGGCGCCGGGTCCCAACCGGAACAATGGCGAGACGGGGCCGTGGCCGTGGCCGAGCGGGTAAGCGGCGCGCAGGCACTCGGTCACCCAGCGCTTGGCGAACGCCACCGCGTCCGGAACGGACAACCCGTGGGCCAGGGCGGCCGCAGACGCCGCCGCGAGCGTGTCTCCAGCGCCGTGGTCGTCGCCGGTGGCCACCCGCGGCCCAGGGAACTCTAGAAAATCCTTGCCGTCGTAGAGCAGGTCCGGGCTGTGCTCCGCAGAGGGCAGATGCCCGCCCTTGACCAGTGCCCACTGTGGACCCAACGCATGCAGCGCACGTGCGGCCGCACGCTGGGACGCGGCGTCGACCACATCGATACCGACCAGCAGTCGTACTTCGTGCAGGTTCGGGGTCACCAGGGTTGCGAGCGGAAAAAGAGTGTCGCGCAGCGCGTCCAGCGCTGATGACGCCAGCAGTGCGTCACCGTGCATGGACGCCGACACCGGATCGACCACCAAAGGGACGGTCAGGCCGAGTTCTCGCCAAGTCGCGGCCACCGCGGTGATGATCCGCGCCGACGCCAGCATCCCGGTCTTGGCGGCCTGGATCCCGATATCGGGCACCACCGCCGTGATCTGGGCGGCGACGGTATCGGCGGGAACCTCATGAAAGCTCTTGACTCCCACGGTGTTCTGCACCGTCACAGCGGTAACCGCGACGCAGGCGTGCACGCCGAGCAGCGCGCACGTGCGCATGTCGGCCTGAATTCCCGCGCCGCCGCCGGAGTCCGAACCGGCAACGGTGAGTACCCGTAGCGGTGTCGCCCCCGGCGGGGCCAGTGGCAGGAAGCCCACTGTGCTGGATGAGTGGTGACCCGCTTCGCCCGGCTCCGCCGCGCTTGCGATCACCACTAGGTGGAGATGGGCAGGTACACCCGGTTGCCGTGGTCGGCGAACTCGGCGGACTTCTCCTCCATGCCCTTCTGGATCGCGGCGTCGATGTCGTCCTGGGTCTGCAGGCCGTTCTCGTTGGCGTAGTCGCGCACGTCGTGGCTGATCCGCATCGATCAGAACTTCGGGCCGCACATCGAGCAGAAGTGTGCGGACTTCGCCGGCTCGGCGGGCAGCGTCTCGTCGTGGTACTCGCGCGCGGTGTCTGGGTCCAGCGACAACGCGAACTGGTCATACCAGCGGAACTCGAAGCGTGCCTTGGACAGTGCGTTGTCGCGATCCTGGGCTCCCGGGTGTCCCTTGGCCAGGTCGGCGGCGTGTGCGGCGATCTTGTAGGCGATCACCCCGTCCTTGACGTCCTTGCGGTCCGGCAGCCCCAGGTGCTCCTTGGGGGTCACGTAGCACAGCATCGCGGTGCCGGCCTGCGCGATGATCGCCGCGCCGATCGCCGAAGTGATGTGGTCGTAGGCCGGCGCGATGTCGGTGGCCAGCGGTCCCAGCGTGTAGAACGGCGCTTCGTCGCACCATTCCTCTTCCAGCCGCACGTTCTCGACGATCTTGTGCATCGGGACGTGGCCCGGACCCTCGATCATCACCTGCGCGCCGCGAGATTTGGCGATCTTGGTCAGCTCGCCAAGGGTGCGCAGCTCGGCGAACTGGGCTTCGTCGTTGGCGTCGGCAATCGAACCGGGCCGCAGCCCGTCGCCGAGGGAGAACGTGACGTCGTAGCTGGCCAGGATGTCGGCCAGTTCTTCAAAGTTGGTGTACAGGAACGACTCCTGATGCCGTGACAGGCACCATGCCGCCATGATCGAACCACCGCGTGACACGATGCCCGTGACCCGCTTGGCGGTCAACGGCACATACCGCAACAGCACCCCGGCGTGCACGGTCATGTAATCCACGCCCTGCTCGCACTGCTCAATCACGGTGTCGCGGTACAGCTCCCAGGTCAGCTTGGTCGGGTCGCCGTTGACCTTCTCCAGCGCCTGGTAGATCGGTACGGTCCCGATCGGCACCGGCGAGTTGCGTAGAATCCACTCCCGCGTCTCGTGGATGTCCTTGCCGGTGGACAGGTCCATGACGTTGTCGGCGCCCCAGCGGGTCGCCCACACCAGTTTGTCCACCTCTTCGGCGATCGAGCTGGTGACCGCGGAGTTGCCGATGTTGGCGTTGATCTTCACCTTGAACGCCTTGCCGATGATCATCGGCTCGAGCTCGGGGTGGTTGTGGTTGGCCGGGATCACTGCCCGCCCGCGGGCGACCTCGTCGCGGACCAGCTCTGCGGGAACTCCCTCGCGGGCGGCGATGAAGGCCATCTCGGCGGTGATCTCACCGGCCTGGGCGCGCTGCAGTTGGGTGCCGCGATCGGTCACCACACCCGGCCGCGGCGGCAGGCCGCGGTGCAGATCGATCTCGGCATTGGCGTCGGTGTAGGGCCCGGAGGTGTCGTAGACGTCGAAGTGCTCACCGGTGGTCAGGTTGATTCGCCGGAACGGCACCTTCATCATCACGCCGCCGGGAGCTTCGATCTCGCGGTAGGCCTTCTCGCTGTAGGGGATGGGCCCGGTGGTGACCTGCGGCTCCACTGCAACGTCAGTCATAGTTCTTCCTCTCCCTTGCCGGCATGACCCGGTCAGGTTCGTACGGTCGACGGCCCCGGCCGTCCTCTCAGCGCACTGGTTGCGCTCCCGCGGTTTTTGCGATTTCTGCACTGGCGATTCGTGCACTGCCACGCTATCGCAGCGCAGCAGCCGACGTAAGCCGCTGAGGATGCAGGAAAAGAATTAGGCAACTGATCATTTGCTTAGCTAACATATGCGCCCGGGGCAGAGTTAGCTGGGAGAGCCATGACGGCGCAGATAGAGCAGGTGAATACTGACGTCCAGGACCCGGGCACGGTCGCTACCGCTCGCCGCCGGCTGCGCTACGACCGCGACCACCCGCGCTACAAGTGGGTCGCGCTGTCCAACACCACGCTGGGTGTCCTGCTGGCGACTATCAACGGCTCGATCGTGCTGATCTCGATGCCGGCGATCTTCCGGGGTATCGGCCTGAATCCGTTGGAGCCCGCGAACGTCAGCTACCTGCTGTGGATGTTGATGGGTTATCTGCTGGTCTCGGCTGTGCTGGTGGTGTTCTTCGGCCGGCTCGGCGACATGTTCGGCCGGGTGCGCATCTACAACCTGGGCTTCGTGGTGTTCACCGTCGCGGCGATCGCGCTGTCGATCGATCCGTTCGACATGGGCCGCGGTGCCCAGTGGCTGATCGCGTGGCGGGTGGTGCAGGGTGTCGGCGGGGCGATGCTGATGGCCTCGTCCTCAGCGATCCTCACCGACGCGTTCCCGGCCAATCAGCGCGGCATGGCGCTGGGCGTCAACCAGGTGGCGGCGGTTGCCGGGTCCTTTGTTGGCCTGCTGATTGGCGGCGTGCTCTCGGAATGGGACTGGCGGGCGGTGTTCTGGGTCGGGGTGCCGATCGGAGTGTTGGGCACGATCTGGTCGGTGCGCTCACTGCACGAACTCGGTGAACGGGCGCCGGCGAAGCTGGACTGGGCGGGCACCGCGACGCTCGGGCTGGGTCTGACCGTGGTGCTGACCGCCATCACCTACAGCATTCAGCCGCACGGGTCTTCGCCGACCAGCTGGGCCAGCCCGGCCGTGCTGGGTTCGCTGGGGCTCGGAGTGGCGCTGTTGGTGCTGTTCTGTTTCATCGAGCTACGGGTTGCCGCGCCGCTGCTGGACGTGCGGCTCTTCACGATTCCGGCGTTCGGGATGGCCAACGCGGCAGGCCTGCTGTCGGCGATCGGGCGCGGTGGCATGCAGTTCATGCTGATCATCTGGCTGCAGGGCATCTGGCTGCCACTGCACGGCTACAGCTACGAATCGACGCCGTTGTGGGCGGGCATCTATCTGCTACCCATGACGGCCGGGTTCCTGTTGGCCGGTCCGGTGGCCGGTTCGTTGTCGGACCGCCGAGGCGCCCGTCCGTTCACGGTCGGGGGCATGGTGCTGATGGCGGCGACGTTCGTGGGACTGGTGCTGCTTCCGGTGAACTTCGACTACCGGGTGTTCGCCATGCTGGTCTTCCTCAACGGGCTGGGCGGAGGGATCTTCGCCGCGCCCAACAGCGCGGTGATCATGTCCAGCGTTCCGGCCGATCAGCGCGGGGCGGCCTCCGGTGTGCGGGCTACGTTCTTCAACGCCGGCACCTCGTTGTCGATCGGCATCTTCTTCTCGCTGATGGTGATCGGACTGGCCAACACCTTGCCGGCGGCGCTGGGTGCTGGGTTGCAGCAGCAGGGCGTTTCTGCCGGTGTCGCCGATCAGGTGGCCAACACTCCGCCGGTGGGCAGTCTGTTCGCGGCGTTTCTGGGATACAACCCGATTGCCGAGTTGCTGGCGCCATCGGGTGCGTTGGCCGCGCCCGGAGTCGATGCCGAGGCGTTGGCCGGACACAGCTTCTTCCCGCAGTTGATCTCGGGGCCGTTCCACGCCGGTCTGGCGGTGGTGTTCACCGCCGCCGCGGTGATGATGCTGTTCGGGGCGCTCGCGTCATGGCGGACGCCGGGGCGCTACGCCGTCGAGCCGCTGAACCTGAAGGGCTAAGGCCACCGCTACCGCCGCGGGCTTCCCGCGGCGTTCGCGTGCGGAAGCTGGTTTCGGTAGCAACCACCTGGTGTGGTCGCAATCCAGTAGATCCCGCGCGCCGTCACAGCGGTACCTCGGTGATCACATATGGCACCAAGAATTTAGTTGACAAATCAACCAAGCCCTCCCTAGGCTCGAATTTAGTTGATGCAACAACTATATAGTTTGGAGAGGGGTCCGTCATGGACATCGTGATACTGATCGGCCGAATCCTGTTCGGCGCCGTGTTCGTCGGAGGTGCTCTGGGGCACTTCACCCAGACCGCCGCGATGGCGGCCTACACGGAGAGCAAGGGCATCAAGCCCGGCAAGCTCGCAGTTCTGGCGTCGGGTGCGTGGATGCTCACCGGCGCAGTCCTGGTGATCGTGGGCGCTTGGGCGGATCTCGGCGCGCTGATGCTGGCGGTCTTCCTGCTGCCGACCGCGTTCCTCATGCATCCGTTCTGGAACGAGCGGGACCCGGAGGCTAAGGCCGGCGAGCAGATCCACTTCAACAAGGACGTGTCGCTGGCCGGCGCCGCCCTGGCGCTGTTCGGCTTCTTCGTCACCGCCGGTGCCAGCACCGGACTGCAGCTGACCGGCCCGTTGTTCGCGTCGCTGGCTGGCTGACTCAAGCCGCCGCGAAGCCTCACGGCCCGATTCTGCGCGTTGGTCGCAGAACCGGGCCTTTAGGGTCTCAATCTGGTACCAAAGTGACTGGTGTGACACCCTGTGCGCAGGGGGTTTGGCGGCATCGGTGCACGTCAGAGACTGTCGACACACCTGAATGGGGTGGAGTTGACCGCATCCCATCGGTGGTGCACTATGGACCGTGCAAGCACCTCGTTAGGTGAGGCGTCTGCACGGACATAGGCCACTGACCCCGAACGTCGAAAGACGCCCCGGGTCAGGACAGCTCCTCCCGGCTTAAGGGTTGAGCCCAAGTGGCTTCCCGATTGGGACACGCCGTGTAGTGCCAAAGCTCTGACGAGAGGGGTGCGGTCTTCCGACAGTCGTCGGAGCTGCCTCCTAAGCATGCGGTGAAATCGGCGCGCCACTGTGCGCCCGCGACCGAGAGGAGGTGAGGGACGAATGAGTTCCGGTGATAGTCCGAGCCGATATCTGACATCTGTTCCGTCCCCATCCGAACGGTCGCATACCGCCTCCAGCTGAGCCACGACTCCGGTCTCCAGCTGAGCGCGTAGCACCGTTACGCGACTAGGAGGCCATCATGGTTGCAATCGCCTACACCGACATCACGGCTCCTGCCCCGCGTGCCATCAGCACGCCGAAGAAGCTGGACCACCGTCCTGCCGCTCCTACCTCGGACCCGCTGGTCGACATGACCACGCGGCTGCTCAGTGGCCCGCTGCACCAGATGTACGCACTCCTGTGGCGCGTCGGAGTGCTGACCGTCAACAACTGAGGTCAATCGAAGACGTCTACTTAGACATCCTCTAAGGCCTCGCCGAGCTGTTCGAGCACCTCGCTGCGGTGGTTGCTGGCCAGGATGTGGCCGGCAGCCACCGCCACGGCCACCGGCCAGTCGATGATCTCGAAAGCCGCCAGCAGCGCCAACCCGCCGTAATAGGCCAACTGCTCAGGCCGCGGCACCGTCACCTTGCCGAACAGCGGCAATTCAACGGCGAAACCCTCCGCCTCGCGAATGTGGGCAACTGCCTCGCGCTGGGATGCGCTGCGCCGCGGCTTGTCCGCCATCATGAACCTCCTGGTGGCGACGGGTCGCCCGATGATCGAGCCGCGACGGTTCCGCGGCGAGAGCCAGTGTCCCCATTGTGCACAAGCCGCAACCGCGGCGCCGGGTGACCATTGGATGATGCCTGCGGGTGGCCCGGTTGGCGCGGCCCGGGAACGATGAACTCCTTCGGCTTGGCCGTGTCGTCCTGCGACCCCGACAACAGTCGCGGCACCACGGCTGCGCCGACGGTGGCCACCGTCGCCGTACCCAGAGCCTGGGCCCAGCCCAGCGGCCCGATCGGCGTGCAGCCCAACAGCTGGCTGATACCGGGGATGGTGATCAACGTCCCCATCACGCCCAGCGAGCCAACAGCGGTCGCCACCACCAGCGGATCGCGCGAATCCAGCAGCGTCTGCCCCAGCTGCGTGGCGACCAGCGACACCAACGCCACCGTGGAGGCCCGCTGCTGGCGCCCCGTGAGCGAAGCCAGCCCCCAGGCGCCCACCGCGGCCGACGCCGTCGTCACACCGCGCACGGCCACCGTGCGCCACAGCGCGCGCTCGTCGGGGCCGTGCCCACCGGCGGCGGCCTGCTCGTTGAGCGAACTGACCGCCAGCGCGGTGGCCGGCAGCGCGTCGGTCAGCATGTTGACCAGCAGCAGCTGGCGCGCATTCAGCGGCGAGCGTCCCGTCAGCGCGCTCCCGATGATCGCGAATGCCACCTCGCCGGCGTTGCCGCCCAGCAGCACCGCCACCGCGGCCTGCACCCGCTGCCACAGCTCGCGGCCTTCGTCCAGCGCGTCGAGGAGGGTGTCGACCCGCTCATCGAGCAGCACCACGTCGGCAGCGGTGCTGGCCGATTCGCTGCCGTGCGCCACCACGGCAATCCCGACCGTGGCGGCCCGGATCGCCGCGGCGTCGTTGGCGCCGTCGCCGACCATCGCCGACACCTTGCCGGTGCGCTCCAGGGTCTGGACGATCTGCACCTTGTTCTCCGGAGACATCCGGGCGAACACCACCCGCTCGGCTACCGCTTGTTCTTGGCCCTTGCGGGACAACGCGTCCCACTGCGCACCGCTGATCACCTGGTCCTTGTCGACCTCCAGGCCTAGCTCCCGGGCGATGGCGGTGGCGGTCAACGGGTGGTCGCCGGTGATGAGCCGCACCGGGATTCGGCGACGCTTGAGGTCGGCGAGCAGTTCGGCCGCTTCGTCGCGCGGGGTGTCGGACAACCCGAGCAGACCGACGAACGTCAGTCCCTCGCGGCAGAACTCGGCGATCTCCTCGGGTTCGGGGTCCTCGCCCAGTGCTGTGAGTTGCGCGGGGGTCAGCTCCCGGTGGGCCACCGCGATCACTCGCAGGCCGTTGCCGGCCAAGGTGGCTACCGACTGCTTGATGGCCGGTCCGGCCGCGGTGCACGCCAGCACCATCTCCGGGGCGCCCTTGAGGGTCAGTTCGGTTCCCCGTATCGACGCCGAGAACGGACGCCCTGAGCGGAACGGCAGGTGTGCGGCAAGCCCGGCCGGCGCCGAAGCGCCCGCCGCATCAGCGCCTTCCACGATGGCGGTGTCGGTGGCGTGCACCTGGCGGGTGCCGTTGGACACCGGCGCCGCGCTTGCCGCGAAGCGCAGCACGTCGTGATCGGTGAAACCGGCCGCCGGGTGCACTTGCGACACCCGCAGCCGGTTCTTGCTCAGGGTGCCGGTTTTGTCGAAGCAGACCACGTCGACGCGGCCGAGGGCCTCCACCGAACGCGGCACCCGCACCAGCACACCGGCCTTGGTCAACCGCCGGGCCGAGGCCTGTTGCGACAGCGTGGCCACCAGTGGTAGCCCCTCGGGAATGGCCGCGACGCTGACCGCGATCCCGCTGGCCACCGCCTGACGCAACCCGGTCCGGCGCGCCATACCCAGGCCGGTTACCAGCGCACCGCCGGCCAGGCTGATCCGCCAGGCCTTGCTGGTGAGCAGGCTCAGCTGATGCTGCAACCCGATCGCGGACTGATCGCCGGCCACCAGTTCGGCGGCCCGTCGCCCGTGGGTGTCGCCGCCGGCCGCGGTCACCAGCGCCACCGCGGTTCCGGTCACCACGGTGGTCCCGGCGTAGACCATGCATTCCCGGTCGGCCAGATCGGCCCCCGGAGTGGCCTCGACCTGCTTGACCACCGTCAGCGACTCGCCGGTCAGCGAGGACTCGTCGACCTCCAGATCGATCGCTTCGATCAACCGGCCGTCAGCGGGCACCACCTCATGGCCATGCACCTCGATCACATCGCCCGGGACCAGCTCCTCGGCCGGGATCTCGCAGTGACTGCCGTCGGGCAGGACCTTGCGCGCCGGTGGAATCTGTTCGTTCAACAGCACACTGAGCCGCCGCTCGGCGATGAGTCGCTGTGCGGCGGCCAGCATCGCGTTGCCGCCCAACACCGAACCGACCAGCATCGCGTCGACGGGTGAACCCAGCACCGCGCTGGCCGCGGCGCCCAACGCCAGCACCGGAGTGATCGGGTCGGACAACTCACTGCGCACGGCCTGGGCGAACTGCCGCAGCAGTCTCGGCGGTGCGGTTGCGTGCGCCCCGCGGCGGGCCAGATCCACCGCCGCCAGCGCAGCCGCCGCCGGCGCATGGTGGGTCGTGGTGGGCTCTTTCAGCTCCGGCGGGGGCAACACCGCCCGTACCTGGTCGACCGACATCGCGTGCCACTCGTGCACCGCCGCCGGACGGGGCACCGCGGCGTCCACGGCACGGCGTGCCAGCCAGTACCCCGACAGCGCACCGGCCGCCGCGCCTGTGGTCACCGGGCCTGGCCCGCTGCCGCGTACCCCGGGCAGCATCAGTAATGAGCCCAATGCGGTGGCGCCGGTGGCGATCTCGACGCCACGGTGGCTGGCCGAGCGGGCGGCGGGCAAGGCATGCAGCACCCGCCACGCCGCGGCCAGGTCGGTCAGCAAGACATCGGCGCACCAGGGCGGGACGCCCTGCCCCGGCAGCACGCCCAGCGCCACGTCGGCCGCCGCTAGAGCCTCGATGGCAACCGCGGACAGCACCGCGACGTCATGGCCTTCGGCCTGGTAGGCGGTGACCGCGGCGGCCAGCGCCTGGTCTATCGAGGCACCATCCAGGGGCCGGATCTCATCGAAGACCGGCCGCAGCTCGCCGAGTGCCTCGGCCTCCACCGAGACCACCTCGACATCGGCGCGGCGAGCCTCGGTCACCACCGCGGCGGCCAGCGGTAGTAGCGCGGGCTGGAACGAGGCCTGCACACCGGAGCGCGGCCCGATGCGGTGCCATCCCGGTTTGAGGTCGGCGTCGGTCAGCCGGGCCTGGGCCTTGGCCCACACGGCGCGCAGTTCGTCATCGTCGGCGCCGCGCACCTGCATCACCCGCAAGGTGTCACCGCACAGCACGCGCGGATCGATGACCACGGTGTCTACGCGGTCGAGCTCACGCAGGCTGCCTGGCCGCAGCACCACCGTGCCGTGCTGATCGGCCAGACCGCGGCCCAGGGTGGCGGCGAAGGACTCGCGTGCGGTCCGGGCGGCCTTCGGTGCCGTCACCGCGGCGGCCGTCCCGGCCAGATCCGGACTGCGGGTCGCGGCGCCGATCACCCCGGCGCCCAGGACTTGCGCCCAGGCGCTGCGGGTCAGATGGCGCTCCACCGGACCCGGCGGCCGCGGCGCCGGCCGCTCCGGGACGGTCACCGGCGGATAATCGGCGTGGTGGGCGAGCTCCGGCTCGTGACGGCGCCAGGCCCGCGCCTCGGCGCGTTCCTCCCCGGCGCGCATGGCTTCCACCGACAAGTCCACCGCCAGCGTGGTCGGCGCGGTGTTGAGGGTGTGCACGCCGGCGCTGGCCAGCGCCAACAGCGCATCGGTCGTCTGCTTGCCGATGCTGTCCTCGAGCAGTCGGCGCACTCGAGGCTGGTAGTCGATGACGACGACGCCGGCTTCCAGGCCGAGCGGGAGGCCCGGCAGGCGCAGCAACCGGCCCACCGTCGCCGCGCCCAAGCCGACGATGTTGGCGCCTACAGTCAAGGCGCGCAGCGTCTCGGTCATTCCATCGCCGGGCAGGCTCACCGGCGCATAACCGTGGGATTGCGCCCGGCGGTTAGCGAGGCTCGACGCAGGAGAGTCGAAGCTGGACCGCCGAATCCGATCCGTGCGGTTAGCGAGGCTCGACGCAGGAGAGTCGAAGCTGGACCGCCGAATCCGATCCGTGCGGTACTGGCTCTCGGTGTCCGACACCACCTGACACAGTTCGCGCACTGAGACGGCGTCATCGGTCGCCGGGTTGAGCCCGACCACCAGGCGCGACAACGGGTGGTTCAAGCGGACCGAGTTCACCCCGGGCAGTGCGCGGGCAGCGCCCAAGACGGCGGTCGCCAGCTCGTCACCGGCGGGGCCGTCGAGGCCACGGATCTCGACCCAGGCCCGCCCCTCGCCGTGGAAACAGCGGCGGGACAGCACCGGCCCACCGTTGCCGTTCGGCAGGATCGCGCCGGCTACCCCGGCAGCGGTCTGGACTGAGGCATCGATCAGCGCTGAGGTCAGTTGGACACCGTAATTCGCTGCGCGCAGCGGCCATGAGCGGCGGACGGCACGCAGAGGGGAGTCTAAATTCACTCGGTACCCGACTAGTGGCGGGTGCGGGTGCTGCTGGCGCCGCTGCGTGATTGGCGTGCCGCTGTCTTTTTCGGCTGCGGGCTGCGTCGCGCTGACGTGGAGGAAGTGGCCGAGCTCACCGACTTCACCGACTTCACCGGCTTCGTCGCCTCCGCCGGCGGCGCCGCCTTGAGGGGCCGTACCGACGCAGTGGGGGCCTTGGCCGGCGCCTTGCTGTCGTCGGAACGGTTGTTCAGTTGCTTGAGCACCAGAGCGGTGCCGCCCACCGCTACCAGCAGCGGCCACTCGACGAGCCCGGTCACGCCGAGGGCGCCCAGGGTCAGTGCTGCCGCGGGAGTCGAGTGGCTGCCGGTGCGCAGGCCACGCTGCACGCCGCCGGCCGCACCCTTGACGCCGCCGATTACCCCGTTGACTGCGGCCCCGCCGATGGCTCCGGCTGCTTCAGTGGTCATGGTGACCGCGCGGTTCGCCGCGCCGGCCACCTTTCTTACCGTCCCTGCGACGGCGTTCATGGGAATTCCCTGCCCTTCAAATGAGCAAATTGGATAATCCGCCTATCTTATGCGCGATTTCGGGATCGGTCCGAAATCCACACCGAATTCATAGAACTGCGGGTAATCAGTCTCGCTGGATCTCGACCAGCACCGGAGCGTGGTCACTCGGCGACTTGCCCTTGCGTTCCTCGCGGACGATCTCGGCGTGCGTCACACGAGTCGCCAGCGCGGGGGAGCCCAGGATGAAATCGATGCGCATGCCCTGCTTCTTCGGAAACCGCAACTGGGTGTAGTCCCAATAGGTGTAGACGCCGGGGCCGGGCGTGAAGGGCCGCACCACGTCGAGGAACTGTGCGTCAACCATCGCCTGGAAGGCCAAGCGCTCCGGTTGTGAGACGTGGGTCGCGCCCTCGAAGAACTCCATGCTCCATACGTCGTCGTCCTGTGGGGCGATGTTCCAGTCGCCCACCAGCGCGATGGGCGCCGAGGAATCGTCGCGCAACCATCCTTCGGCGGTATTGCGCAGGGCCGCAAGCCAATCCAGCTTGTAGGTGTAGTGCGGGTCGTTCAGGGCGCGTCCGTTGGGCACGTAGAGGCTCCAGACCCGCACGCCGTCGCAGGTGGCACCCAGCGCGCGCGCCTCCACGGCGGGATCGGCGTCGGCCTTGGCCCACGCCGGTTGGCCCGGAAACCCGATCTCGATGTCGTCCAGCCCGACCCGCGACGCGATCGCCACCCCGTTCCACTGGTTTAAGCCGACATGGGCAACCTCATAGCCCAGTTCGTGAAACGGCAGCGCCGGAAACTGCGCGTCGGTGCACTTGGTCTCCTGCATGGCCAGCACGTCGACATCGGCGCGAGCCAGCCAGTCGGTCACCCGATCCACCCGAGTGCGGATGGAGTTGACATTCCAGGTGGCCAATCGCAGCGCAGTCACGCAGCCCACCCTAGATCTATGACGCCGCCCCGCTGCCCAGCAGCCGGGCATCGATATAGCGGGTGCGGTGTTGGCTGGCGAAGCCGATCGCTTCGCAGAATTCGAACGCGCCGGTGTCGGTGGTCGCCACCTGTGCATAGCCGCGGGTGGCGCCGTGATCGGCCCCCCAGGCCTGCAACGCGGCGCTGATCGCCCGCCCGTAGCCCTGCCGTCGCCGGTCGGCGGCCACCCGAACCGCCGTCAGGCCCAGCCAGCGGGTCCCGTCCGGGCCCTCGGTGACCGCACCACGCCCGACGGCCACCCCGGGAATCGAGGCGAAGATCACCTCACCGTCGACGACTGCGGTCAGCGCGTTCACCGGCATGTCGTGGCCGAATATCGCCAGCCAGTCGCAGTCGGGTTCGGTGGCCGGCACCACTCCGGCGGGGGCAGTGCCGGCTGGGGCGACATCGCACACCAGGGTGCGGGTCTCGTGCCGCGTCGGGATGTCCTCCGGTAGCCGCAGGAGCCGCTCTGGGACTGCCAGCGTCGGTGACAGACCCCGCTGCGTGTACCAGTCGATGATTGCTGGGATGGCGTTCGCATGGGCAAACATGTCGAGGGGCACAGCGGAATTGGCTGCGAGGTCAGCGCCCGGTTCCGCCCGCAGCAACCAGCCGTCCAGCCACTGATGCTCGCTGCCCGGCCAGGCCAGCGCGGCGGCATGTTCGACCGAGCGGATCGCCGAGTTCTTCACCGGGCGGTCGGTCAGCCGGCGCATGTACAGCACGTCGGCGTGGCGGCACTCGTGCACCACCCCGTCGGCCGAGCGGACGCGCACCAGCGGTCCGGTCGCCACCAGATGCCCGATCACATCGCCCATCGGCGGCGCGGAACCCGGGGGACGCAGGTAGCGCAGACTCACCCGGACGCCGACCTCAGGGAGTTCGGGTGGTTGGGACATCTGGGTGCGTCAGTGACCGAACGGGTCGGGCACGTCACCCGGCGTCCAGGACAGGCCGGGCACACCCCAGCCGTTGGACTTCACCGTCCGTTTGGCGGCGCGGGCGTTGCGGCCCACCAACATGTCCAGGTAGAGCAGCCCGTCGAGGTGTCCGGTCTCGTGCTGCAGCATCCGGGCGAACAGCCCGGTGCCCTCCAGCGTGACCGGGTTGCCGTCGGCGTCCAATCCGGTGACCCGTGCCCACTGCGCCCGGCCGGTCGGAAACGATTCGCCGGGCACCGACAGGCAGCCTTCGTCGTCGTCGGGGTCGGGCATGGTTTCGGGCCGTTCGGAGGTCTCCAACACCGGGTTGACCACCACGCCGCGGCGCCGCGTGGTGGAGCGGCGGTCGTCGGCGCAGTCGTAGACGAAGACTCGCAGCCCCACGCCAATCTGGTTGGCGGCCAAGCCGACGCCGTTGGCGGCGTCCATGGTCTCGTACATCGAGGTGATCAGCTCACCGAGGTCAGCCGGCAACGAGCCGTCATCGGCGACGGGCACCGGGCTGGTCGGAGTGTGCAGGACGGGATCGCCCACAATGCGGATGGGTAGGACGGCCATGACCGCAAATCTTAAGGTGACCGGTGGGTGTCAAGTGCAGCGGCTACGGCGACGCGCGGGGCAGGCTCCCGGTTCAACACAGCCTGCCGTGATTCAATATTCGCTCAGAACACTCCGCCGAAAACAACCGAACGTTTGCAGCGAGAGAACTTTCCGGAAGGGTCCAGGAATCGATATGGACGGCGCCATGGCGCAGGCGAATCGCTCAGGGGACGATTCGGAACCCACCGACGGTCTGAGCCGTCGCGAACACGACATCTTGTCCTTTGAGCGGGACTGGTGGAAGTACGCCGGCGCCAAAGAAGAGGCCATCAAGGAGCGCTTCGCGTTGTCAGCGACCCGGTACTACCAGGTCCTCAACGCGTTGGTCGACCGGCCAGAGGCTCTGGCTGCCGACCCGATGCTGGTCAAACGTCTGCGCAGGCTGCGGTCCAGCCGCCAGAAGGCGCGCGCCGCGCGCCGTCTGGGTTTCGACATCACCTGATCGCCTGACCCCTTGATTGCTGGGCGTTTATAGGTCATGGCCCGCTCCTCGATACAGTGGGCGCAATGAACGACCACGTTCCTGACTCCACCCGACTCCCGCTCCGGGCGATGGTGATGGTGCTGCTGTTTTTGGGCACCGTCTTCCTGCTGGTTGGGTTTCAAGCCCTCGGATCCTCGAGCACCGACGACGACGCCGACCACTCGACGACGGCGAAGCCCGTCACCTCGGTCTCGGCACCGGCCAAACCCGAACGCCCCGCGCACAAGTCCGACGTGCGGGTCTTCAACATCTCCGAGCAGGCGGGGCTGGCCGGGCATACCGCCGACCGACTGCGCGAAGCCGGCTGGAACGTCACCGATATCGGGAACCTCGAACTTCCCGAGGTCACCCAGACCACCGTCTACTTCGGCGAGGCCGAGGGCGAGCAGGACGCGGCCCATTCGGTGGGCCAGGTGCTGGGAGCCGCCGTCGAGCCGCGCATTCCAGACGTGGCCGAGCAACCACCGGGCGTCATCGTGGTGGTCGCGGGTTAAGCTCCTCGCATGGTCACAGGTCACCGCAGAGTTCTTACCGCCGTCGTCTTCGCCACCCCGGTTGCGTTGCTCGCGGCATGCAGTCCCCCCAACCAGCTGCCTTCTGACGCGCCCGGCACCACGCCGGCCATCTGGACCGGGTCGGCGGCGCCGTCGGCTTCGGAGTCCGAGTCGGGCGGTTCGGGTGGTTCGGACAGTCTCGTCGCGCACCTGACGACCCCCGATGGCGGCCAGGTCGCCACCGCGACGTTCGAGTTCAGCAAGGCCGGCGGCAAGGAGTTCGCCACCGTGACCGTGCGGACCACCAGCAGCGGGGTGCTCTCGCCCGGTTTCCACGGCCTGCACATCCACGCCGTCGGTAAATGCGAAGCCGACTCGGTGGCCCCCACCGGCGGCGCGCCCGGCGCTTTCCTGTCGGCCGGCGGACACTTCCAAGCTCCCGGCCACAGTGAGCACCCGCAGAGCGGCGACCTGACGTCCCTGCAGGTGCGCTCCGACGGCAGTGGGCTGTTGGTCACCACCACCGACTCGTTCAGCAAGGCTGAGCTGCTGGCCGGTGACGGGACCGCGATCATCATCCACGCCGACGACGACAACTTCGCCAACATCCCGGCGGATCGCTACACCCAGGTCAACGGCACGCCCGGTCCGGACCAGACCACGCTGACCACCGGAGATGCCGGAAAGCGGATTGCGTGTGGTGTCATCGGCGCCGGATAGCCCGCCGAACTGGGCTTCTTCGAGATCTGAAGCCCGAATCGAGTTCGCTCGCAGCGCTCGTCCCACCATCGGCGTGGAATGGGAGCTGGCTTTGGTCGACGCCCAGACGCGTGATCTGAGCAACGAAGCCAGCGCGGTCCTGTCCGAGCTTGGCGAAAACCCGCGCGTGCACAAGGAATTGCTGCGCAACACCGTCGAGCTCGTCACGGGTATCTGCGACAACACCGGCGAGGCCATCGAAGACCTGCGCCAGACGCTGACGACGACCCGGCCGATCGTGCACGCCCAGGGTATGGAGCTGTTCGGCGCCGGCACCCACCCGTTCGCGCAGTGGTCGGCACAGAAGCTGACCGACGCGCCGCGCTACGCCGAGCTGATCAAACGCACCCAGTGGTGGGGCCGGCAGATGTTGATCTGGGGCGTGCACGTCCACGTCGGTGTCTCCTCGTCCTACAAGGTGATGCCGATCATCTCGTCACTGCTGCAGCACTATCCGCACCTGCTGGCGTTGTCGGCATCCTCGCCCTGGTGGGACGGTCACGACACCGGCTACGCCAGCAACCGCGCGATGATGTTCCAGCAGCTGCCCACGGCAGGTCTGCCGTTCCAATTCCAGACCTGGGACGAGTTCGAGGGTTTCGTCCACGACCAGAAGAAGACCGGGATCATCGACCACACCAACGAGATCCGTTGGGACATCCGGCCATCACCACATCTGGGCACCATCGAGGTGCGGGTCTGCGACGGTGTGTCCAACCTGCGCGAACTGGGCGCTCTGGTGGCGTTGACGCACTGCCTGATCGTCGATCTGGACCGGCGGCTGGAAGCCGATGAATCCCTGCCCACCATGCCGCCCTGGCATGTGCAGGAAAACAAGTGGCGCGCGGCCCGCTACGGGCTGGATGCCGAGATCATCCTTGATGCCGACAGCAACGAGCGGCTGGTCACCGAGGATCTCGACGAGCTACTCAACCGGCTGGAACCGGTCGCCGCGCGACTGCACTGCGCCGACGAGCTGGCGGCTGTCGCCGACATATACCGCACGGGCGCGTCCTACCAGCGCCAGCGCCGGGTCGCCGAGGAACACGACGGCGATCTGCGTGCCGTGGTCGATGCACTGGTGGGCGAGCTCGATATCTCGTGATGGAACTGCCGATGTTCCCGCTGGAGTGGGTATTGCTGCCCGGCGAGGAACTGGCGTTGCGGATCTTCGAGTTGCGTTACACCGTGTTGGTCGGCGACCTGATGCGCAGCGGCGATCCCCGCTTCGGGGTGGTGCTGATCGCTCGCGGCCGGGAAGTGGGCGGCGGTGAGCAGCGCAACGACGTCGGCGCGATGGCCAGCATCACCCAGTGCACGGAACTCGGGGCTGGCCGGTACGCGTTGCGTTGCCTGACCGGGGAGCGGATCCGGGTGCGTGAATGGCTCGCCGACGATCCCTACCCGCGGGCGATCACCGAGGTATGGCCCGACGAGCCCTCAGAATCGCTGACTGACAAGCAGTTCGGTGCGCTCGAAGATCGCATCGTCGCGCTGCACAAGCGGATGGCCCAAGCCCAGCGACGGTGGATGATGCCGGGGCGCAACAATCTGCTGGGTGGTCGACGGCTGCGCTCGCTGGACCCGGTGCAGCGGCTGTACTCGCTGGCCTGCCGGGTCCCGATGGGGGAGGCCGACCGCTACGCGGTGCTGGCGGCGCCGTCATTGTCCGACCGGTTGGCGGCGTTGTACGAGGCGATTGAGACCGTTTCCGCGCGAGTTGAATTCGACACCGCGCGTTGACTCTGCGTCCACCGGCTCGACCCAGCCGATCGGCAGCGTGTGCATGAACTGCGCGACGGCCTTAAGGTCGTCGGGGCCGGGGTTCTCGAGGTCCGGCCGGAACAGTTTCATCGTTCCCTCGTTCATGAACATCGGCGTGTTCACGTTGGTGGGATGCACGCGCTGCGCCGGTGATGAAGGCAACTTTGCCCTCGACCCTTCCGCTCATATCCGCACCTCCAAATTTTTGGTCGATCGATCAGCAACGGTGACACCGGCAGGGTGGTGTTGTCAACCGTTTTCGCGGCGGCGTGGGTTAAGAAGTGGCGGGCGGTGGTGCCAGTCGGTCCAGCTCACGATCGATCAGTGCGCGCAGTTCGTCGTGCCCTTGGGTGACACCAACGGCGCTCTCGTTGCACAGGTTGCGCGCGGTTTGGGCGATCAGGATCGAGATGGCGATCGGCGGGTATTCCTCCAGGTCGACGCCGTTGGCGCGCAGTGCCACCGTGACGGCTGCGGTCTCGATGTCGCGTACTCGCTCGGCATAGGCCTTGAGTTCGGTCCGAATGGCCTTGCGATGGTTGGCCAGTGCCATGAACTCGGTGTTTAGGCTGGTCATGCGGGTATCGCTATTTATTTCCCACAGGGTGCGCAGCGGATCGTCGTCGGTCAGGGCGGCGCGCATCCGGTCCAGCGCGACATCGGCGCCGGCTCGCAGCACCTCGACGAACAGGTCATCCATGGTGGGGAAGTAGTAGTAGACCAGGGCTTGGCGCACGCCGGCCTCGGCCGCGACCCGCCGTGAGGTCGCCGCGGCATAGCCTTCGTCGCGCATCAACCGTGCCGTCGCCTCGATCAGGCGGCGCCGGGTGGCGTTGTCGGTCGATTTGGCTTTGCGCGGAGCCGCCATTCAGGCCGGCCCGGGGTTGCAATTGCTTGACCGTCCGGCGCCGCGCGTGGTAGGCATGACGCATTCTAGCAATTTGATCGATCGATCAGCGCGACGAGGTCGCGGCGCGGGCGAAGGGCTTATCGGGTGATGGTGGATCTCGCGGCGGTGGACTACTTCTCCGATCAAGCCGTCACCCAAGATCCCTACGATTACTACGAATACCTGCGCGCAAACGGGCCGGTATTCGCCGAGCCGCATCACGGCGTCGTTGCCGTCACCGGCTACGACGAGGTGCTCGCCGCCTTCAAAGACCACGACTCATTCTCTGCGGTGAACGCCATCGGCGGGCCGTTTCCCCCGCTGCCGTTCGTGCCCGAGGGCGACGACATCACCGAACAGATCGAGGCGCACCGGCACGAGTTCCCGATTTTCGAGCACGTTGTGGTGATGGACCCGCCGGCGCATACCCGGGCCCGCTCGCTGCTGAGCGGGCTGCTGACCCCTAAGCGGCTGAAGGAGAATGAGGAGTTCATCTGGAAGCTGACCGATACGCAGCTCGACGAGTTCATCGGGACGGGCCGCTGCGAATTCCTGTTCGACTACGCCAAACCCTATGCAACCCTGGCCATCACCGATCTGCTCGGGGTTCCCGAGGAGGATCGCGCCGAATTCCGCAGCGCGCTGGGTGCTGGGCATCGGGAGGGGCAACATGTCGGCTCCCTCGATGGCACACCGGTGGGGCTCAATCCCCTGCAGTACCTCGACGAGAAGTTCAGCGGCTACCTCACCGAGCGGCGGCGGGAGCCACGTGGCGACGTTCTCAGCACCCTGGCCGCCGCCACCTACCCCGACGGTTCCACGCCGGAACTGCTGGAGGTGGTGCACCCGGCCACCTTCCTGTTCGGTGCCGGTCAGGAGACCGTCACCAAGTTGCTGGGGGCGGCGGTGCAAACCCTGGGTGATCGACCCGAGCTCCAGGAGACGTTGCGCGACAACCCCGCACTGATCCCCGCCTTCATCGAGGAGGCGCTGCGTATTCAAAGTCCCACCAAGATCGACTTTCGGCTCGCTCGTAAGACCACCACGCTGGGCGGGGTGCCGATCAAAGCCGGCACCGTGCTGATGCTGTGTCTGGGTGCGGCGAACCGGGATCCACGCAAGTTCGCCAATCCCGACGAGTTCCGTCTGGACCGCAAGAACGTGCGTGAGCACATCGCTTTCGGCCGGGGCATCCACACCTGCGCCGGTGCTCCGCTGGCCCGGGTCGAGGGGCGCATCACGATTCACCGCATGTTGGACCGGATGCGTGACATCAGGATCAGCGAGACCCACCACGGATCCCCCGGTCAGCGGCGTTACTCCTACGAGCCCACCTTCCTGCTGCGCGGGCTCACAGAGCTGCACATCGACTTCGACCCGGTGGGCTAGTCCTCGGCGGCCCACTCCTGCGTGACGCGCTGCTTCTGTTCTTCGATCACTTGCATCAGCCGCGAGGCTTTCGCCCAGCCGTAATAGGCGCCGAAATGCAGTGCAACCTCGTCTATCTCGTCGAACGAGACGTCCCTGCTCTTCAGCGCGGCATAGACGTGGCTGAGGATCGGGTACGGCGCGTCCTGAAATGCCACACACGCCACGGTCACCAGGCGCCGCTGTTTCATGCCCAGCCCGGGCCGCAGCCACATCTCACCGAAGACGAAATTCAGAATGCCCGCACCCGAATACGGGTCGTCTCGTACCGGCGCGAAGGGCAGACAGTTGACGTCGCGGAAGGCCTGCTCGCCGGTCTGTAGTCGCGCCTCGGGGTCACTCGGCGTGGTCAGCGGCAACAGTGGAGCGGCAGGCGGAACTGGTTCACCTCGCTCGCCATGGATGCGTGCCCATTGCTCGTCGACGGTCATGTTGAACAGTGATGCCTTGGGCCAACCCGAATACACCGCGAAATGCAGGACCGTTTCTCGCATCTCCTCGATCGTCACGTCGCCGTTGATCAGGGCGGCGTAGATGTGGTCACGCAACGGCTGCTCGGTGTCAGCGGCAGCGACGCATGGCAGCGCGACGAACCACCGATCGCGGCGACTCAATCCTGGCCGTTGCCAGACCTGCCCGAACACGAAATCCAGCAGGGTCGCCGCCGCAGTTGTGGGGTCGGCGGGAACCGGCAGCTTCAACAGCTCGGCGAAGGCGTGGGCACCGTGCCCCGCCTCACCGCAGGGTGACGCCGGCATCGACTTTGAATTCCAGCCCCGTCACGTGCCGGGACTCGTCGGAGACTAAGAACAGCACCGCGTTGCTGACATCGCGCGCCTCGGTCATCACGATCGGCAAGGCGTTGCTGAAGATCGGGGCCAGATCGGAGCGGGTTTCGGCCAGCAGCCCGTGCAGCACGTCCGGGCGCATCCCGGTCTCCACCCCGGTGGGGTGGACGGTGTTGACCCGAACGTTCACCGCGGCAAGCTCATTGGCAAGCGCCCGGCTCATGCCGACGACACCGTGCTTGGACGCGGTATAGGGCGTGTGTAAAGGGCTGCCCTTCAGGCCGGCCACCGAGCTGATGTTGACCAGGCTGCCACCGTGGGAAACCAGATGCGGCAGCGCCGCCGCACAGGTATTCCATGTGCCGATCAGATTCACATCGACAACGGTGCGCCACTGCGCCGAGGTGGTGGTGTCCCAGGTCCCGGCGGTGATCACGCCGGCATTGGCGATCGAGGCGTCCAGGCCGCCCAACTGGGCGACACCTTCGTTGACAGCGGCGGCCAGCGCCGCGGCATCGCGCACGTCCACGACGTGGGTGCTGGCACGGCGGCCGTACTGTCGCACCAAATCGGCGGTCTCGTCGAGGTCTTCGATCGTGGCCAGCGGGTAGTCGACTTCGGGAAGTGATGCGCAGACATCGACCAGGATCAGGTCGGCGCCCTCTTCGGCCAGGCGCACCGCGTGGCTGCGCCCCATTCCCCGTGCGGCTCCGGTGACCAACACCTTCTTGCCGGTGACCCGCCCGCTCATAGCTTGTTGCAGAACCCTGCGTCGACGGGCAGCGTCACCCCGGTGACGTACTTGCCGGCATCCGACACCAGGTAGGCGATGGCGGCACTGATGTCCTCGGGCTCGAGCATCTGCACTGGCAGCGGATTTTGCAGGTGTGGCCCGCCGCCGGGATAGTTCTCGAGGAACTCGGTGATCGCCGGGTTGACCGCCATCATGGTGTTCACTCCGGTCGGGTGGACGCTGTTGACCCGGATGCTGTGCGGCGCCAGGGCATTGGCCAGTGTGCGCATCAGTCCGACGATGCCGTGTTTGGAGGCGGAGTAGCCCAGGCCGCCTCCTTGCATGCCGCCGAATCCGGTCAGTCCGGCAGTCGAGCTGGTGAACACGATCGAACCGCCGCGATTGCCGGCGATCAGGTGCGGAATCGCGGCCTTGGCGGTGTGGAACGCGCCGACGAGATTGACGTCGAGCACGTCGGTCCACAACTGCAGATCTTCGTCGTCGGTCAGCTCGCGAAACGCCATCGTGGCGATACCCGCGTTGGCGCAGACGATGTCGAGGCGGCCGAAGTGCGCTACGCCGGCGTCCAATGCCGCCTTCAGGACCGGAAAGTCGCGGACGTCGGCAACCGAGGCGAGCATCTTGCCACCCTGGGCTTCCACCAAAGCCACGGTCTCGTCGAGCTCTTCTCGGGAGCCCATCGGATAGCCGGTGGAAGAGATATCGGCACAGATATCGACCCCGATGATGTCGGCGCCCTCGGCGGCCAGCCGCACCGCATGACTGCGGCCCTGCCCTCGCGCCGCGCCGGTGATGAACGCGACCTGCCCATTCAGTGAACCCATGCGGCTACGGTAACCTGGTTACTCATCGGCGGCAAGGGGTGATTTATGGACGGTGCGGAAGCCCGGATCGTGGCCATCGTGGTCGAGATTCTGGAGACCGAGGGCTACGACGCGGTGCAGCTGCGTGAGGTGGCCCGGCGCGCCCGGATGTCACTGGCGACCATCTACAAGCGCTATGCCACCCGCGATGAACTGATCCTGGCGGCGCTGGACACCTGGATGCAGCAGAACCGCTACTCGGGTATCGCGCCGCACGCACGTGAGCCCGGCGAATCCATCTATGCGGCGCTGATGAGCTTGTACCGCACCATCTTCGAGCCCTGGGAGCGGCATCCGGCAGTGCTGACGGCTTACGTGCGGGCAAGGTCGGCGCCCGGCGGTGACGCCTTGGTTCGCCGTGGCCTGGACGCGGTGGGACCCGCAATGCTGGCTGCTATGTCCGACGTCGACGAAGCCTTCATCGCCGACCTGGACGTCATCATCTCCAACCTGGTGTATGGGTTATCCGCGCGGTTTGCCGCCGGCGAGATCGCCATCACCGACATGCTGCCCAGCCTTGATCGAGCGGTGTACTGGCTCACCAGTGGATACGAGCAACAGCACGACCGCTAGCTTGTGGCGCCTCGACGTACGCTGACGCTATGGCTGACATCGAGTTCACCTCGGTCGCACCGATCATTCCCGTGCGAGACCTCGACGCTGCACTGGACCGCTACCGCCGGCTCGGCTTCACCGTCAACCACTACGGCGGCCCGGCCCGATACGGATTCGCCGATCGCGGACCGGTTTCGCTGCACCTTTCCGAGTCGGCCGAACATGATCCGCTGCGCACCGCCGCCAGCGTGTACTTCTATGTCGACGACGCCGACGCCCTCTACGCGCAATGGACGGCGTCGGGCGTGCCGGGGCGCTTTGTCGAACCGGTCGACACCGACTATCAGCTCAGGGAATTCGCCTATATCGACCCCGAAGGCACCTTGCATCGCGTCGGTTCGCCACTGCCGGAGAAGGTTGTCAGCGCCAGCAGGGTGATCGCGGCTCCGGCGAAGCTGATCTTCGACTTCATCGCCGACCCGGCCCGGCAGCCGCGCTGGGACGGCAACGCGAACCTGGCCGAAGCCGAACCCGGTCAACGGGTCCGTGCCGTCGATGACATATTCACCATGACGCTGACCATGGGAACGGTCCGGGAGAACCACGTGGTGGAGTTCGAGGAGGGACGCCGTATCGCCTGGCGCCCAGCGGCCCCGGCTGTGCGCCGCCGGGCCACCTGTGGCGGTGGGAGCTCGAGCCGGTAGGGCCGGCGCGCACTCGGGTAACCCACACCTACGACTGGTCGGAGCTATCCGACCCGAATCGTCTCGCCCGCGCTCGCGCCACTACTGCGGACAAGCTCGCGGCCTCATTGTCCCGGCTTGCCGCGCTGGTCGAGGTCTCCTGATCTCCGGTACTTCGAGTTCAGCGGTTGTCGGCGAAGGAGCGCAGCGCGTTGACCTGTGTGGGATCCAGTGAGGGGCGGACGTTTTCGCGTGCCGCGGCGATGTCGGCCACGGTGACGTCGGCGGCGTCGATACTTCGCCGCATCGCCGTGAGGGCGGCTTCGCGCAGCAGCGCCACGCAGTCCGCGGCGCTGTAACCCTCCAGATCCGCTGCCAGCGCGTCGAGGTCGACGTCGTCATGCAGCGGAACGGATTTGCCGGACACCCGCAGGATCTGGCGGCGGGCGTCGGCATCCGGAGGTTCGACGAACACCAGCTTCTCCAGCCGGCCCGGACGGGTCAGCGCCGGGTCGATCAGATCGGGACGGTTGGTGGCACCGACTACCACCACGTCGCGCAGCGGGTTGACGCCGTCGAGCTCGGTGAGCAGTGCGGCCACCACCCGGTCAGTGACCCCGGAATCGAAGCTTTGCCCGCGCCGCGGTGCTAGGGCGTCGATTTCGTCGAGGAACACCAGCGATGGCGCCGAGTCGCGGGCGCGCTGGAACAGGTCGCGCACCGCTCGTTCACTGCTGCCCACCCATTTATCCATCAGCTCCGCGCCTTTGACGGAATGCACGCTGACGCGACCAGACCCCGCCAGGGCGCGCACCACGAAGGTCTTGCCGCAGCCGGGCGGACCGTAGAGCAGCACGCCGTGCGGCGGGTCGACGCCCAGGCGGGTGAACGTGTCCGGGTGCTGCAGCGGCCACAGCACGGCTTCGGTCAGTGCCTGTTTGGTGGCGGCCATGTCGCCGACGTCGTCGAGGGTGACTGAGCCGACCGACACCTCCGCGGCCGCCGACCGTGACAGCGGCCGGATCACGCTGAGCGCTCCGGCCAGGTCCTCCTGGGTGAGCTTGGGTTCCTCGTCGTTGCCGCTGGCCCGCGAGGCGGCCCGCAGGGCGGCTTCCCGAACCAGCGCGGCAAGGTCTGCGGCCACGAAACCCGGTGTGCGTTCGGCGATCTCACCCAACGTCAGCTCCGCAGTGGGAACCGAGATCAGCAGGGTGGCCAGCAGTGCTGCCCGGGTTGCGCCGTCGGGCAGGCTTAGCCGGATCTCGCGATCGCACAGTTCGGGCGCCCGCAGTCGGGGATCGACATGGTCCGGAAGTGCGGACGTCGCGATGAACGCCACCCCCTCGGTGGCCACAACGTTCCGCAGTTCGGCGAGGATCAGCGTTGCCACCGGCTCCGACGGTTCGGGCAGCAGCGTGTCGACATCCGCGATCAGCAGCACCCCGCCGCCGTCGCAGACCTGCGTCGCCGCCGTACGCACCGCGGCCAGCCGCTCATCGGCGGCCAGCGCCCCGACTTCGGGGCCGTCCAGCTCGATGAGCCGGCGGCCCTCGCACACCGCCCGGACCAAGGTCGTCTTACCCACCCCTGCCGGCCCCGACACCAGCACGCCCAGATTCGTTCCCGCACGCAGGGTTTTCAATAGCTGCGGTTCGTCGAGCGCGAGCTTGAGCCACTCGGCGAGCTTGGCGGCCTGCGCCTCGCAGCCCTTGAGCTCATCGATGGCGACGCGGGCCGGAGCGGCCGGCTTGGCGACGGTTGCCACCGGAGCAGTGGTGCCGTTGCCGAACGTGACCAGCGAGTTGGGCTGCACGCTGACCGGCCCGGCCGGGTCCACACCGGTGACGGCAAGCAGCTCCGAGGTCCAGCTGATCCCCACCGAGGACGCCAGGGCTGTGGTGGCCGTCGACGTGGAGGTGCCGGGCCCTAGGTCGCGCGGCAGCAGGGAGACCGCGTCGCCGACGGTCATCACCTTGCCGAGCAGGGCCTGGCGCAGCGTGGTGGGCGACAGCGTCTGGGAGGCCAGCGCGGATCCGCTCAGCGTCACCGACCTGGCGCCGTAGACGGTCACCGCTGCCACCACCACCTGCGTGCCATCGCGTAAGCCGGCGTTGGACAGCGTCACGTCGTCGAGCATTGCCACACCGGCTGGGGCGTCCGGTCCGGTCAGCGCCGCCACCGCCGACGTGGTGCGAGAACCTGTCAGCGAGACCGCATCCCACTCCCGGATGCCCAGGGCGGCAACGGCTTCGGGGTGCAGTCGGACCACGCCTCGGCGGGCGTCGACGGCGGAGGTGTTGAGCCGGGCGATCAGCGTCAGGTGCCGGGAGGTGTCGATCCGGCGGTCTTGTTCGCGCTCTTCGGTGGAACCCACTCGGCCATTATCGGCATAGCGGCGAGCGGCCTCCCCGGTAACAGGCGGATCACCCGGGAAGGTTTGAATAGAGCCATGCGGTCCGGCGTGCTGATTTCGGCGATCTGTGCGGTCACTGTGCTGGTCGTCCCGGCCCCGGCTCCGGCCAGGGCGGATGGGGCATCCCCGTTGTCCGACCTGGTGGACGCCGCCGCCCAGCGGCTCCAGGTCGCCGACGATGTGGCGGCGATCAAATGGCAGACCGGTGGTGCCATCGAGGACCCGGCTCGGGTTGGGCAGCAACTGGCGAAGCTGGCCGCCGACGCCGCCGGCAAAGACCTGGACCCCGACTACGTGCGGCGGATCTTCGCCGATCAGATCGCCGCGACCGAAGCCGCCGAGCACTACCGGTTCGCGCAGTGGAAGCTGGACCCGGCGGCCGCCCCGGCCAGCGTTCCCGAACTGGTGGCCTCCCGGGTGCGCATCGATGGCTTCAATCAGGTCATGCTGGCCCAGATCGGCCAGCGATGGGAGCTGCTGCACTCACCGGACTGCGCCGGCGAACTCGGCGAGGCAACCCGAACCGTCAGCGACGCACGGCAGCTCGACGAGTTCTACCGACGGGCGCTGTCCTCGGCGACGCAGGACTACTGCGCTCGGTAACCGCGCCGCTACCGACCCGGCTTGCGCAGCCGCAACCGGGCCATCGATTGCCCGCTGGGCCGACGGATGCCCCGCCGCACGCCGGGGCGACGGCCCGGCTGTGCGCGGCGGATCGCCCGGCGTGCGGCCCGGCGCTCCTTGGGGGCGTCCTCCCACGCCTCCGGGTGTGCGGCAACCCAACGCTGGCTGCGGACTGAGAACGGAATGGTGCACAGGTACGCCCCGATCAGCACCAGCACCAGCACGTAGGGGAACAGGAACGCCGCGGCGGCCACCAGCGCCAGCACCGCCAGCAGGACGGCGGCCAGGTGCGGCGGTACCGATACGGCGTGCATCTTGCGCATCGGGATCCGGCTGACCAACAGCATCGACGTGCCCACCACCCAGATGCAGGTGAACCATTGCGACGTCCACCATCCGTCGCCGAATTCCAGCTTGGCGGCCAGCAGGCCCATCAGGGTGATCGCGCCGGCCGGGGCGGGCATCCCGACGAAGAACTCCCGGGTGTAGGCCGGCAGAGTGGCGTCGTCGAGCAGGGTGTTGAACCGGGCCAGTCGCAGCACCACGCACACCGCGTACAGCAGTACCACGATCCAGCCCGCAGGTTGCGTCGACAGCAGCGTCACGTAGATCACCACCGCGGGCGCCACTCCGAAGTCGACGGCGTCGGCCAGGGAATCGATCTCGGCGCCCATCCTGGACTCGGCGTCCAGGATGCGCGCCACCCGGCCGTCCAGGCCGTCGAGAATGGCTGCGGCGGCGATCAGCGCCATCGCGAGGTGCGGCTGCCCGTCCAGGGCGTACTTGATCGAGGTCAGGCCGGCGCAGATCGCCAGCACCGTCATGGAACTGGGCAGGATGTGCAGACCCACCGGCCCCCGGCTGCGGGCCTGCTGGGCGGGGGTCGTCATGACAGGTCGGCCAGGACGGTCTCGCCGGCGACCATGCGCTGGCCGACGCCGACCAGCGGCTGGGTTCCGACTGGCAGGTAGACGTCGAGTCGCGAACCGAACCGGATCAAGCCGTAGGTATCACCGATCGCCAGATGATCACCGGGCCGGGTGTCGCAGAGGATGCGCCGCGCTACCAGCCCGGCGACCTGCACGGCGATCACCTCGGCGCCGTCGGCGGTGCGGATCCGCACGCTGTTGCGCTCGTTCTCCTCGGCTGCTTCGGTGCGGTCCGCGGACCCGAACCGGCCGGCCCGGTGCAGTACCTCGATCACCTCACCGCCGATCGGAGCTCGCTGCACGTGGGCGTCGAACACCGACATGAAGATGCTGACCCGCGGCAACGGGGTATCGGGCAGGTCCAGCTCCGGAGGCGGGGGCGCCGAGTCGACCAGGCAGACCACGCCGTCGGCGGGGGCCACCACCACACCGGGGCGGGTGGGTGGCACCCGGTGCGGATGCCGGAAGAACCCGGCGCAGGCGCCCGCGGCCAGCAGTCCCGCGCCGCGCAGCCAGCGCCGGTTGCGGCCAACCAGCGCCACGCCCAGCGCGCCGCCGACAAATGGCAGCCCGGCACTGTGCATCGGCGGCACCGTTGAGCGCACCAGCTCGATCAGGTGCCGAAGACCGCCGGGATCATCTGCTGCACGGGGGCGTCTGGCCATTGGGTCATCTTAGAAGCTGCCGTACCTATGTGGTCAGGTCCCAGACTTCCACCGGGGTGCCCACCGGTAATTCGGTCACCTCGTCGGCGACGTCCAGGAGGCAGTTCGCCGACGCCAGGTAGCGCAGGTGGTGCGAGGCCGGTGGCCCGTAGTTGGTGACGGTCCCGGTTTCGTAGTCGAGCAGCCCTCGACGGAACTGCCGCTTGCCGGCCGGTGAGACCAGTTTTTCGCTCAGAACGGCGGTGCGGCGCGGCCGGTCCGGCTTGGACAGGTCCATCGCGCGACGCAGCGCGGGCCGGACGAACACCTCGAAGGACACCTGGGCGCTGACCGGGTTGCCCGGCAGCGTGATGATCGTCGCTCCGGCTCCAGGCGAGCCGACCCGGCCGATGCCCTGCGGCATCCCGGGTTGCATCGCCACCTTGACGAAGTGCACCCCCTGGTCGCCGTCGCGACCGAAGACGTCCTTGACCACCTCGTAGGCTCCCGCGCTGATCCCGCCACTGGTGATCACCAGATCCACCGCCCCGTCACGTACGCCGTAGCGGTCGAGGACTTCGGTGAACGCGGCGGTGTCGTCGGCGACCGTCGCCGCGGCCACCACCTCGGCGCCGGCGTCACGCACCGCCGCCGCCAGCATCACTCCGTTGGACTCATAGATCTGGCCTGGCGCCAGCGGCGTGCCGGGTTTGACGAGTTCGGAACCGGTGGAGATCACCAGCACTCGTTGCCGGGGCCGCACGGTCAGCTCGGCCAGACCCAGCGCCGAGGCCAGGCCGGCCGCCGGCGCACTGACGAGTTGCCCCGCCCAGAGCACGGTGGCGCCCTCGGAGACGTCGCCACCGGCCCGGCGGATGTGCCGGCCCTTGGCGGTGGCGGCGCTGATCTGGACCACGTCGATGCCGCCGTCGGTGGCCTCGACGGGAATCACCCCGTCGGCGCCGTACGGGATCGGCGCGCCGGTCATGATGCGATGCGCGGTTCCCGGTGTCAGCGCGGGGACATCGGTGCGGCCGGCTGGAATATCCTCGGTGACAGGTAATTTCACCGGGCTTGTGGCTGTCGCGGTGGTCACGTCGTCGGCCAGCACGGCGTAACCGTCCATGGCGGAATTGTCGAAGACCGGCAGCGAGATCGGTGCGATCACATCCGCGGCGAGTACCAGTCCCTCGGCATCGGCCAGTGCGACCGTGACCGGCGGCCGGGCCTGGATCAGATCGGCGACGGCCCGCTGGTGCTCTTCGACGGATCGCATCTGGACAGTCTGACTCAAACCGGGAAGGTGATTCCTGTCAGCTCCTCCGATACCGCCCACAACCGCTGCTGCAACTCGACTTCGTGCGCCTGCTTGCTGGCTTCCACCAGCTTCGGATATCCGCGCTGCTCACCGATGCCGCTCGGGCCGTAGTACTGCCCGCCGGTCACCGCTGGATCGGTGGCGGCACGCAGGGTGGGCAACGCGCCCATCGCGGCGCTCTGCACCACCAGGGGCATCAGCAGGCGGTCCGCGGGGCGCAACAGCGGCGGCAGGTGCCGGGTCAGTTCGGTGCTGGCGCTACCGGGATGTGCGGCGACGGCGAGGGTCGAGCGGCGTTTGGCGGCAAGCCGGCGTTGCAGTTCGTAGGTGAACATCAGGTTGGCCAGTTTGGACTGCCCGTAGGCGGAGATCCGGTTGTAGCCGTGCTCCCACTGCAGGTCGTCGAAGTGGATCGCCGCCATGATCCGGTGCGCCATGCTGCTGACGGTCACCACGCGGGACTGCTTCACCCGCATCATCCGTGGCAGCAACAGGCCGGTCAGCGCGAAGTGGCCCAGATGGTTGACGCCGAACTGCAGCTCGAATCCGTCGGCGGTGCGCTGTTTGGGCGTGTACATGACGCCGGCGTTGTTGATCAGCAGATCGATGCGGGGATGGGCGGTGCCCAAGGCCTCGGCGGCGTCGCGGACCGACGCCAGCGAACCGAGGTCGAGCTCCTGCACCTCGACGCGTGCCTGCGGGCTGGCGCTGTGGATCCGTTTTGCTGCCGCGTTGCCCTTGCCGAGGTCACGTACCGCCAACACCACCAGCGCGCCGTGCCCGGCGAGTATCTCCGCGGTGTGATAGCCGATTCCCGTGTTGGAGCCGGTGATTACCGCGACGCGGCCGGTTTGATCGGGCACGTCTTCCGCGGCCCACTTGTCCCGGCTACTCATGTGACAAACGATACTCAGGTGACGCCTCATGCGCCGGTTCGTTTTTCGCCGGTCGCGCGGTCGACGGTGCGGTGCGGCCCGTGTCCTGACATCCTCTCCTACATGGCGCAGCACGCAGACGACTCCCCGGCGATCAGCCTGGTCGATCCCACCAATCCGCCCAGCTCCCGAGCGCCCTTGGCCTGGGCGCTGGTCGGTGCGGTGCCCTGGCTGTTTCTGGCCGTGCTGCAGCTGGGCTGGGTGGTAGCCGATGAGCGGTTTGCCTGGCTGCACGTCGCCGGCCTCGCGGCCACCGCGCTGGGGCTGCTGGTCTCGGCGGTGATCGCCCCGCTGTGGCGTTACCAGGTGCATCGGTGGGACGTCAGCGACCAAGCGGTCTACACCCGCACCGGCTGGTTGGTCCAGGAGCGCCGGATCGCGCCGATCTCGCGGGTGCAGACCGTCGACACCTATCGGGGTCCGGTGGATCGTCTGCTGGGACTGGCCACTGTGCGGGTGACGACCGCGTCGTCGGCGGGCGCGGTACACATCGTGGCGTTGGATACCGCGGTCGCGGACCGGGTCGTCGCGCAACTGACCGACATTGCTGCCCTAGGTGCCGAGGACGCTACGTGAGTACCGCTGAGCCGGACTGGCAGCGGCTGAGCCCGCGGATGCTGCTGGTGCATCCGCTACACGAAGTGTTGCGTGAGCTGCCCCTGCTGATCGCGGTGGTGGTGTTCGGCTCGGCGACCGACAACCGGCCCTGGGTGTTGGCGGTGGCGTCGGTGATCGCCGTGGTGGGTGTGACGCGGTGGTTCACCACCACCTACCGCATCGAACCCGACCCCGAGGCCGGCCGCGTGGAGCTGCGCTCAGGGCTGTTGCGCCGCAAGGTGCTCTCGGTGCCCCGCAACCGGATTCGCTCGGTGGAGACCGACGCCCGGCTGTTACACCGGCTGCTGGGCCTGACGGTGTTACGGGTCAGCACTGGGCAGCATGCCGCCGCGGACGGCGCCTTCGAACTGAACGCCGTTGAGAGCAGCGAGGTCCCGCGACTGCGCGCGACGCTGTTGGCCCACACCGGGCAAACCGCGAACACCGCGACCGGATCGGCGCCCGCCCCGGCGACGGTGCTGGCGCGGTGGCGGCCGTCGTGGTTGCGCTACAGCCCGCTGAGCCTGTCCGGGCTGGTGATGGTCGGGGCCGCGGTGGGTGCGCTGTACCAGAGCGGAGTCTGGGCGGCGCTGGAGGATTCGCCGGTGAGCCGATCCTGGCTGGAGACCGCCGAGCAGTTCGGCATCCAGCAGAGCCTGACGCTGATCGCCGCCCTGCTGGTGGTGATCTCCATGCTGTTGGCGGTCCTGCGCTCTCTGGTGACCTACGGAAACCTGGTGTTGTCCCGCAGTTCCGGGGCGGGCGGTGACGTGCTGGCGTTGAGCTACGGCCTACTGCGGGTACGCCACCACAGCTACGACATGCGCCGGTTGCGCGGCGGAACGCTGCGCCGGCCGCTGCTGGTGCGGTTGTTCGGCGGCGCGCGGCTGGATGCGGCGATGACCGGGGTCAACGGGGAAGGCGAGTCGTCGATCCTGTTGCCGCCCTGCCCGCGGGCCACTGCCGAGGACGTCTTGACCGGGCTGGTCGCCGACCCCGTGGTGGTCACCGGCCCGCTGCGCAAGCACGGCCCGGCGGCGACTCGCCGGCGCTGGACTCGGGCGCTGCTGCTGCCGGTGGCCGCCGGGGCCGGATTGGCGATCGCGACGGGATTTGTTGAGCTACCGCAGTGGTGCTGGCCGGCCTGGGCGGCGGTGACTCTGGGTGCCGTGCTGCTGGCCGTCGACCGGGTGCGCACCCTGGGGCATCGCGTTGACGCGCGCTGGCTGTCGGCGCGCACCGGCAGCTGGGAGCAGCGCCGCTACTGCATCGAAACCGCGGGCATCGTCGGTTGGACGGTGCACCAGAGCTGGTTTCAGCGCCGCGCCGGGGTAGCCACTCTGATTGCGGCCACCGCCGCGGGCGTCAAGGCGTACCGAGTGATCGACGTGCCGCAGGAGTGGGCGTGGTCGGTGGCCGCGCAGGCATCGCCGTGGGTGGCGACCAGCAAGTGGGTCCACTGAATTATCCGGCATTATCCGGCGCGCTTCGCCGAGCGTGTACTCAGCGCGAGATTTAGCCCGACTTTTCGTGCTGAATACACACTCGGAGGACGGTGGAGGAGCCAGTCGAGAGCTACGACTCGCGATTGAACTGCCGAATGGCCACGATCCGCGCCCGCAGCTGATCCGATGTCGCGGCCGCCACCGGCGGACCGCCACAACGCCGGCGCAACTCGTTGTGGATCCAGCCGTGCGGCTTGCCGAGCCGATGATGGGCCGCCGACACCAGCGCGTTGAGTTCGTGGCGCAGCTCGCGCAGCTGTCCATGCGTGGTGACCGGCGCCGGCGCTCCACTCGCGGCGGCCACTTTCGACCGGCGGTCCAGCTGCTCGTCCTGGCGCTGACGCAGCAGGTCACGCATCTGGTTGGCGTCCAGCAACCCGGGGATACCCAGGTAGTCGGCCTCCTCGTCGCTGCCGGCCGGGGTCGCGGTGCCGAAGGAGGCGCCATCGAAGATCACCTGGTCCAGCTCGGCGTCGGCCCCCAACGACTCGAACTTGTTCTCCATCTCGGAGGGCTCGTCGCGCCGGCGCTGCGCCTCCTCGAACTCGTCGCGTTCGGATTCCCGGTGCGGTTTGCCGAGAACGTGGTTGCGCTGCTGCTCCAGTTCGCTGGCCAGGCCCAGCAGCGACGGTACCGACGGCAAGAAGATGCTGGCGGTCTCACCCGGCCGCCTGGACCGTACGAACCGGCCGATTGCCTGCGCGAAGAACAACGGGGTGGAGGCACTGGTGGCGTAGACCCCGACCGCCAGCCGGGGTACGTCGACGCCCTCGGAGACCATCCGCACCGCCACCAGCCAACTGCTGGTAGCCGAGGAGAACTGGGCGATCTTGTCCGACGCGCTGGGATCGTCGGAGAGCACCACGGTGGGTTCCTCGCCGGTGTGCCGTTTGAGCAGCACCGCGTAGGCGCGGGCCGCCTTCTGGTCGGTGGCGATGATCATGCCGCCGGCATCGGCCATCCCGCCGTCGCGCAGCTGGCGCAGCCGGGTGTCCGCGGCGGTGATCACCGCCGGCATCCATTCCCCGGTCGGGTCCAGCGCCGTGCGCCACGCCCGGGCGGTGTGCTCGGCGGTCAGCGGCTCGCCGAGTCGGGCCGCGTGTTCCTCGCCGGCGCTGTCGCGCCAGCGGGCCTCGCCCGAGTAGGCCATGAACACCACCGGGCGCACCACGCCGTCGGCCAGCGCGTCGGTGTAGCCGTAGCTGTCGTCGGCCACCGAGCGCAGGTGGCCGGCGCCGTCGGGCTCGTAGTTGACGAAGGGAATGGGGCTGTCGTCGCTGCGGAACGGGGTTCCGGTCAGCGCCAGCCGCCGGGTGGCGTCGTCGAATGCCTCGCGGATGCCGTCGCCCCAGCTTTTGGCGTCGCCGCCGTGGTGGATCTCGTCGAAGATCACCAGGGTCTTGGCGGCCTCGGTACGCACCCGGTGCCGGGTGGGGTGGCTGGCGACCTGCGCGTAGGTGACGACCACGCCGTGGTACTCCGAGCTGGTCTGCGAGTCGGAGTTGGAAAACCGCGGATCGAGCGCGATGCCGTGGGCGGCGGCGGCCGATGCCCACTGCACCTTGAGGTGTTCGGTGGGCACCACGATGGTGATCCGCTCGACGGTGCGGTCGGCGAGCAGCTCGGCGACAATCCGCAGCGCGAACGTCGTCTTACCGGCGCCGGGGGTGGCCACCATCAGGAAATCTCGCGGCTTGGCGGTCAGATAGCGCACCAGAGCCCGGCGTTGCCAGCCCCGCAAAGCCTGGGTGCTGGGCGCTGCTTCAGCCCGCACCCGGTCTCCTATCTGATCGAGATGCAGTCTAGGGCAAGCCGATAGGATTGCCGGTGTGTCCACCCCGCGTGAGCCGGAATCCATCCGTGTCGAGCGGCTTCGCGACGCGCAGGCCAAGGCTGTTGCGCTGTTCGACGAAATCGAGCGCCGCGGCATGGTCCGCCCCGGGGTCGGCGAGCGGCAGCTCTCCGATGAGATCCGGGACCTGGCCGCCGACATGTTCGGGGTGACGCGGCATTGGCATCGGCGGGTGGTGCGGGCCGGGGAGAACAGCCTGCTGCCGTTTCACGCCGACCCGCCCGACCGCGTCATGGCCGACGACGACATCGCCTACCTCGACCTGGGCCCGATCTTCGAAGAGTGGGAGGCTGACTTCGGCCGCACCTTCGTGCTCGGCGGTGTTCATGCGGACCCGGACAAGCTGGCGCTGCGCGACGCGCTGCCCGGGGTGTGGAGCGCGGGGCGCGCCTTCTTCGAGGCGCACGCCGACATCACCGGAGCGCAGCTGTTCGACCACGTCGTCGGCCTGGCTCAGGAAGCGGGCTTCGAGTTCGGCGCACCCATCGCCGGGCACCTACTCGGGGAGTTTCCGCACAAGAAGATCTCCGGTGACGACGCCCGGTTCTACGTCGCGCCCGGATCCGACGAGCCGATGCGCCGGACCGATCCCACCGGCCGGGTCTGTCACTGGATCCTGGAGGTGCACCTGGTGAACCGGGCCCGCGGGTTCGGCGGTTTCTACGAGCAGCTGCTCGACGTGGCGTGAGTCCCGATCAGCTCCCCAGTAACCGGACCTCCTGACCTTGCACTCTCCATAGGCGAGTGCTAAAAATGACGTTGGCACTCGCGACCGGTGAGTGCTAGGTCGGGACGGTGAGGTACGGGGCCGCACCTGCGGAGCACACCCACAGCCGTCCGTCGCGGGCACTGCACCCGACCAACAAGACGTGCACCCCCTAACCGGAGGAAACACTTCGCAATGGCTAAGCAAATTGCGTATGACGAAGAGGCCCGTCGCGGCCTCGAGCGGGGCCTGAACGCCCTCGCCGACGCGGTCAAGGTGACGCTGGGCCCCAAGGGCCGCAACGTCGTCCTGGAGAAGAAGTGGGGCGCCCCCACGATCACCAACGATGGTGTGTCCATCGCCAAGGAGATCGAGCTGGAGGACCCCTACGAGAAGATCGGCGCCGAGCTGGTCAAAGAGGTCGCCAAGAAGACCGACGACGTCGCGGGTGACGGCACCACCACCGCCACCGTGCTGGCCCAGGCCCTGGTCAAGGAAGGCCTGCGTAACGTGGCCGCCGGCGCCAACCCGCTGGGTCTGAAGCGTGGCATCGAGAAGGCCGTGGAGAAGATCACGGAAGGTCTCCTCGCAACGGCCAAGGCGATCGAGACCAAGGACCAGATCGCTGCCACTGCGGGCATCTCCGCGGGCGACCAGACCATTGGTGACCTGATCGCCGAGGCCATGGACAAGGTCGGCAACGAGGGTGTCATCACCGTCGAGGAGTCGAACACCTTCGGCCTGCAGCTGGAGCTCACCGAGGGCATGCGCTTCGACAAGGGCTACATCTCGGGCTACTTCGTCACCGACGCCGAGCGTCAGGAAGCGGTCCTGGAGGACCCCTACATCCTGCTGGTCAGCTCCAAGATCTCGACCGTCAAGGACCTGCTGCCGTTGCTGGAGAAGGTCATCCAGTCCGGCAAGCCGTTGCTGATCATCGCCGAGGACGTCGAGGGCGAGGCCCTGTCGACCCTGGTGGTCAACAAGATCCGCGGCACCTTCAAGTCTGTTGCCGTCAAGGCCCCGGGCTTCGGTGACCGTCGCAAGGCGATGCTGCAGGACATGGCGATCCTCACCGGTGGCCAGGTCATCAGCGAAGAGGTCGGCCTGTCTCTGGAGAGCGCCGACGTCGCCCTGCTGGGCACCGCCCGCAAGGTCGTCATCACCAAGGACGAGACCACCATCGTCGAGGGCTCGGGCGACTCCGACGCCATCGCCGGTCGGGTGGCCCAGATCCGCGCCGAGATCGAGAACAGCGACTCCGACTACGACCGCGAGAAGCTGCAGGAGCGCCTGGCCAAGCTGGCCGGCGGCGTTGCGGTGATCAAGGCCGGGGCTGCCACCGAGGTGGAGCTCAAGGAGCGCAAGCACCGCATCGAGGACGCCGTGCGCAACGCCAAGGCCGCCGTGGAGGAGGGTATCGTCGCCGGTGGTGGCGTGGCCCTGCTGCAGGCCGCTCCGTCGCTCGACGAGCTCAAGCTCGACGGTGACGAGGCGACCGGTGCCAACATCGTGCGTGTCGCGCTGTCGGCTCCGCTGAAGCAGATCGCCTTCAACGCGGGCCTGGAGCCCGGCGTTGTCGCCGAGAAGGTCACCAACTCGCCCTCGGGTGTCGGCCTCAACGCCGCCACTGGCGAGTACGAGGACCTGCTCAAGGCCGGCGTTGCCGACCCGGTCAAGGTGACCCGCTCGGCGCTGCAGAACGCGGCGTCCATCGCGGCACTGTTCCTGACCACCGAGGCCGTTGTCGCCGACAAGCCGGAGAAGGCGGCCGCACCCGCGGGCGACCCGACCGGTGGCATGGGCGGCATGGACTTCTGAGTCAGCCAACGACGGGGCCCGGCCTGCTTTCGGCAGGCCGGGCCTTCGTCGTTTACGTTGACTCTGCGCGTAAGGCGGGAAAGTGCGAGTGGGGTACGCCCTGGACGCAGAGTCAACGGTGGAGGGGTCATGGAAGTCGTCTTGCTGGGCACCGGCAGCGCCGACGGCTGGCCGAATCCGTTCTGCCGCTGCGACTCCTGCCTGTCGGCGGCCGGGAGCGTCCGTGGCCAGACTGCCGCGCTGGTCGACGACGTCCTGCTGCTGGACTGCGGGCCGGAGGCGCCGCGCGCCGCGATGCGGTTCGGGCGGTCATTGGCCGGAGTTCGGCACGTCCTGTTCACTCATGGCCACCCCGACCATGTCGGGCCCGCCGCGCTGTTGATGCGGCACTGGACCGGGGCGGGCGAGCCCCTGGATGTGGTGGGACCGGCCAGTGCCCTCGACCAATGTCGGCATTGGGTGGGGCCCGACGACCCGGTCCGGTTCGTGGAGGTGTCGCCCGGCGACGATGTGCGCCTGGGGGACTACCGGCTGCGGGTTCTGGCCGCCGCGCACGGCGCCGACATCGGCGGTGACGCGGTGCTCTACGACCTGGAATCTGTTGGTGGCCGGATCTTCTGGGCCACCGACACCGGGCCCTTGCCCGAGGAGACGCACTCCGCGGTGGCCGGCGCCGGCTACGATGCGGTGTTTCTGGAGGAGACCTTCGGCAACTACACCGAGCACGGCACCGAGCACCACGATCTGCCGGCGTTCACTGCGACTCTGGAGCGATTGCGCGCCTGCGGCGCCGTCACCGCCGCCACGGACGTCGTCGCGGTACACCTGAGTCACCACAATCCTCCTGAGCCGGTATTGACTGCGGTACTGTCCGATTCAGATGCTCGACCGGGATCTGATGGCGAGGTGGTGCGAGTGGGTGCAGCCGGTGCAGCACCGGCCCACACCCTGGTGCTCGGCGGGGCACGCTCAGGCAAGTCCGCGCACGCCGAAGCGCTGCTGGCCGCTGAGCTGGCCGTGACCTACCTGGCCACCGGCGGAGTTCGCGAGGGTGACCCGGAGTGGGCCGAACGTATTCGACTGCACCGGACGCGACGTCCGGAATCTTGGCGCACCGTCGAAACCACCGACGTGGCCGATGCGCTGCGCACCGCCGAAACCCCTTTACTGCTCGATTGTTTGGGCACCTGGCTGACCGCGCGGATGGACCTGCACCGGGTGTGGGACGGTGGCGCGCTGGACAGCGTGCACGCCGATATCGACGAGCTGGTGTCGTCCTGGCGGGCGTGCCCGGTGCGGGCGGTGGCGGTGAGCAATGAGGTGGGCAGTGGGGTGGTGCCGGCCACTGCCTCGGGGCGCCTCTTCCGGGACCTGCTCGGAGTGCTCAACACGCAGATCGCCGCCGAGTCCGACGACGTGGTGCTGATGGTGGCCGGCCGGCCGCTCAGGCTTCCTGTGCCGTGAGCTTCAGGTCGACACAGTCGCTGTAGCAAGGGGTTTCGCCCGGCGACTCGGAGGTGGCGACTCGGATCAGCACCGCGCGGCTGGGTGCGATCGCCAGGCTGGCCAGCTCACCGGCGTCAGACACCTCGGCGGTGCCGTCGACGATCACGGTGTAACCGCCCGGCACCGGCGGCGGCCACATCACGGTGACGTCGGTGCTGCGGGCCAGGTTCGCCCGGCTGCGGCGGCCGCCGAGGGCGCCGATGTGCACGGTATCGCCTTGCAGCGCCGGCATCACCGGGACCGGATGCGGCCGGTTCTCGGCGTCGACGGTGATCAGGTAGGCATAGTCGTAGCCCACCAGCTTCTCGGCGAGCCGCGCGAAATCCACATTGGAAGCCATGTGGACCAGGCTAATCCGGTGGGCTGTCAATCCGCCTTGAGCTGCACACAGTCGTGCACGGTGCCGACCGCCCGCTCGCTGCCGGCCTCGAATACCGGCCGGTGCAGCAGGGCCTTGGTCGGCGTCACCAGCACCGGGCCGGCCGGGTCATCGGGAAGCTCGGCGTGGCCGTCGACGAACAATGAGTACTCGTCCACCTCGCGCGCGGGCCAGACCAGCGTGACGCCGGCGCGGGCCGCGATGTTCTCCCGGCCGTGCGAGCCGACCGCACCGATATTCACCCGGGTGCCGTCGAAGGTCGGGGTGATCGCGGTGGTGCGGACGCGGTAGTCGTCGCCGACGGTCACCAGGAGCGCGAAGCCGTAACCGGGCAACAGCTCGCCCAAGCGGGTGAGGTCCACCGACTTGGCCATGGAATCGAGGGTAAGGGCCGTCCACGGACACCGGTAGCGCGCTACGGGCTCGGGACACCACCTGCCCCGCCGGGGCCGCCGTAAACCCAGGCCCCTCCCTGGCTGGAGCCCGTTCCGGCCAGCGCGCCATCGCCGCCGTCGCCGCCGGTGCCGGAGTCGCCACCGGTGCCGCCGTTGCCGCCGGTCCCGCGGGTCTGCGCGGCAGCGCACTGTCGGCCGGCGCGCGCGCCCGCCAACTCGCCGAGCAGTGCGGCGGGGCCGTCAGCCCGGCGCTGGCCGCGGCCAAGGTGACCCTCCCGCTGACCGGGCGTGAGCGTGAGATCGCCCTGCTGGCGGCCCAGGGACTGTCCAACCGCGACATCGCCGAGGCGATGTCGTTGTCGGTGCGCACGGTGGAAGGCCACGTCTACTGGGCGACGGACCACAGTCCGTCCGACACGGAATAAACGCGATACTCCTGCTATGTGGACCGCGGTGCGTCGGGTAGCGGCACCGCAACGACGGTCAACAGTTCGTCCAACCCGTGGAAGTCTTGCGGGTTCGTGGTGAACAGTGGCAGGTCTTCGGCGATCGCCACGGCGGCGATCATCAGATCGGCGACTCGGCGGCGGGGTTTGCGGCCGGTGCTGATGACCGCGGCGCACACCCGGCCGTAGATCCGCGCGGCTTCGGCGGCGAAGGGGATCGGGTCGAATTCGTTTTCGGCGCGTTGGAGCACATCCAGGCGGCGGGCGCGTTCGACACGCTCGTCGTAGTCGTCTTGTTCGTCGTTTCGGCGCACCTCATGCGGTCCGGCCGACAGTTCCGCCAGAGTTATCGCGCTGATCGCCATCGCCTTCGGCAGCAGCTGCGGATCGATCCACCGACGCAGAATCATGATGTTGGTGTCGAGCAGGCCCTGCTGATGATCAGCGGGCATAGGGGCCGTCCGCATCGTGATCGGCGGTGGCGTCCTGGTCGGCTCGGAAAGCGTCAATCGAAATGTCGGGTGCGCCGCGCGACATCGCCGCGAACTCGGCACGGGGCACGAATCGCCTGCGCTGGCGCAGCGGAATCAGTTCACCGATCTGATGCCCGTCCCGAGTGACGATGAAAGCCTGCCCGTGCTGGACGGCATCCATGATCTCCTTCGATCGATTCCGTAGGTCGCGCTGGGTGATCTCGGGCTGTGCCGGCATAGGACCGAAGATACAGGATTGTGCTACCTGGTGCTACATGATGGCATCTGAGCATCAGGAGATGAAGGCGGAGGGGTCACGCCGGCGCTGTACGCCGTCGATTATCAGTGACAGCAATGTGATTCGACTAGTCTGTGGCGCTATGGAATTTCGCTACCTGGGCAACTCCGGCCTGCAGATTTCGGAAATCACCTACGGCAACTGGCTCACCCACGGTTCACAGGTCGAGAACGACGTCGCGACCGAGTGCGTACACGCCGCGCTTGACGCCGGAATCACCACTTTCGACACCGCCGACGTCTACGCAAACGGGCGTGCCGAGCAGGTGCTGGGCGCCGCGCTGAAGGGCCGCCGACGTGAATCACTGGAGATCTTCACCAAGGTGTACTGGCCGATCGGGCCGGCTCCCTTGGGCCGCAACGACACCGGCTTGTCGCGCAAGCACATGATGGAGGCGATCGATGGGTCGCTGCGCCGGCTGGGGACCGACTACGTCGACCTGTACCAAGCACACCGCTATGACTCCTTCACTCCGCTGGAGGAGACCATGCAGGCCTTCGCTGACATCGTCCGGGCGGGCAAGGCGCTCTACATCGGCGTCAGCGAATGGACCGCCGAACAGATCCGCCAGGCCCACGCGATGGCCCGCCAGCTCGGCGTATCGCTGATCTCCAGCCAACCGCAGTATTCGATGCTGTGGCGCGTGATCGAGCCGGAGATAGTTCCGGTCTGCCAAGAGCTGGGCCTGAGTCAGATCGTCTGGTCACCGATGGCCCAGGGCGTGCTGTCCGGTAAGTACCTGCCCGGTCAGCCGCCGCCGGCCGGCTCGCGTGCCACCGACGAGAAGGGCGGCGCGAACTTCATCAAACGATTCATGACCGACGATGTGTTGACCCGGGTCCAGCAGTTGGCGCCGATCGCCGCGGAGCTGGAGCTGACCACAGCACAGTTGGCGATCGCCTGGGTGCTGCAGAACGACAATGTCGCCGCCGCTCTGGTCGGGGCGTCGCGCCCTGAACAGGTCACCGAGAACGTCAAGGCCGCCGGTGTGCGGATCCCCGACGAGCTGCTGGCCCGCATCGATCAGGTGCTGGGTGACGCGGTGACCAGCGATGCCGAATTGGTCGCGCGCTCGACCCCGCCCAAGAGGTTGATCTAAGACGTCATACTCGGCACAGGATCTGGCTGTGCGGGATCATCAAATAGCCGTCTGGATCGTCGGCCCAGCTTCGCCAGGCCAGTGAAATCGCCTGCAGCTTGGCCTGATCGGCGGCGCCACTGTCGAGCAGTTGCTGGGCGATGGCCGAGTGCAGGATCCGGTCGGCCCACATGCCGCCCCAGTGCTCTCGGTCGGCGGGGGTGGCATAACACGTCGCACTCGTCGTCGGGGTGATGTCGGTGAACCCGGCCGCGTGCGCCCAGGCCAGCAGATGGCGGCCCGCGTCGGGCTCGCCGCCGTTGGCTCGCGCGGCGTCGCGGTAGAGGCGCAGCCAGTCGTCCAACTCCGCCGACGCCGGATACCAGGTGAAAGCCTCGTAGTCGCTGTCTCGCGCGGCCACCAGCCCGCCGGGCTTGCATACTCGGCGCATTTCTCTCAGCGCGGTCACCGGGTCGGCGACGTGCTGTAGCACCTGATGGGCATGCACCACGTCAAAACTCTTGTCGGGGAACTGCAATGCGTGCACATCGGCGACTACGAAGTCGATGTTGTGCTGTCCCCGCTCTTGGACGCACTCGCGGGCCAGATCCAGTGCCTCGGGTGCCGGCTCGATGGCGGTCACTCGGCCTGGGGCGACGAGGACGGCCAGATCTGCTGTGATGGTTCCCGGGCCGCAGCCGACATCCAGCAACTGCAAGCCCGGCGCCAGCGAGTCCAACAGATAGGCCGCGGAGTTCTCGGCCGTGCGGGAGCGGTGGGCACGCAAGACCGATTCGTGGTGGCCGTGGGTGTACTTGGGCTCCGAAGACTCAGTCATCTCCGAACGGTACGCCTTCGCGCTCGACTGAAACTCAGGACGGCGCTGGCTGGCGGCCGCGTACCAGCCGGCCAGGCCGGGCCGCGGTGGGCTTGCCGTTCTCGGCGATGATCTCGCCGGACACGATCGTCGCGACGTAGCCGTCGGCGGTCTGATCCAGTCGGCGTCCACCGGCCGGCAGGTCATAGGTGACCACCGGCTTGTGCAGTCGCAGATTCTGATGGTCGATGACGTTGAGATCGGCCTTGTAGCCCACCGCGATACGACCCCGGTCCTCAAGGCCGGCGATCTTTGCCGGCGTGGACGTCAGCTCACGGATCGCCGCTTCGACGCTGAGTCGGCCGGTAGCACGGTCCCGAGCCCAGTGGGTCAGCACATACGTGGGAAAGCTGGAGTCGCAGATCATTCCATAGTGCGCGCCACCGTCTCCCAGGCCCAGCACGACGTCGTCGCGGCGCATCAGGGCGCTGACGGTGTCCAGCGAGTTGTTCTCGAAATTGGCCAGTGCATCGAGCAGGATCGCGTGCCCGTTGTCGTCGAGCAGCCGGTCATATGCCTCCTCGACCGGGGAGACGCCGCGTATCCTTGCCTGCGCCGCAACGCTTTTCGACGGGTCAGGTTCGTAGTCGGGATCATCGCCGAGCGGGAAGGTCCAGTCCCAGGACTGGGCCAGGTAGGCGAGCGGATTGGTCGGGACTATCGTCGGACGGTCGGACAGAATCTGCTGCCGCACTTCCGGTTTACGCATCTCGGCAACCCGCTCCGCCAGCGGCAGGGAAGCGATCTTCTGGTAACTCGGGTACAGCACGAAGGGGTGGATACTCAGGTCCAGCCCGACCATCAGCCCGATCGGGCGGGGGAATATCTGCGCGCTGATGGCGGCGCCGGATCCGTTGGCCTTCTCCACCAGCGCCATGGCATCGCGCCAGAGCGGCGCACCGGCGTTGCCGATCAGCAAGCTGAACGTGACGGGCAGGCCTGCTTCGGTCGCCGCGTCGAAAACCTGTTGCAGGACAGGCTGGTAAGCGGCCTCCGGGAGATCCGGGACGAACTGGATCAACCCGCCTCCGCCGTCGGCCAGACCGCGGCTGATCGCGAGGACCTCGGCGTAGGAGGCGTCGTAGCTGGGGATCTGGGTACCGGTCTTGGTGCGGTGGGTCATCAGCCGTGAGGACGAGAAACCTAGGGCGCCAGCCTCGGCGGCCTCTTGGGCCAGCCGGCGCATCTGCGCCAGATCTGCAGGTGTAGCCGGTTCGCGGTCGATGCCGCGCTGGCCCATCACGTAAACGCGCAGCGGTGAATGCGGCAGGAACGCCGCCACGTCAATGTCACGCTGTCGCGCCGATACGGCATCCATGAACTGCGGAAAGGTCTCCCAGGTCCACGGCAAACCGTCGGTCATCACCACACCGGGAATGTCCTCGACGCCGGCCATCAGATCCACCAGCACGTCGTGGTCCTCGGTCCGGCATGGCGCGAAACCCACCCCGCAGTTGCCCATCAGCGCGGTCGTCACACCATGTGCCGAGGAAGGGTTAAGCCGATCCGACCAGATGGACTGGCCGTCGTAGTGCGTGTGCAGGTCGACGAAACCCGGTGTGACCAGCAGTCCGGTCGCGTCGATGACGCGGTGCGCCCCGTCAGCTCTGCCCGATAGGTCGCCGAGCGTGGTGATGACGCCGTCGCGAATCGCTACGTCGCCGACGTAGGGTTGCCCGCCCAGTCCGTCGACAATCGTGCCGTTGCGGACCACGACGTCGAGGCTCATCTAGTTAATCTACGACCCTGCGGTTCCTCATGCCAGGATGTCTCCGTGATCGACCACGTGGGCATCACCGCGAGGTTCACGTCGCCTTCGTCCGCGATCCGGACGGCAACAACGTCGAGGCGGTCTACCATCAGGCGTAGCGTCGGGCGGTATGACGGAGAACGACACGACCGCCTTGCAGGCCCTGCTCCGCGACGCTTTCACTCGGCTGATCGAGCACGCCGACGAACTCACCGACGGGCTCACCGATGAGGTGGCCGATTATCGGCCGACGGCGAAGGCCAACAGCATCGCGTGGCTGCTCTGGCACAGCGCCCGGGTCCAGGACATTCAGATCGCGCAGATCGCCGTTGTCGAGCAGGTCTGGACCCGGGACGGCTGGGTGGACCGGTTCGGCCTAGACCTGCCGCGTGACGACAGTGGGTATGGCCATAGCCCCGCCGATATCGCCAAGGTCCGTGCCCCCGCACAACTGCTGGTGGGCTACTACCGCGACGTGCATCAGTTGACCCTGGGCTATCTGGACGGCGTCACCCCCGACGAGCTGGCTCGGGTCGTCGACACCCATTGGGATCCGCCGGTGACGGCGGGGGTACGGCTGGTCAGCATCATCGATGACTGCGCTCAGCATCTGGGACAGGCCGCGTACCTACGAGGCTTAAACGGGCAGGCCACCCAGACTTGACACCTGTCGAGGCCCGGTGCGATCCGGGTCACAGCTCGGACTAGCATGGCGCCATGACCGCCACCAACTCAGTTGCCGCCTTCACCGGCACCGGAACCGTGTTCAGCCCTGCCACCGGGGAGGCTGCCGGCGAGGTCCAGTGGACCGACCCTGCTGACGTCGAAAAGATCGCGGCCGGACTGCGCACGGCGCAGCGGGAGTGGGAGCACCGCGGCGCCAAGGGCCGGGCCAAGGCCCTGGCCCGTTTCGCCTTGTGGCTCGGCGACAACCGGGACGAGATCGAGCAGCTGCTGATCGCTGAGACCGGCAAGTCCAGCACCGACGCCGCGCAAGAGGTGCCGCTGCTGATCATGATCCTGTCGTACGTGATCAAGGTGATGGAGAAGGCGGTGGCCCCGGAGACCCGGCCGGCGCCGTCGCCGGTGTTGAGCATCAAGAAGATCGCCATCCATTACCGGCCCCGGCCGGTGGTCGGCGTGATCGCGCCGTGGAACTACCCGGTGGCCAACGCGCTGATGGACGCCATCGGCGCTTTGGCGGCCGGCTGTGCAGTGCTGCTCAAGCCATCCGAGCAGACCCCGCTCACCGCAGAAGTCCTGCGCCAGGGCTGGCTGGCCTCCGGCGCGCCGGACGTCTTCGCGGTGGTGCAGGGTGCGCGCGAAGTGGCCGAAGCGGTGATCGACAACTCCGACTACGTGCAGTTCACCGGCTCGACCGCCACCGGGCGCAAGGTTGCCGAGCGGGCCGCAAGCCGGCTGGTGCCGGTCAGCCTCGAACTCGGCGGCAAAGACCCGATGATCGTCTGCGAGGACGCCGACATCGAGCTGGCCGCGCACGCCGCGGTGTGGGGCGCGATGTTCAACGCCGGGCAGACCTGCGTATCGGTGGAGCGGGTGTACGTGCTGGAGCCTGTCTACGACAAGTTCGTTGCCGCGGTCGTCCGCGATGTCGAGGCGTTGCAGATGGGCACCGGCGAGGGTAAGCACTTCGGGGCGCTGATCAGCGAACAGCAACTCTCCATCGCCGAGCGGCACGTCAAGGAAGCATTGGCCGCCGGGGCGCGCGCGCTGACCGGCGGTGAACGTACCACCGGTCCGGGCAGCTTCTACCCGCCCACCGTGCTGGTGGACGTCGACCACTCGATGTCCTGCATGACCGAGGAGACCTTCGGCCCGACCCTGCCGATCATGAAGGTCGCCAGCGTCGACGAGGCGATCCGCCTCGCCAACGACAGCGCCTACGGGTTGAGCGCCTCGGTGTTCTCCCGTGACGTTTCGCGGGCCAAAGACATTGCCCTGCAGTTGGACTGCGGCGCGGTCAACGTCAACGACGTGATCTCCAACCTGATGTGCACGACGGCGCCGATGGGTGGCTGGAAGACCTCGGGCATCGGGGCGCGCTTCGGCGGCGTGGACGGCATCCGCAAGTTCTGTCGGCAGGAGACCGTTGTCGCGCCGCGCACCAACGTCGGTGCGGGCGGGAACTTCTACCACAACTCGCTCAAGACGCTGGCCCGAAGCAACCGGCTGCTCACCAAGTTGGCGTTGGCGCGGCCGCGTCGCACCGCGAAATAGTGCGCGTCTTCACCGCTGCGCTGTTTTGGCTGCTGGCCACCGCAACCCTTGCGGTGGCGCTGCCGACGGCATGGGCGCAGTACAACCTCATCGACGCCGACGGCTACGCGCGGTTGGCGGCCCGTGCCGCGGCTCAACCGGCCCTGCAGGACGCGGTGGCGGCCGAACTCAGCGCTCAGACGGTGCAGCTGATCCGGGGAAGCGGCTTCGGCATCGACCCGTCGGAGGTACGTGAGGCGGCCCGTCAATTCACCGCCGGACCGTCATTTCCGGCGCAGTTCGTTCGGGTCAACCGGGACGGGCACGCGTGGCTGCTCAACGTCGGCGATCCCGGTCCCTGGGAGATCGACGTAATACCGATGCTGCGGGACGACGCGTTCGCGCAGCTGTTGTCCGATTACCCCATCACGCTGCCGGCCTCGTTGACGGTGCCACTGACGTCGACGTCCACCGAGGTGATGCGTCCCGGTGGGTTGCACCGGCTCTCGGTGTGGGGTCCGTTGCTCACCGTCGTATTGGGAGCAATGGCGGGATTGTGCGCGATCCTGACGCTGATCGCGGCACGACACCGCGGCAGGGCCTTGGCGAGCCTGGGTGTCTCGGCGCTGCTGGTGGGCGCGGTCGGCTGGTCGGGAGTCGAAGTGGCGCGGCGGCTCCTCAACCAGCTGCTCAGCCAAGCGACCGGCGACATTCGCCGGATCACCGACGCGCTTGCCGATGTGGCCGAAGGGAGCCTGCACCTGTGGCTCAATCTGACCCTGGCGACCGGTGCGGTGTTGGTGCTGGCGGGCGTTGGGGTCGCGTTGGCGGGCGGACTGCGCAAGTCCTGACTTGTCGCCCAACGCGCGATTGCCATACCGCAATCGGGTCAGAACACCTCCACCTGCGCGTGGTGTCCACCAGCGCGGGCCAACCGGCGATCACAGGTCACCAGCGGCGCCGCCAAGGTCTCCGCCAGCGCGATGAATGTCGCGTCGTATGCCGTGAGTTGGTGGCGCAGTTGCCAAACCCGGTCGGCCAGCGACCCGAGTGGATACCTGGTCACGGTGATGTCGTCGAGGTCCGCGCGAGCGGCCTCCAATCGTTCTTCACCGACGGCGCCCGTCAGGGCCAGCCGTCGCAGCGCGTGCAGAATCTCGACGTCGATCAGGTGCGGGGCGTGCAAGTCACCGTCATCGGACAACCGGGCCAGTAGGCGGCGCTTGGCCGGGCGGGCCAGCACGGCGTCGATGAGTGCTGATGTGTCGACAACGATCACCGATCGCGCCCAGCGCGGACCGCCTCAACGATGACCTTCGTCGCGGTGCCGCCGCTCCGCCGACTCGATCGCGCCAGGACATCCGCGATAGCGGGCCGGTCAGCCACCCGCACCAACTCGTCCAAGACGTAGTCGGACAGCGATACTCCCGCGGCGGCTGCCCGGTTGCGGAGCGTGTTGTGGACCTCGTCGGGGACGTTGCGAACCTGGATGACCCTCATGGCCAGAGGCTACACCCAATTTGGGTGTAGGGTATTTTCCGTGGTGAACGTCGAGGTACTCCGAGTCTTCACCGATGACCAGGGCGGTTATGGCAATCCGCTGGGTGTGGTGCTTGATGGCGAAGCGCTACCGGACCCGCGGCAGCGTCAAAAGCTGGCCGCTGCTTTGGGATTCAGTGAGACGATATTCGTCGACGATATCGAGTACGGCCGTATTCGGATATTCACCCCTGCCGTGGAACTGCCGTTTGCGGGGCACCCGACGGTGGGGGCTGCGTGGATTCTTGCCCGCGAACTCGGCCGGCCACTGGAATCACTGGAGACCCCCGGCGGGATCGTGCCGACGTGGATTGACCACGAGACTTACTGGATACGTGGCGCTCTCGCCTCTACGCCGCCGTGGTGGCATGAGCGCCTGCCTGCCAGCAGTGATGTCGGGCAGTTGGCCGGGACTTTGAGTCCGGATCAGGATGCGGCCCAGTTGTGGGCATGGGTGGACGAAGGCGCCGGGGTGGTTCGGGCCCGCACGTTTGCGGCACGCTTCGGGGTGCCCGAGGACGAGGCCTGCGGATCGGCGAGCATGCGTTTGGCGGCCGCACTGGGCCGTGCGATCACGGTGCACCACGGGAAAGGCTCGGTCATTCGGGCGAAGCCGGGCCCGCCCGGTACCGCGGACATCGGTGGACGTGTGGTCAGCGATGGCCCAGCATCCGCCACAGGAACGAAAAGCTCAGCGCTGACTTGAACGCCGCCTGGGCGTTGTCGGCCGCACCGCCGTGCCCGCCCTCGATGTTCTCGTAGTACCAGACCCGATGCCCGGCGTCCTGCAGTGCCGCGGTCATCTTGCGGGCATGCCCCGGATGCACCCGGTCGTCTCGGGTGGAGGTGGTGATCAGCACCGGCGGGTAGGCGGCATCGGCGGAAATGTTCTGGTACGGCGAGTATTCACTGATGAACTCCCACTCGTCGGGGTCGTCCGGGTCGCCGTATTCGGCCACCCAGGACGCACCAGCGAGCAGCAGGTGGTAGCGGCGCATGTCCAGCAGCGGCACCTGGCACACCAGTGCGCCGAACAGCTGCGGGTAGGCGGTGAGCATGATGCCCATCAGCAGCCCACCATTGCTGCCGCCCACCGCGCCGAGCTGCTCGACACGGGTGATGCCGCGGTCCACCAGATCGGTTGCCACCGCGGCGAAATCCTCGGCCACCAGGTGCCGTCCGGCGCGCATTGCCTGGGTGTGCCAGCCCGGCCCGTACTCGCCGCCGCCGCGGATGTTGGCCAGCACGTAAGTGCCCCCGCGCTCCAGCCAGAGCCGGCCCAGCACGCCGTCGTAACCCGGGGTGCGCGCCACCTCGAAACCGCCATAGCCGCCCAGCAGCGTCGCGCCGGTGGCGTTTGCCGGGCGCACCACGAAGTACGGGATCGCGGTGCCGTCTTTCGAGGTGGCGAAATACTGGCTGACCTGCAGTCCGTCGGCATCGAAAAACGCCGGAGCAGATTTGATCTCGGTCAGCGTCCCGTCCACGGTGCCGTGCAACAGTCGCGACGGACGGTCGAATCCGCTTGAGTCCAAGAAGATCTCGTCACCGGTATCGTCGGCGGCCGCGATCACGGTGTTGGTGTTGGCCGGTACCTCGGCAATGGGCCGCCGCTGCCAGTCGCCGGGCTTGACCACCTCCACTCGGCTGGCCACGTCGTGCAAGGTGACCAGGATCAGTCGATCGCGGGTCCACGCGTAGTGATGCAGCGCGGTGTGGGCGTCCGGCTCGAAGATGACACTGCACTGTGCTGTGCCGGCGAGGAATTCGTCGTAGTCCGCAGCCAGCAACGAGCCGGCCCGATAGGACGCGGTACCGGTGTCCCAGTCGGTGCGCAGATCGATCAGCAGCCACTGTCGATGTACCGAGACCGAGGCGTCGGTAGGCGCGTCGATGCGGATCAGCTCGCCGTCGCGCAATTCGTAGACTTCGTCGTTGAAGAAGTCGATCGCCCGCGACACCATGGTTCGTTCGAATCCCGGGGTGCGGTCGCGGCCCGCGGCGACCACCACATCGGTCGCCGACCCGGTGAACACCGTCTCCGCCTGCGCCAGATCCTGGCCGCGGCGCCAGCGCTTCACCATCCGGGGGTATCCGGAGTCGGTCAGCGAGTCGGGGCCGAAATCGGTGCCGACCAGGACGGTGTCGTCGTCTTCCCAGCCGATCCGCGTCTTGGCCTCGGGAAGCTCGAAGCCCTGGCCGTCGGGTCCGACGAATTCCCGTGTTGCCATGTCGAATTCACGCACCACTACGGCGTCCGATCCGCCGCGGGACAGCGATATCAGGGCTCGGGTGTGGTGGGGTTCGATCACATTGGCGCCGCCCCAGACCCAGTTGCAATTGTCAGCTCGACTCACTTCATCCAAGTCGATGACCACATCCCAATCCGGGCTGTCGGTGCGGTAGCTGTCCAAGGTGGTGCGCCGCCACAACCCGCGCGGGTTGGCGGCATCACGCCAGAAGTTGTAGAGGTACTCGCCGCGACGCCGCACGTAGGGGATACGCGCGTCGGTGTCGAGCACCTCGCGCGCGGTGGCACGCATCGCCTCGAAGTCGTCGCCGGCGAACTCCTCGACGCCTCTGTCGTTGTGGGCGCGCACCCAGTCCAGCGACTGCTCGCCGGATACGTCCTCCAGCCATAGGTACGGGTCCTCAGCGTCGTGGGCAGGATTCGTAGGCATGGAAGTCATTGTGACCGCGACGGTACTGTGAGTTGAGTAACACCCACGGCTAAGGAGCAGCATCGATGACCGTTTTCGCACGTCCGGGTTCCGCAGGCGCGCTGATGAGCTACGAGTCCCGCTACGGGAACTTCATCGGGGGGCAGTGGGTGGCGCCGGTCGGCGGTGAGTACTTCGAGAACACCACGCCGGTCACCGGTCAGCCGTTCTGCGAGATCCCCCGCTCCACGGCGGCCGACATCGACCTGGCGCTCGACGCCGCGCACGCCGCCGCCCCGGCGTGGGGCAAGGCGTCCCCGGCCGAACGGGCCGATGTCTTGACCAAGATCGCCGACCGGATCGACCAACACCGCGAGGAGTTGGCCGTCGCCGAGGTGTGGGACAACGGCAAGCCGGTGCGGGAGACGCTGGCCGCCGACATCCCGCTGGCCGCGGATCACTTCCGCTACTTCGCCGCGGCGATCCGCACCCAGGAGGGTGCGCTGAGCCAGCTCGACAACGACACCGTCGCCTACCACTTCCACGAGCCGTTGGGTGTGGTCGGTCAGATCATCCCGTGGAACTTCCCGCTGCTGATGGCTGCCTGGAAGCTGGCACCCGCCCTGGCCGCCGGCAACGCGGTGGTGCTCAAGCCGGCCGAGCAGACCCCCGCCTCGATCCTGTTCCTGATGAGTCTGATCGGCGACCTGCTCCCGCCGGGAGTCGTCAACGTGGTCAACGGATTCGGTGTCGAGGCGGGCAAGCCGCTGGCGACCAGCAACCGGATCGCCAAGATCGGCTTCACCGGCGAGACCACCACAGGCCGGCTGATCATGCAGTACGCCAGCCAGAACATCATTCCGGTCACCCTGGAGCTGGGCGGCAAGAGCCCCAACATCTTCTTCTCCGATGTCCTGGCGGCCAATGACGACTTCCAGGACAAGGCGCTGGAAGGGTTCGCCGGATTCGCCCTCAACCAGGGCGAGGTGTGCACCTGCCCGTCGCGGTCGTTGGTCCAGGCCCCCATCTACGACGAGTTCCTGGAGCTGGCCGCGATCCGCACCAAGGCGATCCGCCAGGGCGATCCGCTCGACATCACCACGATGATCGGGGCGCAGGCCTCCAACGACCAGCTGGAGAAGATCCTGTCCTACATCGCGATCGGCAAGGAGGAGGGCGCCACCACCGTCACCGGCGGCGAACGCGCCGAGCTGGGCGGTGAGCTGTCTGGCGGCTACTACGTGCAGCCGACGATCTTCGCCGGCCACAACAAGATGCGTGTCTTTCAGGAGGAGATCTTCGGTCCGGTGGTGTCGGTGACGTCGTTCACCGACTACGACGACGCGATCGCCATCGCCAACGACACCATCTACGGGCTGGCCGCCGGGGTGTGGAGCCGCGACGGCAACACCGCCTACCGGGCCGGCCGCGACATCCAGGCCGGGCGGGTGTGGGTCAACTGCTACCACGCCTATCCCGCGCACGCGGCGTTCGGCGGCTACAAGCAGTCCGGGATCGGCCGGGAGAACCACAAGATGGTCCTCGACCACTACCAGCAGACCAAGAACCTGCTGGTGTCCTACTCCCAGTCGGCGAACGGTCTGTTCTGATGGACGCACCGGACCGGGTGCTGATCACCGATGCGGCCGCCGAGTTGGTGGCACGCCTGGTGGCTCGCCACGGTCCGGTGATGTTCCACCAGTCCGGCGGCTGCTGCGACGGGTCGGCGCCGATGTGCTATCCCGACGGCGATTTCATCATCGGCGACCATGACGTGCTGCTCGGCGTACTGGACACGACCGGCGTCGAAGTGCCGGTGTGGATCTCCGGTCCGCAGTTCGCCGCATGGAAGCACACCCAGCTGATCATCGACGTGGTGCCGGGCCGCGGGGCTGGGTTCAGCCTGGAGGCACCGGAGGGCCTGCGGTTCCTGACACGTAGCCGGGCCTTCACCGACGATGAGAACACCGCGCTGGACGCGGTGCGGGTGCTGACTGGGGCTGCTCACGCCGGCGCCGAGGTCGGGCGTGACTGCGGGGCAACATGGCTAACAGGAAAGTGATCGTCAGACGTTCAGTCTGTCGCTGAAGAACATGACTTCGTTGCCCACGTAACGCCGTTGCGCGGTGTAGTTGAGTCCGTATGACAGCGAAGCACTGTGTTGGTACATGTGACGGATGGGCTCCACATCGTCGTACGACACCACCCACGGGCGGGCGAACGTCTTCTTCTGTAGAGCGGCGGCGACAGCGACGTGATCGTCGTGCTCGTAGAAGTTGCGGTAGAGGTGCTTGCCCTTCATGTAGTAGGGGTACCGGCCACCGTCACGATCACATCCCGGTTGGGTTCGTTCACCCGGCGTGGCGATAGCTCTCCCGCTTCCCCGGGAATGACGGCGTCGATGTAGTGAGGTATGGCGATTTGCCGAGGGTTGCTCATGACCGGGTCGTTACCGCGCTGACCGGCGCCGCGGCCGTAAAATCTGCTGGTGTGATCCCGCTGCCGCGCCCCTGGCTGTTGAGCAGCGCCATGCTGGTCGGAGCGGCGGTCGGCGTCCTGATCGGGATCGGGATGACCCTGCTGGCCACGGTGCCACTGCGCCCGGATGCCGCGATCGCGCTGGTGCTCGGCGCGCCCAGTGTCGCGGGGCTGGTGCTGGTGTTCGTCTCCTCGCGCCGGTGGGTAACGGCACTGGGTGCGTTTCTTCTCGCGCTGGGCCTCGGCTGGTTCGGGGCTCTGGCGGCGATTCAGGTGGTGGCAGGTGTCTGACGCCGCCGACACCGGGTCGCTGCCGATGACCGAGCCGCTCTGGCCGCCGAGCTTCGACACCGGCCCGCACCCGACACCGCTGCCCGGGCCGGCTGACGAGCCGGTAGTCGCCGACGGGCCGGTTCCGGCGCCCGAGCCGCAGAGCCCCCCATCGAATTCGCCGCCGGGCAAGTCGGTCAAGCCCTCAAAGCCGCCCAAGCCGGTGGTCGTGACCGGGCAATACCAGTTCCTGAAGTGGTGGCAGCTGGCGCTGGTGCTGCTGGCGGTGTGGATCCCGGCGGCCGGAATCGGGCTGGGGCTGTTCTCCTGGTGGTTTTCGCTGGCCGACAAGACCCCGGCCGTCTTCGCCGTGGTGGTCTATGTGGCCGTGTGCATCGTCGCCGGGCTGATAGTGGCGATGGTGGGGGAGAAGCCGCTGGGGGCGGCGGTCGCGATCGCGCTGATGACGGCGGTGTTCGCGTCGGCTGTCGCCGCGGCACCGCTGTACGGCCACTACTTCTGCCTGCACGTGGACCGCTGCCTCGGCGGAATCATCCCGTACTGAGTCAGCCAAGCAATCAATACCAATAATTGGTATATTTCTTGTATGGGTAGGAACACGTCCTTCAGCCTGGATGAACACTTCAACGCGTTTATCGACGACGAGGTCGCGTCGGGACGATACCGGTCGGCAAGCGACGTGGTACGCGCCGCATTGCGGCTACTCGAGGACCGGGAGACACGCTTGACTGCCCTCCGCGAGGCGCTGATAGCTGGTGAAAATAGCGGAGCCTCCACGCCATTCGAGTTTGACGCATTCGTGTCGCGGAAGCGCGGGCGGTGAACAGATATGTGCTGTCGCCAGCTGCCCAGGCCGATCTGGAGCAAATCTGGGACTACACCTGCGAACAGTGGAATGACGATCAGGCCGAAGCGTATGTGCGCGTGATTCAGCAAGCTGTTGAGCTTGTGGCGGACAACCCGCTCATTGGGAGGTCTTGCGACGAGATTCGCGCCGGCTACCGGCGGCATACTGCGGGATCACACACGCTTTATTACCGTGTTGGCGCCGGTGGAAATCAGGTTGACGTGGTGCGCATCCTCCATAAGCGCATGGATGTTGACCGGCACCTCGACTGACGTGCGGTGGTCCAGGGGCCGAACAGTCGAATTTTCGTTCTGAACCGCCAATTCAACCAAGACCGGACAGCTGGCTTTCGGCCTTCGTGTGGGCAGCATCGGGCAAGGGCTGGGAGTCAGCTGTACGGGCTCAGCCGGAGCGCCAGCGGTCCTCTGGGGGCGTGTCGGTCTGCTGTGCCTCGTCCAGTTGCGCCACAACGTCGGCATCAACCACGGGCGTCTCGGCGAGAGTGTCGAGCAGCGCCGGGGTATTGAACGGATTGGCCAGCCGAACGCCCTCGATAACCTGCCCGTCGTTGAGATCTTCAGTCCACAAAGTGTGGCAGCGTAATTCGGCGGCACTGCGCACAATCATCGCGTCCCAGAAGGAGAGCTGGTGCCGAGTCGACCACATCGCCGCGGCGACGACGTCATCGGGCAGCGGGGAGTGGACCCGCCATCGGGATAGGCTCTTCATCCGTTCAGCTGCGGACTCGGGGTCGATCGGTTTAGCCACCTTGCGTGTCACGTTGACGTAGAACTCCTGCAGAACCTGAACGCTCAGGGCACCGCAGCGTTCACGCCACAGCCGGTCAACCAACGCGCGGGCAGCCTCATGTCGTTCACCGGCGGTCGCGTCATAGGCGTAGAGCAAGACGTTCGTGTCGACGAACTCCATGTCAGTGCTCGTGAAGGTCGTCCCGCGACCAGGTGATCGGCCCTATCTGAAGGCCGGCACCCCCGTTCATCATCCGGTGTTCGAGGTCAGCCACGTCGTCATAGTCGCGCACCTCACCGACAAGTTGCTCAAGCAACCGTGCGACCAAGCTTGACACCGACATGTCGCGCTGAGCCGCCAACACCTTGGCGCGGCGAACTAGCTCCGCCGGCATGGTCAGCGTGATGTTCTTCGATGTCATGTGTTTCAGTGTAGCACTGAAACACCGACTTTGAATCGGCAGCTTTCGACCCGCCCACCGCCACTGCCCGTGACCGGCGTGGCCCGATAGGGTGGGCACGTGACCCACTTTGACGTCGTAGTTCTCGGAGCTGGTCCCGGCGGATATGTGGCGGCCATTCGCGCCGCGCAGCTGGGCTTGAACACCGCCATCATCGAGCCGAAGTACTGGGGCGGGGTCTGCCTCAACGTCGGCTGCATTCCCTCGAAGGCGCTGCTGCGCAACGCCGAGCTGGCGCATATCTTCTCGCGCGAGGCCGCCACGTTCGGGATCGGCGGCACGGCCACCTTCGACTACGGCGCCGCGTTCGATCGCAGCCGCAAGGTCGCCGAGGGCCGGGTGGCCGGCGTGCACTTCCTGATGAAGAAGAACAAGATCACCGAGATCCACGGCTACGGCACGTTCACCGATGCGAACACACTGTCGGTGGCGCTCAATGACGGTGGTACCGAGACGGTTACGTTCGCCAACGCCATCATTGCCACCGGGTCGAGCACCCGGCTGGTGCCGGGCACCTCGCTGTCGGACAACGTCGTCACCTACGAGCAACTGATCCTGAGCCGAGAACTGCCGAAATCGATCATCATTGCCGGCGCCGGGGCGATCGGCATGGAGTTCTCCTACGTGCTGGCCAACTACGGCGTGGACGTCACCGTGGTGGAGTTCCTGCCGCGCGCGCTGCCCAACGAGGACGCCGACGTGTCCAAGGAGATCGAGAAGCAATTCAAGAAGCTGGGCGTGAAGATCCGCACCGGAACCAAGGTCGAAAGCATCACCGATGACGGGTCAACGGTGTCGGTGGTGGTCAGCAAGGACGGCCAGACTGAAACGCTGCAGGCCGACAAGGTGTTGCAGGCCATCGGATTTGCCCCCAACGTCGACGGCTATGGGCTGGAGGCGGCGGGTGTCGCGCTGACCGAGCGCCGCGCCATCGGTGTCGGCGAGTACCTGCAGACCTCGGCGCCGCATATTTATGCCATAGGTGACGTCACCGGACTGCTGCAGTTGGCGCACGTCGCCGAGGCGCAGGGCGTGGTGGCTGCCGAGACTATCGGCGGGGCCGAAACCATGTCGCTGGGTGACTACCGGATGATGCCGCGGGCCACCTTCTGCCAGCCGCAGGTGGCCAGCTTCGGGCTCACCGAGGAGCAGGCCAAGGCCGAGGGTTACGACGTCAAGGTGGTGAAGTTCCCGTTCACCGCCAACGGCAAGGCACACGGTGTCGGCGACCCGAGCGGGTTCGTGAAGTTGATCGCCGACGCCCGCTACGGCGAGCTGATCGGCGGACACCTGGTCGGCCACGATGTGTCGGAGTTGCTGCCGGAGCTGACCCTGGCGCAGAAGTGGGATCTGACGGCCAACGAGCTGGCCCGCAATGTGCACACCCACCCGACCATGTCCGAGGCGCTGCAGGAGTGCTACCACGGCCTGACCGGCCACATGATCAACTTCTGACGGCGACGCGGCGGGCCCAGCTGTTGAATGCCGTGCCGGTGCGGGGGCAGGCGCAATTTCGGTGAAACTGCCAAGTGTCTGAAGACTGCGCGTAGGTTTGGGCATGTCGCCGACAGTGACCGCGCCGAGGCGGTGGGGACGCCGAAACCGCGATCACCGGTCAATGACGGCCGACGGTCCCTGCGGGGAGATCGGGTGCCGGACTGCCAGTCATGCAGTCCTTCGTGACGCGGAGGAATGTTCAGGTGGGTGTTCAGGGTTGGTTGGTTGACTTCGGAGCGCTGCCGCCCGAAATTAACTCCGGCAGAATCTATTCCGGGCCAGGCTCTGCGCCCATGTACGCCGTCGCCAGTGCCTGGGCTGGGTTGGCCAGCGAGTTGCATTCCGCGGCTGCCTCGTATGAAACGGTGATCTCGGATCTGACGAGCGCGGGTTGGCACGGCCCCTCGTCGGAGTCGATGGCTGCCGCGGCGGGACCGTATGCGGCATGGCTGGCTGCCACGGCGGCGCAGGCCGAGCGGACGGCTGGGCAGGCCAAATCGGCGGCGGGCGCCTACGAGGCCGCCTTCGCTGCGACGGTGCCGCCGCCGGTGATCGCGGACAACCGGATTCTGACGGCGACATTGATCGCGACCAACATTCTGGGGCAGAACGCCGCGGCGATCGCCGCCGCCGAAGCGCGGTATGCCGAGATGTGGGCCCAGGATGCCGTGGTGATGTACGGCTATGCCGGAGCCTCCGCTGCCGCAACCCAGCTGGGTTTGTTCACCTCACCGCCACCCATCACCGACGGCGCCGGCCTATCCGCTGCGCCGAACGCGATGGCGTCGGCCACCGGGTCTGCGGTTGCCACCGCTGTGCAAGGCCTTACCGCTGGGGCTGCTGCGCCCACGGCGGCTGGGTCCGGCTTGACCGAAATCTTGACCACTCTGACCAATCTCATCAACACGATTTCGGGGCCCTACACCCCGCTTGGTGTCGCGAGTTTGGTGAAGAGCTGGTGGCAGGTCAGCATCAGTATTCCCAACCTGGGCAACGGCATACAAAGCCTGGGTCCGTTCCTCAATCCCAAGATTCCGACAGGCCTCCTGACGCCACTGCTCTCCAGCGAGCTGCTGACAAACTCATTCCCGCACCTGGCGACGCCGACGGCGGTGGTGGCACGGGCGGGGCTGATCGGATCGCTGTCTGTCCCGCAGAATTGGGCCGCCAACGTACCCGCGATCCGTTCGGTGACAACGGCTTTGGATGCGGTGGCAGTGAGCAGCGGTCCTGCGCTTGCCGGTGAGGCGCAGAGTGCCATGTTCGGCGAGATGGCTCTGTCGAGCGTCGCCGGGCGGGCGCTCGGAGGGGGTGCCACTACGGCGATCGCCGGACCGGCCGGCCGGGGTACGCACGCGGGCGCCCGCGCGCCCGGCCGGCCGGTCAGTCGCGTGCTCGCCGGCGGGTCCGGCCGCCTCACCAGCGAGGAGGTGGCCGAGGAAATCGCCACCACCTCCACCGTCATCGTGATCCCGCCGAGCCACAAGTAGCCGTCGGCTCAGGAAGGCAGGAAGGAAAGAGCCATGTTCCTCGGGGATTTCGCCGCGTGGCCGCCGGAGATCATCTCCGGTCAGATCCATACCGGCCCGGGTTCGGGGTCGCTGCTGGAGGCGGCCGCCGCGTGGGACCGGTTGGCCGCGGAGCTGAACTCGTCGGCGGCCGCCTATAGCGGAGTGATCGCCGGGCTGGCCGGCGAGTCGTGGCTGGGTCCGTCATCGGCGTCGATGGCGGCCGCTGTCGCGCCCTATGTGAGCTGGATGTCGACCACGGCTGCTCAGGCGGCGCAGGCCGGGGCCGAGGCCCGGGTCGCCGCCGCGGCCTATGAGACGGTGCTCGCGGCCACGGTGACACCGGCGATGATTGCGGCCAACCGCAGTCAGCTGATGTCGCTGATGGCGACCAACGTCATGGGACAGAACTCCGCGGCGATCGCCGCCACCGAAGCTCAGTACGGGCAGATGTGGGCGCAAGACGTCGCCGCAATGGTCGGTTACGCCAACGCGTCGACCGCCACCGGGAGCCGGTTGACGCTGTTCACCAAACCACCTCAAACCAGCAGCGGCGGCGCGCAGGCGACCGATGCGCCCGGCCCCGCGGCGACGGGCGCCCTGCAGTCGATACTCGATCTCATCAACGACCTCACCGCGGGTTACAAGAATTTCTGGGAGGCATTGCTGGGAGCACCTGCATCGGCCCTGTGGGAGGCGTTCTACGGCTTCGCCGCGACCGTAGGCAACCAAGCCACCTGGACCAATGTCGTCAACAGCACGACCAGCCTGGGTATCGGGCAGTTCAAGAACTTCTACCGGGCACCGGTGGTCGCGGTCTCGAAGTCGCCGCTACGGGCCGGCCTTTCCGGGCCCGGCTTGAGATCCCTGGCGGGTGGTGTCGCAACGACCGTTTCGGCCAGTGCGGGCAGCGCGCCGGCGGTCGGGGCGCTATCGGTGCCACCGAGCTGGGCAGGCGCCAGCCCGGCCATCAGGCTGGCCTCCGCGGCGTTCCCGGGCACCGCGGCGGCCGCGGTTCCGGGGGCCGGATTACCGGCCGCGCTACCCGGTGAGGCGGCATTGGGCGCGATGACGGGCGGCATGCTGGGCAGTCCAGCCGCTCGGGTAGTCAGCTCGGCCAAAGTCCCCTCGAAGGTGCCCACCGCCAAACGGCTCAAAGAGCCGGTTCAACTCGACCGCCTCATCGAATGCCTGCAAGAGCAGCCCGATGCGGTTCAGCATTGGACGGTCGATGAAGCCGGGCTCGACGACCTCGTTGCGGAGCTGACCTTGAAACCCGGCATACACGCGGTTCACGTCCTGGATGAGGACGAGGCCGCGGTGGTTCCCGGTCAGGTAGGTACGAGCAACCGCGACTATGCGGCACCGTAGCGGCGGCGTGATGAAGTTTCCACTGGTGCTGCTCGCTATCGCGGCAGGGATCGGGTTCGCCGTACCCGTGCATGCTGAGCCCACTGACACCACCGACCCGGCGGGCGACGATTCGGCCTTCCTCGCAGAACTGCAGAAAGCGGGAATCGCCTCTCCCGACGACAACGGCGCTGTCGAGGCCGGCAAAACGGTGTGCCGGTTGGCCAACCACGGCGAAACGGCTCTGCAAGTGCTCAACGACCTGCGAGCTGCCGACCCGGAACTGTCGCTGCAGGGCGCGGCGATGTTCGTCACGATCGCCGCGCGGACGTATTGCCCGCATCAGCTCGACAAGCTTGATTCGTGACCGGTGCGCTCAACCCCCGAGAAGCCCGAAAACCCCGAATCCCACCACCATGCCGGCCACGTTCGCGCAGGCGTTGACCGCGTCGTTGCTCATCCATCGCCAGCCTGTGGACGCCGTTGTCGGGGCGCCGCAGTGCAGGCCGTCCTCGACGGTGGCGCCGCACGTGGCGCACTGGAAGCGGGCCTGTACGGTGGCGCCGATCAAGGTGTCGACCAGGGAGCCGACGACGCCGGCCGCCAGGCCCACCGGCACCATCGCGAGACCACCGAACAGGGCTCCGAAGGCGCCGACGGCCAGTGCCCCCAGCACCGTCGCGGCCGAACCCAGTGGGGATACCGCCCCCGAGGTGCCCTTGGGCACCCGCGCCCAGGTGCGCAGTGACAGCGGCTCTCGGGAGGAGAAGCGGCCGATCTCCGAGGCCCAGGAGTCGGCGATGCCGGCCGCGATCCCGCCGATCGACACGGCGTACCAGAGCGGGTGGCGGGTGAACGCGTAGCCGATCACCGGAATCAGCACCGGAAGGCCGGCATTCACCGCCACCTGGCTCATGGTGCGCATGCCCGCGGTCCGGACGGGGCGGCGATACGCGGTGAGCAGGCTGGTCAGCGAGAAGAACAACGCGGCCGGGATGATCCAGGCCCACCCGCCGAGGCCGACGGCCACTCCGGCGATCAGGCCACCGCTCAGTGCACCGGGTAGATCCAGCCAGCGCATCCGCAGCATGAAAGGCACGATGGCGCAGCCGAATACCACTGCGGCCAGCCACCGTAGCGCGTCGTCGGTCGACAGCTCCCGCGCCACGTGCAGCAGTAGCGCGACCCACGGTGTGATCAGCAGGTTGTCCGCCGCGGGCAGCACCAGAAGTTCCACCGCGGCTGTGGTCATCGCAACGAACAGCGAAACCGACACCGCCATAAACATATTCAGTTCAAGGCCGACACGGCAGAACACCCACGACACCGCGAACGCGATGACCACGAAGGCCACCGACCCCTCCAGTGAGCGCACCCCGCCACCGGCTTCGACCCGGTGCCTGCCGTAGCGGTCCCCGATCAGCGCCGCACCGGCGTCGGCCAGCCCCAGCACCACCACGCCTGCTGCGATGGCGACCCGATCCGGCCAGAACGCCAGCACCGCGACCAACGCTCCGGCGGCGAAGCCCACCAGTCCGTAATCGCGCGACCGGGTGCCGTCGAAGACGCCGGGCACCGGGATCAGACCGCGCTCCACGATGACCGTCAAGGCCGCCGTTGCGGCGGCCAGCACGCCGGCCACCACCATCCCGTGCGACAACTGGAAGGCCGCCAGGGCGGCGAACAGCCCGCACAGCGCGTGGGGAATCTTGCGGGTGACCAAGGGACTGGCCCCCCGTCGTGCCAGTGCGCGCCCGACCACGATCAGGACCGCTGCGATCAGCAGGACCCCGCCCCCGGCGACGGCCAGGTCGTGGCTCACGGTAGCGGTCACGCAGGACTACTCATCGAAGTCCAGCGGAACCCGCAGTGCGCTCAGTGTGGCGGCCAGTGCGTCGTATTGGCTGGTCAGCATAACGAATTCGATCAGCCGGGGGCGATCCAGATGTTCGGCCAGCTGTGCCCAGGTGGCATCGGAGAGCGTGCGGGTTCCCACCAGTTCGTCGACCCCGGTCAGCAACACCCGCTGCCGGTCGTTGAGCCCGTCCGCGCTGGGGCCTTCGAAGATGCGCGTCTGGGTGGCGTCGTCGATCCCCACTGCCCGGGCCATCCGGCGATGGTGCTGCAGTTCGTACCGGCTGTCGCGCAGGTGCCCCACCCGCAGGATCACCAACTCGGTGTCGCGGTTCGAGAGCTTGCCGCCCCGCATGAGCATCCCGCCGAACGGCAGCCAGGACCACATCAATCGCCGGTTCTGGCCGAGGGTGGTGAACAGGTGCGCCCGGGGTACGTGCTGACGCAGGGCGACGACTTTGCACACCAGCCAGTTCGTGACACCGAGGTCGCGCAGGCCGGGGGAGTCGGGGATACGAAGAGTCACCGCTGTTGCTTTACCAGATACGGCGAGACACTGCTGCGATGTTCGTTGAGATCCAGGTCACGGCCCAACGCGGGGAAGGCCCGCTGCGGGCAGTTGTCGTGGTCGCAGACTCGGCAGCCCACCCCGATCGGGGTGGCCGGGACGTCGTGGCCGGCCGCCAGATCCAGGCCTTCGGAGTAGACCAGCCGGTGTGCGTGGCGCAGTTCGCAGCCGAGCCCGATCGCGAAGGTCTTGTCCGGCTGGCCCCAGCGGGAGGCCCGGCGTTCGACGGTTCGCGCCACCCACATGTACTTGCGACCGTCGGGCATCTCGGCGATCTGTACCAGGATCTTTCCCGGGTTGCCGAATGTCTCGTAGACATTCCACAGCGGGCAGGTACCGCCGCTGGAAGAGAAGTGGAAGCCGGTGGCTGACTGTCGTTTTGACATGTTGCCGGCCCGGTCGACCCGGACGAAGGAGAACGGCACACCCCGCATCGACGGCCGCTGCAGGGTGGACAGTCGGTGGGCGATGGTCTCGTAGCTGACTCGGTAGAACGCCGACAGCCGTTCGATGTCGTAGCGGAACGTCTCGGCGCTGTCGTGAAACTGCCCGTACGGCAACACGATCGCCGCCGCGAAATAGTTGGCCAACCCGAGCCGGGCCAGGGTGCGGGAATCCTTCGAGGTGAACTTGCCCTCTTCGACCATGGCCGAGATCTGGTCGTCGAACTCCAGGTAGGCCAGTTCGGCGGCCATCTTGAACACTCGCTGCCCCCAGGACAGGTGGTTGGAGATGTCCAATGTCCGGGTTTCGGCGTCGTAGCGGTGCAGCACCGTCTCGCCCAGATCAATGCGACGGTTGATCCGAACGCCGTGCACCTCGGTGAGTCGATTGGCCAGTTCGACGGCCAATTCGCCCTGGTGTCTGCGCATCCGGGTGGCCAGATCTTCGGCAGCGGTGTCGAGTTCGTGCAGGTAGTTCTGGCGTTGATAGAAGTAGTCCCGAACCTCTTCGTGCGGCATGGTGATCGCGCCGGTGCCGCTGCCGTCGGAGAAGCGCTCCTCGGTGGCCGCGGCGAGTTGGGCCGTGGTAATCCGATAACGGCGGTGCAGGTTGACCAGCGCGTGAGCCAATTTGGGGTGGGCGCTGACCAATTCGGCCATCTCGGCCAGGTCCACATCGATGTCGAGGTCGCGGTCCATGGCGACCTCGCGCAACTCGGCGACCAGCCGGGTGTCGTCCTGGGAGGCGAAGAAGCTGGCGTCCACTCCGAACACCTCGGCGATCCGGAGCAGCACCGCGACGGTCAGCGGCCGTACGTCATGCTCGATCTGGTTGAGGTAGCTCGGTGAGATCTCCAGCATCTGGGCCAGTGCAGCCTGACTGAACCCGCGTTCGCTGCGCAGCTGGCGCACCCGGGCTCCGACATACGTCTTGGCCACCCAACCGACCCTACCTGCTGCGAAGACGGCATTCGCATTGTTGGCATGGCATGATCCGCTCAGGGAAAGACCACGGGAGCATCGATGCAGCAGACGCAGGAGCCGACCGGCCTGGCCAAGGTTTTGATGCCGGTGCCGGACCCGCATCCCGACGTGTTCGACCGGCAGTGGCCGTTGCGGGTCGCCGACATCGATCGCCTGGGCCGCCTGCGGATGGACGCGGCCGCCCGTCATATCCAGGACATCGGCCAGGATCAGTTGCGCCAGATGGGATATGAGGCCACCCACCCCTTGTGGATCGTCCGGCGAACCATGATGGACCTGATTCGTCCGATCGAGTTTCAGGACCTGCTGCGGATACGGCGTTGGTGTTCGGGCGCCTCCAACCGCTGGTGTGAGATGCGCGTGCGTATCGACGGAATGCGCAAGGGTGGCTTGGTCGAGGCTGAGTCGTTCTGGATCAACATCAACCGGGAGACCCAGGGTCCGGCGCGCATGTCGGACGATTTCCTGGCCGCGCTGATGCGCACCACCACCGTCGATCGGCTGCGCTGGAAGGCCTACCTGAGTCGCGGGAACCGTGACGTGAGAAGCGGGGCGGACGAGATCCACGAGTATCCGGTCCGGGTCACCGATATCGACCTGTTCGATCACATGAACAACTCGGTGTACTGGAGCGTGGTCGAGGACTATCTGTCGAGCTATCCCGAGCTGCTCGCGGCGCCGCTGCGAGTCAACTTGGAGCACGAAGCCCCGGTCGCGCTGGGCGACAAACTAGAGATCGTCTCCCACGTCCACCCGGCCGGATCGACCGATCAGTTCGGGCCCGGATTGGTCGATCGCACTGTTAGAACGCTCACATACCTGGTGGGCGAAGAGGTCAAAGCCCTCGCCGCAATCTTCCCGCTGTAACACGTTCTAGTCAGTACGGGCGTACTGCTGAAACGTGCGCTGACCTGTGCGGATATGTTACCGGCCGGTAGCTTTTTGGTGGATTTCACGACGGATTTTCCCTAGCGTTCTTCGCAAACTTCGCAATTTGTTGGCGATGCGTGGCTGAACTTGGCAACAGAAACGGCTGGACCTGGTCAGATGTCCTGTGTCAAGGTCGCATTAACACACCAGTGAATTGGTTGGGGTGTTAGCAAAGCCGGGGAAGCAATTCTCGGGCTCGGCGACCCCGACCGATCCAGAACGCAAAGGAGCGCATCCTATGTCGACCGTTGGCACGCCGAAGAGCCCCGAGCAGATCCAGCACGACTGGGACCACAACCCGCGTTGGAAGGGTGTCACCCGCACCTACTCCGCAGCGGATGTCGTCGCGCTCCAGGGCCACGTCGTCGAAGAGAACACCCTGGCCCGTCGTGGCGCCGAGGTGCTGTGGGAGCAGCTGCACGACCTGGACTACATCAACGCCCTGGGCGCGCTGACCGGCAACATGGCCGTCCAGCAGGTTCGGGCCGGCCTGAAGGCCATCTACCTGTCCGGATGGCAGGTCGCCGGTGACGCCAACCTGTCCGGCCACACCTACCCCGACCAGAGCCTCTACCCGGCCAACTCGGTGCCGCAGGTGGTGCGCCGGATCAACAACGCACTGCTGCGTGCCGACGAGATCGCCAAGGTCGAGGGCGACACCTCGGTGGACAACTGGCTGGCCCCGATCGTGGCCGACGGCGAGGCCGGCTTCGGAGGCGCGCTCAACGTCTACGAGCTGCAGAAGGCGATGATCGCCGCCGGTGTCGCGGGTTCGCACTGGGAGGACCAGCTGGCCTCGGAGAAGAAGTGTGGCCACCTGGGCGGCAAGGTGTTGATCCCCACCCAGCAGCACATCCGGACCCTGACCTCGGCCCGTCTGGCCGCCGACGTCGCCGACGTGCCGACCGTGGTGATCGCCCGGACCGACGCCGAGGCTGCCACCCTGATCACCTCCGACGTCGACGAGCGCGACCAGCCGTTCATCACCGGTGAGCGGACCGCTGAGGGCTTCTACTACACCAAGAACGGTCTGGAGCCGTGCATCGCGCGCGCCAAGGCCTACGCGCCGTACGCCGACCTGATCTGGATGGAGACCGGTACCCCGGACCTGGAGCTGGCCCGCAAGTTCGCTGAGGGCGTCAAGTCGGAGTTCCCGGACCAGATGCTGGCCTACAACTGCTCGCCGTCGTTCAACTGGCGTCAGCACCTGGACGACGCGACCATCGCGAAGTTCCAGAACGAGCTGGGCGCCATGGGCTTCAAGTTCCAGTTCATCACCCTGGCCGGCTTCCACGCGCTGAACTACTCGATGTTCGATCTGGCCCACGGTTACGCCCGCAAGCAGATGAGCGCCTACGTCGAGCTGCAGGAGCGCGAGTTCGCCGCCGAGGAGCGGGGCTACACCGCCACCAAGCATCAGCGCGAGGTCGGCGCCGGGTACTTCGACCGGATCGCCACCACTGTGGACCCGACCTCGTCGACCACGGCGCTGGCCGGCTCCACCGAAGAGGGCCAGTTCCACTGAGTCGAGTGGCGCCAGCCACGAGGCCACCAGCGCGCCGAGCAGACGCAGACTCGCGTAGTTGCCGCTCAGGTAGTGAGAGTTTGTGTCTGCTCGCGGCGAAGAGATTTCCCGCGGTGGAAGTCGGATTGCACCGCGGGGGAGTTGACAGCGCAGGCCCCGCCCAGCCAGCCTGGGCGGGGCCTGTTGCTGCCATGCGACTGACGAGACTGAAAGGGAGACCGTGTCGATCCAACGAGTAGGTGTTGTCGGAGCCGGGCAGATGGGCGCCGGAATCGCCGAGGTGTCGGCGCGTGCCGGCGTCGAGGTGAAGGTCTTCGAGACCACCGAGGCACTGGTCACCGCTGGCCGCAGCCGAATCGTCAAGTCGCTGGAGCGCGGCGTGAGCGCGGGCAAGATCACCGAGCGCGAGCGCGACGACGCCGTCGGCAACCTGACTTTCACCACCGAGCTCGGCGACCTGGCCGACCGTCAGCTGGTCATCGAGGCCGTCATCGAGGACGACACCGTCAAGGCGAAGATCTTCGCCGAGCTGGACCGGGTGATCACTGACCCGGATGCCGTGCTCGCGTCGAACACCTCGTCCATCCCGATCATGAAGATCGCCGCCGCCACGCAGAACCCGCAGCGGGTGTTGGGCCTGCACTTCTTCAACCCGGTTCCGGTGCTGCCGCTGGTCGAGCTGGTCAGCACGCTGGTCACCGACCCCGCCGCCGCCGACCGCACCGAGGAGTTCGCCAGCGCGGTGCTGGGCAAGCAGGTGGTGCGCTGCTCGGACCGCTCCGGTTTCGTGGTGAATGCCCTGCTGGTGCCCTACCTGCTGTCGGCTGTCCGCATGCTCGAGTCCGGATTTGCCACCGTCGAGGACATCGACAAGGCGATCGTCGCCGGCCTTTCGCACCCGATGGGCCCGCTGCGGCTGTCGGACCTGGTCGGCCTGGACACGCTGAAGCTGATCGCGGACAAGATGTACGAGGAGTTCAAGGAGCCGCTCTACGCCGCGCCGCCGCTGCTGCTGCGCATGGTGGAGGCCGGCCAGCTGGGCAAGAAGTCCGGCCGGGGTTTCTACACCTACTGATTGGCTAGTGCGCGGGGCTGACGCCGAAGGCAACCAACAGGGTTTGCCCTCCATGGGCGAGTCGAACGGCGACGCCGTGCGGGTCAACCCGGTCGGCGATAGGAGATTCAGCCGCCCAAGAGATACAGGGATCCCTGGTATTCGGCAATGCCCGATGGGCGAGACCAGGTCAGCGGGCAGGCGACGCTCTGGCCGCTCGCCGCCACGGCAGTATCGGCGACGGGTGCGGCCCGGCGTTGAACTTCTCCAGCGATCCGCCCACCTCGACGATCCCGCACAGCGCATTCCAGGTCATCATCGTCAGGTAGTCGATCAGGTCGTCGGCGCTCATCCGCGGGTCCAGCAGCCACGAGTGAGTGGCCAGCTGCACTCCGCCGACGGTCATGTACGCCCACGGCTCGACCCCGCGGGTGTCCATCCCGACAGCGTTCATGCGGCGGCGCAGCATCACCGCGAGCATCCGGGCGATGATGCGCTCGGAGTCGGCGATCACCTTGCTCTTGCTGGCCGAGCTGTTGGCCATCACGAACCGGTAGGGCTCGGGTTCGTTGGCCACGGTCTGCACGTATACCCGGATGATCTCGCGGACCAAGTCGAACCCATCCAGGTTCGCCGACAACGCCGACGCCATATTCGGGATCAGCGTGGTCTGCGCGAAGCGCATCATCACCGCGGTGGTGAGGTCGTTCTTGTCGACGAAGTAGCGGTACAGGACGGTCTTGGAGACGCCGATCTCCGCGGCGATCTCGTCCATGCTCACATAGCGGCCGCGGCGCCGGATCGCCTCGATCGTTCCGTCGATGAGGTCGTTGCGGCGGTCGACCTTGTGCTGATGCCAGCGCCGCTTGCGACCGTCGGTCTTGGCGGTACCGGCCTGGAGCTGCTCTGCCACTATCGCGGATTCCCATCCCTAGACGTAATAGATAATACGGGCTGGTCCAGCAAACTTTGTGGTCCGGTAACAGTTACCGGTGGTTTAGCGAGGCTCGACGGAGGAGAGTCGAAGCTGGAACCGCCGCATGTACCCGGTGGTTTAGCGAGGCTCGACGGAGGAGAGGCGAAGCTGGAACCGCCGCATGTACCCGGTGGTTTAGCGAGGCTCGACGGAGGAGAGTCGAAGCTGGAACCGCCGCATATACCCCGCCGCGCGGATGGCGGATGATGGTGGGGTGGTGCATCCAGAGAATCAGCCGAGTTGGCCGGGCGCCGCGCAAACCATGCAGTCCTTGGCGCAGTCGTTCGCGGGCGCCGATCCGGACGCGGACGCGGTCCGATTGCGTGATCTGCGCCGGATGAAAGTGGTGGCGCTGAGTTTCCTGCTCGGCGCCACGGTGGTCTTCCTGCTGTGCCGATGGGCGCAGGCCGGCGGCGCCGCTGCCTGGGTGGGGTACGTCGGCGCCGCCGCCGAGGCCGGCATGGTCGGTGCGCTGGCGGACTGGTTCGCGGTCACCGCACTGTTCAAGCACCCGCTGGGCATTCCTATCCCGCACACCGCGATCATCAAGCGTAAGAAGGATCAGCTCGGGGAGGGGCTGGGCACCTTCGTGCGGGAGAACTTCCTGTCGCCGCCGGTGATCGAGACCAAGCTGCGCGACGCGCAGATCGCCGGCCGGGTGGGCAAGTGGCTGGCGGAGCCGGCGCATGCCGAGCGGGTTGCCGCCGAGACCTCGACCGTGCTGCGGGTCCTGATCGAGATGCTGCGCGACGACGACGTCCAGGACGTGATCGACCGGATGATCGTGCAACGCATCGCCGAGCCGCACTGGGGTCCGCCGGTGGGCCGGGTTCTGGGTTCCCTGCTGGCGGAGAACCGGCAGGAGGCGTTGATCCAGCTGCTGGCCGACCGGGCCTTCCAGTGGTCGCTCAATGCCGGCGAAGTCATCCAGCGGGTGGTGGAGCGCGATTCGCCGACGTGGTCGCCGCGGTTCGTCGACCACCTGGTCGGCGACCGCATCCACCGTGAACTGATGGATTTCACCGACAAGGTGCGCCGTAATCCTGATCACGAATTGCGGCGCAGCGCGACCCGATTCCTGTTCGAATTTGCCGACGACCTACAGCATGACCAGGCGACCATCGCGAAAGCCGACGCGGTCAAAGAGCAGCTGATGGCCCGCGAGGAAGTCGCCAACGCCGCGGCGACGGCTTGGCGGACACTCAAGCGGCTGGTGCTTGAGGGAGTTGACGACCCGTCCAGCGCCCTACGGACCCGGGTGGCCGCGACCGTGGTCCAGTTCGGAGAGTCGTTGCGCGACAAGGCCGAACTGCGCGACAAGGTAGACAACTGGATCGTGCGGGCCGCCCAACATCTGGTGGGCCATTACGGCGTGGAGATCACCGCGATCATCACCGAGACCATCGAGCGCTGGGATGCCGCCGAGGCGAGCCGGCGAATCGAACTGCACGTCGGGCGTGACTTGCAGTTCATTCGGATCAACGGCACGGTGGTCGGCTCGTTGGCCGGCCTGGCGATCTACACCGTAGCTCAACTAATGTTCTGACCTGCGCTAGCAAGTGCTTGCAAAAGTTAGCACCAGGCCGTATCGTGGCACGTGTCAGCAATCGCCAGTCCACGAAAGGGGTCACCGGTGTCGCAGGATGACAAGCTCGCCGCAGCGGTCTCCACGGCAGCGGCGGATATCGGTAGCTTCATCCGGTCCCAGCGCGAAGCCGCGCAGGTGTCCATGCGTCAGCTGGCCGACAAGGCCGGCGTCAGCAACCCGTATCTGAGCCAGATCGAGCGTGGACTGCGTAAGCCTTCTGCTGACGTCCTCAACCAGATCGCAAAGGCTCTAAGGGTTTCCGCCGAAGTGCTCTACATCAGGGCGGGAATTTTGGAACCGAGTGAGAAGAGCGAGGTTCGTGACGCTGTGATTTCCGACGCGGCGATCACGGAACGGCAAAAGCAGGTTCTGCTCGACATCTACACCTCCTTCGTCCAGCAGAACGAAGCCGACGGTGAGGAGACGCCACCTGATTGATCCTCTTTCGTTCTCCTGACCGATCTACCTACGCACGATTTCAACCCGAAAGGAACCCGACATGGCCGAGAACCCGACCATCGAAGAACTGAAGGCCCCGCTGCTCGCCGCCCTCGGCGCCGCCGACCTGGCGCTGGCCACCGTCAACGACCTCGTAGCCAACCTGCGCGATCGCGCCGGCGAAGCCCGCGAGGACGCCAGCACCCGAGTTGAGGAGAGCCGCGCTCGCCTGACCAAGCTGCAGGAAGATCTGCCGGAGCAGCTCGCCGAGCTGCGGGAGCGCTTCACCGCCGACGAGCTGCGCAAGGCTGCCGAGGGCTACGTGGAGGCTGCCAGCGACCGGTACAACGACCTGGTGGCGCGCGGTGAGGCCGCCCTGGTGCGGCTGCGCAGCCAGTCCGGTCTGGACGACGCTTCGGCGCAGGTGGAAGGCTACGTCGACCAGGCCGTGGAGCTGACCCAGGAAGTGCTGGGCAACGTCGCGTCGCAGACCCGTGAGGTCGGCGAGCGTGCCGCCAAGCTGGTCGGCATTGAGCTGCCCAAGAAGGAAGAGTCCGCGCCGGCTCCCGCCAAGAAGGCTCCGGCTGCCAAGAAGGCTGCCCCGGCTGCCAAGAAGGCTCCGGCCAAGAAGGCCCCGGCCGCCAAGAAGGCTCCGGCCAAGAAGGTCACCCAGAAGTAGTCGCAGTTCGACGCCCGGGACGGTACCCGCCTAGGCTTGCAGCGTGATCGCTGCGACCCTGGTGGGTACCGTCCTTATCTTTTTGAGGTGGGCCGTCTTCGCGACGTCGGTGTACGCCTTCGTCCACGCCGCAATGCAACGTGCCGACGCCTACACCGCCGCCGACAAGCTCACCAAGCCGGTCTGGCTGGTGATCCTCGGGGTGTGCGGGCTGCTGGCATTGGTGTTGGACGTAATGGGGATGGCGATTGCGGCCTGCGCGGCCGGGGTCTACCTGGTGGACGTGCGACCCCGACTTCTTGAGGTCCAAGGCAAGTCCCACTAGCCCATGCTGCGTGCGTTCGTCCTTACGGGCTTGGGTACCGCGGCCGCGATGTTGGGTGGTGCGCCGGCCACCGCTGACACCGGGTTCTTCGGCTATGTCGACCACACCGAGTGGGTCAGCTACGACGGCCGGACGAGTCTGCGGGTGTACCCGACACCGGCTGCGCGGGCGACGGCCCTCCGGCTCGACACCGACGGTGCGGGTGAACAGGCTTGGCGAGATGTGCTCGCCAGCGCTCCCGACGCCGATACCCCAGGCATGCGCGACCAGTTCCTCTGCCACTGGAGCTATGCCGAGTTCGCTCGACCAGGCAAGACCAGCTGGAACCTCGAGCCGTGGCGCCCCGTCGTCGACGGCGTGACCATGCTCGAATCCGGATGCAATCCGGGTGCCGCCGAGGAGGCCTTCTGATGACGCTGATACCCGGGCGCCGGTGGAACCGTGACCAGGTGGCGCAACTGGTGGACCACACGCTGCTCAAACCCGAGGCCACCATGGCCCAGGTTGCGGCCGTGGTCGCCGAGGCGGCCGAACTCGGTGTCGCCGCGGTCTGCGTGTCGCCGTCGATGGTGTCCATCGCAGCTGGGGCCAACATCTCCGGCGTCCCGATCGCCGCGGTCGCGGGTTTTCCGTCCGGCAAGCACCTGTCGGCGGTAAAAGCCCAGGAGGCGGCGCTGGCCGCAGCGGACGGAGCGGCCGAAATCGACATGGTTATCGACGTCGGTGCTGCACTGGCAGGTGATTTTGCCGCGGTGGGCGCCGACATCGCGACCGTGCGCGCCGCGGTGCCTGAGGCGGTGCTCAAGGTGATCGTCGAATCCGCCGCGCTGCTGGAGTTCGCCGGCGACGTCGCTCTGGTGGCTGCCTGCCGGGTCGCCGAAGATGCCGGTGCGGACTTCGTGAAGACCTCCACCGGGTTTCATCCCTCCGGCGGGGCGAGCGTGCACGCGGTGTCACTGATGGCCGAGACGGTCGGTGACCGGCTCGGGGTCAAGGCCAGCGGTGGTATCCGCAGTGCGGATGATGCGTTGGTCATGATCGAGGCTGGGGCGACTCGGCTGGGCTTGTCGGGCACTCGGGCGGTGCTCGACGGACTGGGGTAGCGCCACCGGGTGACTACCCAAGTCCGCAGACCGCCGATAGCCTATGCGGCTATGCCCGATGTGCGTGGTGCGTTCGCCGACGCCGCCCGTGCGCGCGAGCGGGATTTGGCGCAGCGCCTGGCCGCGGCCGTTGACGTGGACCGCGCTTTCGCCGAGGCGCTTAGCGGAGCCTGCCGAAAGGCGGTGTGGGGACGCCGGCGCCTTGACGCCATTGAGGTCGAGATCTTCGATGTCGTTGCCCGGCAAGACGTACTCGGTCTCGACACCCCGGCAGGAGCTCGCCAGTTCCAGGCATTCCTCGCCGCCAAGGCCAGAGATATCCACCGGGTGGTGGACGAGGTCTCTGCGGACAGCGAGAGCAGGACGGGCATGCTGCAGTCGCTGCGGTACCCGATGGGCGACGGCGCGCCATTATCTCCCCCGATCGACACTCTCGGCGGCGAACGCCGCTGGACCGACAAAGATCTCTACCCGCATGACCCCACCGCCGCGGACGTGAAGCAGGACAGCGTCGGGGACTGCAATCTGGATGCCACCATGGGCGCCGTCGCCAACGCCAACCCGCAGTGGATCAAAGATCGCATTCATTTCGACGACGAGACAGGCAATTTCGATGTCACCCTCTGGGACGGCCACGAGTGGAAGCACGTCGATGTCACGCAGGCCGATATCGACACCGACATCAACCACAACGGCGCAAGTTGGCTCGACAACGGCCGACCCGACGCAGCGCTGTGGCCGACGGTGCTGGAGTCGGCGTACGCGAAACTCAAGTATCCCGGAATGGATCTCGCCGATGCTCTCGGCAATCAAGCCGGGATCGGGCAGGGTGGCTACGCCAAGGATGCAATGGAGGCGCTGACCGGCAACCACGGCACCGTGATCAACCCGGAGAACGTCTGGTTCACCAATCAGCATATCGATCAATCGATTTCGGGGGCACTGGCCAATCATCAGCCGGTGACGATCTCGACCTCTCCCCAAGGAGCGCCGTTGACGCAAAGTCATGTGTATGTGGTCGAAAGCATCAGCGGTGCCGGCAGCGATGCCATGGTGACGCTGCGAAATCCGTGGGAGACCAATATTGGAACGCCGATCGACACCCCCGATGCGCTGGTCACCGTCCGGCTCGGCGACCTCATCGGGTCCGGGCTACCCGGCCCCCTCGGCAGGCACCCGATGGCGTCCGTCAACATCGGTTCACTCGGATGAAAGCAAGCAAGACGATGGTGATAAGCGCAGCAGTGGTGTTGGGGGTCGTCCTAGCCCTTGCCGGATATGTCTTCTGGCAGTACCGAAGCGCTGCGCCACCCGCACTGGGGGACATTCGGGTATACGCCCAGAGTGCCGACATCCCCGTCGCCTCGGTGCCGGATCACGCCGGTGCCGAGAAGCGGCTGCGGGAATTCGCCGACGGCATAGCACCCGGTTACCGGGTCGCCGACGAACGGTTTCTCGCCTCAGGGGCGCCACTGGTCTGGGATGCATTGCGGCACTTCGTCGGACCGAGTCTCGCACCGTCCGGCTATGTGCTGACGGGAGACGGTTTCTCGGCCGACTACGCCGTCGAATACAGCCTGTACGGACATAGCGGCGGGCTTCGGCGCTGGTTCAACGACGACCTGATCCTGGTCGCGGGCTCGGGCCGCACGCCGGTGGCGGGTGCGGTCGACACGGACGCCTACCTGTACGGGTATTTCCGGCTCACGCGCATCTGACGCGCTAGAGTGACTCGAAGCACTGGCTCGACGAAGACCCGTCGATAGCGGCGTTCTGGGTCGAGAATTTCACCACCACACCGGAATCGGTGACTTGCACGCTGTCGAGGTGGATGCCCAGCGGAAGGCCATCGGTCACTTTTGCGGTGAGCTCGTCGAGCCGACGCTGCACGGTGTCGGTATCCAGATCGTGGCCCAGCGCCTCCAGGTCGACCACCTGCAGCGACAGTCCGTTGTTCACCAGCTGTGGCTTGACGGTCGCCTTGTTGAGCAGGCCCTTGAGTGCGATGGTGCCGGTGCCTGGATCGGCGGTGACACTGCCGGTGACGATGCTGCCGATCATCGGGACCACGTCCTGGATCGACTGCTTGATGCCGTCCGCCGGCCAGGTGATGGTGCCGTCCAGTGACCCGATGATGCCTTTGGGGTCTGATGCGCCCGCACCCTTGTTCAGCCGGACGTTGCGAATGTCCAGGTCGAGTTGCATGCCCTTGGCCTGCCGGATCTGGTTGCCGGCGGTCTTGACCGAGATGTGGGAGTACTCACCGTTGAAGTACTGCGCCAGCACCGGGGGAGTGGTCCCGAAGGACACGGTGGCGCTGTCCTGCGCCTCGCATTTGACGGCATCGGCTACCAAAGTGTTCGCACGGTGGCGGGCGTAAAGCTCACCGCCGAGCATTCCGACCAGCGCTATTGCGAGCGCCGCGGTCAAGGCCAGCATGATCGCCGGCAGGCCGGAAAACCGATGAGTGGGTCCGGGTGCGCTCATTGTGCAAGGTTACAGATGGTCGAAGCAGGGGTCATCCGTCCGCGGAATCGAGGCGTTGCGGGTGGAGAACCGCGCCACCACGCCGGTGTCGGTGACCTCAATGCCGTCGGCGCGCAGACCGAGCGGATAACGCTTGGTCAGCTCCGCGGCGAACCTGTCCAACTCCGGCTGCAATGTCTCACGCGGCAGGGTCAGCGCACCCAGGCCGGTCAGTTTCTGCACCTGCAGGGACAGGCCCCCGTTGACCACTTCGGGCTTGACCACGACGGTGGCCAGACCGAACGCACCTCGCAGCTCGACGGTGCCGTCCTGCGCGTTGGTCTTGAGATCGGAGACCAGGTTGCCCAGGAGCGGCACCATGTTCTGCACGGTCTCTTTGATGCCGGCCGCCGGCCAGGTCAGCGTCGCCTGCAGCGAGCCGATGGTGCCCCGCGAGTCGCCGGTGCCGTGCAGATCGACATCGGAGATGCTCAAGTCGGCGGTCATCTGCTTGGCGTCTTTGACCTGGTTGCCGGCGGTGTGGATGGAGATGTTGGTGTAGTTGCCGGTGATGTGCTGCCACAGAAACGGCGGTGTCACCCCGAACGACGCAGTGGCCTTGTCGTTCACCACGCATTCGGTGGCCTTGGCCACCTTGCTGTCGCCGATACGGCGGGCGATCAATTCGGCGCCGATCAAGCCGGCCAGCGCCAGCGCGATCACCGTGACCAAGATCAGGACCAGGGCAAGCGGGTCACGCAGCACAGACGCCGACCGCGACGGCGCAGTCGGGGCGGCCGGGGCTTGGATCACGGTGGTGGGTTCTTCAGGACCGCCCGCCGGCATCTGCCGGGTGGGCGAGGCGGACGGCTCCGGTGGGCCAGGCGGCGGCGTGCTGTCCTGCGATTCGGGTTGGCCGGTGGGGCGCGACCAGGGCGACTCGCCGTGGGGAGGTCCGGGCGGATTGCTCACCCGCGCGATTCTGCCCTACCGACCTGAAGGAAGGCCGCACGATTGCTCAACACGGCCAGCGCCCGGCGGGCGGCGAAGACCGCATCGAGGTCGATGTCGTAGACCAGTAGCTGCGGCGATGCGCCGGCCGCGGCGATTACCTCACCCCACGGCGAGGTGATCATGCTGTGGCCCACACCGGTCGGCGCTCCGGACGGATCGTCTGCAAGACCCGGGTCGGCCTGCCCGACCGCGACGACATAGCTGGTCGAATCCAGCGCCCGCGCCCGAGCCAGCAGCTCCCATTGGGACAACTTCCCCGGGCCGGCGCCCCACGAGGCGCAGACCGCGATCAGCTGCGCGCCGCGGTCGGCCAGCTCGGCGTACAGCGCCGGGAACCGGATGTCGTAACAGGTTGTCAGGCCGACGCCGACTCCGCTGATATCGATCACCACCGGCTCGAATCCCGGTGCCACCGTGCGCGATTCGGTAAAACCGAAGGCGTCGTACAGGTGGATCTTGTGATAGTGCGTGTCGGTTCCCGGGCCGACGGCCAACAATGTGTTGGTGACCCGCCCATCATCGGCCGGGGTGAACATACCGGCGACCACGGTGATCTGAGCCCGCGTGGCGACCTCACGAACCTGCGTGGCCCACGGCCCATCGAGCGGTTCGGCAACCGGCCCCAGCGGCACCCCGAACCGGCACATCGCCGCCTCCGGGAACACCACCAGCGAGGCCCCCTGATCGGCGGCCCGTTGGGTGTAGTCGGTCACCAGTTGCAGATTCGCGGCAGGGTCGGCGCCGCTGAGTATCTGCGCACACGCAATCCGCATGGGTCCAGCCTATTCCGTCGGTGTTGCGCCGCCCCGGCTCAGCCATGTCGAGGTGAACCGTTGCTCGGTGGTCATCAGTTCGGCCAGTTGCCCGCCGATGAAACTCTCGATCTTGCCGCCCACCAGCGGGATATCGACCTGCACGGTGGCGGTGAGCCGCAGCTCGCAACCGCCGGCCGCCGGAGCCAGGATCGCGTCGCCGGACAGCTTCGCCGGTGCGCCGACGATCTTGCCGGTCACCTGGGCGCGTGCCCGCCCGTCGCGCACCGGATGCCAGGTCTCGTGCCGCGCCACATCCAGATTGCCGGGATGGAACTGGGCAGCCAGCGCGGGCAACTTCTCCCGGTGAATGCCCTGCGTGGTGGCGACGTCGACGCCGCCGTCGGGGCCGACGGCCATCGAGTCCAACGCCACGACATCGGCTCCGGAGTCGGCCAGCCGGGCTCGCCAGTAGTGCTCGTCGGCGAAGACGGCGTACACCTGCTCAACGGTTGCCGAGTAGTGCTCGGAGAGCGTGAATGTACGCGGCATAGCTGGTCACGCTACCGTTACCGGCCGTGGCGGGTTCCGAGTTCGCGGGCGCGCGTGTCGCCGAGGCGGTGCCGCTGGCGCCGTTGACCACCCTGCGGGTGGGGCCGGTCGCCCGACGGGTCATCACGTGCACCGACACTGAGCAGATCGTGGCAACGCTGGGCGAACTCGGCGCGGCCGGTGACCGTCCGCTGCTGCTGGCGGGCGGCTCCAACGTGCTGATCGCCGACGACCTCGAGGACCTGACCGCCGTCGTGCTGGCCAATGCCGGCATCACCATCGACGGCCATCTGCTGCGCGCCGAAGCCGGCGCCGTCTGGGACGACGTCGTAGCGCGCGCGGTCGCGGCGAATCTGGGCGGGCTGGAGTGTTTGTCGGGCATTCCCGGCTCGGCCGGCGCCACTCCGGTGCAGAACGTCGGGGCCTACGGCGTCGAGGTCGCCGACCGCCTGACCCGGGTTCTGCTGCTGGATCGGCGCACCGGCGAGGTGCGCTGGACACCGGCGGCTGAGTTGGAGCTCGGCTACCGCACCAGTGTGCTCAAGCATTCCCCCGAAGATCGGGCGGCGGTGGTGCTGGAGGTCGAATTCGAACTGGATGCGGGTGGGCGCAGCGCGCCGTTGCGGTACGGCGAGTTGAGCGCCGCGCTGCAGGCCGACGACGGCGAATGTCGCGACCCCGCAGCGGTTCGGGCGGCGGTGCTCGCGCTGCGGGCGGCTAAGGGCATGGTGCTCGATGCCAATGACCACGACACCTGGAGCGTCGGCTCGTTCTTTACCAATCCGGTTGTGCCGCAAGGTGTCTACCGCAACCTGGCTGATCGGGAGAGTGGCCCGGTGCCGCACTGGGAGGCCCCCGGCGGGGTGAAACTGGCGGCAGGCTGGCTGGTGGAACGGTCCGGCTTCGGCAAGGGCTATCCGGGCGAGGGTGCGCCTGCCCGCTTGTCCAGCAAGCACGCGCTGGCGCTGACCAACCGGGGCAATGCCACCTCTGCTGACGTCGTAGGCCTGGCCCGCACCGTGCGTGACGGGGTGCGCGACGCATTCGGTATCACCCTGCATCCCGAGCCGGTGCTCGTCGGCTGCGCGCTGTAAACCAGGTGTAAGCAGCATCGCAGGTGGTCAGGCGGCTGGGCCGGTATCTTGGAATGCCGTGACCCTGAACCGGCGACGTGCGTTGGCGGCGCTGGCTGCCGGGGCGGTGGCGCCGACCACACTGGCGGGATGTTTCGGCCGGACCGGGACGAGCGCCGAGAAGGCGCCACAGTCCGCGCCCGCTCTGACGTTCGAGCCCGCCCTGGAACACGGAGCGGTGGCCGACGTGCTGCCCACCGCGGCCGTCGCGGTCACGGTTCGCGACGGCTGGTTTCAGCGGGTGGCGCTGACCAGCCCGGCCGGAAAGGTGCTCACCGGAACTTTCAACCGGGAGCGCACGCGCTACACCGTCACCGAGCCGCTGGGCTATGACTCCGCCTACACCTGGAGCGGGTCGGTGGTGGGCCACGACGGCAAGGCGGTGCCGGTCAGCGGCAGCATCACCACGGTCGCCCCCGCCGCGGTCGTCGACGGTGGCTTTCAACTGGCCGATGGACAGACGGTGGGGGTCGCTGCGCCGGTGATCCTGCAGTTCGACGGACCCATCGCCGACAAGGCGGCCGTCGAGCGGGCCCTGGTCATCGTCACCGAGCCACCGGTGGAAGGCGGTTGGGCCTGGTTGCCCGACGAGGTGCAGGGGGCCCGGGTGCACTGGCGCAGCCGCGACTATTTCCCGGCCGGGACCACGGTCAACGTCAGCGCCAAGTTGTACGGTCTGGCGTTCGGCGACGGCGTCTACGGGGCCCAGGACATGTCCCTGGACTTCACGATCGGACGGCGCCAGGTGGTGCGTGCGGAAGTCTCGTCGCATCGGATCCAGGTGGTCCGCGACGAGGGAGTGATCATGGATTTCCCCTGCAGCTACGGCGAAGCAGACAAGCCGCGCAACGTCACCCGCAACGGCATTCACGTGGTCAGCGAGAAGTACGCGGACTTCTACATGTCCAATCCGGCCGCCGGCTACAGCAACATCCATGAGCGCTGGGCGGTCCGGATCTCCAACAACGGGGAGTTCATTCACGCCAACCCGGCGAGTGCGGGGGCGCAGGGCAACACCAACGTCACCAACGGCTGCATCAACCTGTCCACGGACGACGCCGAACAGTACTTCTACAGCGCGATCTACGGCGATCCGGTCGAGGTGACCGGCAGCACGATCGAGCTGTCCTACTCCGACGGCGATATCTGGGACTGGGCCGTGGATTGGGACACCTGGGTCTCGATGTCGGCTTTGAAAGCGAACACTTCGAGCTCCGAACCGACTCGGACCTCACTACCCAGCGTCGCGCCGGCCACCCCGACCGACGCGCCGACGCTGTCGGGCACGCCCACGACTACGACGAGTCCTGCTCCCGGCGGTTAGCGAGGCTCGACGGAGGAGAGGCGAAGCTGGGCCGCCGCATCAAACCCGGCGGTTAGCGAGGCTCGACGGCGGGGAGGCGAAGCTGGACCGCCGCATCAAACCAGGCGGTGAGCCCGGGTCGCAGATGCCTGGTCGCGTGGGCGGATGACGATCTGGTCGAGGTCGACGTGCGGCGGCCGGGAGGCCACGAACCCGATGACCTCGGCGATGTCGGCCGACGTCAGCG